>Ga0207927_1000836_pt1 | contig 13106 bp, 4 predicted proteins | sample NGESurdeep072012_2_FD_184456 | JGI IMG/M metagenome (GOLD analysis project Ga0207927, IMG submission 184456) | Arctic peat soil microbial communities from Barrow, Alaska - NGEE Surface sample 210-2 deep-072012 (SPAdes) | ecosystem: Environmental > Terrestrial > Soil > Wetlands > Peat ... | reverse complement strand
CGCCTCGAACAGGCGGCGCAGCGGCATCTCCACCTGGAAGGCTTCGCGGATTCGGGAAACGACCTGGGTAGCCAACAGCGAGTGCCCGCCTAGCTGAAAGAAGTTATCGTAGATGCCTACTCGTTCGATGCCAAGGACTTGGCTCCAGATCGCGGCGAGTAGCTCTTCCGTAGGCGTGCGGCATGCCACGAATACCTGGTCCAGCTCGGGTCGCCGGTCATCAGGCGTCGGCAGAGCGCGGCGGTTTACCTTACCGTTAGTGGTCAACGGGAATGCGTCCAGTAGCACGAAGACCGCTGGCACCATGTGCTCGGGCAGCTTGTCCTTCAGAAAACCGCGCAGCTCGCCGGCGGTGGGGCGTGACTCTCGCTCAGCGACTACATAGGCCACCAGCCGTTTCTCTCCGGGCGCGACTTCCTGAGGCTGTACGATTGCCTGGAGCACGGCCGGGTGTTGTTCGAGTGTTCCCTCGATTTCGCCAAGTTCGATGCGGAACCCGCGGATCTTGACCTGGTGATCGGTGCGACCCAGAAACTCGATGTTCCCGTCCGGCCGGTAGCGCGCGATGTCCCCGGTCTTATACAGCCGCGCTCCCGGCTCGCCGCTGAAGGGATCTGGAATAAACTTCTCGGCGGTCAAATCGGGTCGCCTGACATAGCCTCGCGCCATACCCACGCCGCCGATGTACAAGTCGCCCGCGACGCCGATCGGAAGCAGGCGAAGTAGGTCGTCTAAAATATATACTTGCGCATTCGGTATAGGTCGTCCGATAGGAACTGCACAATGAGGATTGCATTCTTCGCACGACCAAAATGTAGAATCGATGATTGTCTCAGTCGGTCCATACACATTGTACAGCTTCGCACCGATGCGGCTTTGGAACCGCGTGACGAGCTGGGGCGGCAACGCCTCGCCGCCGCACATCACAGCGCGCACGGCGAGGCTTTCGTCGAAGGCGGGCTCCTCAACCAGAAGCCGGAGAAGCGATGGCACGCAGTGGAGAATTGAGATTCGCTCGCCGCGGATGGTGTCTGCCAGGTATCGGCTATCACGATGACCGCCAGGTTCCGCAACTATCAGGGTTCCTCCCGCCAACAGCGTCGCGAACAATTCGCGTCCAGAGGCATCGAAGGTGATGGGAGTCTTCAAAATACAGCGGTCGCTGGATGACAGCTCAAGTGTCTCCATTGTCCAGTTGATAGTATTAGTCAGTCCGCCGTGTTCGACCATTACTCCCTTCGGCTGTCCGGTCGAACCTGAAGTGTAAATCACGTACGCGAGGTTTGCGGCGGTTGCGTTAGCTTGCGGGGTGCTTTTGCCATGCCTCGCGATGGTTTCCCAGTCCGAATCCACGCACACCACCGCGATTCCAAGCTCCGGCATACTTTCCCGCAGAGTGTTCTGCGTCAGCAGCACCTGCGTGCGAGCATCTTCCATCATGTAGGCTAAGCGCTCTTTGGGGTACTCCGGATCCAACGGCACGTAAGCTCCGTCCGCCTTAAGAATGCCAAGGATCCCCACGACCATCTCCAGCGAACGGTCCATGCAGATCGCGACTGGAACTTCCGGTCCGACACCGAGACCTTGCAGGTGATACGCGAGTTGATTGGCGCGAGCCTCGAGCTGAGCGTAGGTCAAACGGTGGTTCTGAAAAACGACGGCGACGTTCTCCGGCTGTTGCCGGGCCCGTTCCGCGAAGAGTTGGTGTATACACTTGCTTTCAGGGTAGTCGGTTTGCCTATCGTTGAACTCAACCAGCAGCCGGCGCTGCTCATTGGGGCTCACGATATCCAGATCTGCGATTGGCGATTCCGGGTTTGCGCAGACACTCTCGAGCAGGGTCCGGAACTCTTGCGCCAGGCGGTCGACATCCTCAGCGCAGAAAAAGCTGGAATCGTAGTTAAGCTCCGCGACCAGAAGACCCCCTCGTTGTACGCAGGAGAGTTTCAACTTGAACCGGTCAAAACAGCTGTATTGCTTCTGAATGGAAAATATCGTGTCGCCCTCGGTATGCTTCGCCTCCGCATCCTGGAATTCAAAAGCTACCGGAAAGAAACGGCATGGCTCGATTTCGGCATCCAATCGAGGAAGTTGTTCAAAGTCGAAATACTCCTGCCATTCAACGGCTTCTCGCGCCGATCCATTAGTCCGTTCCAGAACTTCACTGAACCGAAGCTGCTCTTCGAACCGGAATTGAACAGGCAAAGTCTTCGCAAACAGGCCCAGCGCTTCCTGCAGCCCTTCGTAAGTACGCCCATCGCACGCCAAGCCGACCACAAAGTCTGATTCGCCAGTGAGACGCCAGAGCAGGATTTGCCAACAAGCAAGGAAGAACGCAGAGGCCGAAGCGTCATACTTGGCCAAGAGCTTTCTAATCTTCGGGGTCAACTCAGGATTGACCGGCGACGCCAGAAGCCGGGGCTCAAAGGCCGCCCTTGCGGAAGGTCGCTTTTCGAAAGAGAGCTTCGGAACCCGTAAAGCTGGGGCTTCCGCTTCGCGCCAATGCTTTTTTCCTTCGTTCGCTTCTTCCGATTCCAACAGGTTATTTTCCCACTCGGCGAGATCGGCATACTGACTGGGTTCGCCTGATGGTTCTTGGCAGCGTACGAAAGCTGAATAGCGGCGGCTAATCTCACGCACCAGAATCCTGAGCGATGCCGCATCCGCACACAGCGACGGCACGTTGACGAGCAACATGTGCCGGTCGGCCGCAAGGGTTAGCAAAGAGATGCGCAGGACCGGCCCGTTCGCAAGGTCGAAGGGAATCCGGCCAACTTCCTGAAACAGCGACTCGATTTCCGCCTCTTGGCGTGAAGGGTCACAGGTGCTCAAGTTGTATTCCTCTATCCAGGGCGCACTTTGCTCGTTCACCCCTTGGAGAGGAATGCTTGTTCCGCGCGGACAACGAAAGGTGGTTCGGAGGATCTCGTATCGGTCTGAGACGTCCCGCAGGACAGCCTTTAGAACCTGCAGGTTGAGACTCCCCTCGATGAGGACGGTGCATTGCGCACGATACTGCCGTTCGTCGCCGGCCTGCTCCAGTGACCACAGATGCCTCTGCTGAGGTGAAAGCCGGAACCCTTCAATAACGTCCATTTGCATTCGAATAATTCTACTTTCGCGCGACGGCTTCACTGCTCAGTTGCGACGTTATGAGGTTCTTGCGCTTGACGTGTTTCAGCTTTTGAATATTAACTTCCTTCTGCTCTTTCCGGACGCTCACCCGTTGTTGCCGGTCCGCCGTGGCCAGCGTTAGCTTTAGCGCATCCAGTCTGGCGGTTGGCTCTTGAAGTATGCGCCGCAGAAGTATTTCGAAATGCTGCGACATGCGGGCAATGGTCGCGGTATCAAACAGGTCGCTGTTGTACCGCATCGAAGCGGCAAGCGATTCCGGCGTCTCGATTATCAACAACACCAGGTCGAGCGTGGCGGCGCGGCGTTCCAGCGCCACCGACTCCAGAACAAGTCCCCCGGGATTCATGCGCAGCCCTGTTTCGGCCGCCAGAAATGGAGACGCGCCTTGTTGCGCGATCCGGTGGGGCTTGTCGAGCACGAACATCACCTGGCACAGAGGTGGACGGCTGAGCTCGCGGGGCGGCCGCAGGCGCTCAACCAATAGAACGGTGGGGTAATCCTGATGCTCGAGAGCAGCCAGTACATTGCGGCGAACCTGGCCAAGAAATGCTCCGAACGCAGGGTCCCCGGAGAAATTTGCCCTTAAGACTACGGGGTTCGTAAAAAGGCCGACGATACCTTCGAATTCGGCCCGGCTCCTGCCCACCATAGGAGTTCCCACCAATAGGTCTTCCTGGCCGCTATGGTAGGACAACACTATCTGGAACGCTGCCAGAAGCACCATGTACAGCGTCGCTCCATGAGCCTTGGCGAGAGCCCTGAGCCCGGAGCTCAGCTCCGCGTCCATAGTGAAGTCGTGCGATGCCCCTTGATAAGTAGGAACCGCGGGACGCGGCCGGTCGGTCGGGAGATCCAGGACGGGCAGCTGCCCGGCCAGTTGCTCCCGCCAGTATTCCCACAGCCGTTCTCCATCCGGGCCTGCCAGCATCTCGGCCTGCCAACGGACATAGTCAGTGTATTGCAAATCAAGAGGCGGTAGATGCGCTGTTACGCCGGCGATTTCCGCTGGATATAAAACGCCGAGTTCATCCAGGAGTATTGCGAGAGACCAGAAGTCGATCGCTATGTGATGCACGACCAGCAGAAGGATATGTTCCCGCGCCGACCGCATGATCAAGCTTACCCGCAGCAACGGCCCTCGTTCCAGATCAAACGGGCGATACGCTTCGTCGAGCAGTCGGGCCTTCAGTTCGTCGCCGCTCCAGGTCGAGCCGTCCACTTCCTCGAAGCAAACCTTCAGGTGTTCGTGGACCTGCTGGACCGGTTTGCCAGAGTGTGCGGGAAAAGTAGTGCGCAGCGAAGGATGGCGATCGAGCAACCTCTGCAACGCGCGTCGCAGTGCCGGAACGTTTACGTCGGACGAGATGCGCGCCGCAAAGTTGACGTTGTAAACCGCGCTATCTGGCGCCAGTTGATAAAGAAACCAAATGCCCTGCTGGTTGTACGAAAGAGGATAAAGTGATTTGGAGTCGCGCGCCTGCTTGCGAAGAAGCTCGGCAAGAAGCGCCCGCTTTTCGTCCGGCGAAAGATCGGCAATTCGTTTGGAAGTGTTGCTATTCACTTTTCACTGACTTCCTCTTGAGCCAATAGATCAGTGAGCAACGAATTCACTTCCTCATCCGAATACTGGTCAAGATTCTCCAACAGCTGTTCATCGACGCCGCCGTTTCCCTGCTGTTCTCGAAAGTGACCATTTGCCGAGGCAAGAGGCACTGACGAGGCGGAAGTCTCGGATGTAAGCAGATGAAGCAGTTGCGACGCAGCCTGTTCGACGCTGGGTCCCGAGAGAAACGTGACCATCGGCACGTTCACTCCCAGGTCAATTGCGATCCGGTTCTTCAACTCGACCGCCATCAAGGAGTCCAGTCCCAGATTGCTGAGCGGTTGCTGTATGTCCAGCATGGATGCGGACAACCCAAGCACACGAGTCACTAGCTCAGTCAGGTGGGACTGGATTAATTGGAGGCGCTCCGCTGGTTCTGCGGCAAGGATCGTATTCCTCTTCTCGTTGGAATGACCCGCTTGCGGTGACTTGTCTGCTTCCTCACGTGCAAGCTCAGAGAGTAGCGGTGATTCTGTTCCCGCCGGATAAAACTGGCGATACAATGCCCAGTCAACGGGTACCGCTGCGACCTGAGTCGAGCCTTGACGAAGCAGGCGTTCCATCACTTCCAGCGCTTGCGCGGGTGCGATGCTCCTGATTCCCGCCAGCGCGAGGCGCGCGGCAAGGCGCTTTCCTCCCGCCGTTTCCGCGAAGCCCAATCCGCTCCATGCTCCCCAGTTGATGCTCAGCGCCGGTTTGCCCAGTGCTCTTCGATGATGAGCCAGCGCATCGAGGAAAGCGTTTGCTGCCGCATAGTTCCCCTGCCCAGGCTGGCCTAAGAGGGAGCCCGCGGAAGAAAAGAGTACAAAGAAGTCCAAAGGGTCGTCTTTGAGAAGCCGATCCAGCAGCCAGCCACCGATCATCTTGGGCCGCAAGACCGAATCCATTGCCGCCGCATCGAGTTGCACCAGCAGTCCGTCCTGCAGCACTCCCGCCGCGTGCACTACGCCTCGGATCGGCGGCCAACCCTCAGCTCGAAACTCATCTAAATAGGCGCGTAACTGTCCTTCATCCCCCACATCCACCGCGGCCAGATGCACGCACGCTCCGAGGGCTTCCAGCTCACGAATCGCGGCAATTTGATGGGCCAGCCGGCTTTCCGCTTCTGCTGAGTTCCATCGCGCGCGTGGTAGGAGCTTGGTGCGTCCCATAAGGATCAACCTGCGCGCCCCTTGCTCTACCATCCAGCGGGCGACCGAAAGGCCCAGCTCTCCCAGTCCGCCGGTGATCAAGTAGCTGCAGTCAGCGCGCCAGCTAAGGGGAGCGGGCTGCGTTGCGGAACGAGGTTTGCGGATCAAACGCCCTGCGTATCGTCGCCCTTGCCGGAACGCAATCTGATCCTCTCCGTCTGGAGCGGTGATTTCTTTCCACAACTGATGAGCGGCGTCCTCGGGAACCGAGGGCCTGGGTTCCAGGTCCATCAGTCCTCCCCAGAACATGGGATGCTCCTGAGCGACAACGCGACCCAATCCCCAAAGAGGCGATTGAGCCGTGTCCAGGGGCAGAGTCTCTTCGTCCGCTGGCTGGGCGCCGCACGTGATCAGCCACAAACGGGGCAAGTGATTCCGTTCCTCCCGAGCCAGCTCCTGAACTAACTCTAAGACACTGTTACAGCCAAGAGTCTGAGCTGCCTTCAGCGAAGTGACAGTGGTCTCCTCTGGACGACCAGCATCAAGACTCCAGAGATGGACAACCGCCCGGCAGATCGGCTGATCCTCCGCCAACACCGCATCGAGGAGCTGTCGCATGTCCTCCGGTCGTTCGGCATTGATGCGAAAATGCCCACCGTCCGTGCGCTCGTACGATTCGCCGCGCGTGACCAGGATGATCCCGTCTCCTTGTGCCTTGATCAGTGCTCCAAGCTTTTCTCCGACGCCGTTGCTGTCGGCAAAGATAAGCCAGTTGCCCGGGCTGGCTGGCGCGGACGGTTCCGGGGTTGGCGGTTCATTCGAACGCTCTCTTGGCTGCCACTGGAATTCGTAGAGCCAGTCGTCAATATTTTCATCGGCGGCGCGTTTTGTATCGCGGCCGATGCTATCGAAGCGCAGTCCGACAATTTCGACCGCCACATGGCCAGTTTCATCCAGGAGCCGCACGTCTCCCTTGACGCTGTCGGCGCCGGGTTCTTGCAGATGGGCGTGACTCCACAGATGCAAACCCTGACCACCGCGGACCTGAATCTCATCTATATGAGTGGGCATATAGGTGCCCTGCTCGTCGTTTCCTGTCGCTTGAGCGGCTACACCCGCTCCAAGGGTCTGAAAGCAAGCGTCCAGAAGGGCAGGGTGGAATTGACAGGCGTCGAACTCTCGATGCGATTCATCGGGAACCTTCACTTCACCCAGCATTTCACCGTCGCATCGCCACAACTGAGTGATGCTCTGGAAAGAGGGGCCATAGTCGACGCCACTTTCGCGAAGCCTTAGATAGTAGTCTTGTCCGGAGATCTGCTCTGAGCATCGAGCCTGGACTTGAGCGGGCGCTTCCTGCTCGATAAGCGGAGAGATGACAGGGTCTGGCTCAGGACAAATCTTTGCCGTCGCATGCAGCGTCCACGATCGATTGGCTTGCTCCGCATCGCGCGGGCAACTGTAGATATGAACGGATGCGGCGGCGTCGGCGCCGGGAGAGAGGATCACCTGAAGCGTCCGGGTTGCGCCGTCGGGGATGAAGAGCGCTTTCCTGAATTCCACATCTTTCAGCACAAAGGACTGCGACGGGAACGCCTCAGCCGCGGCCGCCAAGGCCATCTCCACGTAAAGCGCGGCGGGGAGCACCGTGAGTCCTTCGACGCGATGGTCATCCAGGTAAGACAGCGCGCTCCTGTCCAGAGCGCTCTCCCAGAAGTGGGTTTCCGTCTGTGCCGATTTGAAATGCCGGCCCAGAAGAGAATGCTTCGCCGCTCCATCGCTCGAGACGTACTGCGATCGATTGCCGATATCGCCCGCCGGCGGGTCCATCCAACAACGCTCCCGCTGCCATGGATAGGACGGAAGCTGAACGGATCGGCCGCGCTTGGGATAGATGCGGCTCCACTCGATCGGATATCCCAATGTGTAGAGCGCCCCCACCGACCCGGCTAATACTTCGCCTGCTTCTTCTTCGTGCCTTAGCGACGGGATTACCGCGCCTTCTATCCCGGCATGACGAAATTCCTGCTGAATGCTACTGAGTAGAATGGGATGCGGACTGAGCTCCAGAAAAATGTCATGTCCGTCTTTCAGCAACCGCTGAACCGCAGTTGAAAAGAGCACGGGCTCTCTGAGGTTCCTGCTCCAATAGAGCGGGTCGAAGCTCAAGCCGTCGGCAACCTGGCCGGTTACTGTCGAGTAGATCGGCACCGATGCGGATCGGGGCTGCAATCCTTCCAACGCGCGCTCCAAATCAGCGCGAAGAGGCTCCATCTGCGGACTATGAGCGGCAAAATCAACCTTGATCATTCGGCAGAAGATGTCCTGGCGCTGCAATCGACTCACGATTGTTTCGAGCGCCGCGGGATCTCCTGACAAAACCGTCGAAGTGGGACCGTTGCTGGCGGCGATCGATACGCGATCTTCGCAGCCGGCAATGGCGCGCCGAGCGTCCGCGATGGAAAGCTCCACGGCAGCCATCGCTCCGCGCCCAATCGTCGGCTTCACGAGCCGGCTGCGGCTGCATATAACCCGCACCGCATCTTCGAGGCTTAGCGCGCCCGCGACGTGAGCGGCCGCGACCTCGCCCATGCTGTGGCCCACCACCGCGTGCGGCACGATACCCCAGGAACGCCACAGGGCCGCAAGCGCCACCTGAATCGCAAACAAAGCCGGCTGCAGAACGTCGACTTCGTTCAGCCGGGAGCGGGCCGCATCGGTCGCAGAGAGTTCCGCAAGCAAGGACCAGTCTCCGTGGGGGCGCATCGCGAGGTCACAGCGTTCGAGGGCTTCGGCAAAGGCCGCCTCCTGCTGCAAGAGCGTTCGTCCCATCCCAAGCCATTGGGAACCCTGCCCGGGAAATACAAAGACCAGTTTTCTCCCGCGATCGGAAAGCTTGCGGCCGGAAGACAGTCCTGGACAAACCTCTCCGCGGATAAAAGTCTCAAGTGCATCCGCCAATTGCGATGCTGAATTGCCGGTCGCTGCCAGCCGGTACTCGTGATGACTTCGCCGCGCGCCAGCCGTGTAACAAATGTCGTAGGGCGGCGCCGTCAACTGCGGATCAATCAGGAAATCGTGGTAGCTTCGCGCGAGAGACTGCAGAGCCGGCGCGCTGCGTGCCGACAAGGGCAGCACGTATGTGGACGTGGCATCGCGATTTCCGTTCTCGCATTGCGCAGCATGCATTTCCGAATCGGATTGAGGAGCGCCTTGCACAACCAGGTGGACGTTGGTTCCACCAAAGCCGAATGAACTCACCCCGGCGAGCAGGGCTGTATCCGGCTGCGCAGGCCATGGGCACAGCGTCGTGTTCACGCGCAATGGGAGTTGATCGAAGGGAATATGAGGATTGGGTTCCTCGAAATGCAGGCTCGGTGGGATCTCCCGATGCTGAAGCGCCAGCGCCACCTTGATTAATCCAGCGATACCGGCTGCGGCCTCGAGATGACCCAGGTTGGTTTTGACCGAGCCAAGGAGACACGGCCGGTTAAGAGGACGGTCGAGAGCAAGCACCGCACCTAGGGCTTTAGCCTCGATTGGATCGCCCAGGAGCGTGCCCGTGCCATGGGCCTCGACGTATTGAACGTCGCCGGGCGAGACCTCGGCGCGCCTATAGGCTTCTCGCAGCACCGCTTCCTGGGCTTGAGGATTCGGAGCCATCAGTCCGTTGCTGCGTCCGTCCTGATTTACCGCAGTCCCGCGAATGACGGCGTAGATCGGATCGCGGTCGGCTAAGGCTCTCGATAGCGGTTTCAGAACGACGACCCCGGCGCCCTCGCTGCGAACGTAGCCGTTGGCTCGCGCATCGAAGGCTTTGCAGCGCCCGTCGGGCGCCATTGCTCCCGCCTTGGTGAAATTGATCGTAATGGCAGGCGACAGGATCAGGTTCACGCCCCCGGCCAATGCCAGAGTGGACTCTCCGCTTCTCAGGCTGTTGCAGGCTTGGTGGACCGCAACGAGTGACGATGAGCAGGCAGTGTCGATTGCAATACTCGGTCCCCGGAAATCAAATACGTAGGAGATACGGTTGGCCGCGATACTCAGGGCATTGCCGGTGCCCGCGTAGGCGTCAATACGATCCAGATCATTGAATTGAATCCGGCCATAATCGTTGTTCGAGACGCCGATGAACACGCCGGTGGGCGTGCCCGCGAGGTGCTCCCGCACCTGTCCCGCATCTTCCAGCGCCTCCCATGCCACCTCGAGTAGCAGGCGTTGCTGCGGATCCATGCGCGCAGCTTCTCGCGGCGAGATACCAAAGAAGTGCGCATCGAACTGATCGACGTGCTCAATAAAACCACCCCAGCGCGTGACAATTTTGCCCGGCGCCGCGGGATCAGGATCGTAAAAATCGTGCAGGTTGAAGCGATCCGCAGGAACTTCCCGGATTGCATCCACTCCGTTGCGAAGCAGATTCCAGAAAGCTCGCGCGTCCTGTGCGCCAGGAAAGCGGCAGCCGATCCCGATTATGGCGATCGCTTCGGCATTTGCCTCCCGAACCCGGCTCGCTTCGGTGGCCGGCTGCGACGGTCTTGATGAGTCCGCCAAACCGCGGGCGAGCGCTTCGATGGTCGGAAACTCATATGCCAACTCGGCGGGAAGATCTCGTCCCAGCCATTGCGCAAGATCGCCAGAGAGACTGACCAGCTCCGTCGATCCCAGTCCGTAGCTGGCGAATGGTTCCCCGACGTCTATCTCGTTCGCTTCGATTTCCAGCAGCTCGGAAAGTTTGGCTACCAGCCAGGCCTGGATCGTTGCCGCGCCGGGTGTGGGATTCCCTTTCTCTTGCTGTTCATTGCGCTCCGCGTCATGCCGGATAGCGCCGTTAGTTTGATTTCCGGCCATTACTCACTCTTTGCTCACTGTTCCAGCGTCCCGTTCCGAAACCTGGCCTCGCACACACGGCGTTGAACCTTGCCGCTGGGAGTCTTCGGAATGCTTCCAGCCTTGAGGAGCACGACCGCATGCACTCGCACGTCATGCTCTTCCGCCACCGCCCGGCGAATGGTCCGAACCACCACGTCGAGGTCCGCTGGAGACCGCCCGTTCGGGTGGCTCGCGTGTAAATTATCGCGTGATTCGCCGTTAAGCTGGTGCCGCTCCGGTTGGTAGTGGCGCTCCACTTCGGCTGCGACTATCAGACGTTCCTCGTCGGCGACATCGGCCGAAAACGCGATGCAACACCCCGACCGTACTGCCGCATGGCTTTGTTCGACCGTCAATTCGATGTCGTTGGGGTAAAGGTTGCGGCCGCCGATGATGATCAGATCCTTCAGCCGGCCGGTGACAAATAGCTCGCCGTCTCTCAAGAATCCCAGGTCCCCGGTGCGAAGAAACGGTCCCTCGCCCGTGTCTACCAGATACGCATTGAAGATGCGCTTGGTTTCGTCTGGCCGGTTCCAGTACCCCTGAGTCACGCTCGGACTTGATACCCAAATCTCCCCGACCTCATTGGGCGCGCAAGCGGTCATCGATTCAGGATGGGCGACAACAATTTTCGTATCGGGCATCGCGCGCCCACTTCCAACCAGTGTGCGTACACTCTGCGCGGCGTCCGAGGCCTCCGCGACGCCGTTGTGTTCAAGCGCCGCCACCTGGGTCGTGCACAGGACGGGCTCATCTTCGACGACTCCACCCGATACGATCAGCGTGGCTTCGGCAAGGCCGTAACACGGGTAGGAGAAGCTCGGTCGGAAACCGCAGGATGAAAAAGCGGCGGCAAACCGCTTCAAGGTATCGCCGCGGACCGGCTCGGCACCGTTGTAAGCCACCTTCCAACTGCTGAGGTCGAGCGCGCTGCGCTGCTCCTGCGTAATCTTGCGAGCGCACATTTCATACGCGAAATTGGGACCTCCACTAATCGTGGCTTTGTAGCGCGAAATAGCCTGAAGCCACCGCACCGGCCGCTGAAGAAAAGACTGCGGGGGCATGAGAACGCACCGGCGTCCTCCGTACATGAGTTGGACAATTCCATTGGTAAGTCCCATATCATGAAAGACTGGCAGCCATGTCACTGATACAGTATCCGATGCAATCTCGAATGCCTGGCTGATGTGGGCCGAGTTCTCCAGAAGGTTCCCGTGACTGACCATTGCGCCCCTCGGCACAGCGGTGGAGCCCGAGGTGTATTGGAGCAAAGCGAGGGTATCGCTAGTCGCCCCAGGGTCTCGCCAGTCCTGCGCCGCACTGCTGAGAACCTTGTCGGTGGCCAACCAGCGCATTGTCTGCAGTTCTGGAGCTCGCGCGAAAAGGCCCTCAACCTTGGAGAGGATCGATGACGTGGTCAGCGCCAGCATCGGCTGAGCATCGTTTGCGATGGTGCGAAGCCTCGGGAGAGTCCGTTGCGGCTGGGCCATATTCGGCGGCGGCAGGGGGACGGCAATGACCCCCGCATATAAGCATCCAAAGAAGGCAGGGATGAACTCAAGGCCCGCCGGATAGAGCAACAGGGCACGCTCCCCGCTTGCCCCGTTGCTTTGGAGCAATGCACCAATAGCTTGTGCTTGCCGGTCCAAGGCCGCGAAGCTCAAATTCGCTCCTTCTATCTCTCCGTCGATCAGGTAAGTGTAGATCCCCTGCTCTGGCTGCTGGAGCGCCCGCCAGCGAAGAAGTTCGACGAGAGTAGAAGCTTTGGCCGTAGTTCGACTCATCCGTAACTTACTCGGTTGCATTAGCTAAGCGATATCCATGTTCATTAGAATTACTTGGTTGATCCACGCGGCCAACGAAGTGCCGGCCTTACCCTTACGAATCTTCAAGACTGATTCGCTTCTGCGAGGCATTATTTACCGCAACTGGGGTTTTTAGGGAAACGAAACGTCACTGAAGACACTGCCTCGCGTTCTTTAGAGAACCAAATGGCGAAGCAAAAACGAAGACTTGCTGTTCGCGTGGCTTCTCAAGCTGCTGGGGTTTCCAAAAGAACTCAGCACTCCGGTTTCAACAAATACAGTTTCAGGCGCTACGAAGCGCTTACCGGATATCATCCGCAATTCAGACGCCCAACCGTCGCGAAAAATCATCTCGCAGTTGCAGAGGGCGGTATGGTCCTTGCGTCACTTGATCAGAGACTCAGTCAGTCCTTAGCACGGATCGTGATTGGTGGCGGGTTCATACGGTGAGTGACTGCCGCTCAACGTTACAGGCCGATCCCTCACTCAAGAGCAGCAATATCGATGTGCAGTCCGCGAACCAGGGCGTCGTGCTGCTGGGCGGCACGGCAAAGACCTTGAGTG
>Ga0207927_1000834_pt1 | contig 13124 bp, 9 predicted proteins | sample NGESurdeep072012_2_FD_184456 | JGI IMG/M metagenome (GOLD analysis project Ga0207927, IMG submission 184456) | Arctic peat soil microbial communities from Barrow, Alaska - NGEE Surface sample 210-2 deep-072012 (SPAdes) | ecosystem: Environmental > Terrestrial > Soil > Wetlands > Peat ... | reverse complement strand
GGCGTCGTCGCCAAAGTAATAGCATGAGGTTTTTTCTTATTGCCCGCGCAGCGGGCCTAACGGACGGGGTCGCATCGGCCCCGTTGAATTCTGCGCGTAGCGCATAGATTAGGGCAGTAGCTCAATTGGCAGAGCGGCGGTCTCCAAAACCGCAGGTTGGGGGTTCGATTCCCTCCTGCCCTGCCAGTTCGAGCGGGCGCGTAGGGCAGCGGTAAACATGGCAGAAGTGCAGACACCCGCGGTTGCGTCCGCGAAGGATACGACGCTCCTGACGCTGTCGATTCTCGTGCTGTTCGCGGGAATCGGCGCGTTCTACTGGTACGACGACCAGGCGCTGCCGATTCGCATCGCGATGGTGATCGCGGGATTGGCGGCGGCGGCCGGGTTCATCTGGTTCAGCTGGTACGGCCGCGAGTTTCGCCAGTTCGCGCTGGCCGCCCGCATCGAGCTGCGCAAAGTGGTGTGGCCGGAGCGCGAAGAGACGATCAAGACGACTTACGTGGTGTTCATTTTCGCCATCGTGATGGGCTTGTTTTTTTGGGGACTCGACTGGGGTCTCACGTGGCTGGCCCGGCTGTTGTCCGGTCAGTCGGCCTGACGAATTCGGAGCACTTTATGTCTCTGCGATGGTACGTGGTTCACGCCTATTCGAATTTCGAGCACAAAGTCGCCGAGTCGCTCAAGGATCGGGTCAAGCGCGCCGGCTTGGAAAGCAAGTTCGGCGAGGTTCTGGTGCCCACGGAGGAAGTCGTGGAAATGCGCGACGGCCAGAAGCGCAAGTCTGACCGCAAATTCTTCCCGGGCTACGTGCTCGTGCAGATGGAAATGGACGAAGACACCTGGCACTTGGTCAAAGAGGTGCCCAAGGTCTTGGGGTTCATCGGCGGCACCAGCGACAAGCCGGCGGCGATCACCGACAAAGAGGCGATGTCGATTCTGCGCCGCGTGGAAGAGGGCGTCGACAAACCGAAGCCGAAGGTGCTGTTCGAGCCCGGTGAGGTGGTGCGCGTGACCGACGGCCCGTTCAACGACTTCAACGGTGTGGTGGAGTCGGTGAATTACGAGAAGAACCGCCTGCAGGTGGCGGTGCAGATCCTGGGGCGTTCGACGCCCGTGGAGCTGGATTTCTCGCAGGTCGAAAAGGGTTGATTTACCGGTCGGGGCCGCATCGGCCCCGTAGATTCCGGCGCGTAAGCGCCTAACAAGGGGAGCTGTTCGCGAGGGCAGCGCTTGAACCCACAGGAGCGGTTAAATGGCGAAGAAAGTCACCGGGTATATCAAGCTGCAGATACCTGCAGGCCAGGCGAACCCAAGTCCGCCGGTAGGTCCCGCCCTCGGCCAGCAGGGCGTGAACATCATGGAATTCTGCAAGGCGTTCAACGCGCAGACCCAGTCGTTGGAAAAGGGGTTGCCGACCCCGGTGGTGATAACGGTGTACAGCGACCGAAGCTTCACCTTCATCATGAAGACGCCGCCCGCTTCGGTGCTCATCGCCAAGGCGATCGGCATTGCGAAGGGCAGCGCCACGCCGAATACCTCCAAGGTGGGCAAGGTCTCGCGTCAGCAGCTCGAGGATATCGCCAAGTTGAAGATGCCGGATTTGACCGCCGGCAATCTGGAGGCCGCGGTGCGCACCATTGCCGGCAGCGCCCGCAGCATGGGCGTCGATGTGGAGGGGCTCTAACATGGCCGCGACCGTGAAACGAACCAAGACCTGGAAGGAAAAGCTGGCTCCCGGCAAATCCTACGCCATCGATGACGCGCTGAAGCTCGTCAAGGAATTCGCCACGGCGAAGTTCAACGAGTCGGTCGACGTGTCGGTCAATTTGGGTGTGGATGCGACCAAGTCGGACCAGCAGGTGCGCGGCTCGACCGTGATGCCGCACGGCACCGGCAAGACCGTGCGGGTGGCCGTGTTCACGCAGGGCAAGAATGCCGATGCGGCCAAGGCCGCGGGCGCCGACATCGTCGGCTTCGAGGATTTGGCCGAGAAGGTCAAGGCCGGTCAGATCGATTTCGACGTCGTGATCGCGAGTCCCGACGCCATGCGCATCGTGGGCCAGCTGGGCCAGATCTTGGGCCCCCGCGGCCTGATGCCGAATCCGAAAGTCGGCACGGTGACTCCCGACGTGGCGGGTGCGGTCAAGAACGCCAAATCGGGTCAGGTGCGCTATCGCACCGACAAGGCCGGAATCCTGCACGCGCAAATCGGCCGCGCGAGCTTCGAGCCGGCCGCGCTCAAGGAAAACCTGTTGGCGCTGGTGGCGGATCTTCAGAAGATCAAGCCGGCGACCTCGAAGGGCATTTATCTGAAGAAATTGACGCTGTCCTCGACCATGGGTCCGGGCATCACGGTCGACCAGTCCAGCCTGGGGCTGGGTTAGAGATTTATCGGACGGCGTCGCATCGACGCCGTTGATGTGGCGCGCAAGCGCCTGGAAAGGTTGCGCGAAGCGCATGGGAAGAATTGATGGAGGGTTGCGTGAAGCCGCGGGGCCGCATGCGCTCACCGTCGAAGACCGCAGGCGGGCCTGGTTCATTTGAAGAACCGGGGCCCTTAAAGATCGGCCTGCGCAGATGGTGGGACCCGAATCAGGAATTTCCTGGTGAAGGTCGCACCGCACGAGTACGGCGGCGTACTCGAAGGGTGGGCAGGAGCGATGGCGCTCTTGCCTTGTGTGACGCTTCTGACCGGGAGGACCGGATGGCACTCAAGTTAGAAGAGAAGAAAGTCGTGGTGGCAGAGGTCAACGCGATCGCGGCGAAAGCCCTGTCCGTGGTGGGCGCAGAGAACCGTGGCTTGACCGTGACGCAGATGACCGCCCTGCGCGCAAAGGCGCGCAAGGAAGGGGTCTATCTGCGGATCGTCAAGAATACGCTCGCGCGCAAGGCCGTTGCCGGCACCGCTTTCGAGTGCATTTCTCCGGCGCTGAAGGGACCCATTGTCCTGGCGTTCTCCAACGACGATCCGGGCGCGGCCGCTCGCATCGTCAAGGCGTTCGCGAAGGACAACGACAAGCTGGTGACGACCCTCGTATCTCTGGGCGGGCAATTGCTCAAGGCCCAGGATATCGATCGCGTGGCTTCATTGCCCACGCGCGCGCAGGCGGTGTCGCAACTGCTGGGTGTCCTCAAGGCGCCGATGTCGAAGTTCGTTGGTACGTTGGCTGCCCCCAATTCCAAGTTGGTGAGGACGCTGGCTGCCGTTCTTGGAGCGAAAAAATTGCAGGCTGAGAAGAGCGGTGCGCCGGCGTAGTGGGCAACGACGAATTTAATCTGATTCGGGTCGTTGGGACCCTTAATACGTTTTGGAGACAAAAATGGCTGTTACTAAAGACGAAATCCTCGATGCGATTTCCAAGATGTCCGTCATGGAAGTGGTCGAGCTGATTTCCGACATGGAGAAGAAGTTCAACGTCACGGCGGCTGCTCCGGTGGCGGCGGCTGCGGCGCCCGGCGGTGCTGCGGCTGCGCCGGCTGCCGAAGCGCAGACGGAGTTCACGGTGACGATGACCGAGTTCGGCGCCAACAAAGTGGGCGTCATCAAGGTCATCCGCGAGATCACCGGACTCGGCTTGAAGGAAGCGAAGGATCTGGTTGAAGGCGCTCCTTCGACGGTCAAGGAAGGCATTCCGAAAGCCGATGCCGAGACCATCAAGAAGAAGCTCGAGGACGCCGGCGCCAAGGTTGCCATCAAGTAGTGATCAGAGCCGATATGCGCAGTTCGATGGTTGTTGCCGTAGCGGCGGCAACCATCGGCTGCGCCTTTGATTATGAATCGAATTCGGCGCGTAAGCGCCCGGTTAAGGCGCTCGCGCCTGGAGACACACGCACATGGCTTATTCTTTCACCGAAAAGAAGCGCATTCGTAAGAACTTCGGCAAGCGTCCGAGCATCCTCGGGACGCCGTATTTGCTGGCAATCCAATTGGATTCGTACCGGCGATTCCTGCAGGCCGACGTTGCCGAATCCAAGCGCGAAGAAATCGGCTTGCACGCCGCTTTCGACAGCGTGTTCCCCATTTCCAGCTATTCCGGCAACGCCACGCTCGAGTACGTGAGCTACCGGCTGGGCGAGCCGGTATTCGACGTCAAGGAATGCCAGCTGCGCAGCCTGACCTATGCCGCACCGCTGCGCGTCAAAGTGCGCCTGGTGGTGCTCGACAAGGAGGCCAGCGGCGCCAAGAAGCCGGTGAAGGACGTTCGCGAACAAGAAGTCTATCTCGGCGAATTGCCGCTCATGACCGAGAACGGCACCTTCATCATCAACGGCACCGAGCGGGTCATCGTTTCGCAGCTGCACCGCAGCCCGGGCGTGTTCTTCGATCACGACCGCGGCAAGACTCATTCCTCGGGCAAATTGCTGTTCTCCGCCCGCATCATTCCCTATCGCGGTTCGTGGTTGGATTTCGAATTCGACCCGAAGGACTGCGTGTTCGCGCGCATCGATCGGCGCCGCAAGCTGCCGGTGACCATCATCCTGCGCGCGCTCGGCTACACCGAGGAGCAGGTATTGGACATGTTCTTCGAGAAGAACGTGTTCCACCTTTCGAAGAAGGAAATCGAATTCGAAATCATCCCGCAGCGCCTGCGCGGCGAGACCGCGTCATTTGAAATCCGCGTCGGCAAGAAGATCATCGTCGAGGAGGGCCGGCGCATCACCGCCCGCCACGTGCGCGATCTGGAAGAGGCGCAGGTCAAGCGTCTGCCGGTACCGGTCGAGTATCTGCAGGGCAAGGTCCTGGCGCACGACATCGTCAACACCGAAACCGGCGAAATCCTGGGCAAGGCCAACGAGATCCTCACCGTTCCGACGATCGGCAAGCTGATCGAAAACGGCATCACGCAAATACGGACCTTGTTCGTCAACGATCTGGACCGGGGTCCGTACATATCAGACACCCTTCGCATAGATCCGACCAAGACGCGGCTGGAAGCGCTGGTGGAAATCTACCGCATGATGCGTCCGGGCGAGCCGCCGACCAAGGATGCGGCCGAGAACCTGTTCCAGAACCTGTTCTTCAACGGCGAGCGCTACGATCTGTCGCCCGTGGGCCGCATGAAGTTCAATCGTCGCGTGGGCCGCGAGGAAATCACCGGCTCGGGCGTGCTGAGCAAGGAAGACATCATCGAGGTGATGAAGACCCTGATCGACATCCGCAACGGCAACGGCCACGTGGACGACATCGACCACCTGGGCAATCGCCGCGTGCGCAGCGTCGGTGAAATGGCTGAGAACGCGTTCCGCATCGGCCTGGTGCGCGTCGAGCGCGCGGTCAAGGAGCGCCTCACCATCGCCGAGAGCGAGCCGATCATGCCGCAGGAAATGATCAACGCGAAGCCGGTTGCGGCCGCGGTGAAGGAATTCTTCGGATCCTCGCAGCTTTCTCAGTTCATGGACCAGAACAATCCGCTGTCCGAAGTCACGCACAAGCGGCGCGTTTCGGCCTTGGGCCCAGGCGGGTTGACGCGCGAGCGTGCCGGTTTCGAAGTGCGCGACGTGCATCCCACCCATTACGGCCGTGTCTGCCCGATCGAGACGCCGGAAGGCCCGAACATCGGCCTGATCAATTCGCTGGCGGTGTATGCGCGGACCAACGATTACGGGTTTCTGGAAACGCCCTATCGGCGCGTATCCCACGGCAAGGTGACCGACAAGATCGATTACCTGTCGGCGATCGAGGAAGGCCAGTACGTCATCGCGCAGGCGAACGCCACGTTGAACGAGAAGGGCGGATTCGTCGACGACCTGATTTCCTGCCGGACGCAAAACGAATTCACCTTGTCGACTCCGGACAAGATCGATTTCATGGACGTATCACCCAAGCAGATCGTCTCGGTGGCGGCGTCCCTGATTCCGTTCCTGGAACACGACGACGCGAACCGCGCGCTCATGGGCTCGAACATGCAACGCCAGGCGGTGCCGACATTGCGCTCGGAAACACCGCTGGTGGGCACCGGGATGGAGCGGGCGGTCGCGATCGACTCCGGCGTGACCGTGGTGGCGCGGCGCGGCGGCAGCGTCGATTCGGTCGATGCCTCGCGCATCGTGGTGCGAGTGAACGACAACGAGACGACCGCGGGAGAACCCGGCGTCGACATTTATTCGCTCACCAAGTACACCCGGTCGAATCAGAACACCTGCATCAACCAGCGTCCGCTGGTCAAAGCAGGCGATGCGATCAAGCGCGGCGACGTCCTCGCCGACGGCCCATCGACGCATTTGGGCGAGCTCGCGCTCGGCCAAAATCTGTTGGTGGCTTTCATGCCGTGGAACGGCTACAACTTCGAGGACTCGATTCTCATCTCGGAGCGCGTGGTCGAGGAAGATCGCTTCACCACCATTCACATCGAAGAGCTCACCTGCGTCGCACGCGACACCAAGCTCGGACCGGAAGAGATCACCGCCGACATCCCCAACGTGGGCGACTCGGCGCTGGCGAAGCTCGATGAAGCGGGCATCGCGTTCATCGGCGCCGAAGTGCGCGCGGGCGACATTCTGGTCGGCAAGGTCACGCCGAAGGGCGAGACGCAGCTGACGCCTGAAGAGAAGCTGCTGCGGGCGATATTCGGCGAGAAGGCCTCCGACGTGAAGGACACCTCGCTGCGGGTACCGCCGGGCATGGACGGCACCGTGATCGACGTGCGCGTGTTCACGCGCGACGGCGTGGAGAAGGACTCGCGGGCTCTGGCGATCGAGAAGGCGGAACTCGAGCGGGTGCGCAAGGACTTGGCCGATCAGCAGCGCATTCTCGAGGACGACTTGTTCCAGCGCGTACGCGGCATGATCGAGGGCAAGGCGGCGGAGGCCGGCCCGAAGAAGCTCAAGGCCGGCATGCACATCGACGAAGCCTACCTGGCGGACTTGCCGCGCGAGCAATGGTTCGAGATTCGTCTGAAGGACGAGGAGGCGAACGCGCAGCTCGAAACTGTCTCGGAGCGGCTCAAGGGCCAGCGCAAGGCCTTTGAGAAGCGCTTCGAAGAGAAGAAAACCAAGATCACCGCGGGCGATGATCTGGCACCGGGTGTGCTCAAGACGGTCAAGGTGTACTTGGCGGTCAAGCGGCGCGTGCAGCCGGGCGACAAGATGGCGGGCCGCCACGGCAACAAGGGCGTGATTTCCTCCATCGTGCCGGTGGAGGACATGCCGTACATGGCGGACGGCACGCCGGTCGACATCGTGCTGAATCCCCTGGGCGTGCCGTCGCGCATGAACATCGGGCAGATTCTCGAGACCCACCTGGGCTGGGCCGCAAAAGGCGTGGGCGCCAAGATCGGCAAGATGCTCGAAGCGCAGCAGGCGGCGGCGGAGATCCGCAAGTTCCTGCATTCGGTATACAACGAGAGCGGCGGTCAAAAGGAAGACCTCAAATCCTTGAGCGATGCCGAAGTCGTGGAATTGGCCGGCAACCTGCGCCACGGCGTACCGATGGCAACGCCGGTATTCGACGGCGCGAGCGAGGATGAGATCAAACGCATGCTCGCGCTGGCGGACCTGCCGACCTCGGGCCAGACCGTTCTGCACGACGGGCGCACGGGCGAGCAGTTCGAAAGACCGGTGACGGTGGGCTACATGTACATGTTGAAGCTCAACCACCTGGTCGACGACAAGATGCACGCCCGCTCCACCGGTCCGTACAGCCTGGTTACCCAGCAGCCGCTCGGAGGCAAGGCTCAGTTCGGCGGACAGCGCTTCGGCGAGATGGAAGTGTGGGCGCTCGAGGCCTACGGCGCCGCGTACACCCTGCAAGAGATGCTTACCGTCAAATCCGACGACGTCAACGGTCGCACGCAGATGTACAAGGCGATCGTCGACGGCAACCATGAAATGAAAGCCGGCATGCCGGAATCGTTCAATGTGCTGGTCAAGGAGATCCGCTCCCTGGCCATCAACATCGAACTCGAGAGCGAGGCCTAATCCATGAAAGACTTACTCAAGTTGTTCAAGCAGCAAGTGCCGGTCGAAAATTTCGATTCGATCAAGATCGGGCTCGCGTCACCGGACATGATCCGCTCCTGGTCGTACGGCGAAGTGAAGAAGCCGGAGACCATCAACTACCGCACGTTCAAGCCCGAGCGCGACGGGTTGTTCTGCGCCAAGATCTTCGGTCCGGTGAAGGACTACGAGTGTCTGTGCGGCAAATACAAGCGCCTGAAGCACCGCGGAGTCGTGTGCGAGAAGTGCGGCGTCGAGGTGACCCAGTCCAAGGTGCGCCGCGAGCGCATGGGACACATCGAGCTGGCGAGCCCCACTGCGCATATCTGGTTCCTGAAGTCCCTGCCGTCGCGCATCGGCTTGATGCTCGACATGACGCTGCGCGAGATCGAGCGCGTGTTGTATTTCGAGGCCTTCGTGGTGGTCGATCCGGGCATGACCTCGCTGCAGCGCGGCCAGCTGCTCACCGACGAGATGTATCTCGAATCGATCGAAGAGCACGGCGACGAGTTCGATGCGCGCATGGGCGCCGAAGCGGTGCACGAGCTGCTGAAGTCGATGGACCTGCCTTCGGAGGTCGTGAAGGTTCGCGAGGACATGGCGAACACCAACTCCGAGACCAAGATCAAACGCCTGTCGAAGCGCTTGAAGCTCATCGAGGCGTTCATGGAGTCCGGCAACAAGCCGGAGTGGATGGTGCTGACCGTATTGCCGGTGCTGCCGCCCGATCTGCGTCCGCTGGTGCCGCTCGACGGGGGCCGGTTCGCGACCTCCGATTTGAACGACCTGTATCGCCGCGTCATCAATCGCAACAACCGCCTGCGCCGGCTCTTGGAGCTCAATGCGCCGGACATCATAGTGCGCAACGAAAAGCGCATGCTGCAGGAGGCGGTGGATGCTCTGCTCGACAACGGCCGCCGCGGCCGTGCGATTACCGGCACCAACAAGCGCCCGCTCAAGTCATTGGCGGACATGATCAAGGGCAAGCAGGGCCGGTTCCGTCAGAACCTGCTCGGCAAACGCGTGGATTACTCCGGGCGTTCGGTGATCGTGGTGGGTCCGACGCTGCGTCTGCATCAATGCGGATTGCCGAAGAAGATGGCGCTGGAGTTGTTCAAGCCGTTCATTTTCTCCAAGCTGCAGATCCGCGGCGAAGCCTCGACCATCAAGGCGGCGAAGCGCCTGGTGGAGCGCGAGGGTCCGGAGGTGTGGGACATCCTCGAAGAGGTGATCCGCGAGCATCCGGTGCTGCTCAATCGAGCACCGACGTTGCACCGCCTCGGCATCCAGGCGTTCGAGCCGGTGTTGATCGAAGGCAAGGCCATCCAGCTGCATCCGCTCGTCTGTACGGCGTTCAACGCCGACTTCGACGGCGACCAGATGGCCGTTCACGTGCCGCTGTCGATCGAGGCGCAGCTCGAGGCGCGAGCCTTGATGATGTCGTCCAACAACATCCTTTCGCCCGCCAACGGCGATCCGATCATCGTTCCCTCGCAGGACGTGGTGCTCGGTCTCTACTACATGACGCGCGAGCGCGTGGGCGCCAAGGGCGAGGGCATGGCGTTCGGCGATGTGGCCGAAGTGCATCGGGCCTACGAGAGCCGCAATATCGACCTGCAGGCGAAGGTGAAAGTGCGGCTCGCGGAATATGTCCGCGACGCCAAAGGGCAGTTGGTGCAAAAGATTCGCGTGGTCGACACCACTGCGGGCCGGGCATTGCTGTCCGAGATCCTGCCGCGCGGTCTGTCCTTCGACGCCATCAACCAGGACATGACGAAGAAAACCATTTCCGCGACCATCAACGCGTGCTACCGCACCGTGGGACTCAAGGAAACGGTGGTTTTCGCCGACCAACTGATGTACACCGGTTTTCACTACGCGACCCGCGCAGGCGTGTCGATCGGCGTGGACGACATGGTGGTGCCGCAGCAGAAGACCAAGATTCTGGCTACGGCGGAGCGCGAAGTGAAGGAAATCCAGGAGCAATACTCCTCGGGATTGGTCACCAACGGCGAACGCTACAACAAGGTGGTCGACATCTGGTCGCGCACCAATGATCAGGTCGCCAAGGCGATGATGGAGAAGCTCGGCACCGACGAGGTGACCGACACCAAGGGCAACAAAGTCCGTCAGAAGTCGTTCAATTCGATCTTCATGATGGCCGATTCCGGAGCGCGCGGCTCCGCGGCGCAGATTCGCCAGCTGGCCGGCATGCGCGGCCTGATGGCCAAGCCCGACGGCTCAATCATCGAGACCCCGATCACCGCGAATTTCCGTGAGGGCTTGAACGTACTGCAGTACTTCATCTCGACTCACGGCGCGCGCAAGGGCTTGGCCGACACCGCATTGAAGACGGCCAATTCCGGCTATCTCACGCGTCGCTTGGTGGACGTGGCGCAGGACCTCGTGGTCACCGAGATCGATTGCGGAACCGCGAACGGGCTGTCGATCACGCCGATCGTCGAAGGCGGCGATGTGGTCGAAGGCTTGGGCGAGCGAGTTCTCGGCCGCGTGGTCTCCGAGGACGTGGTGGTCGCCGCGACCGGCGAAGTGCTGGTCAAGTCGGGCGTGTTGATCGACGAGAAGTTGGTCAAGCTCCTGGAGCAAATGGGCGTCGATCAGATCATGGTGCGTTCGCCGATCACCTGCGAAACCCGCTACGGCGTCTGCGCCCAGTGTTATGGTCGCGATTTGGGCCGCGGCCACCGCATCAACATCGGCGAGGCCGTGGGTGTCATCGCGGCGCAGTCGATCGGCGAGCCGGGAACCCAGCTCACCATGCGTACCTTCCACGTCGGCGGTGCAGCCTCGCGAGCGGCGGCGGCCAACGGCGTCGAGGTCAAATCCAAGGGCACCATTCGCCTGCACAACATCAAGACCGTGCACCATGAGAAGGGTCACCTGGTCGCGGTGTCGCGTTCCGGCGAGCTCGGTGTGGTGGATGAATTCGGCCGCGAGCGCGAGCGCTACAAGATCCCGTACGGCGCCACCATTACGGTGAACGACGGCGATGTGGTCGGCGCTGGCCAGTCGGTAGCGAACTGGGATCCGCATACGCACCCCGTGGTCACGGAAGTGGCCGGCATGATCAAGTTCTCCGACTTCGTCGACGGCATCACCGTCACGACCCAGGTGGACGAGGTCACCGGTCTCACCAGCACCGTGGTGCTGGATCCGAAGCAGCGCGGTTCGGGCGGCAAGGACTTGCGTCCGGTGGTGCGCCTGACCAATGCCAAGGGCAAAGAGGTCACCTTCGCCAATACCGACATTCCGGCGGTTTACGCGCTGCCCGCGGGCGCCATCGTCAGCCTGGAAGACGGTTCCAAGGTATCGGTGGGCGATGTCATCGCACGCATACCGCAGGAGTCTTCCAAGACGCGCGACATCACCGGCGGCTTGCCGCGAGTGGCCGATTTGTTCGAAGCCAGAAAGCCGAAGGATTCGGCGATTCTGGCCGAGCGCAGCGGCACGGTGAGTTTCGGCAAGGAGACCAAGGGCAAGCGGCGCCTGATCATCACCAACGAAGCGAGCGAGAAGTACGAGGAGCTGATTCCGAAGTGGCGTCATCTCAACGTGTTCGAAGGCGAGCAAGTGGAGAAGGGTGAAGTCATCGCCGACGGCGAGCCGAATCCGCACGACATCCTGAGATTGCAGGGCGTCGAGGCGCTGGCCAACTACCTGGTACGCGAAATCCAAGATGTGTACCGCTTGCAAGGTGTGAAGATCAACGACAAGCACATCGAGGTCATCGTGCGGCAGATGCTGCGCAAGGTCGAAGTGTTGGACACGGGCGATTCGGCGCTGCTGCGGGGCGAACAAATGGATCGCGGGCGGCTGCTCGATGTCATTGCGAAGCAGAAAACCGAGGGCAAGCACCAGTCGACCTGGGAACCTCTGTTGCTCGGCATCACCAAGGCGTCGCTGGCGACGGAATCGTTCATTTCCGCGGCGTCGTTCCAGGAGACCACGCGCGTCCTCACCGAGGCGGCGGTACGCGGCCTCAAGGACGACTTGCGGGGCTTGAAGGAAAACGTCATCGTCGGCCGTCTCATTCCGGCGGGCACCGGCTTTGCATACCACGCGCGACGCCGCCGTGCTTCGGATGACAGCCGTCGGCGCAGCTTCATGGACGTGAGCGGCGGGATCGGCGAATCGGAGGACGCGGTTCCCGCGGGGGATACCGAAGCGGCCGAATAACCGATCGGCGATAGCGTAAGAGGCCGTGTCTTAAGGAAGACGTGTCTCAACGAAGAATAGGGCCCCGGATTCGGAAGAGTTCGGGGCCTTTTTTTTGGCCCAGTCGCCAATGCATGGTGACCGCGCCTGATGCGCGACTCACGGTTTCCGGGCTGAGCGATTGGTCTTAATGTCCGGATATTCCCGCGGGGAGGGTTTGAGATGCTGATTCACGAGATGACTGGGGACGAGTGCCGCATCGCGCTCGAGCAGGCGCCGGGAATCGACTCGCTCGAGATCCTCTCGATGTTCATGGGCTTCCCGACCTACGGGTCGACGCAGACGATCTTCGGCCAGCTCCAGTGGGAGTCGATCTATCTCGAGCAGAACGAGTACAAGGAATGGCCGCCGGTGACGACGCTCGAGGTGACGATCCCGAGCGCGATCTCGACGCAGCTCGCGTTGCCGTGGGGCGGCTTCCCGCACCCGGTCTGGTTCAAGGACCATCCGCAGATCGCGAATGTGCGCGCGTTCGGCGGCCTGCTCGAGCGCTCGCTCATGGAGGGCATCGTCGCCGGCCAGCGCGACTACCAGGAGAAGATCAAGCCGTTGCCGCCGGAGCAGCAGCGCGAGATCCTCGCCGGGATCGCCGACTCGATGCAGCCGGAGACTCCGCCGCGCGAGAACCGGCGCCTGCAGCGCACCGTCGACGTCGTCGTCGGGCGCGGGAATCTCGAGAGCATCCGCGTGTCGGCGCTCGGCCAGGGCGCCTACCTGATGACCGGCCTGATCCAGGCGTTCGCCGCGCACCATCTCGTGCACCAGCCGCCGCGCAAGGTCGGCTTCGCGTCACCGGGAGAGGCGTTCGGGCACCACGAGATCCTCGCGGCGCTCGAGGCCTACGGGTTCGTCAAGGTCGAGGTCGGCTAGCGAGGAACTCGACGCGTGCGGGACCTAGCGCGGCTTCCGAAAGCCCATCTGCATCTCCATCTCAATGCGTCGCTCCGGCCGGA
>Ga0207927_1000833_pt1 | contig 13128 bp, 6 predicted proteins | sample NGESurdeep072012_2_FD_184456 | JGI IMG/M metagenome (GOLD analysis project Ga0207927, IMG submission 184456) | Arctic peat soil microbial communities from Barrow, Alaska - NGEE Surface sample 210-2 deep-072012 (SPAdes) | ecosystem: Environmental > Terrestrial > Soil > Wetlands > Peat ... | reverse complement strand
TCCCAGACGGTTCTTGAAGAAGCCGAGCGTAAGAAGAATGAAGCGGAAAGAGAGCTAAGCCAAGTCGAAGAGAACCTGGCTAAGCTGAAAGACACTGAGGCCGGTGTCGAAGCCAGTTTGCGTCCGCGAGAGCTGCTGGCACAAGCTTACCGATTTGCTATTGAGCAGGATGAGGTGCAAGCAAATATCGCCAGCGCGGCCAAAGAGCTCAAGTTTTCGGAGGCACAGGCTGCGGCGGATGAAGTTAAGTCTGAGATTCTGGAATTGAACAACATTTGGAGCACCATCATTTTTACGATGCGAAACAACAAAAACTTGTGGCTATGGCTCCTTGCATTTGTGATCGCTGTTGGCCTCAGCTTGGTAGTCTATCTTTTTCTCAAAAAACTAGACATCGGCTACGTGGCAGGGAGATCTATCGCCGCACTGACCGCACTTTCTGGCTTTTTGTCTCCGTTCGTGTGGGGCTCCCGTAAAGCCCTAACCTTCGTAAAGGCAGCAAGGGCATCACGATCCGAACTTATAGAGAACAAGAAGAAACAGGCGTCCGAACAACTCATACAGGAACGGGAGAACATTCGAAGCAAGATTGCCGCGACTCAGAACACGATCGACCTCGCGGCAAAAAATGTTACTGAGCTTAACAGGCGACTAGAGCAGATGCGCGCCGATCGTCAGATGGCTGACTATATTCGCCAGCGTAATCAGAGCAGTGACTACACCCAACATCTGGGGGTCATCGCGCGTGTGCGAACCGACTTCAAGCACCTCAGTACTTTGCTTCGCGATGTGCAGAAAGAGTCGGAAAAAGAGATGGCAGATATGAAAGCTCGGCAGTTGGAAACCGAGAAGGACAGTGGGCGATCGCTCTTTCCCCGTATTGACAGAATCATATTATATATTGACGACCTCGACCGGTGTCCGGAGAAAATCGTTGTTGACGTTTTGCAAGCGGTTCACCTGTTACTCGCATTCCCGTTGTTTGTTGTGGTTGTTGGGGTGGACCCGCGCTGGCTGCTGCATTCCCTGCAGCAGCACTCAGTCGCGTTTCGAACCGGCACAAAATATGATCCGGGGTCGGCGGAGTCCCCGGAAGATTATTTGTGGCAATCGACGCCTATGAACTACTTGGAGAAGATTTTTCAGATACCCTTCACTCTGCGGCCCATCGGAAAGCTCGGCTTCGAGAAGCTAGTGGAAGAGTTTGCCGCTCCTATGAAGAGTAGGACAGATTTGCCACAACCAGGCGTTAAGCCACCCTCTCCTTCAACAGGTCTGAAACAAGAGGCACCTGTTGATCCCGGCGCGTCTAGCACCTCCCTTGGCAGTCATCTCGGTCCCGCGTCGCCAGAAGTTCAAGCAGTCGTTATTAAGGAAGGTGCTGCCGATACCTCTCGGGCCTTGGCGTCTGATACGAGAGTCGTGCCAACGGGCCGGCCGCCTCACCCGGCAGCACATGGCGAAACCACGAGTTTGGCCGAGGTTATCGATCAGAATCCCGAACACTTGCGCATCGAGAAATGGGAACGCGAGTTCATGAAGAAACTTTTCGAACTCATCCCGTCACCACGTGCCGGTAAGAGGTTCATCAATATTTATCGGCTCCTTCGGGCATCTGTGGAAGACTCAGAGCGCACTGTGTTTATTGGCGATTCGCAGAGTGGAGACTACAAATCGGCTTTGATGCTGCTCGGAATTCTTACCGCTTACCCGACAGAGGCTACAGAAATCCTTAAGGCACTTATCGAGCTGGAGCCAACGCAAAGATGGGGAGAGTTCCTCGACCAGTTCCGAGTCACCGCGGAACACACCAGCAACGCTACCGAACTTCCCAAGACGCAGTTTTCTTTAAGAAGAGCTACTAATGGCGGTCGCCTGGCCTCAGGCGAGACTCCGCCGAGCGAGGCGCACCGTTGGTCTGAACTGTTCACAAAGCTGGATGCGATTGACGACAGCTTGTACGACAGGCCGTGTGATGCATTCAACAAATGGGCATCCCGCGTGGCCAGATACTCGTTTCAATCGGGGCGAGTCTTGCTGTATCAAAGGGAGTAAGCAGTCCGAGAAGCGCTTCCTTCGGTGCGTCGTCCTTTGTGGGACTCAGAATCGCGCCAGCGCGCCGCTTGGCTTTCTCTGAGGCTTCCTTCTATCCCCAACGAGGCGAGTCGGGTCATCCAAATCGGCGACAGTGGCGCCGCGAAGCGCTTGGCGTTCCGGCCTTGGTTCCCGCTCCCGCTTCCGTCAGCAGAAAGTTGGCCCGAAACCGGCTTCGGAGAGATCACATCGGGTCATGCGCCCTGATTGACACCTTTTGGCATGATCTCCTCGAAGAAACTCCGGGCAAGTGATTGCTACTTGAGTGATCTTTCTGCTTATCTTTGGCTCTCTGGTGTTATCGCCTCATAATGCTCTGTCAGCCGATGCGAAAATACAAACCATGTCGCGTTTTCATTTCCTATGCTCACCGAGATGGGGTAGAGCTGGCCAACGCCTGCGTACTGCGAGAAATTTGTTGTCCAACGCACACGTTTTGGCGACAGGTCGTTAAGCGGCCATTACTGCCTGGGAACTATTCTGACCAACGACTGCCTGATGGCGGTGGTTCGCGATACAGTTGCCAGTGCGCTGCCACCGGAGCGACAGGTACAGGTCTGCGGGCGGGGGAACGAGGGCAGCTCTGCTTGCGTATACGAGAAACAGGCTCTAGCTCTGGACAAATCATGGAACTGCAGATCGAACGCGTCGGTAAACGGTATAGCGGCGACAAGTGGGCCCTGCGCGAGTTTTCCCTGAAGATGGGACCGGGCATCCTCGGCCTGCTTGGCCCTAACGGCGCCGGCAAGACCACACTGATGAGCATCATCGCGACCATCACGCGACCGACCGAGGGGACCCTCCACTGGAACGGGGCCGAACTCGCGAAGGACCCGAATGCGATCCGCACTGTGCTGGGATACCTGCCGCAGGATTTCGGGGTTTATCCCAACCTGAACGCGGTGGAGTTTCTCGAATATCTGGCGGCAGTGAAGGGACTCGATGCTACTGCGGCGCGCCGCCGAATCGAAGAACTGCTTGACCTGGTCAATTTGTCTGATGTCCGCAAGCGGCCGCTGGGCAGCTACTCCGGAGGCATGAAGCAGCGCATCGGGATCGCCCAGGCTCTGCTGAACGATCCGCAACTACTGATCGTGGACGAACCCACGGCCGGCCTCGATCCGGAAGAGCGGGTGCGCTTCCGTAACCTGCTGTCTGAGCTCTCGGGCGAGCGCATCGTGATTCTATCGACGCACATTGTCTCCGACGTGGAGGCGACCGCCACCGACATCGCTTTGATCTCGCAGGGAAGCCTGGTGGCACACGCCTCCCCCGAGGAGTTGTTGGGGATGGTCGAGGGTAAGGTTTGGGAATGGGTGCTGCCCAGCGCTGAGCTACCCGCTGCGCGGCAAAGCTATCTGATCAGCAACACCATGCACCGCGCCGACGGCATTCACGCCCGGGTGGTGGCGCAGTCGCCTCCGCCGCAGGCAGCGCCGGTTCCGCCAACGCTGGAGGATGCGTACTTATTCTGCATGTCACGCCACCGCGCCGGGGCGACGATATGAACTCACTGCATATTCTGTATCAGATGGCCCGCGCCGACTTCTTGGAGCGCGTGCGCCGCTACAGTTTCCTGGTTACGCTGGCCTTTGCGGTGTATCTCGGATATTCAGCTTATAGCGGCCAGGTGGTCCTGCGGCTCGGTGACTATCGCGGGGTGTACAACACCGCCTGGCTGAGTGCGCTCATGACGCTGGTGACCACGACGTTCCTGTCGCTAGTCGGGTTCTACGTGGTGCGCAATTCGGTGGATCGCGATCAGCAGACAGGCGTCGGCCGCATTCTGGCTGCCACCCCCATGACGCGTCTATCCTATACCGCGGCCAAAGTGGCCAGTAATTTCGCCGTGCTCTCAGCCATGGTACTGGTGCTGATGGCAGCGGCGATCATCATGCAGCTAACCAAGGGAGAAGGCGCTGTCCGCATAGGAGCGCTCATGGCTCCATTCCTTTTCGTGGTGCTGCCGGCTATGGCGGTTGTGGCCGCAATGGCAATCCTGTTCGAAACAGCGCCCATACTGCGCAGCGGCGCCGGGAATATCATTTACTTCTTCGTGTGGACGGCGCTCTTGGTCGCGCCTGTTCAAGCCAGCCTGCCCGATATGGCCGGTATTGGCGCCTTCATGAACAGTATGGAGCAGACAGTGAAGGCCATCGATCCAGCGTGGAAGCGCAGTTTTTCTCTCAGCCTAGGCAGCGGTGATTTTGGTGCTGCCCCCAGCAGGACAGTGCTGTGGCAGGGATTGCATTGGGATGCCCAGATGCTTCTCGGACGAATACTCTGGCTGGGAGTTGCTGTCGGTCTGACCGCGCTGGCTGCCGTGTTTTTTCATCGCTTCGATCCAGCATATGAACGTAGCCGGAAGCGACAAGAAGCCCGCGACAATACAACCGTGGCGGAAACAACCCAGCTCTCATCGGCTGCCGCGCCCGTCCACCTAACGCCGTTGCCCGCGCAGGCGCGCCGCTCCCGCTTCGGCCGTCTCGTGATCTGCGAACTGCGGCTCATGCTGAAAGGGAGGCGCTGGTGGTGGTACGCAGTGATGGCCGGCTTGATAGTGGCGTCGGCGGCGGTTGCCGATGCCAACGGACGTGCCGGCGTGCTAGCAGCTGCGCTGCTGTGGCCGGTGCTGGTGTGGTCGCAACTGGGGACCCGAGAGAACCGCTTCGATACCGGTGCGCTGATGTTCTCTAGTCCGGAGCCATTACGGAAGCAACTGCCCGCGATGTTGACGGCAGGCATCCTGTTCACGGCAGCCGTTGCCGCCGGTCCCGCCGTGCGAGATCTGATGGCGGGCGACTGGGGAGCAATCGCCGCTTGGACGGTCGGCGTACTCTTTATTCCAACCCTGGCGCTCGCCCTGGGCGTGTGGAGCGGAACCAGCAAGACCTTTGAAGCGATCTATACGGTCTGGTGGTATGTCGGAGTGGTGAATCACATCCGCGGCCTGGATTTCATTGGCACCATGCCGCCGTCAAGGGCGCCGCTGCTCTTTTTTGTCCTCACTCTGGCGCTCGCCGCGGCGGCTTTTGCGGGCAGGCGCGCCCGCCTCGCCTACGCCTGAGGGCTCCACCCCGACAGATCGCATCCCTTTCTCTGTGACCGCTCGGCCTTAACAGCGAGCTGGAGCCGGCTCCTCCTCTGAGGGTCGGCAGTCACTTGTCCGGATAGTCGGCGTTCCGTCCTTGTGGCCGCGACCTGGTGGAGTTCTTCAACAGCACGGGTTAGGCGTTTTACGTCAACTTGACATAAGTGGACTTCACGAGCGGCCCGGCGAAGCTTTCCCGAACCCCGTTTATGGGCAATCAAGACAAGCGGGGGATTCGCTGATCATTTTGTGCGGGACGGATAGGGTGTGAGATAGCCTGCTATCAACAACAACCCGCGACCGCTCTATCCGTGATCCGCCTCCCACCCCCGTCTTGTCATTGGTGGTGTAATTTACTGCATGATATTTGGGCCGTTGTGCGGCAGAATTGGAGGTTCCAACGTGCGATGGGTTTTGGTGGTCATCAAGAGTCTAGCCACAGGCGTGCTTGCCATAGCGGCGGCGCTCATTGCACTCCTTGTGACGCTGCTCCTGTATGCGACGTACGTTTTACGGGCAATATCCGTTTACGGTCCAATATCAACTTCCCAGAACATTTGCCCATGATTTGCCCGAAATTGACGCACGCTTGCGCGCGCTGATCTACAGCTTTGAAGTTTCAAAGCCCGTTACTCCATGAATTGTAAGCCGACAAGTTCATAATGACGGGGAGTGATGGGAAAGTCACCGGCAAGGCCGAGTCGCTGGCAACAGCGAAAAGGACCAAATATGACAGCGTTGATTACGACGATGTGAAAGTAACGGTATTTGGCAATACGGCCATCGCGACGGGAGGCTTCAAAGCTAAGCGCACCGATGCGTCGGGCAAGCCTCTCGATACTCATGAGCGCTGGACCGATACCTGGGTGAAGATGCCGAACGGACAGTGGCAGTGTGTTGCGAGTCATAGCTCGCCAGTAAAGATGTGAGCACCCGCCTCGCACTACTCACGATAGAACATTTTATTGTGCCCCACATTCCTTCCGGGTGACGGGCAACGCTTCCATAATCCGGTAAGGGAAGGGTTGCCGACGATACTTCCATAACTCTGGCCAAGCCCCGTTCAGGTCGTCTTGGCTTGCCAGTTCGTTCACCTGCGGCTACGCGAGCACCAGCTCATTTCTGGGCCAATAGCGAGCGTGCGTCTTGAAGTTCGGGCCGGTCTCCATCGGCATGCTGGCAGATGGCCAGGAGCTTGGCATAGTATGTTTTCGCCTTCTCTTGATCGCCCAAAAGCTTGGCCGCACGCGCGGCGCCGGCCAGCGCGTTGAAACGATTTGGGGCCGTGCGTAGCGTGGCTTCGAACTCGGTCATCGCTTGCGCCGGCTGTTTCAATTCCAGCAACATCTCGCCAAGCAGTTCGCGAGCTGGCAGGATGACCCCCGGAGTGACATTGTGCTTGTCCGTTCTGTCTTCGTGCTCGGCGGCAGCACGCATCTGCCTGAGAGCCTCTTCGCGCTTTCCTTCAGCGAGGGTTATCCAGGCAGCGGCGCTCTCGCGCTGGATGTCCACTTGGTCTGCCCAGTATTGGTCGTTGCCCTGGGTAAGCGTGTCCCGAAGCGATGCGAGCTGCTGTACGTCTTCCCGGGCAGCTTCAGTTTTGCCGGTACGTGAAGCGCCGAGGGCCCGTGCGAAGTGCAGATTCGCTTCGGTCCAGGCCCACCGCCCGCCGGGAAAGGTGTTTGGCGGCACGGTTAACGCAGCGGCTTCGTCCCAGCGATGTCGTTCTACAGCATAGCGCGCGGGCGAAGTTCCCATGGCGTAGAGCCAGTTCATATATTGCGGATCGTCAGGACGGCCCGGTGGTGGCGCATCCAGTGCTCTTTTCGCCTCGCGATCCTGGCCCCCTTGTAGGTACGCGTAGATCAGGTAATCCTTCGCGTGCAGCTCGTTGCCGGGCGCATTGTTTTTCTGGGCCGAGGCTGCCGAAACGAGGTTGGAGTCAATGGACTCCTGCCATAAGCCGAGCCGGGTGAAAATGTGTGACGGCATGTGCAGCGCGTGTGGCGAGTCCGGCGCGATCTCGGCGTAACGTCGCGCCGCGTCCAAGGCCCTCGGCGCCAGCGGTGGATAGTCGTAGGCGTGGATGATGTAGTGGGCTATGCCGGGATGCTCTGGTTGTTCGACAAATAGCGGCTCAAGAATGGCGCCGGCCTTTTTCTGATTCACGTACGTCTTGTCCGTGGGTGGCGCAGTGGCGAGCAGTGCGAGCGCATGAAAAATGGCCGCTTCATGGTCGTCAGTGTAGCGCGCTTGCAGCTGGTCCATGGCTTTTTCATAAGCCAGCGCGCGAGTGCGGTGGTCGAGCTTGTCGGCGTCGGTGTAAAACGTCTGGATAGCGGCAATATAGTCCCGTTCCCGCTGCGTCTTGGCGCCGGCTAACTTTGCTTTTTCCGCAGCCGCCGCGCCCGCTTTCAGGTCAGCCGGTCCAGGCGCTTGCCAGAGCGGATGGTAGTACGTCATGGCAATTCCCCAGTACGCCATTCCGCACGTGGGATCTTTTTGCGCTACAGCAGCGAAGGTATCGCTGGCTTTCTCGTACCAAAAGGAATGGAGCATCGCCACCGCGCTGCTGAATTGCGGCTGAACCGATGGTTCGCAGGAAACGGGGAAACTCACCTTGCCGAGTTTGCTCGGGTCGCCTGCGGGATGCTCATGTTGGGCAACCGCTGGTGGCACGAATGCGGCGCACACGCCCACAAGCAGCACCATGCAAATGAATGTGATTCGCTTCATGCTGGTCTCCTTGGTTGTTAACCGGAATCTCCTTTTTGGCTCAAAAACGGCACTGATCATACACCCATCCCGCTGTTCGCCGATAGCACCTTGCGTTCGTTCCAGAAGTGGACGTTGTCGGAAAACATAAGGTAGATGTTCTCGTTGTCCTGACGGGAGAGCATGGCATAGAGGCCGTTGATCTTCCGTGGGAAGATGGCCATGCCTTTGTTTTCGGCGGCCGGACCATTCAGAGTAATGAATCGAAAGAGGAGGAAGTCAGGAGTCTCTACCAGTTCTGGCACGACCACCTTGCCATCGAAGGCGGTGAAGGTCGCGTAGTAGACCCGAGTGCCATCATCATTTTGAAAACAGACAAACCTGGCGTCTTCGATTCCGTTGCGCTGCGAGGGCGTCGCTGGGAAAATGATGCGTTCGGACAGCCGCTGTTCGGGCTGGAACTGAACCTCATAGTTGGACCGGGCCAGCATCCAAATTCCCTGTGCTGCGTTTTGGTCTTCTTGCCCCGTTCCATCCGCCAGACGGGACTGCTTTACCTCGTCTTCGAGACTGCCACGAAGTTCTTCTAGTGCGAACGACTCACCGAGTTTGCTCATGACCCGGCGGGTGAATTCGCTGGTCAATCCCAGTTCAAAGAGTTTCCGCGCGAACAGCGCCTTATCATACAGGGGGTTTGGGACTTGACGGGGCTCGGTGAGGAAGCCAGAAGGGACTGCTACCTCGATCCGATGATCGGCATGGATGATACCGGTTCGGAAGGTGATGGAGGAAATGTGCCCTTCTCCCGTGGCACGCAAGCTGAGAATGAACCGCAGAGCGCCTGGCGCTACGTCAGTTTGATCGGGGTGCGGGACAATGGAGGGATTGAACAGCGCAGCGGACTCTAAAGAATATTCGGCCAGGAAATAGGAGCCGATCAACAGCCGCCGCTGTTCGGAGAGCTCCCCATCAGTCGCAAGCATCTGGTGGACTTGTTCAAACCGTTCCAGAAAGAGTTTGTGGATATGCTGATGTCGCTGAGAGAATTCAGCGGAGACTTCGTCCAGTAGGAAGCCGACCTGGTCTTCCGGGAGCGACATGATCCTGGCGATAATCCCAGCGACGCGTTGGGAATCCCCGGGACTGAATGGCCGCAGAAGCACGCGTGACTGGTCGGGCTTCAGGATCGTGGCTGTGCGGTTGAGGTGAATTGAGTTTGCGTTCATGCGTGAGATGCTCCAGAGAAAAAGACGGGAAGTGGCCATTACTTTTCGATGGTGATCGGTTCCCTAAAACTTGTCACCATGTTTTGCGCCAAGCGCATTTCCGCTAACGATAGCAGGAAGGCTAGGGTGGATTCCGCTCCTTGGTTCTCATTGACCCGATCCACGTGCAATCCATCGCAGCAGCCACCTGTCTCGGGCTGGTAGAGTTCCAAGCCGAGATCGTTCCAGCCGATAAACCAGTCGAACGCGCATTGCGCGCGTTCGTACCACCAGACGTCCGAGGTCGCGAGATAGGCTTCCAGGCAGGCTGAGACCATTGCTTGTGCTTCAATGGGTTGCTGGTCGAAGTTGGCGCGCGTGCCGCCACGGCGATAGAATCCGTTACTGCCAATTGGCCGAAAGTGACCATTCTCGGATATCTGCAATTCCATCAGCCAGCGTAGGGCTTGTAGTCCTCGTTCAAACGCGGCCATTTGCCCGGTTGCTCGTCCGCTCAGAATCAGAGCGTGGGCGAGCTTTGCATTGTCGTACGATAGCTCGTCTTCAAACCAACACCAGTCCGGTTTGGCGTGCGCGTCGAAGAGTTCCATGAGCTTTGAAGTAAGCGTCTCACGAGTCTGGTTGACCAAGCTGTCGCCGCTTAGCCGCCGCAGGTATTCGTGGATACCGATAAGGCCGAACGCCCAGGCTCGCGGCGAAGTGAATTCAGTGACGGGAGGCAATGCCTGCGCGAAGAGTTGTCCGGCCAGCATCTGGAAGCTCCGGAATGGCGATCGCCCCACGCATACGCCTAGGGCCCAGAGCGTTCGACCTTGACAGTCCTCAGATCCTTGGGAGTCGAGCCAGCGGCGGTCAAAACTCATGTGGTTGTGGAAGCGTTTCGTTTTGAGATCGAACGCGTAATGGAGAAAGGCCGTGCAGGTGGTGGCCAATGTCCGCAATCCTTCCGGGTCCTCTCCCAATTCACCGAGTAGCACCGCGAGAACCAACGCACGCGCATTATCGTCGGCGCAATAACCCTCAGAAAAGTTTGGTGCGCTGAAAATGGCGTGCTGAAAGACTCCGATGGAATCAGTCATCCGGAAGAGATGACTCAACTTAAGCTCAGGCAGTTCGCGCGGCTTCTGGTCGAGTGTCTTGGTGGCGAGAGACTTTCGAGACCGCGCTGCTCCTTCCAGTCGCGATGACTCGAACGAACGCATGTACTGCCGTGCGACGTTGCTCCACACCATGTCACGGCCAATCCGATAGGCGTTCTTGCGCATGGCATGGCGGCGGGTGTCGTCGCGCAGCAGACTGATCACCTCGCGTGCCACGGCCTGGCAATCCCCGAACGGCACCAACACGCCTCGGTCCTCCGCCAACAATTCCGCCGCGTGCCAGTACGGGGTGGAAACCACCGCCTTGCCAGAGCCGAACGCGTAGGCCAGTGTGCCTGACGTGATCTGCGCTTCGTTGAGGTAAGGCGTAATGTAAAGATCCGCGGCGCCGAGGAACTCCTTCAAATTTTCAAGGTCGACGAACTGGTTGTAGAAGATAACGTTCTTTTCGACCTTTTGCTTCTTGGCTAGGATCTCGAGGCTAAGCCGGTAGGCCTCGCCATGCTCGCGCAATTCGTTGGGATGGGTGGCACCCAAGACAATGTAAACAACGTCGGGAAGCTCCGACAGAATATGCGGCAGAGCGTTGAGCACATGTTCGATTCCCTTGTTCGGGGAGAGTAGCCCAAACGTGAGGAGCACCACCTTGCCTTCTACACCGAACTGCTCCTTGAAATAAGTCGGATCGACAAACCCAACGTCGGGAATGCCATGCGGGATTACGTCGATTTTGGCCAAGGGCGCCTGGTAGATGTCCTGTAGCATCTGTCGTCCGCGCTCAGCCATGATAACGAGCCGCGTCGACAGTGAGATTAACTCCTGCATCACGCGCCGTTGGTCAGCCCTCGGCTCACGCAGAATGGTGTGGAGCGTGGTGACAACAGGCATCCTCAATTCGCGCAGGAATGCCAAAATATGACCGCCGGCGGGCCCCCCGAAAATGCCGAACTCGTGCTGCAAGCAGACGATGTCCACGTTGCTGATGTTGAGAAAATCCGCGGCACGTAGATAGGACGAAAGGTCTTGTTCCTCAATTTCGAAGCGAACTACTTCGGGGTACTTATAGCCACCCTCAACGTCATTGACGGAAACCGAGAGACACTGGTTTTGTGGATGCGCAGCGGCGACGGCCGCCAACAAGTCGGACGTGAACGTCGCGATGCCGCACTTGCGTGGCAAGTGACCGCCGACAAAAGCAATCTTGCGGACCTTAGAATTCTCTTTCATGAGCCGTTCCTTTGCAGCCGTTCGACGTACTTGTTCGCCTTTGGCGAGGTCGCCCGAATGCGGCGTTCGGCACTCGACTTCCTAGGTGGAATGCAATCGATGTCGTTGACGCAGCTCTCTGCCATCCTTGCTGTGACGACCCGGCTGTTTCTTGCTGATTTTGCCGGAGCACGTACCATCCAGCTCTATTTGTACGCCCATTGCGTCGACGGGCTGCTGCCGAGTTGGAGCAGATCAAGAGTGGCGACCAGCGCGTCGCGGCTGCAGCCCTGAGCCTCGGGCAGGAGCTCGCCGGCAACGCATGCGTGGCGTTCTCGATGATCGGAGATCTCGAACGTGTTGTCCGCGCCCAGGTCCGCGACCGCATCCGCCTATTCACGCTCTCGAAGGAAGAATGCCAGCGCTATTTCGGGTCGGAAAGCTGCCCGCCGGCTACTTAAATTAGTTGCGCCCGGATCACCCTATGCGGATCTCGTCAAAGAACGGGGTGCGTTGCTGCTGCACACACTCGGCAGCGTATAGGTACATGGCAGCCGACCACGTCTGCCAGTCCCGTCCGCTGGGTTGGCCTGTCTGCGCCTTAATCCACTCGTTGAAACCCCAGTCTGCGTCGTTTTCGTGCCAAGGTTTGACCAGTTCGGTCAGCGCCAGCAGCTTCCGCTCGGCCAGGCCCATACGCCCCGCCGCTACGTAGAAGCCGCAGACAAATGGCCAGACGCCCCCGTTGTGATACTCGCCAGGCTGATTGAATCGCTCGTATCGCGGCCGCCAGTCGGGATGTTGGGGCAAGATATACGGAAACAGACACGGTGGCAGATCCACGGTCAGATCCCCGTGTTCCCGCATCGCCTGGCACTCGGCCTCAACCCACGCCACCATGTTTCGCGCCCGATCGAGCGAGGCAATCCCCGTCAGGATCGCCAGGCTGTTGCCCAGCAAATCGAAACGCTCGCTGTTGTACATCTTGTAGGAGTAGAGGGCGTAATACGGCTTGGACGGCACCACAAGACGCTCGTGCTCGTGTGGGTTCCGTTCGTCGGCGGGGACAGCCAGCCCGTTCATCAGGTCGCGCAGGCGACCGGCGGACTCGTGTTCGCCATAAAGCGCAAGGTAAGCGTAAACCAATGCATTCACGTATAGCCCATAACCGAGCACCCACTGCTCGTCACGCCAGTCGCTGGTCGGCAATTGCGCGACCATCACAGTGTCCTTAGGGCTCTGGTACCGCATCCACTTCAGTGCGTTGTGCGCCGCCTCTTTGAGGAACTCCGGCTCGTTGATTGACCTCCTGCACAGTGCCAGGCCAAAGAGGAAAAGCGGCGTGGAATCGCTGGCGCCACGGTCGCCGGGATCGTGCGCGATTGATGGGATGTGGCCAAGCGGCGTCTGATTGGTTGCCAGCGCCACCAGTGTGCGGCGCAGCGCATCGGTAAGTTCTTCATTGCCGGTGACCAGAAGGCCCAATGCTGAAATCATCAGATCTCGCGTGTAGGGCTCCGGATATCCCCATCCGGCGGTCCGTGGAAGTCCTTGAAATGGCCCCCGCGCGTTATGAAGCAGAACGCGGACGGCTGCCTCTTTGGCCCGATCGATAGATGCTAGCGACTTCTCGTCCATGAACGTGGCTACCTCGTCGATCCACTCTCTACTGAATTCCCAGACGGTCAGAGACGAG
>Ga0207927_1000831_pt1 | contig 13131 bp, 13 predicted proteins | sample NGESurdeep072012_2_FD_184456 | JGI IMG/M metagenome (GOLD analysis project Ga0207927, IMG submission 184456) | Arctic peat soil microbial communities from Barrow, Alaska - NGEE Surface sample 210-2 deep-072012 (SPAdes) | ecosystem: Environmental > Terrestrial > Soil > Wetlands > Peat ... | reverse complement strand
GAGCACCGCCGCCTGCGCGCGCGTGATGTCGTCTTTAGGCATCAGATTGCCCCGCGCGATCGTGCGAGAATATCGTCAAGCAGCAGGCGGTCCTTCTCCCACTCCAAGCGCGTCTTCGGGAGCAAGCTCGGCGGCGGATCATTGAGCGCTTTCAGCACCATGAACGCTGCCGCCGACGCGAGCACAAACAAGCCGAACAGGCCGGCAATCAGCCACTGGCGGGCCGGCGTGTCCCAGGTGGCGGCAATGACCCAGACGCAGGCCATCACGACAGAAAACATCACGGCTGCCGCGAGAACAACGCCTACCCAAAGGCGCCGAACGAATGCCGCGTAGGCCGACCCCGCATCGTCGGCGATCAAGTCCCCGTAGGCACGGGCGTGCCGTACGACGAGCGAGGCAGCGGTGGCCGCACGCTTTAACACTGCAGTTGCTCGTACTAACGTCTGGCAGCTAAAAATCCCACCAGAAGACCCGCCGCGGCGGCGATTCCAACGGCTTGCCACGGCTGCTCTCGAACGTAGCTGTCTCCTGCGGTCATAGCGTCCTTCGCATGCCGCTGAGCCTGATCCGTGCCGTCTGCGAGAACCTTCTTGGCCGACGTTAACGCACGCCCAACCTTGATGCGCAGGCGTGCAATCTCGGGATCGGCGACGTGCGCCACCCGACTCAGCAGGTCCTGCACGTCAGCAATCAGACTGCTCATCTCTTGGCTGCCTGCATCGCGAAGCCTTTGCACGGCGTCGCCGGCATCAGACTTCAGCATATTGGCGTCGCCGCGAATGCCTTGGCCGTTGTCGTTAAGTATTGATTCCATTGCGAACTACTCCACTGAATTGATGAATCGCTGCACTTTAAAGTCCGGTCTCGACTCGCGTGACAATGACCCCTCGCCGCCCCTTCGTCGGTGCGCTGACGCACATGGGATGAGAATTCGCGGTCGGACCGTGGTGTTGAGCGACATCGATGCGCAGCCCACGGATGCTGGCAACAATGGGCCACGTGCTGGGAAGATCTATCGGCGGCGCACCGTCTAAGTGCCGGTGCGGGCTTTGTCGCCGCGGGCAGGCAAGGCCCCCTGCGCAATGGCGCGATTCACCGCCGATAAAATCGCCAATAGCGACGCGGTGATGATGTTCGGGTGCATGCCGGCGCCGAACAAGGTTCGCCGCGAGCGAGTGGTGATCTCTATATAGGAAACTGCTTTTGCCGCACTGCCTTGTCCGCGCGAGTGCTCCTCATAAGACAACACGTCGAACGGCAGAGCGACTGCTTCGACCATGGCGTCGATCGGACCCGACCCCTGTCCGAGCCAGGTCTCGAGCCGCGCGTCGCACTCCACTTGCAGCGACAGTCGCTCGGTGTCCGCGCCGTCCGTGGACGCTGCCAACTGGTGCGAGCGATACACGATGGGCGGCCGAGGTGCCAGATATTCCTGGGCAAAGAGGTCCCATAGTTCCTTGGAAGTCAATTCCTTACCCGTGATATCCGCCGCTGCTTGCACAACCTGACTGAATTCGATTTGCAGGCGCCGCGGCATCACCAATTGGTAATCACGCTCCAACAGGTAGGCTACCCCGCCCTTGCCGGACTGACTGTTGACTCGAATGATCGAATCGTAGGAACGCCCCACGTCCGAAGGATCGATCGGCAGGTACGGCACATCCCAAAGGTCCCCCTCGGTGCGCGCAGCCAGCCCCTTTTTGATCGCGTCTTGATGCGATCCGGAAAATGCGGTGAATACCAGGTCCCCGACATAGGGATGCCGCGGGTGTATTGGCAATTGATTACACGACTCCGCGCAGCGCGCGACTTCGTTTATATTCGAGAAATCAAGGCCGGGATCAACGCCTTGCGTATATAGGTTAAGCGCCAGTGTCACGATGTCCACGTTCCCCGTGCGCTCGCCGTTCCCGAACAGGGTGCCTTCGATGCGCTCTGCACCTGCCATCAGGGCGAGCTCCGCTGCCGCCACCGCGGTGCCCCGATCGTTGTGCGGATGCACACTGACAATGACGCTGTCGCGCTTGCCGATGTGCCGCGAGAACCATTCGATCTGATCCGCGTAGACGTTGGGCGTCGCCATTTCCACCGTGGCCGGTAAATTGAGTATGGATTTGCGCTCGGGGGTCGGTTCCCAGACCGCGTTGACGGCATTGCAGATCTCGACCGAAAAATCGAGTTCGGTACCGGTGAAGCTCTCAGGGCTATATTGGAACACCCACGCGGTGCCCTTATCGCGTTCCGCATGCTCGCGCACGCGCGTCGCGCCCCGGACGGCGATATCGAGGATGCCGGCGCAATCGAACCGAAACACCACCCGGCGCTGGGCAATCGAGGTCGAGTTGTACACGTGAACGATGACGCGCCGAGCGCCTTTGACCGATTCGTAGGTGCGCGCGATGAGCTCGGGACGCGCCTGCGTCAGCACCTGAATGGTGACGTCGTCCGGAATCAGCCGCTCATCGATGATTTCCCGCACGAAATCGAAGTCGGTCTGGGAAGCGGCGGGAAATCCCACCTCGATTTCCTTGAAGCCCATCTTGACCAGCATGTCGAACATGCGGCGCTTGCGCGCCGCATCCATGGGTTCGATCAACGCCTGGTTGCCATCCCGCAAATCGACGCTGCACCAGGTCGGCGGCGCGGTAATGACCGTGTTGGGCCAGGTTCTGCCGCCCAGGTCGATGGGAGCAAATGCACGATACTTGGTCGAAGGATTACGCAACATGCTGTTCTCTTGTTCGGTCGGTCCATGCCCTCAACATCAGCTCCCCACACCAAAGGAAGCATTGCATTTGAGGAATTCGGTTCGGTCTTTTGAGCGCGACCGCGCGCGGGGGTGATGGGCGCCTAGCGGCGCAGCAGCGGCGCCAGCATGCTCACGCGACACGAGCCCGGCCGCCGCGACCGTGTGGGGCTGTGCAGAAATATGAACGCCCGTGAACTCATATCCGGTAAATCTAGCATTGGCGCCGCTCGCCGCGCAATAGCTGCCTGCCGCCGGGCCCGGCCGGCCGCAAAGCCATCATCCGGCGCCATACGCACGGTTCTTCCAATTGGCGCCCACGCCCCGCCAATGGTTCACCGCCGATGCCACGGTTGCCGCCATGTAAAAGACCGCAATCAGCGGCAACGCGAGGGACCAGAGCCTGCTGCGCCCATAGCGTGCCAGCGTCGGAAGATAGGTGATCGCGGCGATGCCGAATGCCGCGAAACCGTAGCCTCGCTCCCGGCCGTGGCCGAACACGATCGCCCATACCGGAACCAGCCAAACCAATGTCAGTCCGAGCAAGGTGAGCCCGAGAACAGCCGCCGAGCAGCGCAATTGCGTGAACGCGGTGCGCGAAATCATGCGCCAGACGTCCGCGAAATGCGGATACGGACGGATCGAGGTGGCGAGCGCGGAATGACCCAGATAGATGGCTCCCGAGGCCTTCACGGCCCTGGCGAGTGCGACGTCGTCGATGAGCGCCTGCTTGATCGCTTCGACGCCGCCGATGCGTTGCAGCGCCTCGCGGCGAATCAGCATGGTCCCGCCGGCCGCGGCGGCGATTCGCGAACCCGGGGCATTCACGTGCGCGAACGGATACAACATCTGAAAGAAATACACGAAGGCCGGCACCAATGCTCGCTCCGCGAAGCTGGTGCAGTTCAAGCGAACCATCTCGCTCACCAAATCCACACGAGGCGCCTGCAGCCGGGCGACCAGCGCCGACAAATGCCGCGGATCGTGCACGATATCGGCATCGGTAAACAGCACCACCGCCGCGCTGCCGGCCGCCGCGCCCTGGTGCAATGCCCATAATTTTCCGGACCATCCCGCGGGTTTGGGCGCGCCGCGGATCACACGCAGGTTCGGCGCCCTGCCGGCGCGCTCCGCCGTACCGTCGGCGGAATTGTCATCGACCAGAATGACGCGGAAATTGCCGGCGTAGTCCTGAGCCAGGAGCGACGCGACGGTCGAGCCGATGTATTGCGCCTCGTCGCGAGCCGGAACCACGATATCCACATCGGGAAGATCATTGGGCACAGCGGGCGCCAATTCAGGCCCGGAGAGCCAAAATTTGCCGTGTGCGCAGCACAGGTAAATCCAGACGAGCAGCGACACCAGCGCAATCATCTAAATCCAGCCTTTGAGATGACGTTGCACGATCGACACCAGCAGTTCGGCATGGCGGTCGTCGTCGTTGAGTGCGGGCACCAGCGTGAGCCGCTCAGCGCCCAACTGCAGGAATTTATCGCGATATTCGATGGCCACTTCCTCCAGCGTCTCCAGGCAGTCGACGGCGAAGGACGGCGAGACGACGGTCAATTTGCTCCAGCCCCGCTTGGCAAGGGCCGTGAGGGTATCGTCCGTATAGGGTTGCAACCACTCCACCGAGCCGAAACGCGACTGATAGCAATGCGACCACTCAGCTTCTTTCAGACCCAATCGCGCCACCAGCAAGCGGGTGGTTCTCTCCGTGTGCTCCCGATACGGATCCCCCGCCTTCGCATAGGCAGCCGGGATGCCGTGATAGGACAGAAGCAAATGCGAGCGCCCGCCGGCTTCGGCCCAATGCTCCTCGATGCGCGCACCGAGGGCCTCGATGTACCCCGCATCGTCATGGTAATCGTTCACGAAGCGTGTTTCCGGCAGCCAACGCCAGCGCCGCAAGGCATCGCTGGTACGGTCGAACACCGAGCCTGTGGTCGATGAGCAATATTGCGGATACAGAGGCAGCACCAACAGTCGCTTCGCATTTTGCCGAGCCAGGGACTCTATCGCGCTCGCGATGCTGGGGTTGCCGTAGGTCATGCCGAGGGCGACCCGCACCCGATCCCCCGCCGCCGCGCGCAGCCGCTGGTCCATTTTGCTCGCGAGTCGACTCGAGTACACCGCCAAGGGTGAGCCGTCTTGCAGCCAGATCTTGCGGTACTTGCGTACGGTGCGTATCGGTCGAAACGGCAGCACGAAGCCGTATAGGATGGGCAGCCAAATCCAGCGAGAGGTATCGATGACTCGCCGATCGCCGAGGAATTCGCGCAAGTAGCGCTGGACGGCGCCATAAGAAGGCGCATCGGGGGTGCCTAAATTGACCACCAATACACCGATTCGCTCGGGCGTCGACGCCGCCGCTGGCGCCACGGCGCGATAATAGGGCATGTATCCAGATCCTTAGAATATCCGCCCCGCCAGTATACTGCCTGACGCATGAAGCCCCACACAGTCGTATGGATTGCCTAGCATGATGTGGTTGAGCCCGAGCGAGAGCGAAGCCCTTTCCTTAAGCTTGAGCGTGGCCACCCGCAGCGTGGCGTTCAGCTTGCCGCCGGCGATCCTCGCGGCCTGGATACTGACTCGCCGGCGATTCATCGGCCGCACCCTGCTCGATGCCATGGTGCACCTGCCTCTGGTGCTGCCGCCGGTGGCGGTCGGCTACGTACTCTTATTGCTGTTCGGCACCCGCGGTCTCATCGGTTCCTGGCTCGAGCGGCTGTTCGGCATCGAACTCATATTCACACGCAACGGCGCGGCGCTTGCCACCGCGGTCATGTCCTTCCCGCTGATGGTCCGTGCCATTCGGATCTGCCTGGAGAACATCGACCGCGGGCTCGAGGAGGCGGCGCGCACCCTGGGCGCCGGCGCACTCGACCGGTTCGCCACGGTGACTCTGCCGCTGCTGCTGCCGGGCCTGCTCGCGGGGGCGATCACGGCCTTTTCGGCCGCATTGGGCGAATTCGGCGCCGTCATCACCTTCGTGTCGAATATTCCCGGCGAGACGCGCACCCTGCCGCTGGCGCTGTATTCCGCCTTGCAGGAGCCCGGCGGCGAATACGCCGCGGCGCGGCTCGCGGCGCTTTCGTTGGTGTTGGGGCTGGGAGGTCTGTTGTTGTCCGAATGGTTCGCGCGGCGCGTGCGCCGCATTCTGGGGCGCTGATGCTTCAAGTCGCCGTCGCCAAACAACTCGGCGCATTCCGCCTGGACGTCAAGTTCGAGCTGCCGACTCCGGGTGTGGTCGCGCTGTTCGGGCCCTCCGGCTGCGGCAAAACCACGGCGGTCAACATCATCGCCGGCCTGCTGGCGGCGGATCGTGGGCGAGTGGCGCTCGATGAGACCGTGTTGCTCGACACGCAACAGCGAATCGATGTGGCTGCCGAACGGCGGCACATCGGCTATGTGTTTCAAGACGCCAGGCTGTTTCCGCATTTGAACGTCGCCGGCAACCTGCAATATGCGCTGAAACGCGCGGTCGGCCGCCGCTACGTGAGCCTCGATGCGGTCGAGAACATGCTCGATCTCGGAGCGCTCATGCAGCGGCGCACGCACCAATTATCGGGCGGCGAGCGACAACGGGTCGCGATCGGTCGGGCGCTGCTGTCGCAGCCACGCCTGCTGCTGCTCGATGAACCGCTCGCCTCGCTCGACCGGGAACGGCGCGAGGAAGTGCTGCCGTATCTCGAATCCTTGCGCGACCAGTTGGCCGTTCCGATGGTTTACGTCAGCCACCAATTCGATGAGGTGCTGCGCCTCGCCACGCACATCGTGCTCATGCAGTCCGGAACCGTGGTGGCGCAAGGCGGCATCGGATCCATGAGCCTCGATCGGCATCTGCGCTCCATCATCGGGCCGGATGCCGTGGGCGCAATCATCGACGGAGTGGTGCTCGGACAGGACTGCGCGAGCGGCATGACCCGGGTTCGCGTCGGTCAGGGCGAACTGAAGGTACAAACCGCCGCGATGCCCGCGGGGACGACCCTGCGCGTTCAGCTGCTGGCCCGCGACATCATCGTGTCGACGCAAATGCCCCAGCATTTGAGCGTGCGAAATAATCTACAAGGCGCGGTTACCGACATCACCGATGACGACGGGAATTCGGATTTGATTTCCATCGACATCGGCGGGGCGCAAATCATGGCACGAATCACCAAGTCGGCGACGCGCGAGCTCGCGCTCAAGCCCGGAGCACCCGCCTGGGCGCTGGTCAAGTCGGTTTCGCTGCGCGGCCATTCCTTTCCCGCCTTTCGGGATCGCTGACGGGTTCGACCGCGGCCGCGCTTATGTCGGGCGGGTCCCCAAATGCATGATGGCGACGATATGGTCGTGCGGCCGCAAACCGACCAGGGCCTTGACGTCCGGGTCATAAGCGGCCGCCCCGGTTTTCCACATGACGCCGTAACCCAAATCATGCGCAGCCAAGAACAGATTTTGTGCGGCGGCAGCCGCCGCAATGACCTGCTCGATCTGCGGCACTTTGGGATGCTCACGCACCATACAGCCGACGATCACAATCGTCGGCGAACGCATGATTCTGTCGCGCTCGGCGGCAAGCTGCGCGTCGCCGAGAGAGGGGGAGCGTGCGCGTTTGGCCCGTGCGGCGGCGATCGCGAATCGCTCCTTGGTTGCCTGGTCCAAGACCAGCAATTGCCACGGCTTCAGGCGTCCATGATCGGGCGCGCGTCCGGCCGCGCCGACAATGCGCGACAAATGCTCCGGTGTCGGGCCGGGCTCGACCAGGCGCGCCGCCGAGGAGCGGCTCTCAATGGCAGCCAATAATTCCATTTTGATCCCCTGTCCGACACGAGAAACGCCAAGACGGCGCTCCATATCGGCTATGATTCGCGCCTGAGATCGCCGGCGCCCTGCGCGGACCGCGACGGCCAACTCTACCGAATTATACTCATTCTATTTTTAGGAGCCTTCAATGCACCGGATTGTTTTGGCGTCCCTTGCCACGCTGATCAGCGCGACCGGCTTCGCGGCCCCCGTCACCTACATGCTGGATCCGCGCCATGCCTACCCGAGTTTCGCGGCCGATCACCTGGGCGGAGTGTCGGTGCAAACCGCACCCGATGACCAAGAAGGAAGTCTGCGGTGCCGACGCCTCGGCGCCCTTCAACCGCAGCGACTTCGGAGTCACTTGGGGCGATGACCACGGCTTAAGGATCCGATGATGCGTAGTACCGTGGCGGTGGCGATCTGTTGCGTGGCCTCGACGTTCGTTTCGGCAAGCGCGAGTCCCGGGCCGAATCCAACGAGCATCGCGCCGACGACCGCCCTTGCGATCGCGCCGCCCCAGGATCGCGCATATCCCGGCGAGATACGCATCGCGGTCGATGCCTCGGATATCGACCGGCGGATCGTGCGCGTTCACGAGACCCTGACCGGGATCGGCCCCGATACCGTGCTTCTGTATCCAAAATGGCTGCCGGGAACGCATGCACCCGAAGGCCCCGTCGATCGGTTCGCGGGACTGCGGATCAGCGCGAATGGCGCACCGGTTGCGTGGAAACGGGATCCCCTCGATGTATATGCATTTCGCGTGCACCCGCCCGCGGGAACCAAATCGATCGACATCGACTTCGAGTACCTGTCGCCGACCAGCTCCAAAGTGGCCGATATGGAAATCAGCCGCGACGTTTTGTTTGTCGAGTGGAATTCCCTGATCCTCTATCCGGCCGGTTATTTCGCGCGACAGATTCCGGTGCAGGCGAGCCTCACGCTGCCTATCGATTGGAAGTTCGGCTCGGCGCTCGAGGTGCAGTCCGCGAGCGGCGCGCAAACGACGTTCAAGCGCCTGAGCCTCGAGACTCTCATCGACAGTCCGGTGTATGCGGGACGCTATGCGTCGCGACTCGATCTTGATCCGGGCGGCGCCGTGCCCGTCCATCTCGATCTGTTTGCCGACCGGCTGGAGCTGCTCGCCGTGAAGGCCGAGCAGCTCCAGGCCTACCGCAATCTCGTGCAGCAGGCGTACAAGCTCTACGGATCTCACCATTATGCGCACTACGATTTTCTCTATTCGCTGAGCGATCAGATCCATCAGCAGGGTCTCGAGCACCATCAGTCGAGTGAAAACGGCAGCGAACCCGATTCCTTCACCGAATGGGACAAGAACGCGTCCGACCGGGATTTGCTGCCGCACGAATTCACCCATTCGTGGAACGGCAAATTTCGCCGGCCCGCGGACTTGTGGACTGCGAACTACAACGTGCCCATGCAGGACAGCCTGCTGTGGGTATATGAAGGGCAAACCCAGTACTGGGGCGAGGTGCTGGCCGCCCGCTCGGGCCTTTGGACCAAACAGCAGGCCCTCGATGCGCTCGCCCAGACCGCCGCCTATTACCAACAGCAGGCCGGTCGCCGTTGGCGCGCCCTGCAGGACACCACCAACGACGAGATCATCAATCCACGCCGCCCCATGTCCTGGCGCGACTGGCAGCGCTACGAGGACTATTACGACGAGGGCCGGTTGATTTGGCTCGAGGTCGATACCCTGATTCGCGAGCGATCACAGGGCAAGCGCTCGCTGGACGACTTTGCGCGCGCTTTCTTCGGCATCGACGACGGCAGCTTCGTGACGGTCGCCTATTCGTTCGAGGACGTCGTCAAGGCGCTGAACGCGGTCGAACCGTACGATTGGTCCGCTTTTCTGCGCGAGCGCCTCGATGGAGTCGCAAGGCCGGCGCCGCTGGAAGGATTGCGCCGCGGCGGCTATAAGCTCGTCTACACGGACACCCCGGGCGAACTCGAGAAAGCGAGCGATCTCGAGCGCAAGCGCGTGAGCCTGCGTTACTCGATCGGCGTTGTTATCGACGAAAAGGACGGCACGGTGTTGCAGGTCGCCTGGGACAGCGCGGCCTTCAAGGCCAAGCTCACCGAGAGCGCGCAAATTCTCGCGGTCAACGGTGCCGCCTACAGCGCGGAAGTGCTCAAGGATGCGATCCGATCGGCGAAGGGTACGGCGCTGCCGATCGAGTTGATCGTCAAGACCGGCGACCGCTATCGAGTCGTCGCCATTGATTACCACGACGGACTGCGCTACCCGCACCTGGAACGCGATGCTGCGGTTCCCGCGCGGCTCGACGACATCCTGGCGGCAAAACAATAATCCCTCAGGCCTTGCTCATGTAGCAAGGGATTGCGAGGCGATGCGGGAAGCCCAGCGCTTGGCCTGAGAGATGGCGATGCGAATGGCTTTGCCCTCATCGTAGCCCTCGGCCAACAAAGCGTTGGCGATCTCGATCGCCTTGCCACGCACCGGCGGCGAGAGATGCAGCATCGATCGCGGAAAATGGCTGTCGCTCCAGGGCATCGCACGGTCACTCGCGCTGCGAATCCGGGGAACCGCTTTTGAGGCTCAGCAGCGCCCCCGCCAAAATCCCGACAGCAGCGGCGATGCCCACGACCTTCCAGACATTGTCCTGCACGTAGCCGTCCGCCGACTTCGCCACGCGTTTGGCTTGCTGCACCACGTGTCGGCGCGAATCTTGCAAATTTCCCTGCGCGCTGCGCAAAGAGCTTGCAATGCGCTCGCGGGCCGCGACCATCGCGTCGGTCGCATTGTCACCCGCCGCCTTGATGATTTCGTCGATGTCCGCGACCACCGCGCCCAAATCCCTGACCAGTCTGTCTGCATTGACGTATCGCATGAAGCTTCCCCTCAAAGGCCGAACGGATAGGTGTCCGGGAGACCCTTCAGCTCCTCGGCGCCTATCGGCGTCACAGCCTTGGTCTCGTCGAACCATATATATTCGTCGAATTGCCGCGGCAATACCGCCTCGAAATAATGACTCTGCAGTTCGGTCTCCGGCCGGTAGATGACCCCGATGGCCCGTTCCAGGTGCGGCTTTAGAAGTTGCGCCGCGCGCCCCCCAGGCGCCACGTCCCGCAACGGCAACAGGAAGCGTGGCGCCTCCGTCTCGTGGCAAAGCCGCTCATAGCTTCCGGCCAGCGCCGGGCGAACGGTTTTGATCTGCATCGGCTCGTCCCAATTCGAGGCAGCCGCGACCGTGCCGGTATTCGTCCCAAAGCCAACCGAATAGCAGGCGCGGCCGAATTCCTCCCGGCACAAGTGGCCGATGTTGTATTCGTCGCGGGCCGACATCTCGGTCGCGGCCGAATCGCCCACATGCGAGTTGTGCGCCCAGACGATTCCCTTGCTGCGGGGACCATGGAAACTCAGCAGGTTCTTCAGAGTCTCGAACATGTGCCCGTCGCGCAAATTCCAGGAGGCGCGCGAGCCGTAATACATGATCCGATAATAGCGCTCGGCATTGGCGACGAGCCGCGCATTCTGTACGGCGTCCAGGAACCGCTCGCCGCCGTGTTCGGCGTAAGCCTGGCGCTTTTTCAGCAGCTCCGTCAGCATCGAGGTGACCTCGCCCTCACACGTCCGGTACTTGCCGGTAAGCGTCGCATGACCATAGACGGCCGGGTCCGATTGCCAGGGCGTCAAGCATCCGTAACGGCGGCGGGCCAACTCCGCGGTCGGCGGATCGACGCTGTCGAGGTAGTTCAACACCGATTGAATCGAGTTGTACAGACTGTACAGATCCAGACCGTGAAACGCCACTCTTTCGGTCTGTTTGACGCCGCCGTTATGGGTTCGCAGCCAATCGACGAACCGGCGCACTTCGCGATTGCGCCACATCCATACCGGAAAGCGCGCGAATGCCATCCACTCGGACGGGGGCACCGCGCTGTGCCTGACGTAGTGATCGATGCGCGCGGCGTCCGGCCAATCACCTTCGATGGCGATGAAGTTAAAGCCCTTGTGCTCGATCAGCTCGCGCGAGATCCGCTCGCGCATGAGATAAAACTCCGAGGTTCCATGCGTCGCTTCGCCGAGCAGCACAACGCGGGCATCGCCGATTCTCTTCAGCATCGGCTTGAGATCGACGGAATCAATCGACGAAAACTCCTCGCTGGAGCCTAAAATCGCTTGCGCCAGGGTGCCACCGGCCGCTTTGGCGGCGCGCTTTCCTTGCGGAGTCCAACCTTCCGCCCCCACCAAAGGAACGAAGCGCACATCCGCGAGCTCCTCGGTGGTGTAGTCGTGTTCGCTCACGCGCACCACGCGCACCAATTCCTGCAGGCGCCGATCGGCTCCCACCGGGATCACCAGCCGGCCGCCGATCTTGAGCTGCGACTTCAGAGATTCCGGGACCTGCGGCCCGCCTGCCGCGACCACGATGGCGTCGTAAGGTGCGTGGTCCGGCCAGCCGCGCGTTCCATCCGCGTGCAGTACATGCACATTGCCGTAACCCAGCTTGGAAAGGACATCGGCGGATTTTTGCGCGAGCTGACCGATGCGTTCGACCGTGTAAACATCCTTCGCAATTCGCGACAGGACCGCTGCGGCGTAACCCGAGCCGGTGCCGATCTCGAGCACCTTCTCTCCGCCCTGCAGCTCCAATGCCTCGGTCATCATGGCGACGATATACGGCTGCGAAATCGTCTGCCCTTCGGCGATCGGCAGCGGGCTATCTTCGTAAGCGAACTCCCACATCTCCTCGGGCAAGAATGCTTCGCGCCGCACGCTTTGCATTGCCGCCAACACCAGCGGCGAGCGCACGCCGCGATGCGCGATATAACGCTCAACCAATTGCGCCCGGCGCTTCTCGAAGTCCATTTTGTTTTCCTGTTTCGTCGGCCTAGATTGGACCGAGAACGCCTGCACTGCCTATACGGCGATACCGCAGCGCATCGCGTAGGTTCCCTAGGCGGATCCACTCACCCGCGGCGCGCGTCCCGGTGACGCCAGATGAAGATCAATTACCGTCAAGGAATGCTCGCGCCGGAATCGCCGGCGCAATATTCGAGGTAATTTCGAATTAACTAATGTAAGTCATTGTTTTAGTAAACGAAATAAACTGATGGGACGGCTGGGTACCGAACTCTCGGTCTAAGTAGCTATTTTCACAGCTATTTTATTTCGCAGGTTTCCGCAAATGCCCCCACCTGTGCCCCCCTCAAAGGGTTGGCTGCCACCGGACGTAGATGGACAAAATGCTCTACCGCGCTTTACCTTTCGGTCAACCAACGCTGCGATGCGTGGCACATAAAATGGGATGTTTTCCCGATCAAGCGACGTCGAAGAAGGAACGGCGCACACTCTCAATCCGGAATCGCAGTACCCGACTAGAACCCTAGTTCACTGTGCGAGCCTAAACGGACGAGCTGGAGCACATCGGAGCTTAGCTTACGATAGATGAGAACTAAGTCGGGCTTGACGTGACAGTCGCGAAAATCCTTCCACTGGCCGCGTAAGGGATGATCGACGTATTTTTCGGGCAGCGCAATGTCGGTGGCAAGTAAGGCGATGAGAGCGGGCAGTACATTGTCGAGGTCGCGATGTTTGAGCG
>Ga0207927_1000824_pt1 | contig 13148 bp, 13 predicted proteins | sample NGESurdeep072012_2_FD_184456 | JGI IMG/M metagenome (GOLD analysis project Ga0207927, IMG submission 184456) | Arctic peat soil microbial communities from Barrow, Alaska - NGEE Surface sample 210-2 deep-072012 (SPAdes) | ecosystem: Environmental > Terrestrial > Soil > Wetlands > Peat ... | reverse complement strand
AACAAATACGAGCCGTCGATTCGCATCACGAGCAGCACGACAGAAGCGTATTTGGAGGTCGAGTCCGACACGGCGAACAGCTACTCGGTGACCGCCAGATCGACCAACGGCGACAAATTCACGATCTTCCGCAGCGCCGAAGGCATCATCAGCCGAACCTGCTCACCGGTCAAAGCCGGAACGGGCTGCTCCAACGGCAGCTGGTAGGCGACACTGAGCGGAGAGGAGCACTGCGCGCGGCGCGAGCACCCCAGGCCTGACCTCATCCACCGCCGATCACCAGAGTGGCCCGCTGGCCCAGGCCAGCCGGACCTCGCGAGCAGTGCGCCAACGTCTGAAGGCGCTGGCTGCGCGTCCGCGGTTGAACGTGTATGGGCGAGCTCGGGCACGACCACATCGACCTGCTCAAAGTGAGCGTCGAGGGTTCGGAGTATGAGATCCTGGGCGACGTGCTCGCCAAGAGCATCCCGGTCGGCATCCTCTGCGTCGAGTTCGCCCAGCCAGCTCCCACACCGCCGATCCTCGAGACCGTCAAGCGCCTCGAAACACCCGGCTTTGAGCTGCTGAGCCTGCGCCTCGAACCGAGCACCTGGAAGATGATGCTCTGCTCGAGTCCGTCGGTCGGCGTCTGAGCCCTCAGCCCCGCCGCATCAGCCGCGCCACCGCTGCCATCAGCTCCTCCGCCCGCTCAGGCTGCTCCTCCGCGTCGGCTCCCAGGACGCATGTTCGCGCATGCCCGTCGAGCAGCCCCAGTGCGACCTTGTCGAGCGCCGCCTGGACGGCCGATATCTGGGTGAGCACGTCGATGCAGTAGCGGTCCTCCTCGACCATCCGCTCGACCCCGCCGACCTGGCCCTTGACGCGCGCGAGGCGCGCGAGCAGATCGTCCTTGCTCGCCTCATATCCGCGCCCAGCGGGGGGAGTCTTGTGGATGGGCATTGCCCCAACATACCACTACCCGGGAGGGGTATAGTGGAGGCATGGAGGTTCTGCCCACGATCGGCCACGGTCTCGAAGACGCCTTCCTGATGGCGTGGCAGGTGTGGTGGGCACTCGTCCTGGGATTCGCCATCTCGGCGATCGTTCAGGCTTGGGTTCCGCGCGAGCGCATCCAGAGCGCGCTCGGCGGCTCCGGGCTGCGACCCGTCGCCCTCGCCACCGGCCTCGGTGCCGCCTCCTCCTCGTGCAGCTACGCGGCGATCGCGATCGCCAAGAGCCTGTTCGGCAAGGGAGCCAGCGCCGCATCAGCGCTCGCGTTCCAGTTCAGCTCCACAAACCTCGTGATCGAGCTCGGCATCGTCATGTGGATCCTGATCGGCTGGCAGTTCACGCTGGCGGAGTTCCTCGGCGGTCTGATCCTGATCGCGATCATGACCGTGCTGCTGCGCCTGTTCGTCTCACGGCGTCTGGAAGAGCAGGCCCGCGCCCATGCGCTGGAGGCCGACAGCGGCCATCAGCACAACAGTGCCGGCGGGCAGCTCAGCCTGCGCCGCCGGATCACGAGCGCCGCGGCCTGGTCGGACGTGGCGCACAACTTCCGCAACGACTGGGCGATGGTGTGGAAGGAGGTCGTGATCGGCTTCCTCCTGGCCGGTTTCATCGGCCAGCTTCCCGACAGCTTCTTCAACTCCCTCTTCCTCACCGAAGCGCCCGCAGGCGTCAAGCTGATCGAGAATGCCCTCGTCGGCCCGGTGATCGCCGTGCTCAGCTTCGTCTGCTCGGTCGGCAACGTCCCACTCGCCGCCGTCCTGTGGTCGGGTGGGATCGGCTTCGCCGGCGTCATCGCCTTCATCTTCGCCGACCTCATCGTTCTCCCGATCGTCCAGATCTATCGCAAGTACTACGGCAACGCCTACGCGCTGCGGATCGTCGCGCTGATGTTCGTCACGATGGTCCTGGCGGCGCTCATCATCGACGGCCTCTTCTCGACCGCCGGGCTCATCCCCCACTCCCGCCCGACCCGCGCAGACGTCTTCGGTCACATCGGTCTGGACTACAAGCTCGCGACCAACATCCTCGGCGTGGCCGTCTTCGCGGTCCTGTTCGCACTGACCGTCCGTCGCGGGGCGACCGACCCGGTGTGCGGGATGAAGGTCGACAAGGCCAGGGCGATCCGCGTCGAGCACGCAGGACGGACGCTCTACTTCTGCTCGGAGCACTGTCGTGAGAGCTTCGACCCCCGCCCCCTCTCCGAGCACGTTGATCTCGAGCCGTCGCCCGGCGGCGCAGACCGCCCGAGCGGCCATGATGGACACGAGGGACATGTCCACGGCCTATGAACACCTCGAGGGCGAGCTTCACCGCCACGATGACCGCTCGCACGCCCATCCCCACGGCGGCCCGCACGAGCACGCACAGGACCACGACCACGACCACGCCGGCCACGCGCACCGCGGCGGAGACGGCCACTCCCACGGCCTCGTCGACCCCAGCATCAAGCGCTCTCGCGAGGGCGTTCGGTCAGTCGCGATCGCGCTCGCCATCCTGGCGGCCACGTCGGCAGCACAGGCGCTCGTGTTCGCCCTCAGCGGCAGCCTGGCGCTGCTGGCGGACCTGATTCACAACGGCGGTGATGCCCTCACCGCGGTGCCTCTTGGCATCGCCTTCACACTGCGCTCAGACGCCGCCGAGCGCTGGGCCGGCGTGGCGGTCGTGGCGGCGATCTTCATCTCGGCGTGCGTCGCCGGCTACGAGTCGGTGCTCAGGCTCATCGAACCCTCGACGCCGGGTCACCTCCCCATCCTTGCCGTGGCCGGGGCGGTGGGGTTCGCGGGCAACCGGCTCGCCGCCGAGGTGCGAAGTCGCGCTGGGCAGCGGCTCGACAGCCCCGCGCTGATCGCGGACGGCGCCCACGCGCGGGCAGACGCCTACGTGTCGCTCGCCGTCATCGCCAGCGCCGCCGCAATCGCCGTGGGGGCGCCGATCCTCGATCCTGTGATCGGCCTCGCCATGACGCTCGTCATCCTGCGGATCACCCGCGAGAGCTGGCGCACCATCCACGGATACGACCACGCCCACTAGCCACCCGGCCGAGAAGCCCCGCCGGGGTCCCAGACGAGCTCAGTCCTTGGTGAAGAACAGCGTGACCGTCTCGAACGAGCGTCCGGCCGTGGCGCGCGCGTCGCGGGCATCCCAGCGCGCGTGCCAGGCGCTCACACCGTTGTCGGCGAGGATGCGGCCGAGGCGGTTGAGCGAGTAGGAGTGCATGAGCATGTAGGGGTAGGACCAGTTCATGGCCTTGAGCATCTCGGCCGGGCCGTTCGCGGCGCCCGACCGAGTCCCCCAGCGCGCGAGTCCGGTGAGCGGCTGACGGGGGCGGATCGTGACGTGGATCGCGCCGATGCCATCCGGACGCAGGCCCTTCACGAGCTGGGCGAAGACGCGCTCGCCCTCGCGCGAGGGGATGTGCTGAAAGACGTACAGCGAGATGACGAGGTCGTAGTCGCCGCTCAGATCGCCGAGGCGCGCGGCGTCCAGCCACTCGACGTTCTCGAGGCCGAGGCGTTTGGCGTTGCTGCCGGCCTCGCGCAGGACGGCAGGCGAGATGTCGAGGCCGTAGACGTGCTCGCATCGCGCGGCCAGGGGCAGCGCGATGCGGCCCACCCCGCATCCGAAGTCGAGCGCCCTGCGCCCGTCGACGGCGCTGCCCGTGAGGGCCTCGATGCGGTCGGCCCACTTTGCGAACTGCGTGAAGGCGTCGTCGTAGTAGCGCGCGCGCCCGTCCTCATCGAGATGGTCGATGCGCGTCGTTTCGGGAGCCTCGCCCGCCTGCAGCAGGTGCGCCGCTCGCCGCACCAGCAGCTGACCTCGATGGACCGGATCTTTGACCACTTCGCCGATGCTCCTCTCGCCCGTCTCGTTGGTTGACAGGCGAAGACGCTAGCTGAAGCGGCCTTTGATCAGCGCCGAGGCGCGGGCGAACCGGGCCTGCGCAGCGAGCGCCGCCGCTGTCCCGGCCACCGCCGCGCACGGGCCATATACGCGCACACCTGTCAACCGCCGGCCCGTGCTGGTCGTGACCGTCACCCGCAGCCCGGCTCCGACGCCGCCGGGCGCGGAGAGCACGACGCGAGCGCTCACCCGTGGGCGGTGAACGAGCGCCACCCGCCTGCCGTTCAGATACACGGCGGCCGTGCGGTAGCGCAGGCCCTTGGGCCGCAGGATGTGCACGATCAGGCGGCGCACCCCCGCGCAGGCGCCGTTGGCCGGGGCCGTGGCCACTCCCCCGGTGCCGGGGAGCAGGGTCTGCGGCAGAGGTGGTGGCGGGGGCGGCGACGGCGGGGGCGGTGTGACGAGGGCCCTGCGCGGGCAGGGAATTCGGCTCGAGACGCTCACGCCGAGTGGCTTGGAGGGATCGCCTCCCTGGGCGAACGTCAGGACGGCGCCGACGCTCTGGCCGCCGAGCGGGCATGTCTTCGGGAGCGCGAAGAAGTAGCGCGCCTTTGGTGTCGTAGATGGCGTGCCCACACTTCTCCCCGCCCCTCCGAGCGTGAGATCGAGCGATTCGATCGAGGACGGCCCGGCGGCGCCTTCGGGCGCCGTCGTGGGGATCGTCGTGGTCAGGTCGGGAGCCGACCCGGCGGCGCCCGCAGTGAGCACGCCGGGCCACGGCGTCGCGAACGAGAGCGGCGAGTGTCCGCTGGCGCGCAGCTCCAGCCCGGGACCCGGAAGCACCAGGGGAGTGACTTCGAAGGGCTCGGCCAGGCGTCCGCCCGTCGCCGGCGCGACCGACGCCACCCCTGCCCCGCTCCCGAGCAGCGAGCGCCGCGGGCACGCTTCGGACCCGGACTGTTCGGCGAGCGGCTCCGGGCACGTGGGGAAGCCCGCGGGACGGATCTTCGTGCCGGCGGGCAGCTGGACGCTTATCCCGACCAGCGGCCAGGGCGCCCCGTCGAATTCGGTCCCGGCGATCATGTAGTCGAGCCTGAACATCGCGCCGGCGCCGAACAGGTTGCCGGTGTGCGGAAAGCCGGGGATCGGCACGGCGCGTGCCTGGAACGTGACGGAGGGCGTCGCCGCTGCGGGGACAACGAACGCCGCCAGCGCGCACGTGAGTGCGGCCAGCGTTGCGAGCATCCCGCTGCGTGCCATCCCCGTCTCCCTCCCGCCCCACCGGTCGGTTCTCTCGACTGATTCGAGCGACCGATCCTAACGCGGGCGAGCCGGGCCGGGCGCTAGTCCGACCACCACCCCTGGATGATGTCCCCGTCGCCGTCGTGGCGCGCGCCCACGGCGAGCACCTGCATCCCCTCGTCGCCGGCCTCGAAGGCCCTGATCACCTGGGGTGCCACTCGCAGCGCGTCGAGCTCGCTCAGGTCGACGATGTCGTCGTCGAGCTTGACCCGCCCGGAACCCGCGAGCACGACGTAGACCTCCTCGGCGCTGTCGTGCCGATGGGCGAACGGCTGGCGCTGGCCGGGCTTGATGCGGTGGAGGCTCACGCCTGTCTCCTCGGCCTGCAGGTCCTCCTTGGCGAAGCGCGCTTCCTGGACGGAGTCAAACCCCGACTTGATCGCGGCATCCTCGACGTCGGTGAGCTTCTTGAGCGTGTACGGCGCGGCCATGAGCGTCCCCTTGGGTCGTCGTGTCTGTGCCGGCCCGCTCGGGCCGGATATCCCTGATCTGCCCGCTGCGGCGGATCCTACACTCGGGGGTGGTTCAACCGGCGCGACCGCGCCGGGCCTGCAGCAGTCGCGCGGTGACCCCTTCGATCGTCTGCTCGCCGTATGCCATCGAGGGGTCGTGGGTGGTGAGGACGGCGAGCGCGAAGCGCACCCTCCGCCGTTCGAGGCGGGCGGCCTGGTTGACGAGGCCTTCGACTTCGGGCAGCCAGCCGCCCTTGAAGAAGACGTCGAAGCTCGGGCGGGCGACCGCCGGGATCCCCCAGCTCTCGCCGGCTTCGATGCTCGACAGCAGCCAGCGGGCATAGCCGTCGAAGCGTCTCGGGATGAGGTCGTCCTGCTCGGCGAAGAAGCGCGCGAGATCGGCGGCCGAGACCTCGGTGAACCCCCACGTCGAACCGGCAGCCACGTAGTCGCGCATACCGGCATCGCGCGCGACACGATTGAGCGCCGCCTCGCCGACAGCCGCGAGGACCGCCGAGGCGGCGCCGTTGTCCGAGGAGTGGATCATCGGGTAGAGCAGGCCCTGGCTGACTGGGTCGAGCGCCCGATGCTGTTCGTCGAGCATCCTCAGATACGCCACCAGCAGCATCGACTTCACGACGCTGGCGGAGTGAAAGCGACGGCGGACCGCCACGCCGGCGAGCCGGCCGTCGTCATCAACCACGGCGAAGGCCTTGATCCCGGCCCGGCCGGCGAGGTAGTGGGCGGCGGCAATGACGCCGCCCAACGTGCGGAACGGCGGGCGTTGCACGAGGATCGAGAGCGCGCGGCTGATCGCACGGGGACCCGCGACGCGCACAACGCGCACGCGCGTGTCGAGGAACAGACGGACAGGCGGGAAGCGGAAGCGGCCCGCGGCGTCGGTGTAGGTATGGGCGACATCGACGAAGCGCCGCGTGGTGCCGATGCGGAACTGCATCTCGAGCAGCTGCCCGGCGATCGGCCCGTGGGCCCGCTCGAGGACGCCAGCCACCCGCACACTCGAGCCCGGCCGTAGTCGGGTGCGCGCAGCATGGATGAGCACCGTCGCTCCGCCCCGATGGCCCAGGTTCACGCGCCGGGCGCGGGCACCCGTGACCGGGAGCGCGCACAGCGCCACCACCACTATCCCGATGAGAGCCCCCCTGGACGCCATAGGCCGTCGCCGTCAGGCTAAAGGCTCGGCCGGCCCCAAGGCCGGCCCCAAGCAACTCGCGCAGCCGCGCGAGCGCTTCAACTGCGAGCCGCCGCGGCGAGCGCCGCCTGCAGCGAGCCGACGCTCTGGGGGCCTCTGAGGACCGCGTGGATGCGACCCCGGCCGTCGAGCACGAACGTCGTCGGCAGCCCCGTCAGACGGTAGTCGTTGCCGACCGTCCCTTCGGAGTCCCTCAGGTTGGGGAACGTCCACCCGTACTGCCGGACGAACGAGCGTGCGCCCGACAGCGCATCGGACCAGTCCACTCCGACCATCCTGCCCCTCCCCACGCCCTTGGAGAAACGCTCCAGCGCGGGCGCCTCGGTGGCGCACGGCCCACACCAGCTCGCCCAGAAGACGACCAGTGCCGGACGGCCCGCAGCGCTCGAAAGGAGGCTCGAGATCGTCGTCGAGGCGGGCCCGACGAGGTGTTCCCGTGGCAACTGCGGCGCAGCGCGCCCGGTGGGACCCTTGCCGTTTGAGGAGAGCCCGAACACGGCCAGCGCGAGGAGGCCCGCCCCGACGGCGACCGTCCATCCGAGCCATCGCCGCCGCCGCTGCATCGTCTGTGCGCTAGCGCGCCGCCAGCAGGGGTACGTCGTGTGCGATGTCGCTGGGTTTGAAGTTCGACGCGTAAAGAGTCAGCCGCTTGCCCGAGGCCGTGATGCCGTAGATGAGGCCGGAGTGATTCACGAACTGAGGTTCCTTGGCGTCGCGTTCCGAGCCCACTCCCCACGCCTTCCAAACGGCCGCAAGTTCGTGGGCCGAGCCGACCAGATACTTGGTGCGCCCAGTCATCTCGTGGCGGGCGAGGAAGGTCGTGATCGCCTTGCGGGTGTCACCGCGCGGATCCACCGAGACGATGATGATCTGCGCTTTGGCGGCGATCGCCGGACCCATCAGGTTCTGTGCGACTCGAAGGTTGGAGGCGATCAGCGGGCACACGTCGGGGCAGTGCGTGTAGAGGAAGGTGACGAGCACCGCCTTGCCCTTGTAGGAGGAGATGTCGACCTGTTCGCCGAGGTAGTTGCGCAGCGAGAGCGCGGGCGCGACCTGGGCCGGGGTGAGCACGCCCTCAGCGGCGAACTTGACCGGATTGCTCGCGGTCGTCGTCTTGCTCGTGCCGCATCCGATCGCCAGCAGTGCCACGCCCGATGAAGCAAGCACGACGAGGAGCAGGCGTCGGGCCGAACGGAGCACTGTTGCGGGGCGGCTCATCACCTGCGAACTTATCAGCGCAGGTCCGCGCGCGTACCCGCCCTCGTCGGCAAGAAACGTTGCAGACCTCCTTATGTGACACATCTTGCAACGGGGTCTGTTACGTTGCACCCGTTCGTGCCGAGTCCTCCATCTCATGGGATGGGGGAGCGGGGGACCCATTGCAGTCGCGAGACTGCGGGGGCGAATCGCCACAACTTGTGGCGTAGCGTAGATGCATACGCGAGCCCGACAGCTAACCCCGTAGGCGCCATGCAATGGATTAGAAAGGACGCCCTCGGATGTCGGGATCCCCCCGCGATCTTGCAGTTGATGACCACTGGCACGCGTCGTTGGAGCGCTCCCGCGCTCGCCGTGACCGCGCCAATCGTGGACGTACGCACCGCAGCCCCTCACAGCAGTCCGCGCCCACGCTCCTGATGGACGACAGCGGAGCGCTGCGCGACGCCCGCGACCTCGCCGACGAGGAGGCCTGGCACCTCTCGCTCGGACGCTCGCGTGCACGCCGACGCGCGACCGAGCTGCGCTTTGTCCCGGCCGGCTCGAGAGCCAAGCGGGTCTCGATCGGTGCTCTGGCTGCCTTCACGGTCGGCCCTACGGCGAGCATCGCCGCGGGACAGGGCACGCTCAGCACCGCGGCTCCGGGGCCCGAACCGGCGACCACGACCGAACACTCGATCGTTCTCTCAGAAGGCGCCGAAGGGCGGCAGGTCAAGCTGCTGCAGCAGGCGCTCGGCATCGGCATCGACGGCGTCTACGGCCCCGAAACCGAAGAAGCGGTCCGTAGCTTCCAGACCGCCCACGGCCTGACCGTCGACGGCGTCGTGGGTCCCGCGACGAGCGCGGCGCTGCGCTCCGGCGGCGGCTCGAGGGCATTCGCCTCGAACGTCAAGACCGCAGCGGTGCGGACGAGCTCGGCCTCGAGCGCGAGCGGAGAAGAAGGCGGCGGCGACTCGGTCGCCCGCCTCCAGAGTGCTCTGCGCCTGAGCCCCGATGGCTCGTTCGGCCCTGAAACCGAGGCGGCCGTCAAGCGCCTGCAGGCCCGCCACGGCATGGCCGTCGACGGCGTCGTCGGCCCGGAGACCTGGGCGCTCCTGGGGATCCACGGCCAGGAAACGCTCACCCCGCCGGCCTCGGCGGTCGCCGGCGCGACCCACCGCCACCACCATCACGCCGCCGCCGCGACGAGCGAAGGCAGCGAAGCCGGCGAAGGCTCGAGCAGCGCGATTGCGCGCCTGCAGAAAGCCCTCAAGATCGCGCCCGACGGCGAATTCGGCCCCGCCACGGAGGCGGCCGTCATGCGCCTTCAGGCGCGTCATGGCCTGACGCCCGACGGCGTCGTCGGCGCGGCCACGTGGAGCATCCTCGGCCTCAAGACCGAGGGCACGCTGACGCCGCCCGCCTCGTCTCGAGCGTCGGCCGGCTCGGAAGGCTCGAGCAGCACCGCTGGCGGGGAAGGCGGAAGTGTCGTCGCGCGAGTGATCGCGGCGGGCGATGAAATCGCCACCCGGCCCTACGTATGGGGCGGCGGCCACGGCTCGTTCGTGTCGAACGGCTATGACTGCTCGGGCTCGGTCTCCTACGCGCTGCACGGCGCCGGGCTGCTCAGCTCACCCGAGGACTCGAGCGCGCTGGAGTCCTACGGCGAAGCGGGCCCCGGCCAGCACATCACGATCTACGCCAACGCCGAACACGCGTTTATGGTCGTCGACGGCAAACGCTTCGACACGGTCGCACTGGCCGAATCAGGCACGCGCTGGTCGAGCAGCATGACCTCGACGGGTGCCTACGTCGCCCGTCACCCCGCCGGCCTCTAGCCGGCAACCCCCACTCACATCTGGAGCGCACGCTCGGCCGGCGGCCCGTCACCCGCCCGGCCGAGCGTCCGTCCCATCCCAGGCGCGGACTAGCGTCGGGCGTCCCCTTTCCTTCGAGCGGCGACAGGAGACGAGACGATGCTTGCGAGGGCCCACGCCTTCACGATCGACGGGCTGCACACCCGCCGGATCACGGTCGAGGTCGACATCCGCGCGGGCCTGCCCGCCTTCACGATCGTCGGGCTCGCAGACACGGCCGTGCGCGAGGCGCGTGAGCGGATCCAGGCAGCGATCCGGAACGCGGGCTTCGACTTCCCGGCCAGACGCATAACGGCGAACCTCGCACCCGGCGACGTGCCCAAGGCCGGCCCGGGGCTCGACCTGGCACTTGCCTGCGCGGTCCTCGCCGCGAGCGGCCAGCTCGATGGCGCGATGCTCGGCCGAGCAGTCATGCTCGGCGAGCTCTCACTCGACGGACGGGTCCGGCCGTCGCGCGGATCCCTGGCGGTCGCCGAGGCGACCCACCGCGCGGGTCTGGAGCTCTTGGCGCTAGCCAGCGCGAGTGCCCGCGAGGCCGGACTCATCGACGGCCTGCGCGTGGCTCCGGTGGAGAGCCTTCGGAGCGCCGTGAGGGTGCTCGAGGGCGGCCCGCCCGACCCGCTTCCGGCCCCGGCAGCGCACCCGGGAGCTCCCCGGCCGGCGGACCGCTGCCCCGAGCTTTCCGACGTGATCGGACAGCCGGGCGCCGTGCAAGCGCTCGTGGTCGCCGCGGCCGGCGGGCACAACTGCCTGCTGAGCGGAGCGCCGGGCACGGGCAAGACGATGCTGGCGCAGCGGCTCGGCTCGATCCTGCCGCCGATGAGCCGCCGGGAGGCGATCGAGGTGACGCGCATCCGCGGTCTGCTCGGCACCCCCGTCACCGGGCTGGCGAGCGAGCGGCCGTTCCGCGCGCCGCACCACTCGATCACGGCCGCGGGACTGATCGGGGGTGTACGTGGAGGCTGGGCGGGCGAGGTGCTCCTGGCACACAACGGCGTGTTGTTCCTCGACGAGCTCTCGGAGTTCTCGCGCCCGACGCTCGACGCGCTGCGCCAGCCGTTGGAGGACGGACGTGTGGCGGTCGTGAGATCCCGCCACAGCGCCGTCTACCCGACACGTTTCATGCTCATGGCGGCGACGAACCCGTGCCCTTGCGGATATGCGGGCGAAGGCGAGGACTGCAGCTGCAGTCCTGGCGATGTCGCGCGCCACGAACGCCGCCTGAGCGGGCCCCTGCTCGACCGGATCGACCTCCTCGTCGAGGTCCGTCGCCCGCGGGTGAGCTCCGCGTCTGAGGAAGGCAGGACGACCTCCGCCCAGGCGCGCGAGCTCGTCCGCGAGGCACGGGCGCGCGCGGCCCGCCGACTGAAGATCGACGGGCTCGAGCTCAACGCACAGATGGACGCCCGCGCACTGCGCTCGCACGTGCATCTGGACTCGCGCGCCGAGGCCCTGCTGGGCATGGCGCGCGAGCAAGGTGCGCTCAGCTGCCGCGGCGAGGCACGTGTGATGAGCGTGGCGCGCACGATCGCCGATGTCGAGGCAAGTGCCCGGGTGAGGGCGCGTGACGTGGGGGCGGCGCTCACGCTGCGAGGCCGGCGCGGACGCGCGGTCAGGCACGCGGCCTGAGATGCCCCCCACGGCGACCGCCGCCTGCCCCGCATGTGCGCGGCGCCGCTGGCTGCTCGGAGAGCTGGGAGTGGCGCTCGAGCATCAGGCGCGCGACCGCCGGCGGCTGATCGACCTGCTCTCGCTCGAGGACGGCGCGCTGATCGCGGCGCTCGGAGGTCGCCGCCGCAAGGAGCTCTCCGGGGCGATCGCGGATGTGCGCGGCGACCGGCGCCCGCGACACGCGAATGCGGCGGAGATCTGCATCCACGACCCCTGCTATCCGTCCGCCTTGCGCGGCTGCGTCGCCCCGTGCATGTTGAGCCTCGCCGGACGCAGCGAGCTACTCGAAGCGCTCTCCGGCGCGGGGGTGGTCGCCATCCTGGGCAGCGAGAGGGCGAGCCACTACGGCGTGACCGTGGCTCGCAGCCTCGGGCGCGGCCTGGCGGCTGCGGGGGTGTGCGTGGTGAGCGCGGCGCGCGAGGGCATCGGGGCGGCGGCGCAGGAGGGCGTCCTGGAAGCCGACGGAGCCGGCGTGACCGTCTGCGGCGACGGCCTGGAGGTCGCCACGCCCAGAGGACTCGCGCCTCTGCGCCGCCGGATCGCCTCGCGTGGATGTCTCCTCTCGGAGCTCCCGAGCGACACCGGCGGACGCCGCTGGGGCCCGATAGCCGCACAGCGGACGATCGTCGGACTGGCCTCGGTCGCCGTGGTCGTGGAGGCATGCGACACCTCCGCGGACCTGTTCGGCGCGCATCTCACACGGCGAGCCGGGCGCGTGCTGGCCGCGGTCCCGGGCCGGATCACCTCTCCCCTCTCCCGTGGCTGCCACGCGCTCCTGAGCGACGGCGCGTGCCTCATCGGGGACGCCGGCGACGTGCTCGAGCTGCTCCCGGCACCCAACGGAGTATCCCGCCCGCGCCCGACCTGGACGCCGACACCGCGGACGCGTCTGGATCCTTCTCTGGCCGGTGTCCTCGAACGCGTCGCGGCAGGCCGGGACACCCCGGAGGAGCTGGCCGACGAGGTCGGCATCAGCGAGGCGCTGTCGGCGCTGGGCGAGCTGGAGCTGCTCGGCCTGCTCATACGGGGCGTCGGCGGCCACTACCTTCCGCGCGACCCGCCACCGGCCGCAGGACCGGACTTCGACAGGCACGGAAGCGGATGAAGGGATTCGAACCCTCGACCTTCGCCATGGCAACGAGTGCCGCGCACACCGATAGACTCGAACGGCCCGTGTTCACGGGCTCTATGAGTTTTTCGATGGGGTCGAATCAGCCTGATTTGCTACCCATTTTGCTACCCAAAATGGTAGGCTTTGGGGGTGCTACCCACGAGCTACCCACGGGATTCAACCGTTCCGCCGCTCGCGTCTTTGATCGTCCGTGAGCACCGCGGCAAGCCCTTCTATGAGGCGTTCTTCCGTTACCGCGGCAAGCAGGTCAAGCGCCGGATCGGACCAGCGTGGCTTGTTCGGGACGCAGACGGCGGTCCGTGGCAGCCACGCCGCGGACGGCTGCCCGACGGCGTCTACGACGAGCGCACGGCTCACGTCAAGGCGGCCGGGATGGTCGGCGAATACATCGCTGAAGCGAGCGAAGCAGAGCGGGTCGAGCAGGAGCGAAAGACGGCGGGGGTCACGTTTCGCGAGGTCGCTCACGCATATGT
>Ga0207927_1000823_pt1 | contig 13154 bp, 10 predicted proteins | sample NGESurdeep072012_2_FD_184456 | JGI IMG/M metagenome (GOLD analysis project Ga0207927, IMG submission 184456) | Arctic peat soil microbial communities from Barrow, Alaska - NGEE Surface sample 210-2 deep-072012 (SPAdes) | ecosystem: Environmental > Terrestrial > Soil > Wetlands > Peat ... | reverse complement strand
GGTCCACGCTCACGAACAAGTACGCCGAGGGCTACCCCGGCAAGCGCTACTACGGCGGCTGCGTCCACGTGGACGAGGCCGAGTCCCTCGCGATCGCGCGCGCGAAGGCGCTCTTTTCCCCGGGCAACCCCGACGCGATCCACGCGAACGTCCAGCCGCACGCGGGCTCGCAGGCGAACACGGCCGTGTATCTCGCCTGCCTGAAGCCTGGCGACACGCTTCTCGGCATGTCTCTCGCGCACGGCGGGCACCTCACGCACGGCCATCCGCTTTCGATCTCGGGGAAGCTCTACCGCGTCGTCTCGTACGGCGTCTCGAAGGAGACCGAGACGATCGACTGGGACGCCTTCCAGGCGACGGCCGAGGCCGAGAAGCCGAAGCTCATCATCGCGGGTGCGTCCGCCTACCCGCGCACGCTCGACTTCCCGCGGTTCAGGCAGATCGCGGACTCGGTCGGCGCGCTCCTCATGGTCGACATGGCGCACATCGCGGGCCTCGTGGCGGCGGGCGTTCATCCTTCTCCCGTGGGCCACGCGCAATTCGTCACGACGACGACGCACAAGACTCTCCGCGGTCCGCGTGCAGGCCTCATCCTCTGCACGCCCGAGTGGGCGAAGGAAGTCGACAGGGCCGTCTTCCCCGGGATCCAGGGCGGGCCGCTCGAGCACGTCATCGCGGGCAAGGCCGTGGCTCTGAAGGAAGCGATGGAGCCGGACTTCGCCCGGTACCAGAAGCAGGTCGTCGCGAACGCGAAGGTGCTTGCTGCGGCCGTCGCGTCGCACGGCTTCCGCCTTGTCTCGGGCGGCACGGACACGCACCTCTTCCTCGTGGACGTGGGGAAGAGGAACCTTACCGGCAAAGTCGCCGAGAAGGCGCTCGACGCCGCCGGCATCACCGTGAACAAGAACGCGATTCCGTTCGACCCGAACCCGCCGATGGTCACGTCGGGCCTACGCATCGGAACGCCTGCCGCCACGACGCGCGGCATGGGCGAGGCGGAAATGAAGACGATCGCGGCGCTCATCGCCGAGGTCCTCGCCGAGCCCGAGGACGCGGCCGTGCAGGCGCGCGTTCGCGGGAAGGTCAAGGAGCTGACGGCGGCGTTCCCGCTCTACTGACGGGTTCCCTCGGCGCTCTGAGGAATTCCGTCGCGCAGCCGCAGCCGGATGCGGAAGAGTTCGAGGTAAGCCTGGGCGCCGCCGAAAAGCGTGACGCGCGAGTCGGGAGAGTTGAACCAGAGGACGGGTACCTCGGCGATCGGATAGCCGAGCTCGCGTGCGAGGGCGAGCACCTCGACGTCGAAGGCGAAGCGGTCGACCTGGGCTCGGCCGAAGATCGCCCGTGCGGCCTCCCGCGTGAAGAGCTTGAAGCCGCACTGCGTGTCGCGGATGCCCGGCACGAGAAGCAGGCGCGCGATCTGGTTGAAGAGCTTGCCCATGGCTCTTCGGCCGAGCGACTGGCGCTCCTTCACGAGCGATTCGTCCAAGGCGCGCGAGCCGATCGCGACCGGCGCATTCGCCGACGCGAGCTTCTCCCACTCGTAGATGGGCGTCGAAAAGTCCGCGTCCGACACGAGGATGAGGCGGCCCGCGGCTTCGAGGCAGCCGGTGCGGACCGCGAAGCCCTTGCCGCGGTTCTTCGGGAGGCGGAGGACGCGGAGGTCGAGGCCGTGGCGGCGCCCAGCGTCCTCGCCGCGCGAGGCCGTTGCGTCGGAGGAGCCGTCGTCCACGACGAGGACCTCGACGCGGGGCGCCGACGGCCGGGCGGCGAGATAGGCCGAGACCGCCCCGAGAGACGCGGGCAGCCGCTCCTCCTCGTTGAAGGCGGGGATGACGATCGACAGGTCGACGCCACGCGCCGGCTCCGTGCGTGCGGGCGTGGTTTGCGTCCCGAACGCGGGACTTTCGCGTGTCGCCATCACGACGGCCGCGCCTCGTAGACGAACTGGTAGCCGAAGAGCGTGGGCGAGAGACGCGTCGCGGCGAGCGCGGCCGCGCGCACGATCCCGGCAAAAGGTTGGCGTGAAAGCGCCGGAAAAGCGAGCTCGAGCGGCATCGCGGTCGCGTCGATCGAGAGGACCCGATACCCACTCTCCTCGAGGAGAGCGCGACCGGTGGCCCGCGTGAAGAAGCGCAGATGCGTGCGGTCGAGGATGCCGCGGGGCGCGTAATGGAAACGGCCGAAGATAAGGCCAAGCCGCACGGTGACGTTCGCGACGTTCGGCAGCGAGAGCAGGAGAACTCCCTCCGGCTTCAGGAGGTGCCTCAGAGAGCCCAGCAGGACTTCGGGACGCGGCAGATGCTCCAGGACGTCGCCGGCCACGATCACGTCGAAGAGCTCCCTCCACGGCCCGGAGATGCCTTCGAGGAGATCGCCGGTCACGGGCTCGTCGAAGAACGGAGCGCCCTCCTTCGCCGCCTCGGGGTCGAGCTCGACGCCGGCCAGGTACCGGCACGCCGGACGGATGCGCCGCGCGAGGAGCCCGGCGCCAAAGCCGAGGTCGAGAACGGCGAGGTCCTCTCCGCGCGCGAGGACTTTCTCGAGGAGCAGCACGTGCGAAGAGCCCGGGATCTCCTTCCAGGGATAGCGCTGTGCCTCGAGGGATGCGGTGTACTTCAGAGCGGCGCCCTCTGCGCGATCGGAATCCGGCGGCCGCTGCCGAACGCCTTCGCGGATACCTTCAGGCCGGGCGCCATTTGGTTGCGCTTGTACTCGGCGCGGTCCACCTGGCGCGCGATCTTCTTCACGAGCGCGAGCGGAGCATGCGCTCGCCGCGCGGTGGCCTCGACGGAGAGATTCCGCTCCACGAGGCCCTCGAGAATCGCGTCGAGGAGCGGATACGGCGGCAGAGAATCCTGGTCGGTCTGTTCCGGCCGAAGCTCGGCCGAGGGCGCCTTCACGAGCGAGGCCTCCGGGATGAGTTCGCCTCCCCCGTGCGCGTTGAGGTGTCGCGCGAGCGCATAAACGCGCATCTTCGGGAGGTCCGAGATCGGGGCGAGGCCGCCGCACATGTCGCCGTAGAGCGTGGAGTAGCCCACGGCGATCTCGCTCTTGTTGCCGGTCGTGAGAACGAGCGGCCCCTTCTTGTTCGAGACCGCCATGACGAGGAGGCCGCGGAGGCGCGACTGAATGTTCTCCTCGGTGACATCCTCTGTCAGGCCGAGAAACAGCGGCGCGAGCGTCCGGCGCGCATCTTCGAAGAGCGTATCGATCGGCAGGATCTCGAAACGGATGCCGAGGTTCTGCGCGAGAGCGCGCGCATCCGCGATCGACCCCTCGGAGGAATACGGCGACGGCATCGCGAGTCCCGTCACGTTCTCTCTCCCGAGCGCCTCGACCGCGAGGGCCGCGACGAGTGCTGAATCGATTCCCCCCGATAGGCCGAGAACCGCGGTCGAAAAGCCGCACTTGCCGGCGTAATCGCGGATGCCGAGGACGAGCGCGCGCCGGAGCGACTCGAGAGGATCGCCGCCGGCATCGTCGGGAAAGTCGCGCGCCTTCCTTTCCGAAACCGGGATGACTCGCGCGAGCCCCGGGCCGTGGCGCACGACGTCCACGACCACGAAGTCCTCCTCGAACTGCGCGGCGCGTTGGACGACGCGCCCGCGGCCGTCGAGCACCATCGAGTCGCCGTCGAAGACGAGCTCGTCGTTCCCTCCCACGAGGTTGAGAGACGCCACGGGCACGCGCCCGTCGCGCGCGTAGCGGGCCAGCATCCGGCGCCTCAGGCGCGGCTTGCCTTCCGAGAACGGCGACGCGGAGATCACGACCACGAGCGTCGCGCCGCGCTCGACCAGCGCTTCCCCCGGGTCGTCGTGATACAGGCGCCTCTGCCGCCAGAAGTCCTTGTCATTCCAGAGGTCCTCGCAGACGGGCAGCCCCAGCCGTTCCCCGCGGAACGGCAAGACGACGCAGCCGTTGCCCGGCTCGAACCAGCGCCCTTCGTCGAAAACGTCGTACGTCGGCAGGAGCGTCTTCTTCGCGAGGACCCGCACGCGGCCGCCCTCGAGCAAGGCGGAGACGTTGTGGAACGGCTTGCCGACGCGGCTCCGGTTCGGCACGAACGTTCCGACGAGGAGCGCGGTCCGGCGCGCGCGTCGCGCGAGGGACGAAAGAGCGCGCGCGGCCTCGCGCACGAACGACGGGCGCTCGAGGAGGTCCCGCGGCGGATAACCGCAGACCGCGAGCTCGGGAAACACGGCCAGATCCGCCCCAGCCTCTTCGGCCCGGGTCAGGCCCTCGAGAATCCGGGCAGTGTTGCCCGCGAAGTCCCCGACAGTCGTGTCGATCTGGCAAAGCGCGAGCCGCACGGCGCTCCCTACGAGAGGCCGGAGGGCTCGGCGGCCTCCACGGGCTCGATCGTCGTCCGCGACACGAGGTCCGCGAGCGTTCGGCCGCGGCGGTCGAACGCGGCGACGAGCAGGGGCACGCCCGCGAGCGCGCCGGTCAGGAAGAAGCCGGCGAAACGCAGCAGCGCGGCGGACAGCGTGGGAGAGCGGCCGTCCTCGGCGCAAATTCTCAGGTCGGCGAGCGCCATGCCGGGCGTCGTGCCCCAGACGAAAGGCGCGAGAACGAGGAGGACGAAAGCGGCGAGCAGGAGGAAGGCCGCGAGCGGAAGGAACGCGGGAGGCGGAAAGCGCAGGTTGAGGAGCAGCGCGCCGGCAGCGAGCTCGACCGCACCGACCAGCGCGAGGATGAGGAGATCCGCGAGACCCGCCGCCACACGCCGCGCGAACGCCACCGCGCGCGGCCCATCGGACTCGGCACCGGCGGGCGCGGGCTCGGAAAACATCGGCGCGGCGGGCTTGGAGGGTTCGTGAGCCGCCAGCGCCGGCGCCGCCCCGGCGGGAGCCGACTCTTTGGCGGGCTCTGGCGAGGCGCCTTCTTCCTTGGGGCCGAAGGGTTTCTCGGAGACGTTCGGAAAGAGCTCGAGAGTCGTGTGCGGCGAGGATCGCCGCCGCCGAGGATCGGGAGCGAGCGGATGTTCGGCGAGCGGGTCGCGCGGGGGCTCGGACATTGTGCGTCCGGCCTCAGGGCCTGAGGGTGAGGTGCTTGATGAGGATGCGTGAGAGCAGGTCGTTCGCGCCTCGCGGGTATTTTCGCGCGAAGCGCAGGAGACGCTGCGCTTCGGCGTCGCCCGGCCGCAGGTCCGTGGCCTCCTTGACGGCGGTCGTGGCCTTCGCGATGTTGCCCGCCTGCAGGCTCTGCACCGCGGAGTTGTAGTACGCGTTGACGAGGTACTCCTCGACGTCCTGATTCTTCGCGTCGCCCTTGCGGAGCTCCCAGAGGAGCTTGATCGCGCTTTCGTAGTCGTTCTCGTTGTACGACTTCGAGGCGCTCCTCAAGGCCTCGACCTGCTCGTGCGCGCGCTGCGCCGCCGCCGCCGCCTCGGCGTCCTGGGGGCGGGCCTTGACGACGGGATCCAGGTTCTTCAGCGCGTCGATGTACCGGCTCGAGGACATCGCGGCGAGGCCGGTGACGCGCATCTCGTCGAGCTGTGCGGCGCTCGGAGCGGCCGGCCCCGGTGTCGGCGCCGCCGAAGACTTCATCTTCTCGATCCGAACGAGCGCCTCGTTGTGGCGCGGATCCGAGTCGGGAAGCTTCGCGAGGACGGCGATCGCCTCGTCGATTTTTCCGGCGTCGAAGAGGGCCTGGGCTTTCTGGAACGGGTCCTCGGAGGGCGTCACGCGCCCGCCCGGCGCGCCCCCTTTCGAGGAAGGTCCGCCCGCGGTCGCGAGGCGAGCGGCGGGCCTGACGCGCAGGAACCAGTACGCGCCGCCGGCGATCGCCACGAGAAGAACGGCCGCCGCCGCGAGGAGGATGCGCACGTCGATCCGGCCCTTGCCTCCCGGCCGGGCAGCCTTCTCGGCGCTCGTCGCCGCGGGCTCGAGGCCGGAGCCGCTCGCGTCCCCCGTGAAGCCGCGCCCCACGCCCGAGTCGTCCGCGAACGAGGGAGGCGCCGGCGCCTCGATCTCGTGCTTCATGAAATCGGAATCGCCGGTGCTGGCGGAGACCGGCGCGGCGCTTTCCGCGGACGCAAGGGCCGCCTCGATCTGGTTGAGATAGCCACGGGCCGTGGCGTCGTGCTCGGAGACGGCGAGGACGTCGAGAAACTTGTTGCGGGCGCCCACGAGGTCGCCGCTTTCGTACTGGGTCACTCCCTCGGTGAGAAGCACGTCGATCTTGCGCGCCGCATCCGCCTGCGACTCGCGCGCGGCGTCGATGCGGCGGCTCGCCTCCTCGTTCGAGAGGTCGATGAGGAAGACCCGGCTCCAGAGGTCGATGGCCTCCTGCGCGTTGCCGCGCGCGAGGGCCTCGTCTCCCTGCTTGAGGAACTGCGTGATGCGCGGATCGGCCTGGACGCCGGACGCGGGGCGGGGCGCCGCCTGGGCGGGCGCGGGCTGCGCGAGCGGCGGTCCCGAAGGAGGGGAAGCCAGCGGGGGAGCCGAGGCGGGAGCGGGAATCGTACCCACGGCGCCCGGCCCCCCGGGGGGCATGCTCATGCGCAGGTCGTCGAGACCGAGCCCGAACGGGTCGCCTCCCTGCACGACGGGCGCGACGGCTCTGGGGGCGATCACCGACGGAGGAGCCTCGGGAAGTCCGGAGGCGGACGCGCCGCCGGCCTCGTCGCCGAAGACGAGGTCGTCGAGCCCGCTCGCGGGCCCCGGAGGCACCGGCGTGGCCGGGCCGCCCGGGAACGCATCCGGCAGGTCGTGGGCCGAATCCGGAAGCGCCTCGCCCGCGCTTTCGACGCCGAGGTAGTCGGCGAATCTCTCGACGTTGACCGGCGTGCCCGGCGCGACGCCGCGTAGCGCCTCGAGAAGGCTGCGCGCGGGCGCAAAGCGCGCGTCCATCTTGAGCAGGAAGTCGCAGCCGAGGAGGGCCTCCTCGTTCTTGCCTTCCTGCGCGAGCACGAGCGTGTGCCGAAACGTCTGGAGGACCTTCTCCCGCGCCTCGGGGGCGAGGGCGGGGCTGCCGGCATAGGAACTCATTGGACGGAATGCTAGCAAGAACAGCGCGGCGCGGCGCGCCGTCGGATACGATCACCCGCCGGAGGCGCGATGGCCGCATTGATCGAGTGCATTCCGAACGTGAGCGAGGGGCGCCGGCAGGATGTCGTGTCGGCTCTGGCGCATGCGGCCGTGAAGGCCGGAGAGGGAGTCGTCCTTCTCGATCGCACCTCGGACGCCGACCACAACCGCTCGGTCCTCACGTTCCTCGGAGATGGGGACGCCCTCGTGGCGGCGATGACGGCGCTCGTGGGCGCTGCGCTCGGGGCGATCGACCTCAAGACGCACAGGGGCGCCCATCCGCGCATCGGGGCCGTGGACGTGATCCCGTTCGTGCCCCTGCGCGACGCCACCGCGGCCGACTGCGTGGCCCTCGCGAAGACCCTTGGAAAGGCGCTCGCCGACCGCTACGGCCTGCCCGTCTACCTTTACGAGGACGCGGCGACCTCACCGGACCGCCAGAACCTCGCGAACATCCGCAAGGGAGAGTTCGAGGGCCTCGCGGCGAAGATGGCCGAGCCGGCGTGGATCCCGGACTTCGGCCCTCGGGCCCCGCACCCGTCGGGCGGCGCCACCGTCGTGGGCGCCCGCGCCCCGCTCGTCGCGTACAACATCAACCTCGGGACATCGGATCTCGCGATCGCCGACCGCATCGCGAGGGCCATCCGCCACCTCTCGGGCGGCTATCGCTTCGTGAAGGCGATGGGCGTAAAGCTCGACGCGCGCGGCCAGGTGCAGGTTTCGATCAACATGACGAACTTCGAGAAGACCCCGCTCCACCGCGTCTTCGAGACCGTGAAATCCGAGGCGTCTCGCCACGGTGTCGCGGTCGTGGGCTCGGAGATCGTGGGCCTCGTTCCGCAGGCCGCGCTCCTGGCGGCGGCGGAGCACTACCTGAGGCTCGAGGCCGACCCCGGCCCCCAGGTGCTCGAGAACAAGCTGCTCGAAAGGCTCTCGTGAAGAACGCTCGTCTCGTTCCCGCGGCGGCGCTCCTCGGCGCCGCGACGCTCGCTCTTTCCGCGGCGAGTCCCGAAGCGTCCTCCGATCTCCGCGTGGCGCTCGAGCGCCTCGTGCGCGCCGCCCGTGTGACGAACGGCGCGTACGACACGATCCGCGGCCTCACGGACACCGTCGGCCCGCGGCTCTCCGGCTCGCCGGGCGATGCGCGCGCGGTCGCGTGGGCCGAGGCCGCGCTGACGGCGCGGGGCTTTTCGAACGTTCATGCCGAAACCGTGACCGTGCCGCATTGGGAACGTGGCGAGGAGAGCGCCGAGATCGTCTCGCCCGTGCCGTTCCGGCTGTCGCTGTGCGCGCTCGGCGGCAGCGTGGGAACGCCCGCGGGCGGGGTCGAGGCCGAGGTCGTCGAGGCGCAGTCGCTCGAGGGCGTGGACGCGCTCGGCGGGAAAGCGAAGGGCAAGATCGTTTTCGTCTGGAAGGTCATGGAGCGCCGCTCGGACGGGTCGGGCTACGGGGCGACCGTTCCGATTCGCGGGGCCGCGGCCTCGCGCGCCGCGAAGGTGGGCGCCGTGGGCGCCCTCATCCGCTCCGTGGGGACGTCGAACGCGCGACTTCCGCATACGGGCTCGCTGCGCTACGAAGAGGGAGTCCCGAAGATCCCCGCCGCGGCCCTCGCGAATCCCGACGCGGACCTCATTCATCGCCTCCTCGCCGACGGCAAGACCGTGCGCGTGCGTTTCGCGCTCGGAGCCCGGACGCTTCCTGACGCGGTCTCGGCGAACGTGCTCGGCGAGATTCCGGGCCGCGAGAAGCCGGAGGAGATCGTCGTCCTCTCGGGCCACCTCGATTCGTGGGACCTCGGTCAGGGCGCCGTGGACGACGCGGCGGGACTCGGCATCGCGATCGAGGCGGCGCGCCTCATCGGGCAGCTCCCGATACGGCCGCGCCGCACCCTCCGCGTGATCGCTTTCGCGAACGAGGAGAACGGCCTCGCGGGATCGCGCGCCTACGCGAAGGTGCATGCGGCCGAGCTGCCCTTCCACGTCGCCGCGATCGAGTGCGACGACGGCGCGGGGCGCGTGTCCGGATTCGGATGGACCGCCGGTCCCTCGGCGGAGCGCACCCTCGCGAGCGTCGCGGAGATCCTGAAGCCGTTCGGCGTCGGAGACATGAAGAAGGGCGGCGGAGGCGCGGACGTGGGCGTGCTGCGCGCCGCCGGCGTGCCGCTCTTCTCGCCGATCCAGGACTCCTCACGGTACTTCGACGTCCACCATTCAGCCGACGATACGTTCGACAAGATCGACCGCGAGGAGCTGAACACCGGAGTCGCGGCGATGGCGGCGCTCGCTTACGCGCTCGCCGATACCGAGACGCCTCTCGAGCGCATCCCCGAGGCCGAACGTGTCGCTCCACGCCGCGAACGCTGAGGAGAAACTCGCTCCTGGCAGACGAGGAATGATGTATATAATACAGAATCGTCTGGGGAGGGAACCATGTCGGTTCGCCTGAACATCACGATGGACGAAGTGCTCTACAAGCGGCTGAAGAGAGAGCTGCCCCCGAAGCGGATTAGCTCATTCATCGAAGCGGCCGTCCGCTCAAGGATCCATCCGGATCGGGCGACGCTGGATGCCGCCTACAAGGCGGCAGCGCACGAGCCGTGGCGTCGGGGGCTTGCGTCCGAATGGTCCAGGACCGAGGTCGAGGATTGGCCCGCGTGAAACGTGCGCCGCGCCGCGGCGACGTCTATTGGGTCGCCCTCGACCCGACACTCGGGACGGAGATCCGGAAGACGCGACCGGCGGTCGTCATCTCGAACGACTCCTGCAACCGGTACGGATCCCGCGTCGTCGTCCTCCCGATCACGAGCAACGTCGAGTCGCTCTATCCCGGCGAAGCGCGGATCGAAGTCCGCAGCGCCCCCGCCCGAGTCCTCGGCGATCAGATTCGATCGATAGACAAGGCGCGCCTCCGTTCGAGGATCGGAAGCCTGACCAAAGAGGAACTGGCCAGCGTCGAGAACGCCGTTCAGATAACTCTCGATTTGCTCCCGACGTGACGCCTCGATGACGATCTGCCGACGAGAGTAGCTCATGAGTCTGGCCTCCGGCACCAAGTTAGGTCCGTACGAAGTTCTCGGCCCCCTCGGCGCGGGGGGGATGGGCGAGGTGTACAAGGCGAAGGACACGCGGCTCGAGAGAGTGGTCGCGCTGAAGGTCCTGCCGGAGGATTTCTTCGAAGACGAGGAGAGCATCGCGCGTTTCGAGCGTGAGGCCCGGATGCTCGCAAGCTTGAATCATCCGGGCATCGCCCATCTCTATTCATTCGAGGAAATCCCCGGTTCTGCCGGTTCTCCGGAGCGGCATCTGCTCAGCATGGAGCTGGCCGACGGGGAGACGCTCGCGGAGCGGCTGCTCAAGGGGCCGCTCTCTCTCGATCAGGTCCTGAAGACGTCCGTCGAGATCGCCTCCGCGCTGGATGCCGCCCACCGGGCCGGCATCGTCCACCGCGACGTCAAGCCGGGCAACGTGATGCTCACGAAGTCGGGCGCGAAGCTCCTGGACTTCGGCTTGGCCAAGGTCGCCGCGCCTCTGGTCCGGCAATCCGATCTGACGTCCCGGCCCACGGAGCTGCCGAAGAACCTCACGCAAAAGGGGACGATCCTCGGGACCGTGCAGTACATGGCGCCGGAACAGTTGGAAGGCAAGGAAGCCGACGCGCGCAGTGACATCTTCGCCTTTGGCGCGGTGCTCTACGAGATGGCGACAGGCAAGAAGGCGTTTTCCGGCGCGAGCCAGGCATCGCTGATCTCGGCGATTCTGCGGGATCATCCGAAACCCGTTTCCTCGGTCCAACCGATGACGCCGCCGGCGCTCGATCGGGTCGTTCAAAGCTGTTTGGCGAAGGACCCGGAAGAGCGCTGGCAGAGCGCGGGGGATCTCCGCAAGGAGCTCCACTGGATCGCGCAGGGGGGCGCCGCCGCGCAGGCTCCCGTGTCCCAGCGAGCGGGCAAGAAACGCGAACGCCTTGCGTGGGCCGCCGCCGCGATCGTCGGCGCCGGCCTGGCGGCGGCTCTTCTCTTGCGCTCCCGGACACCTCCCGTCGCCTTCGACCGGGCGATCCAATTCAAGATCTCGCTGCCGGAGTCGGTCGTCTCCTCCGAATTGGACCCCGTTAAGACGCTCTTCGCCCTCTCTCCCGACGGCAGCGCGCTCGCGTTCCTCGGTTCGACCGCGGCGACCAGACAGATCTACGTCCGATCGCTAGACGCGATCGATTCCCGGGCGGTCCCCGGGACGCAAGGTGCCGAGTCCCCCTTCTGGTCTCCGGACGGAAGGAATCTCGCCTTCTTCTCCGACGGCAAGCTCAAACGAGTCGATCTTTCGGGGGGGCCCGCGATCACGATCTGCGACGCTCCGAACGGAGCCGCCGGGACCTGGAGCCCCGACGGCGCGATTCTTTTTTCCACGTGGGGCGCGGGCAGCCCGGTGCTCCATGAGGTCGCGGCCGCGGGAGGAGCCTCCGCCGACGCGACCAAACTGGATTCCATGCGGCACGAGCACTGGCAGACCTGGCCGATGTTCTTGCCCGACGGAAAGCATTTCCTGTACGTGAGCGAGGCGGGGGACCCCTGGCCGAACGACCAGCGTCAGATCTGGCTGGGCGAGCTCGGCTCGAAGACCGTGCGTTTCGTCGCTCCGACCGAATCGCGGTTCGGCTATTCGCCGACCGGTCACCTCCTGTTCACTCGCGAGGGGGCGCTCTTTGCCCAGGCGTTCGATGCCGATCGCGCGCTCTTTCGCGGCGAGCCGTTCGCGGTCGCTCCGGAGATCTTGACGTACGCTCCGACCTTCGCTGCCGGCTTTGCGGTCGCGGAGCACGCTCCGGTCCTGGCGTTCAAGGAGCGGCCCGCGACCCGGCTGACCTGGGTCGCACGGTCCGGTAAGGAGCTGGGCCCAGTTCGACCGGACGCGTCGTACACCTCGCCTCGCTTTTCGCCGGCCGGCGATCGTCTGGCGTTCGCCCAGCTCGATCCGCGCCTGGGCACATACGACATCTGGATCGAAGACATGAAGCGCGCGACGACGGCGCGGGCAACGTTCGAGCCGGTGTCCGAGGCCGCCCCCGTGTGGTTTCCCGACGGCCGCCGGATCGTCTATTGCGCCGATGTCGGAGGAAATGTGCCGGACCTTTTCTGGCTGGACCCTGCCGACGGGAAGAACGGCCTTCTTCTCCACAGCGACGGCGTCAAGTTTCCAAGTGACATTTCCCCGGACGGACGATTCCTGCTCTATACCGAGCTCGTCAGCAAGCAGGCGGTCATCTGGGTCTTGCCGCTAACAGACAAGAAGAAGCCCTTTCGGTTTCTGACTGACCCGTTCTCCGAGTCCGCGCCGCGGTTCTCACCGGACGGGCGCTTCGTGGCTTATGTCGCAACAGAGTCCGGGAGGCCCGAGGTGTACGTTCGACCTTTTCCGGGACCCGGGACGGCATGGCAGGTCTCGCGCACGGGCGGTAAGGCCCCGCGTTGGAGCCGCGACGGGCGCGAGATTTTCTTTTTGTCGGAGCATGCGGTGATGTCGGCTTCCGTCCGGACCAATCGCGGATTCGAGTCCGACGCGCCCACGTCTCTCTTCGCCGCGGACCTGTTCGAAGGCGACGATACCTTCGATTACGAGATCGCTCCAGACGGGCGGTTTCTCGTGCTCCAGCCGGTTGCCGGGCGGGATTCCGGCATCCGAGTCATCGCGAACTGGCTTTCGGGGATCAAGAAGTGACTCTCCGGAGCGCCTTTCACGGCGACTCGGCGGCGGATGCGATAGGCGCAGTCCATTCCTACTCTCCGTCCAGCCCGAGAGCCTTCATCTTGCGATGGAGGGTGGTGCGGTCGAGGCCGAGGCGCTCGGCGGCGCGCGACACGTTCCCCTTCGTCTCCGCGAGGACACGCGAAAGGTAGCGCTTCTCGAACGCCTCGCGTGCGTCGGCGAGCGTCGCATGCGCCGGAACCTCGTCCGAGGCCGTGCGGGACGGACCGCGCCCAGCGGCCGGACCGTCGTCGGGCGGGAGGTCCACGGCCCTGACAGTCGCCCCCGGCGACATGAGGAGGACGCGTTCGACGAGGTTCTGCAGCTCGCGCACGTTGCCCGGCCATCGCCTCTTCGCGAGGGCCTCGAGCGCCTCCTTTTC
>Ga0207927_1000822_pt1 | contig 13178 bp, 13 predicted proteins | sample NGESurdeep072012_2_FD_184456 | JGI IMG/M metagenome (GOLD analysis project Ga0207927, IMG submission 184456) | Arctic peat soil microbial communities from Barrow, Alaska - NGEE Surface sample 210-2 deep-072012 (SPAdes) | ecosystem: Environmental > Terrestrial > Soil > Wetlands > Peat ... | reverse complement strand
ATGGACACGATGGGCAAGGATCGCGACGACACACCCAAGCCTGTCCGATCGGCCGATGAAGCGGTGCGCCAGGCGAAGTTCGACGCGCGCATCGACGCCGGCGAATTCATCGAGGCCAAGGACTGGATGCCCGAGCACTACCGAAAGACCCTGGTGCGACAGATCAGCCAGCATGCGCACTCCGAGATCGTCGGCATGCTGCCCGAAGGCAACTGGATCAGCCGCGCACCGACGCTCAAGCGCAAGGCCATCTTGCTCGCGAAAGTGCAGGACGAAGCCGGCCATGGCCTTTACCTCTATGCCGCGGCCGAGACGCTCGGCACCTCGCGCGACCAGCTCTACGACGCCCTGCATTCGGGCAAGGCCAAGTACAGCTCGATCTTCAACTACCCGACGCTCACCTGGGCCGACATGGGCGTGATCGGCTGGCTCGTCGACGGCGCGGCGATCATGAACCAGGTGCCGCTCTGCCGCTGCTCGTATGCGCCGTATGCGCGGGCCATGGTGCGCATCTGCCGCGAGGAATCGTTTCACCAGCGCCAGGGCTTCGAGGCGCTGCTGACGATGATGACACACGGCAGCCAGGCGCAGAAGGCGATGGTGCAGGACGCCGTCGACCGCTGGTGGTGGCCGAGCCTGATGATGTTCGGGCCGCCGGACAGCGAGTCGCCGAACTCCGAGCAATCGATGCGCTGGGGCATCAAGCGCATCAGCAACGACGACCTGCGCCAGAAGTTCGTCGACGCGACGGTGGAGCAGTCGAAACTTCTCAGCGTGACGATGCCCGACACCGAACTGCGCTGGAACGAGGCGCGCCAGAGCTACGATTTCGGCGCCATTGACTGGAAGGAGTTCTGGCAGGTCGTCGGCGGCGACGGGCCCTGCAACCGCGAAAGGCTCGGGGCGCGGGTCAAGGCCTGGGAAGACGGCGCCTGGGTTCGCGACGCGGCGATGGCGCACGCGCAGAAACACGGGTTCAGGGAGGCCGCATGAGCGACGCTGCTGTCAGGAATGAATGGCCGCTATGGGAAGTGTTCGTGCGGAGCAAGGCGGGGCTCGACCACAAGCATTGTGGCAGCCTCCACGCCACCGATCCGCAGATGGCGATCCAGCTCGCGCGCGACGTCTATACGCGGCGCCAGGAAGGCACAAGCATCTGGGTCGTTCGCTCCGATCAGATCACGGCGAGCGATCCCGGCGACAAGGCCGCGTACTTCGATCCGATGGCCGACAAGGTCTATCGCCACCCTACCTTCTACGAGCTGCCGAAGTCGCTCGACCACATGTGAGCGGTCATCGATGCAAGCTTCGATCACTGTCTCGCGCGATCCTTCGGTGCAATATCTCCTGCGCATTGGCGACACCTGCCTCATCCTCGCGCAGCGCCTCGCCGAATGGTGCGGCCACGCGCCGATCGTCGAGGAAGATATCGCGCTCTCCAACATGGCGCTCGATCTGGTCGGTCAGGCCAGGGCGGTGCTGACGCGCGCCGGCCGGCTCGAGGCCGAGCGCGGAGGCGAGCCGCACGACGAAGACCAGCTCGCCTTCCTGCGCGACGAGCGCGACTTCCGCAACATCACGCTCGTCGAGCTGCCGCGCGGCGACTTCGCGGCAACGATGCTGCGCAACCTCGCGATCGCGATCTTTCTCGAGCTGCTCTGGCAGCGACTCGAGGCCTCCAGCGATACCGAGCTCGCCGGCATCGCCGGCAAGGCGGTCAAGGAGGCGCGCTATCACCGCGAGCATGCGGCCGACTGGGTCGTCCGCCTCGGCGACGGCACGGCCGAATCGAAGGCGCGCATGGTCGCGGCGCTCGACTGGCTCTGGCCTTACGTCGCCGAAATCTTCGAAGGCGACGGCGTCGATGAGCAGGCCGCGAGCGATCGCATGGGCCCGCGCTGGTCCGACCTGCGCGACGAGTGGCGGGCGCGCTTTGCCGAAGTCATCGTCGAAGCCGGCCTGGCGTTGCCGGCCGAGCGCCCGTTCCGCAGCACCGGCAAGAACGGACGGCACAGCGAGCACCTCGGCTACATCCTGGCCGAGATGCAGCATTTGCAACGCGCGTTTCCCGGAGGCGTCTGGTGAATGACGCCCTCGTGCTGACACGGGCTGAGCGCGCCTGGCAGGTGCTGGACGGCGTGCTCGATCCGGAAGTGCCGGTCGTCTCGGTACGCGATCTCGGCATCGTCCGAGAGGTGATCGAAGGCGAAGCCGGCGCGATCACCGTCGTCGTCACGCCGACGTACTCCGGCTGCCCGGCGACCGAAGTCATCGAACAGAGCATCGTCGCAGCGCTCGAGGCCGCAGGGCTCGGTCCGGTGCGCATCGAGATGCGCCGCGCGCCGGCGTGGACGACCGACTGGATGAGCGAAGCCGGGCGGCGAAAGTTGCGCGAGTACGGCATTGCGCCGCCGGGGCCGGTTGCGCCTTCGCTGGGCGTGCCGCTTCGCTTCGTGCCGCGCGTGCGCGTGGCCGCGCTCGCCTGCCCGCGCTGCGACAGCATGAACACCGAGCGCATCTCGGCCTTCGGCGCGACGGCATGCAAGGCGCTCTGGCGGTGCCGCGCCTGCGGCGAGCCCTTCGAGCATTTCAAGCCGATCTGATCACCCGATGAGCAGCCTCCATTTCCATCCGCTTCGCATCCGCAGCGTCCGGCCCGACACCGACGAAGCCGTCATCGTCTCCTTCGACGTCCCGTCCGATCTCGCCGAAGCGTTTCGCTTCATCCAAGGCCAGCATCTGACCCTGCGTAACACGATCGAGGGCAGCGACGAGCGGCGTTCGTATTCGATCTGCGCCGGCGTCGATGACGGCGAGCTGCGCGTCGGCGTGCGCAGGGTGCCCGGCGGGCGCTTCTCGACCTGGATAAACGAGGCGTTGAAGCCGGGCGACACGATCCAGGTCATGGCACCCGAAGGCCGCTTTTTCGTTCCCCTCGACCCTGTGGCCGCGCGCCACTATCTCGGCATCGCCGGCGGCAGCGGCATCACGCCCATCCTGTCGATCATGAAGACAGTGCTCGCCGCCGAGCCGCGGTCGCGCTTCACGCTCATCTATGGCAATCGCAAGCTCCGCTCGACGATGTTCATGGAGGAGCTCGAGGACCTGAAGAATCGCTATCTCTCGCGGCTGACCCTGCACCTCGTGTTCTCGCAGGAGGCGACCGAGCTGCCGCTCTACAGCGGCCGCCTCGGGCGCGACAAGATCGGCGAGTTCCTCGCGGCAGGCGCGCTCGTCGACGTGGCGCGGCTCGACCACGTATTCGTCTGCGGGCCGCACGGCGTCAACGACGAGGCGCAAGCGGCGCTGCTCGCCGCCGGCGTCGCCGCCGAGAAGATCCACATCGAGCGCTTCGGCGTTCCCGACGCGGCAGGCTCCGCGCGGGCTTTGTTGCACGCCCCGCGCGAAGGCGATGCCGCCGACGCGAAGATCACGATCATCCGCGACGGCGTGCGCAGCGAGATCGATTTCCACGCTTATCAGGGCAACGTGCTCGAGGCCGCTGCGGCGGCCGGGCTCGACGTGCCGTTCTCGTGCAAATCGGGCGTCTGCTGCACCTGTCGCGCCAAGCTCCTCGAAGGCGAGGTGCGGATGGAGCGCAATTTCGCGCTCGAGAAGCATGAAGTCGCCGCCGGTTTCGTGCTCACCTGCCAGTCGCACCCGCTGACGGAACGCGTCGTCATCTCGTTCGACGAAAGGTAGCCGGGCACCGACATGCCGCGCGGACGCGCCCAGGGCTACGACGACCAGCGCGAGCAGATCCTGGCTCGCGCGGCGCGGCTCTTTGCCAGGCGCGGCTACACGGCGACGTCGATGAACGAGGTCGCCGAGGCCTGCGGCGTCTCCAAGCCCTCGCTCTATCACTACGTCCGCGACAAGCACCAGCTGCTCGTCGAGATCGCCGAAGCGCACATCGCGCGGCTTGCGGCGCTCGTCGACGAAGTGGCGGCCGAAACGCACGCGCCCGAGGAGCGACTGCGGCGCCTCATCGCCGCCTTCCTCGCCGTCTACGCCGGCGCGCAGGCCGAGCATCGCGTCCTCACCGAAGACGTCAAGTTCCTTCGGGCCGCCGATCGGCGCCGCATCCTGGACGGCGAACGCAAGGTCGTCGCGGCGTTCGCCGACACGATCGCCGAGGCGCGCCCGGAGTTGCGCGACGCCGCACTCGACAAGCCGCTCAGCATGCTGCTTTTCGGCATGATGAACTGGATGTTCACCTGGCTGAAGCCGCGCGGCGCGCTGACGCATGCCGAGATGGCGCTCATCGTCGCCGATCTCTTCTTCGGCGGCCTCGGTGCCGTTCGCGCGATCGGCGCGACGCCCGGTTCGCTTTCCCGCCACGGCAGTGAAGTCACTGCGGAGTACCAGCCATGAGCGCCATGCCCGTCCTGCAAAGCCTGATCGCCGATCGCTGGGTCGGCACGCGTCCGGGAGGCGTGCTGTCGAGCGCGATCGATGGCTCCGCGATCCACCACGTCCACGCCGAGGAGCTCGATTTCGGCGAGGCGCTCGTCCATGCGCGCCGGACCGGAGTTCCGGCGCTGATGGCGATGGACTTCCAGCAACGCGCGGCGCGCCTGAAGGCGCTCGCCGCGTACATGAACGAGCGAAAGGAATCGCTCTATGCGATCTCGCGCCACACCGGTGCGACGCGCGGCGACAGCTGGGTCGACATCGAAGGCGGCACCGGAACGCTCTACGCCTACGCGTCGATGGGCGGCAACGAATTGCCCTCGGGCAACATCGTCCACGAAGGGCCGGCGGTGCAAATCGGCAAGAAAGGTCACTTCGCCGGGACGCATATCCTGGTGCCGCGCGGCGGTGTCGCCGTCCACATCAACGCCTTTAATTTTCCGGTCTGGGGCCTGCTCGAGAAATTCGCGCCGGCCTTTCTCGCCGGCATGCCCTGCATCGCCAAGCCGGCGACGGCGACGAGCTATCTGACCGAAGCGGCGGTGCGCATGATGTTCGAGTCCGGCCTCTTGCCGCCCGGCAGCCTGCAACTCGTCATCGGCAGCACGGGCGACCTGCTCGACCGGCTCGACGGCCAGGACGTCGTCACCTTCACCGGCTCTGCCGACACGGCGCTGAAGCTGCGCGGCAATGCCAATCTTCTTGCGAAGTCGATCCCCTTCAACGCCGAGGCCGATTCGCTCAACGCCGCGATCCTCGGGCCCGACGTGACGCCCGACGACGAGGAGTTCGACCTCTTCGTCAAGGAAGTGGTGCGCGAGATGACGATGAAGGCGGGCCAGAAGTGCACCGCGATCCGCCGTGCCATCGTGCCCCGCAAGCACCTCGACGCGCTGGCCGCGAAGCTGCGCGAGCGGCTCGCCAGGGTGAGCGTCGGCGATCCGGCGGTCGAAGGCGTGAAGATGGGCGCGCTCGCCTCGAAGGCGCAGCAGAAGGACGTCGGCGAACGCGTCGCCGCGCTGGCACACGGCAACGAGATTGTCTTCGGCCGCGACAGCGGATTTGCGCCGGTGGGTGTCGGCGCAGGCAGCGGCTCGTTCTTTTCGCCAACGCTTCTTCTCTGCCGCGACCCGATGAACAACGATGTCGTGCACGACATCGAGGCCTTCGGGCCCGTCAGCACGCTCATGCCGTACAGCGATTTCGACGAGGCGCTGGCGCTCGCGGCGCGCGGTCGCGGCAGCCTCGTCGCCACGCTCGTGACGCACGACCCGAAGGTCGCGGCGCAGGCGATTCCGCAGATGGCGGCGTGGCACGGGCGCCTGCTCGTGCTCGATCGCGAAGCGGCGGCCGAGTCGACGGGCCATGGCTCGCCTTTGCCCATGCTCAAGCACGGCGGACCGGGCCGCGCCGGCGGCGGCGAAGAGCTCGGCGGCATCCGCGCGGTGAAGCACTACCTGCAGCGCGCCGCGGTGCAAGGGTCGCCGACCATGCTCACGGCGATCACCGGGGAATATGTGCGCGGCGCGGTGCTGAACGAAGGCGACCTCCACCCGTTCCGCAAGCATTTCGAAGAGCTGGCGATCGGTGATTCGCTGCTCACGCATCGGCGCACGGTAGGCGAGGCCGACATCGTTGCCTTCGGCGGCATCTCGGGCGACTTCTTCTACATGCACTTCGACGAGATCGCGGCGAAGGAATCGGCCTTCGGCCAGCGCATCGCGCATGGCTACTTCGTGCTCTCGGCGGCGGCCGGGCTCTTCGTGTCGCCGGCGCCGGGCCCGGTGCTCGCGAATTACGGGCTCGATACGCTGCGCTTCGTCAAGCCAGTTGCCATCGGCGACACGATTCGCGCCCGCCTGACCTGCAAGCGCAAGATCGACCGCCAGAAAAAGGATGCGCAAGGCCGCGGCCAGGGCGTCGTCGCCTGGGACGTCGAGGTGACGAACCAGGCCGGGGAGGTCGTCGCGAGCTACGACATCCTGACCCTCGTCGCCAAGCGCGGGGCTGAGCGCGCTACGGACCCGGACGGGAAAACCCCTTCGGAGCCACGCGAAGCGCACTCCTAGAATCGCCCGGCACTCGCTCCAGGACATTCCGATGGCAACGACCCGTCGCGCCGGCGCGCCGAAGCCCGCCACAGCAGCGCGCAGCGGGCCGCGCATCCTCAAGAAGTACCCGAACCGGCGTCTCTACGACACCGAGGTGTCGAGCTACATCACGCTCGCCGAGGTCAAGGGCATGGTGCTGCAGGGGCTCGACTTCGAGGTGCGCGACGCCAAGACTGGCGAAGACCTGACGCGCAGCATCCTGCTGCAGATCATCCTCGAGGAAGAGACCGGCGGCGTGCCGATCTTCTCGACCTCGATGCTCTCGCAAATCATCCGCTTCTACGGCCATGCGATGCAGGGCATGATGGGCTCGTACCTCGAGAAGAACCTGCAGACCTTCACCGACATCCAGGCACGCATCGCCGATCAGTCGAAGGGCCTGTACGACCCGGCGCTGCAAACGCCGGAGATGTGGTCGCAGTTCCTGAGCGGGCAGGCGCCGGTAGTGCAGAACCTGATGGGCAACTACCTCGAGCAGTCGCGCCAGGTGTTCATGCAGATGCAGGAGCAGATGGCCAAGCAGGCGGTGACGCTGTTCCCCGGCGCGGCCGCGGTGAAGCCACCGCCGAAGCGCTGAGCTCATCGCTGCTGCAGACCGAGGCCTTTCACCTCGATCGGTGAAAATCGGCCAATGAGCGAAGACAGCATCGTCCGCCCGCCCGCCGCCATCGCCGCGCCGAAGATCGGCTTCGTATCGCTCGGTTGTCCGAAGGCACTCACGGACTCGGAACTGATCCTGACGCGGCTGAGCGCTGAGGGCTACGCGACCTCGAAGACCTTCGCAGGCGCCGATCTTGTCATCGTCAACACCTGCGGCTTCATCGACGACGCCGTCAAGGAAAGCCTCGACACGATCGGCGAAGCGCTGGCCGCGAACGGCAAGGTCATCGTCACCGGATGCCTGGGTGCGAAGGCGGGCGAGGGCGGCGGCAACTTCGTCCGGCAGATGCACCCGAGCGTTCTCGCGGTGACGGGCCCGCACGCCACCGACGAGGTGATGGACACCGTGCACGCCCACGTGCCGAAGCCGCATGATCCCTTCGTCGATCTCGTGCCGGCGCCGCGGGCCTCGATCGGCATCAAGCTGACGCCGAAGCACTACGCGTACCTCAAGATCAGCGAAGGCTGCAACCACCGCTGCACCTTCTGCATCATCCCCAGCCTGCGTGGCGACCTCGTCTCGCGGCCGATCGGCGACGTGCTGTCCGAGGCCGCGGCGCTGTTCGAATCGGGCGTCAGGGAACTGCTCGTCATCAGCCAGGACACGAGCGCCTACGGCGTCGATGTTCGCTATCGCACCGGTTTCTGGAACGGCCGGCCGGTGAAGACGCAGCTGCTCGAGCTGTGCGAGCGGCTGGCCGAAATCGCCAAGCCCTTTGGCGCCTGGGTGCGGCTGCACTACGTCTATCCCTATCCACACGTCGACGCGGTGCTGCCGCTGATGGCGACGGGCGCGATCCTTCCCTATCTCGACGTGCCGTTCCAGCATTCGCACCCCGATGTGCTGCGCCGCATGAAGCGGCCGGCGAGCGGCGAGAAGAACCTCGAGCGGCTGGCCCGCTGGCGCGAGATCTGTCCCGAGCTCGTTGTGCGCAGCACCTTCATCGCCGGCTTTCCCGGCGAGAGCGAGGCCGAGTTCGAGGACCTGCTCGGTTTCATCCGCGAGGCGAAGATCGATCGCGCCGGGTGCTTCGCCTATTCGCCGGTCGAGGGTGCAGTGGCCAATGCTCTGCCCGGCATGCTGCCGGCCGAGGTCCGCGAGGCGCGCAAGGTGAGGTTCATGGCCGTCGCCGAAGGCGTCTCGGCGGCGAAGCTCGGGCGAAGAGTCGGTGCGACGATGCAGGTGCTGGTCGATTCGGCGCCGGCGCTCGGGCGCAGGGGCGGTGTCGGCCGCAGCTATGCCGACGCGCCGGAGATCGACGGCCGCGTTCGCCTCCTGCCGCCCGAGAAGGCGTCGCGGACGCTCAGGGCAGGCGAGTTCACGCGGGCCAAGATCATCGCCGCCGACGGGCATGATCTCATCGGCGTGCCGATCTGAGATGAAACCGCGCTCGGGGTCCCCCCACCCATGGACGATCCAAGCGGCTGCTTTCGGCCCAATGCGGCTGTTCGCGGGAGTCCGCTGTAGCGCATCCTGTGCGCATCGCGGCAGGCGGCACCCGGCGGGGGCCCGGCGCTGACGGAGCACGCGATGAAGAAAAAGCCTCCTTCGAGCACGTCGCTGATCGCCCATCGCTACGTCCCGCCTCCGGGCTTCGCGTCGGTGCAGCCGGCCGTGCACAGGGCCTCGACGGTCATCTTCGCGAACACCGCGGCTTTGCGCGCGCGAACCTGGAAGGAAAAGACCGGCTATACGTATGGACTCCACGGAACGCCGACGACGTTCACGCTCGAAGAGCGTATCGCCACGCTCGAGGGCGGCAGCGAGACGCTGCTCGTGTCAAGCGGGCTCGCCGCGATCACGCTCGTCGACGCCGCGCTTCTTCGCGCCGGCGACGAAGTGCTGATCCCTGACAACGCCTACGGGCCGGGCAAGGAGCTGGCGAAGAACGAGCTCGCCGCCTGGGGCATACGGCACCGCTTCTACGACCCGATGCAGCCAGGGTTGCTGGCCGCGGCGATGACGCCGGCGACACGCCTCGTCTGGCTCGAGGCACCGGGCTCGGTGACGATGGAGTTTCCTGATCTGCCCGCCCTCGTGCGCGTCGTCCGCGAGCACCCGAGCGCGACTGTCGCGCTCGACAACACCTGGGGCGCCGGCCTGGCGTTCGATCCTTTCGAGCTCGGCGCGAGCGGCGACCCGCTCGCGGTCGACGTGTCGGTCCAGGCTCTCACCAAGTACCCGTCCGGCGGTGCCGATGTGCTGATGGGCTCGGTGACGACGCGCGACGCGGCTTTGCATCAGCGCCTCAAGGCGACGCACATGCGCATGGGCTGGGGTATCGGCGGCAACGACGCCGAGTTGCTGCTGCGTTCGCTGCCGTCGCTGCCGCTGCGCTACGAAGCGCAGGATCGCGCCGGGCGCGAGCTGGCAGCGTGGTGGTCGAAGCGCGCCGAGGTTGTCGCCGTGCTGCACCCGGCGCTGGCCAGTTCGCCGGGGCACGAACACTGGACGGCGCTCTGCACGCAGGCTGCGGGCCTCTTTTCGGTGGTCTTCGACACGCGCTACCGGAGCGCGCAGGTCGATGCCTTCGTCGATGCGCTCAAGCTCTTTCGCATCGGCTATTCCTGGGCTGGACCGGTGAGCCTGGCGGTGCCGTACGAGCTGGCCGCGATGCGCTCGAGGCCAGCATGGCAGGGAACGCTCGTCCGCTTCTCGCTCGGGCTCGAGGCCATCGACGACCTCGTCGCCGACTGCCGGCAGGCGCTTGACGCCCTCGGGCCGGCCGCGTCCTGACGCGCGCCTCAGCGCTGGCGTTCGCGCAGGCGCATGGCCAGGCCGGTCGGCGTCATCGTGAACGACATCCGTTCTTCGGGCGCGCTGCCATCGGCCGTCGCGACGCTTTCGACCTCGAAGCGGCCGAGCAGGGTGGCCAGCGCGATCTTCATCTCGAGCATCGCGAGTTGCCTGCCCGGACAGACGCGCGGCCCGGCGCCGAAAGGCATGGAGACACGATTCGCCGAACCGGCCTCGCGCCCGGGTTCGGCGTGCAGCCAGCGCTCCGGATTGAATCGCTCGGCGCTTTCGAAATACTCGTCGCGCAAGGAGTCGCTGCGCAGGGCGCCGAAGATGAGCGTCCCGGCGGGAACGCGGATGTCGGCCACCGTCGTGTCGCGCAGGGCCTGCAGGACGATCGAAGGCGCGACGGGCTTCAGGCGCATCGTCTCGTTGGCGCAGGCTTCGACGTATTCGAGCGAGGCGAAGCGCTCCGGCGTCCAGTCGTCCGGATCGCCGGCGCGGGCATCAATTTCCTGGCGCGCTTGCTGCAGACATGCCGGATGCGTGTGCAGCAGCCAGATCGCCCAGGCGAGCGTGTTCGCAGTCGTGTCTTCGCCGGCGAGGAGCATCGTCATGACGTTGCCCGAGACTTCGGCGTCGTTGATGCCCGAGCCCGGGTCGTCGGCGGCGACGAGCATCGCTTCGAGAAGATTGCGCGGCGACGCGCGCCGTTCGGGCTCGGCCACGAGCCGGCCCCGCGCCGCGGTGACGAAACCTTCGATGGCGCTGTTGACCTCGGCGACGCTGCGGTCGAGCTGGCGATCGGCAGCGGTTTTCCACCAGCGGTGCGTCGGCAGCGGCGAGAGCAGGCGGCGAAACATCGCCGGGAAGATCTTGTCGAGATGGCGCTGGATGATGTTGTCCTCGGACTCGAGCGTGTTCACGTCTGCACCGAAGGCCAGGCCCGAGATGGCATCGACGGTGAAACGCATCAGGTCGGCCTGCAGGTCGATCGACGCATCCGCCGCGGCGGCTTTTCGCCACCGCGCTTCGAGGCGCCGGCTCACCTTCACGAGCGAGGGAAAGTAGGCGCGCAGATGGCGCGGATCAAAGCCCGCCATCACCATCTTGCGCTGGCGCCGCCACGCCTCGCCTTCGGCACCGAACACGCCGGCGGCCAGGCCGATCTCGGCGGCAACGTCGCGAAAGCGCCTGGTGCGGCGAAAGCCTTCGGGCCGGTCGCGAAAGATGATCCCCATCGCCACGTGGTCGGCAACGACGAGGAGTCGCTCACGGCCGAGGCGGAAGCGAAAGAACGGGCCGTAGCGGCGCGCCCACGCTTCCACCTGCTGGTGGATGTGCGGCTTGTCGATCTGCAACATGTTGCCGAGGAGCGGCAGGCCGGGCGGGCCGGGCAGCTCGTCGATCTCGCGCAGCACCGGCGGGCGGGCGGGTGTCAGGGCTTCGGCAGTGGTCCACATTGGTCTTGGCCTTCTCAGTGTTTGCCGGGCGTCGCGACCTTGTGCCGCAGCAGACGGCCGCGCTCGCGCTCCCAGTCGCGTTTCTTCTCGGTGTTGCGTTTGTCGTGCTCGGCCTTGCCTTTGGCCAGCGCGATCTCGGCCTTCACCCGGCCGCCTTTGTAATGCAGATCGAGCGGAACGAGCGTGAAGCCCTTCTGTTCGATCTTGCCGATGAGGCGGCGGATCTCTTCCTTGTGCATCAGCAGCTTCTTCGTCCGGTCGGCCTCGGGCTGCACATGCGTCGAGGCGCTGCGCAAGGCGTTGATGCGGCAGCCGATGAGATAGAGCTCGCCGTCACGGATGACGACGTAACCGTCGGTCAGTTGTACCTGACCGGCGCGGACGGCCTTGATCTCCCAGCCTTCGAGCACCATCCCGGCCTCGTAGCGTTCCTCGATGTGGTAATCGAACCGGGCACGACGGTTCTCGGCGATCGACAAAAGGCTCACTCCTACAATTTAGGCATTCTATGAAGCAGGTCAAGAAGTCGGTGCTGATCTGGTACGCGGCGCCCGAGATCTACAAGCTGGTCGTCGATGTCGAGGCGTATCCGCAGTTCCTGCCGTGGTGCGAGCGCGCCGAGATCCTGCAGCGTGACGAGAGCGAGGTGACGGCGCGCCTTCACCTCGCGTACGCCGGCATCCGCCACGCGTTCACGACGAAGAACGTGCAAGTGAAGGACGAGTCGGTGCACGTCGGCCTCGTCGACGGGCCGTTCTCGCTGCTTGACGGCCTGTGGAGCTTCGTGCCCCTGCCGCTGCCTTGCGGGCCCGGCGGCTCGAACGGAGGAGCCTGCAAGATCGAGTTCGAGATGCGCTATGCGTTTTCCAACGGCGTGCTCGATGCGGCGATCAGCCCGGTCTTCGATCGCATCGCCAATACCTTCGTCGATTCCTTCGTCCGCCGGGCCGAGCAGGTCTATGGGCCGCGCTAGCGGCGCCACGGCCGCCAAGGTGCCGCTTCGCGTCGCGGTCGCCTGCACGCCGCGGCCCGGTCAGGCCGTCGAGGTGGAAATCGAAGTCGGTGCCGGTTCAAGTGCACTCGACGCGATCCGTGCCAGCGGCGTGCTCGAGCGATTTCCCGAAATCGACATCTCGACGCAATCGGTTGGCCTCTGGGGCCGGCGCTGCGCGCTCGAAACCATCTTGCGCGAAGGCGACCGTGTCGAGATCTATCGGCCGCTCGCCGTCGACCCGAAGGAAGCGAGGCGGCGGCGCGCGAATCGGAGGTAAGGGTGGCGCCGGCTACTTGCAGTCGGCGGCCATGACGCCGCGCGTGCGCTTCATCTCGGCATCGCGCTGCGCGTCGTCGAGGATCTCGCGTTCGCCCTTGTCGTTCGTGCGCGCCAGGCGGACGCCGCTTTCGAGCGTCTGCATCTGGCTCTTCGCGCGCGTGCAGTTGTCGGCCCGCGCCGCGGCGTCGTGCTCTGCGTCGGCCTTGGCCTTCGCGGCCTTGTCAGCGTCGGCCTTTTTGAGCTTGGCTTCGAGCTCGGGATCGACCTCTGCAGGAACATCTCGCGGATCAGCAAGAAGCGGCTGCCGAGAGGCCAGATGCCGAAGCCCAGCACCGGCGAGACCGACAAGGTCGCGATCGAAGTGCAGAACTACGGCGTGATGATCGAAGGCCCGTTCGACGCGCACGCGGGCATGACGATCGAGACCGACGTCACCGGTGGCGCTGCGAATGTCAACCTCGCGTGTCTCGCCGAAGGCGAAGCGACGGCGCAGGCATTCCTCGACGAGAAGACCAACACGG
>Ga0207927_1000819_pt1 | contig 13210 bp, 14 predicted proteins | sample NGESurdeep072012_2_FD_184456 | JGI IMG/M metagenome (GOLD analysis project Ga0207927, IMG submission 184456) | Arctic peat soil microbial communities from Barrow, Alaska - NGEE Surface sample 210-2 deep-072012 (SPAdes) | ecosystem: Environmental > Terrestrial > Soil > Wetlands > Peat ... | reverse complement strand
GCCGCAGACTGCCGGAACCCACACTCTAGTACCCAGTTACCGAGGATCCTCATGCTATTTGAACCCTTGCTGAGCCGCCCGTTGCAGCTCAAGAACCGCCTCGTCATGTCACCCATGACGCGCAATCGCGCCGTCGATGCCAACACGCCCAACGCGTTGATGGCCGAGTACTACAGCCAGCGCGCCGGCGCGGGCCTGATCATCACCGAAGGTACTTCGCCTTCGCCCAACGGCTTGGGCTATCCGCGCATCCCAGGGATGTACAACGGCGCACAGGTGCGCGGCTGGAAAGGCGTCACGCAGGCCGTTCACGCGCGCGGCGGCAAGATTTTCCTGCAGCTCATGCACACCGGGCGCGTGACCCATATCGCCAACCTGCCCGCAGGCGCTGAAGTGCTGGGACCGACCACCGAGGTGTGCCCGGGAGAGATGTATACCGACGCATCAGGCTTGCAGCCCCACAGCCCGCCGCGGGCCATGACCGAGCGCGATATCGCTCGTGCCGTCGGGGAGTACACACAGTCGGCGCGGCTCGCGATCGACGCCGGATTCAACGGTATTGAGTTGCATGCCGCCAATGGCTATTTGATCGAGCAGTTTCTGAACGCGAACGTCAACCGCCGCTCCGATGGCTATGGCGGCAGCATTGCGGCTCGCAACCGATTTGCGCTCGAGGTCGCACGCGCGACGGCGGACGCCATTGGCGCCGATCGGGTCGGCATGCGGCTCTCGCCCTATGGCGTGTTCAACAGCACCGGTGCGTTTCCGGAACTCGAAGCGCAGTACCTCGCGTTGGCGAGCGAGCTCTCGCGCTTGGGTCTGCTTTACCTGCACGTGCTCGACCATTCCGCGATGGGCGCACCGCCCGTGCCGGCAGAGATCAAGCTCAAACTGCGCAGCGGCTTTTCGGGATTGTTCATTCTGGCCGGCGGTTTCGATGGCACGAGCGCCGAGCTTGCGCTGATCGAGCGGCGCGCCGACTTGATCGCGTTCGGCAGGCCATTCCTCGCCAACCCGGACTTGGTGGAGCGTTTGCGCTTGAACTCGAAGCTCAATGCGCCCGACATGGCCACCTTCTACGTGCCCGGGCCCAAGGGGTACACCGACTATGCGACGCTTACCGCTTAGGTCATAATTTGGCTGCGCGCAAAGTGACATTCACTCGCAAGCCCGGCTCGTGGTCGGAAAGCGCAAGCTCGGATTCATGCAGCCGTGCGATAGCCTCGACCAGACTGAGTCCGAGGCCATTGCCCGGTGTACTGCGGCTCGCCTCGAGCCGAAAGAAACGCTGCAGCACTTTGTGGCGAAATTCCGGTGCAATGCCGGGTCCGTTGTCGGCGATGCTCACCTCGATCATCGCACCACGGCGCCGCGCGCTCAGTTCAACTCGCGCATGCGGTGGCGAGTGGCGCACCGCATTTTCGAGCAGATTAGCGAACATCTGCGTGAGCAGTTCGCGATCGCCCTTGACGCGCAGCGCTGTGTCAATTTGCACCACGAGCGCCTGGCATTTCTCCTCGAGCGACGGTTGATAAATCTCCGTCACGGTCCGCAGCAGCTCGCCGAGATCCAATTCGGTGAAGCCGGCTACGCGCGCGCCGCTCTCGATCTGTGCGATGCGCAGCAGTGCACCAAACGTCTCCAGAATCGTGTCGATGTCGTGCAATGCATCCTCCAGCACCGCGCCGGAGCTCGACGCGACCCCACCGCGCCGCTGCGCCAGTTCCAAGCGCTGGCGCAAGCGTGTCAGCGGCGTGCGAAGATCATGCGCGATGTCGTTGGATACCTGACGCAGGCCTTCCATCAGCGTCTGGATGCGGTCCAGCATGGCATTAAGACTCGCGGCGAGATGGTCAAATTCATCGCCGCTGCCGCGGCCCGGGATGCGTCGCTGCAGGTCGCCACCGACAATGTCACGGCTGGTCTGACTCACGGCCTCGATGCGACGCAGAACGGAAAAGCTCATCGCCGCGCCGCCGGCCAGGGCCAGCAGCATCGCGAGCGCAAGGCCCCAGAGAAAAGCCCGCACCACGGTCTGCTCCATCTCATGCAGCTGAACCGTGCTTAAGCCCACGAACAGGTAGGCGCCATCGCCGACGGTCAAACCCCGGCCGCGAATGCCGCTGTAAGGCATTTGCGGATGTCGAGCGCTACCCGGCCATTGCCGCACACCGGGCACAGAGCGCGTCGCAGGCAGGTTACCGGCCAGCACCGCACCGGACGTGTCTTGCAACAGATAAAAGTAGTCGGGGGAGCGGCTATTCAACTCGCGCACCACTTCACGCAGCCGCGGTAGTCCGCCGTCCTGCGCGTCGGCCCGGATCTCGGCCAATTCGCCATTGACGCTGGCATCGATCTGCCGCTCCATGGAATTGGCGGTGGACCAGTACACCACACCGAACAGCAGCAGGTAGCTCAGGCCGGTCAGACCGGCGTAGAGCAACGTCAACCGGAAGCTCGAGGTCCGAAGGACTCTAGGGACTCGCACAAAGGCAATAGCCGGCGCCACGCACCGTGTGGATCAGGGTGGCAGCCTGTCCGCGGTCGATCTTGCCGCGCAGTCGGCTGATATGAGTCTCCACGACGTTGGTGTGCGGATCGAAATGCAGATCCCAGACGAGCTCGAGCAGCATGGTGCGCGTCACGATCTGTTCGGCGTGCCGCATCAGGCATTCCAGTAGACGATACTCGCGCGGTTGCAGCTCGATCGTCTGCCCACCGCGCCGGACACTGCGCGAGAGCAGATCCATCTCGAGGTCCGCGACTTTCAGGCGCGTGTCCGGCGGCGCGCGGCGTGGGCGGCGGCCGAGCGCCGCCACGCGTGCCGCGAGCTCGGAAAAGGCGAACGGCTTGACCAGGTAATCGTCGGCGCCGGCGTTGAGACCGGCGACACGCTCATCCAGGCCGCCGAGTGTGGTCAGGAACAGCACCGGCGATTCGATGCCGCCGCCGCGCAGCGTGCGCACCAGCCCGAGGCCGTCCAGTCCCGGCAGCATCCGATCGACGATCAACAGGTCCCAGTCCTCGCCGGCGGCGCGGAACAGGCCATCGCGGCCGTCGGAGGCGATCGCGACGTTATGCCCGGCCTCGTTGAGGCCCTGCAACACGTAGTGGGCAGTTTCCGCATCGTCCTCCACCAGCAGGATCCGCACGACACCTCCTCGTCTCGGCGTCCATTAAACCGCATCGCGGCCGCGGATTAGATTGCGATTTCGTAATCTCGCGTCCAGCCCGCCGCAAGCCTGCGCCAGCTAGGCTGCCCAGGTCATGCGTACTGCTATGACCCTCGATAGACCTAAGCCAGGGGCTGCTCTGGCGCTGGCGGCCCTGCTGGTCCTGGCCGGCTGCGCGAGCTATCGGCCATTACCCTTGGCGCTGGATGCGAGACCTAAGGATAGCGCCGCGGCGTTGCTTTATGCGAACCCACTGCCCCCTGCCTTAAGTGTCGAGGACGTCGCGTTGCTGGCGGTGCAGAACAATCCGGGGCTGATTGCCGCCCGCACCCAACATGGTCTGGCGCAGGCGCAATTGCTGGAGGCCGGCCTGCTGCCCAATCCCGCCCTCAGCGCGAGCTACGGCTTTCTGCTCAGTGGCCCGGGCACGACCGACCCGATCACGGTCGCGTTGAGCCAGGACCTGCGCTCGCTGGTCACGCTCTCGTCCAAGCGCCGCGCCGCACGGCAGTCGGCGCGCGCGATCGATGCCAGCCTGCTGTGGGAGGAATGGCAGATTATCGCCAAGGCGCGGTTGCAGGCCGTGGACCTGATCGAGGGCGAGCAGCAGCGCCAGGCGCTGCAACAGAGCGTGACGCTATTGCTCGATCGCGCGGCGCGCAGCCGCGAGGCGCTCGCGCGGGGCGACAGCACGCTTCCCGCGCTGCTACCGGAGCTCAGCGCCGCCGCCGATGCGCGCAAGCAGCTCGATGAGCTGGAGCGCCAGCAGGAATCCAGACGTCGTGAACTCAATCAGCTGCTCGGCCTTAGCTCCGAGGCGCCACTGCCGCTCGAGCAGCACATCGTGCTCTCACCGATCGATGCCGATGCGGTCACGCAGTCGCTGCGCGATCTTGCCCGTCGCCGCCCGGATCTGCTGGCACTGCAGCTCGGCTATCGCTCGCAGGAGGAGCGCGTGCGTGGTGCCATCCTGGCCCAATTCCCATTGTTCTCACTCGGCGTCGGTGGCGAGCGGGATAACACCGATGTTCGCAGCGTCGGCCCGCAGATCACGCTCGAGCTGCCGGTATTCGACCGCAACCAGGGCAACATCGCGATCGAACGGGCCACGCGGCAGCAGCTGCACGATGAATTCACCGCCCGGCTGCTCGCCGCGCGCAGTGAAGTGCTTTCGCTGCTGGCCGACAACGCTCTGTTGCAGCAGCAGCTCGCCGGCAAGCGCGCACAGCTCGCGGAGCTCTCGCAGGCCGCGCAGCGCGCCGACAACGCTTTTCGGGCCGGGGATCTCGATGAGCGCACCACTATCGACATGTTATCCAGCCGTAGTGCCAAAACACAGGAAGTGCTTGCGATGGAACAAAGTCTGCTCGAGCAGCAGGTGGCGATCGCTACGTTGATCGGCGCCGGCATGCCGCCGGCGTCACTCAATGGCGCGCCGGTGCAGCCATGATCAGGGTACAAGCATGGCACGGCAGCGGCGTGCTGGCGTGTCTGGTAGCGTGCGGTGTCGCCTGCGCAGCTACCGAGGCCGATGAGGCCGGCAGTGTGCTGGTGCAGACGCAGATGCCGCAGCGGGGCTCGATGTCCGACACTGTGGTGGCTTACGGCATCGCGACGCCCGCGATCAACGGTAGCATGACATTGAGTGTGCAGGCCGAGGGGCGCGTCATGCGTATTGACGTCACGGCCGGCGAGTCCGTGCGCGCCGGTCAATCGCTGCTGGAATTTCACCTGGCCGCGGCTGCGAGCAGTAGCTATCAGCAGGCGGTGTCTGCGCTCGAGCTGGCGAAGGAGGAGCAAACCCGCACCGCGCGGCTGCTCGAACAGCAACTCGCGACGCGCGATCAGCTCGCGCAGGCCGGCAAAGCCGCATCGGATGCGCAGGCGGCGCTGACGGCGCTCGAAGCCGAGCATGGCGGTACCGCACAGCAGATTATCAGCGCACCGTTCAACGGCGTCGTGAGTGCATTGCCCGTCAGGCAGGGCGAGCGCGTGGCGGCCGGCGCGCCGCTCGTGACGCTCACGCGCCGCGATGGCCTCGTGATCACGGTGGGGGTCGAGCCTATGCTGCGGCGGGGCGTGCGCGAGGGCGAGACGGTTGATCTGACACCATTGGCGGAAGGTGAGCCCGTGCAGCAGGGTACGGTGTCGCGCATCGACCGGGTGCTCAATCCCAAGACGCGACTGATCGATGTCGAGGTTACCCCGCGCGAGGCCGGATCGGCGGAGCTGCTCGAAGGCGCGGCGTTTCGCGCCAGCATCCGGACCGGCGAACTCCACGGCTGGGTGGTGCCGCGCGATGCGGTGCTCGGCGACGAGCAGGGTGACTACGTGTTCCAGGTGGCCAGCGGCAAGGCGCTGCGGGTCGCAGTCAAGCGGCTCGGCGGTGACGATGAGCGCTCGCTCGTGGACGGTGCGCTCGATCCCAAGCGCCCACTGGTGACGCTCGGCAACTACCAGCTCAACGACGGCGCGCCCGTGCGGCTGCGCGATGCGCACCCCGACGCCAACGGCACATGAGATTCGAACAGCTGCTCGAGCGGCACGCGCGCTCGATCGTCGTGATCGCCTGCGCACTGGCGCTGGCCGGGGCGGTCGCGGCGCTGTCGACGCCGGTAGGTCTTTTTCCGCAAGTGTCCTTTCCGCGCGTGGTGGTCGACCTGTCCGCGGGCGATCGTCCGGCCGACCAGACTGCTCTGACCATGACGCGACCGGTCGAGGAGGCGATTCGATCGGTGCCGGGCGTGCGCGAGGTGCGCTCGGCCACCTCGCGCGGCGCGGCGCAGATCTCGGTGGACTTCGGCTGGGGTCGCGACATGATCGCCACCACGCTGCTGGTCGACGCGGCCATCGCCCAGGTGCGTTCGAAGCTGCCCGCGGGTGCCACCTACGGCGTGCGGCGCATGGACCCGACGGTATTCCCGATCATCTCCTATGCGTTGAGCTCCAAGCGCCTGAGCCCCAACGCGCTGCATGACCTGGCGCAGTTTCAGATCGTGCCGCTGCTGGCCCCGGTGCCGGGGCTCGCGCGCGTGGACGTGCAGGGCGGCGCGCTCGATGAGGTCGAGGTGCTGGCCGATCCGCACCGGCTCGATGCCTATGGGCTGGGTCTGTCCGATCTTGTCACCGCGGCGGCCGCGGGCAATGCGCTGCAGGCGGTGGGCCGGGTGCAGGATCACGACAAGCTGTACCTCGTGGTCTCGAACAGCGACCTGCGGCAATTGCGCGAGTTGCAGGACATCGTGGTGCGCAGCGACGCCGCCGGGGTGGTGCGCCTGGGCGATGTGGCGGAGGTCCGCAACGGCTCGGTGCCGCAGTGGATCCGGGTCAGCGAAGACGGCGAGCCGGCGGTGCTGTTCAACGTCTACGAGCAGCCGGACGGCAACGCGGTGCAGATTGCCGCCGACGTGCGCGCGCGCCTCGCCGCGTTGAAGTTGCCGCTGGATGTGCAGCTGCGCAATTGGTACGACCAGAGTCAGCTGGTGCTGCAGTCGGCCGCCAGCGTGCGCGATGCGGTGCTGATCGGGCTGCTGCTGGCCGGAGGGGTGCTGATCCTGTTCCTGCGCAATGGGCGGATCATGCTGATCGCGCTGCTGACCGTACCGGGGACGCTGGCGGTCACCGCGCTGCTGCTCAACGTTTTAGGGATGAGTTTCAACATCATGACGCTCGGCGGCATCGCCGCGGCCGTGGGCCTGGTGATCGACGATGTCATCGTCATGGTCGAGCACATCGCCCGCCGCGCTGGCGCTGCCGGCACGGCCGATGGTCGCGCAGCGGTGCTGCCGGCCGCGCACGAGTTCATGCGCCCACTGATCGGCTCGAGCCTGGCGACGCTGATCGTATTCCTGCCCCTGAGTTATCTGAGCGGCGTCACCGGTGCATTCTCGAAGGCCCTCTCGGTGACGATGGCCTCGGCGCTGATCATCTCCTATCTTGTGGCTGCATTCGTGGTGCCTGTGCTCTCGCGGCACCTGATCGACTTCAAGCGCTGGCACGACCCGGCTTCCGAGCGTGAGGGCTGGCTGCAGCGGCAGCACTTGCGGCTGCTCGATCGCGTGTTGCGTAAACCCGTGTGGCTGCTGGCCGCGGTGGTGCCGCTGCTGATCGTGGGTTTTATCGCCTACGAGCGCGTGCCGAGTGGCTTTATGCCGCAGGTCGATGAGGGCGGCTTCGTGATGGATTTCTATACCAAGCCGGGAACCTCGCTGATCGAGACCGAGCGCGAGCTGGCGCAGGTGGAAGCCATCCTGCGTGAGTTTCCGGAAGTGGATACTTTTTCGCGCCGTACCGGCACCAGCCTGGGCGGGGATCTGGGCGAGCCGCATCACGGCGACTTCTTCGTGCGACTCAAGAGCGACCATGCGCGCGCGACCGAGGATGTGATGGCCGAGGTGCTTACGCGAGTCGGCCAACGCGTGCCGGGCGTGCAGGTCGAGCTCGCGCAGCTCATGGAAGACCTGATCGGTGATCTGACCGCGGTGCCCCAGCCGATCGAGGTCAAGCTCTATGCCGCCAATCCGGCGATACTGATTCCGCAGGCTAGAGCCGTGGCCGCAGCCCTCGGCAAGATCGAGGGCGTGGTCGAGATCAAGGATGGGGTGGTGCTGGCCGGCGATGGCATCGACCTCAAGGTCGATCCGGTGAAAGCCGCGATCGAGGGCAGCAGTCCGCAGGAGGTCACGAACGGGGTCGATGCAGCGCTCCACGGCACCATCGCCACGCAGCTGCCACGCACCACCAAGGTGGTGGACGTGCGCGTGCGGGTGCCCAATGCGCTGAGCCTGCGCGACAGTGGCCTGGCCGAGCTGCCGATCCGCAGCGCCGACGGCCATCTGTTCCCGCTGCGCCGTGTCGCGAGCCTCACGCCGGTGTCCGGCGAGCCGGAAATTTCGCGTGACGATCTGCAGCCCATGGTGGCCGTCACCGCGCGCATCGAAAAACGCGGCATCGGCGCCGCGGTCGACGAAGTGCGCAAGACGCTGGCGCAGCCGGGGCTGCTGCGACCCGGCGTGAGCTATGCACTGGGCGGTCTGTACCGCCAGCAGCAGATCGCCTTCGCCGGTCTCGCGCGGGTGTTCGCCGCGGCCTTGATCGCCGAGCTGGTGCTGCTGCTGTGGCTGTATGAGCGGTTCTGGCTACCGCTGATCATCATCGGCACATCGCTGCTGTCGACGACCGCTGTGTTCACCGCGTTGTGGCTGACCGGCGTAGCGTTGAACATCACCGCGCTGATGGGCATGACCATGATCATCGGTATCGCCACCGAGATGGCGATCTTCTACGTCTCGGAGTACATCGAGCTTGCGCGCACGATGAGCCCGCGTCAGGCGCTGCGCGAGGCGAGCCGCAATCGGCTGCGACCGATCACGATGACCACCCTGGCGGCGATCCTGACTCTGCTGCCGCTCGCCCTGGCCGTCGGCCATGGCTCGGGCATCCAGCAGCCGCTCGCCATCGCGATCATCGCCGGCCTCGTGATCCAGTTTCCGTTGGTGTTGTTGGCGATGCCGGTGCTGATCGGGCTCACGCTCCGAGACCCGCCCGCGATCGCCTGAGGCCATTCCTGTGTGCCGCTCTCCACAGCTTAATAAGGACTTTAGTATGAACATCTCGCGTTGCCTGCCGCTGCTCGCGCTGCTCGGCCTGAGCTTGAACGCCCAGGCCGAAGACGGCCCGTACCGGATGACCGACCCGCTGCCCATCGGCGGCGATGGCGGTTGGGATTACCCCAGCGTCGATCCGAACACGCATTGGTTATACCTCTCGCGCGCCACTCACGTCACGGTGGTGGACACCGGCACTGGCAAGAGCGTCGGCGAGATTCCCGATACGCCCGGCGTGCACGGCATCGCGCTGGCCCCTGAATTGAACCGCGGCTTCATCAGCTGTGGGCAGGCCAATGTGGTCAAGGTGTTCGACCTCAAGAGCCGCGCGGTGCTCGCGAGCGTGCCCACCGGCGATGGACCGGACGCGATCCTGTATGAGCCCACCACGCAGCGCGTGTTCGCCTTCAACGGTCGCGGCAAGAGCGCCACCGTGATCGACGCCAGGACCAACACGGTGGTGGCGACGATTGCGCTGGCCGGCAAACCCGAATTCTCGCGCGCCGATGGTCGCGGCAACGTGTTCGTGAACATTGAGGACACCGCCGAGCTGGCACGGATCGATGCCAAGACCGCCTCGTTGCAGGCGCGCTGGCCGCTGCCCAAATGCGAGCAGCCGACCGGGCTCGCGCTGGATGCCGCACATCGCCGCGGCTTCTCGACCTGCGGCAACCAGATTCTGGCCGTAACGAATCTGGATTCCGGCCAGTCGGTGGCCAGCGTGCCGATCGGCAAGGGCGTGGATGGCGGCGAGTTCGATCCGGCGACGCAGAACATATTCAGCGCCAACGGCGAGGGCACGATGACCGTGGTGCGCGAGCTCGGTCCGGATCAATACACGGTGCTGCAGACGCTGACTACGCAGCGCGGCGCGCGCACCATCGCGCTCGATACCAGCACTCAGCGTCTGTACCTGCCCACTGCACAGCTCAGCCCCGCCGCGCCTGCCACGCCGGACAATCCACGGCCGCGGCCGACACCGGTTCCCGGGACGTTCGTGGTACTGGTGGTGCAGCCGCAATCGCATTGACTGCCCAACCTGTACCTTCGGATTTCTACACGCTTTGCCCGGCGGCTTCGAGGTCCTCGTCCTCGTCCTCGACCGCGCCCGCGTGCTGCGTGAGCGGTGCGGCCGCGAGCTTGGTGCAGCCCAGCAGCAGTGCGCCCACGCACAGATACGCCGCGGCCACGAACGGTGACTGGGCGATGCCGATCTGCTCGCTGTGCATGAGGCCGAAAAAGGTCAGGGCTGCGCCGGCGATCGCGAAGCCGCGCATGGCGGCGCGGGGTCTCCTGAAAGACCTGCGAGCCGATCAACATGCCGATGTACACCGCGTTGATGAATGGATTGCCCATCATGCAACCGATCAGGCTCACCACGCCGTCGGCGCTGAGCACGCGCGTGGTCGGATAACTGTCGCCGGCTGCCGCGGCGCTCTCGCGCGCAGGGTGACGGTGCTGCACGAAGGCGGCGTTCTGGCCGAAGGCAGTATCGATGAGGTGCAGGCGAATCCCAAGGTGATCGAGGTCTACCTCGGGGTGTAGCATGCTCGAGATCAAAGGCCTCAATCAGTTTTATGGCGGCAGTCATACGCTCTGGGACATCGACATGAGCGTACCGCAGGGCTCCTGCACCTGCCTCATGGGCCGCAACGGGATGGGGAAGACTACGCTGCTCAAGTGCATCATGGGGCTGCTGCCGTCCAGCTCGGGTTCGATCCGGTACGAGGGTCAGGACCTGCGCGCTCTGCCGGCCGAGGAGCGCGCGCATCGCCGCATCGGCTACGTGCCGCAGGGGCGCGAGATCTTCTCGCAGCTCACGGTCGAGGAGAATCTGCGCATCGGTTTGGCGGTACGCCGGCCGAAACTGCGTGCGGTGCCCGAGCATCTCTACCAGATGTTCCCGGTGCTCAAGCAGATGCTGCGCCGGCGCGGTGGGGACCTTTCGGGTGGCCAGCAGCAACAACTGGCGATCGCGCGCGCGCTGGTGCTGGACCCGAAGCTGCTGATCCTGGATGAGCCGACCGAGGGCATCCAGCCCAATATCGTGCACGAGATCGGCGAGGTCATTCAGCGCCTGAACCGCGAGATCAACCTGACCGTGCTGCTGGTGGAGCAGAAACTGCCGTTTGCACGCCGGGTCGCGAGCGAGCTGCGCGTGCTCGATAAAGGCCGGCTGGTCGTCTCCGGTACGATCGCCGCCTTGACGGATGAGCTGGTGCACGCGCATTTGACGGTATGAGCAGCGCTTTGCCCCTCGCGCGCGGCTGGCAGGCGCGACTGGCGCTCAGGTTCGAGGCCTCCCCGGTGCGCACGCAGCTCACGCGGCGCGAACACGTGGGTCCGCTGCTGGTGCAACGCGCGTTCTATCCCGAACAGGCTGTGGCGGGAGCGGGCGAGCCCTGCCATGTGTATGTCATCCATCCCCCAGGCGGCGTCGCCAGCGGCGATGAACTGCAGCTCGAGGTCGAGGTCTGCCCCGGTGCCCACGCGCTGCTCACGACCCCCGCCGCCGGCAAGTTCTATCGCCGCGGGCCGGCCGGCCTCGCCCGCGTGAGCCAGACGCTGCGGGTCGATGGCGGGGTGCTCGAGTGGCTGCCGCAGGAGAATATTTTTTTCCCGGACGCCGCCGTGGAATTGCGCAGCATCGTGCGGCTGTCGGCGCGGCGCGATTCATCGGCTGGGAGATCGGCTGCTTAGGGTTGCCCGCGAGCGCGCGCGGCCTGGATGATGGCGTGCTGCAATGGCACTTCGAGCTCTGGCAGCAAGCAAGACCGCTGCTGCTCGAGCGCCTCAGCGTGAGCCGCGAGAGCCTGGGCGCTCGCTGGGGACTGGCCGGGCATGTGGCGCTGGGCACCGCGCTGCTGTTTCCCGCCGGGTTGCCGGAGCTGGCACTCGCGCGCGCCAGCGCTGGGGCCAATTGTGCTGAGCTCATGGTTGCCTGTACGCTCGTGGACGGCGTGCTGGTATGCCGGGCCACCGCGCGGCGCACCGATCAACTCAAGCAGGCCTTCGTGCGGTGGTGGCGCGCCTTACGACCGGCCGTGCTGGCTCGCGAGGCCGTGACACCGAGAATCTGGTCGACCTAACCATGGAATTATCGCCGCGAGAGAAAGACAAGTTGCTGCTGTTCACGGCAGCGCTGCTGGCTGAGCGTCGCAAGGCGCGCGGACTGCAGCTCAACTACCCCGAAGCGGTGGCCTACATTTCCGCCGCCATACTCGAGGGCGCGCGCGATGGGCGCACGGTTGCGCAGCTCATGAGCTACGGGGCAACCTTGCTCACGCGCGCGGACGTCATGGACGGGATCGCGGAGATGATCGCCGAGGTGCAGGTCGAGGCGACCTTCCCCGACGGTACCAAGCTCGTGACCGTGCATCATCCGATCACTTGAGGACATCATGATTCCGGGCGAGATCATCACGCTTGAGGGCACGCTGAGCTTGAACGCCGGGCGCGAGACGCGCCGCATCACGGTCGCCAACACCGGCGATCGGCCGATCCAGGTCGGCTCGCACTACCACTTCTACGAGACCAATCGCGCGCTCGAGTTCGCACGTGAAAGCGCGCGCGGCTTTCGCCTGAACATCGCCGCCGGCACGGCCATACGCTTCGAGCCGGGGCAGCTGCGCGAGGTCGAACTCGTGGCGCTCAGCGGTGATCGCATCGTCTATGGGTTTCAGGGCCGCATCATGGGCGCATTGTCATGACGCACATCGACCGTCGCGCCTACGCCGAGATGTTCGGGCCCACCGCCGGCGACCGTGTGCGCCTGGGCGACACCGAGCTCATGATCGAGATCGAGCACGATCATGCGATCTATGGCGAGGAGGTCAAGTTCGGCGGCGGCAAAGTCATTCGCGACGGTATGGGGCAGGGTCAGCGCGGTGCGGCCGAGGTCGTCGACACGGTCATCACCAACATCGTCATTCTCGATCATTGGGGCATCGTCAAGGCCGATGTCGGCCTCAAGGACGGCCGCATCGCCGCCCTCGGCAAGGCCGGCAATCCGGATATCCAACCGGCCGTGAACATCGTGATCGGCGCCGGCACCGAGGTCATCGCGGGCGAGGGCCTGATCATGACCGCGGGGGCGATCGATGCCCATATTCATCTGATCTGTCCGCAACAGGTCGAGGACGCGCTCATGAGCGGGGTCACGACCATGATCGGCGGCGGTACCGGACCGGCGGCCGGTACGTGCGCCACCACCTGCACGCCGGGACCCTGGTATATCGCACGCATGCTGCAGGCGATCGAGGAGCTGCCGATGAACTTCGGTCTGCTCGGCAAGGGCAATGCGAGCCTGCCCGAACCGCTCGAGGAGCAGATTCGCGCGGGTGTCATGGGCCTGAAACTGCACGAGGATTGGGGCACGACGCCGGCCGCGATCGACAATTGCCTGAGCGTCGCCGAGCGCTTCGATGTGCA
>Ga0207927_1000818_pt1 | contig 13210 bp, 9 predicted proteins | sample NGESurdeep072012_2_FD_184456 | JGI IMG/M metagenome (GOLD analysis project Ga0207927, IMG submission 184456) | Arctic peat soil microbial communities from Barrow, Alaska - NGEE Surface sample 210-2 deep-072012 (SPAdes) | ecosystem: Environmental > Terrestrial > Soil > Wetlands > Peat ... | reverse complement strand
ATGCCCTTTCAAAGCGTGCGATGCTCATGAATAATTCGGCTTCAGCGCCGCATACGCCCGGAAAAATGAATCGCTTGAGCCGCATAGTGTGGGGCGGTCCTGGACGCCAGCCTGAAGGCTGGCTCTACCCGGTCTACGCCAACTCGAAACTGTTCCAGTCACCCGCGCCGACTCGCCAGCCTCATTCCCCACCCCTGACTGGACCTCGCTTCGCCACGGGCCGCACGCCGAAGAATCGCAATCAGGAAACACGCTTCGTTCAATCCCACCAAGGCACGCCGCCATTGCTGACGGCATGCCTTGGCTTACGGAAATTAACGATGAGGTTCAGCCTGCTCCTGACCAGGCGGAGGCGGTGTCGTGCCCTGCGGCGGCGCACCGGGCTGAGTTGGGGCCCCGCCGGTTCCTTGCGGCTGGGCGTAGGGCGGCGTCGGCGAAGTCAACTCTTGCACATTCGCCGGAACAACACCTTTCACCGTCGGCACCCGCTTCACTTGGCCGGCTTCGGCATCGGCAAGATCAATGCCGAGCTTGGAAAGCGTTTCCGCGGTGGACTGATCCAGTGCCACCCTGGATTTTTCGTAGTTGGCAGCAGCATTGAGAACGTTCGACTCGGCTTTGGTCAAATCGCTGGACGCTTGCAGCACCAGCGTAGGGGTCGAAGCGCCATAGCCAAACTTCTTCTGCTCCGCCACCAGGCTCTCCTTCTTAAAATCGCGGTCCGCCATGGCCGATTGCAGAGCGGCGTAATTCTGCTGCACCGAAAATTGGGCCTGCCGCACTTGGATGGTGATGGTGTTCTCGGTCTGTTGCAAGCCGACCTGGGCCTGCCGATATTCCAGCTCGGAGCGCACCTGTTCGGACTGCGCGGCACGGTTGCGAAGAACAATGTTGAGGTTCACCCCGACCCCTTTGTCCGGCCCTGAGCTATTAAAGAGTTCGTGGAATGCGTTGGGGTAGCCGCTCCTTGGAATCGTGCCCGGATCCAAACAATTCTGCCCCGGGACCGCTCCTGGGAAGTTGCAGGGAGGGAGGAGAGCATTTTGATCGCCCGCCAGTGACGAGGCGCCGTAAAACGCGTATAGGTCCAACGTGGGACGCAGAGCATTCTTAAGCGATTTGCGCGAGATCTCCGCATTGGTTAGATTGATGCGCGCCGTGGCAATGTCGGGACGGGCCTGCAAGGCTTCTCGAATCAGGTCCTCGACCGGACGGACCTCTTGCGGCTCGTTGAATTGCAGTGTGTCGGTCGGAATTACCGGCGCGGCCGCCAGGATTGGGTCGCCCATGTTCTTGGTGATGGCGTTCTTCATCAGCAATTGTTGAAGCTGGAGCTGGGTCTGCGAAGTAATCAGGTTCTGGTTCGACAGTGCAACTCCACTCTTGGCTTGCACCAGGGTGATGGGTGCCAGCGTGCCAATCCTGATTTCCTCTTCATCGTCCGACTGCGTTTTCTGTGCCACTTGCAGCGCCCGCTCGTTCACCCTCACGGCCTCGTACGCGGTCACCAAGTCCCAGTAAATATTTTCGACTTGCGAGACCGTCGCGATAATCTGCTGGCGAAATACGACGTCCCCGTTCTCGCGAGTGTTGCGGGCAATGCGTATCCAGCGCAGGTTGGGATCGAACCCGAAGCCTTGCAGCAGGTGCTGGCGCAATTGAAACCGGAAACTCGGCGCTATCTCTGGCGACACCAGCTGAAAGAGCGAATTCGTCGTGATACGGCTGTTGTCAAAAACAACCGAGGCCTGGGTACCCGTTGCAAACGACTGGGTGTAGCCGAAGTTATAGATATTCGTGTTTTGCACCAGCGTGGGCGTACCGGTGAACACAATGTTCGGCTGAGGCGACTTTGCGCGCTCGCCTTGGATCGTACCCGTTAGGGTCGGGTCATAGCTGTCAAGTGGAGGACCCGCGCCATTCGTGGATCCCACCAGACCCCCGACTCCAGCGCCGGCCCCGCCCACACCTATTTGTGTACCACCCGCGCCGGTGCCAGTCGCTGCGGTAGAGGAGCTTCCCGTTCCTCCGGCGAACGTAGAACCGCTCGATCCGCCAAGCGTGCCCTGCACCACCCCCTGATTGACGCCTAGGGCGAGTGCTCCGGATTTTGTGCGCAGCAGGTCCGTGTCCGCAATGGAAAGGTTGTAACGCTGCAGGACGATGTCCAGGTTATTCTCCAGCGCCATCGCCACCGCATCGTTGATTGACAGGTACATCTTGCCGTCGCGGAAGAGTTGATCGGTCCGCGCCGAATTGCTCAGGTTAGGGGCCGGCACGTTGCGCGACGTGTAAGGCGCAATCACATTAGGGAATGGAGATTTTGGCTTCGAGTAGTCCTGGTCGGAATACAAATGAGCGTTATGCTGCGGCGCCGGGGCCTGCGGCATTGCCGTCATAGGAGGCGCGCTCGATTGGCTACTGGGTGGAGTTGCATCCTGGGCAAAACCCGTTATTACAAGCAGAACCACGATCCCCAGTAAGAACGCCTTTCGGACCGCTGATTCAACGAATCTGGCAACGCACATTTCCTTATCTCCTGAAACTGACGTTTGCGTCAGTTTGTGTTTTCCGCTGTTATGAATTGCTGTGGTCTCTGTGTAATACGCACCAAAGTGCCCAAAGGTTCACGCTGAGACGAACGGGAAGCCGTGGCGGCCGCTGCTTCGGCGCCTCGGACTCAAATTTGCTGCCGCTTCCAGCGACCGCGCTTGAACAAGATGGCGCTCGCCCCTGCGATGGCCGTCTCCGCGATCACAATGGCGATGAAAACCCCATTTGAACGCAGGTGCGCCGGGATTGCCAGCCAATAAGCCAGCGGAATTTCCAGCAGCCAGAAGCCGAACAAATACACAAACGTGGGAGTCACCGTGTCACCCGCTCCGTTGAAGGCTTGCAACATCACCATGCCATACGCATAACCGATGTTGCCGTAGCTGACGATGCGCAAGCAGGCCGCGCCCAAGGGCACGACTGCGGGATCATGGCTGAACAACCGGATCAACGGCTCCGCGAAGAAGATGAACAGGACACCCACGCTGCCCAGGAACAACATGTTGTAAATCCCAGTCCTCCACACCGATTGCTCGGCGCGCTCCGGCTGTTTGGCTCCCAGGTTCTGACCCACCAGGGTGGCGGCGGCATTGCTCAATCCCCAGGCCGGCAAAATGGCAAAGATCACGATGCGGATCGCAATCGTGTATCCGGCAAGCGCGGCCGCGCCAAACATGCTCACGATACGCACCAGTCCAATCCAACTGGTGTGCGCAATGGCAAATTGCAGGATGCCGGTGAGCGACACTCGTGCCAGCCGCAGAAGAACGTGCAGGTTAATGCGAATCTGCCGGCGAAGAATCCGGATGCGCTCGGTACCGTGCAGTAGGCGATAGAACTGGTACACGACCCCGATACTCCGGCCCGTAATGGTTGCGACCGCCGCGCCAGTGACACCCAATCGCGGGAACGGTCCCAACCCGAAGATGAAACATGGATCGAGGACCAGGTTGATGATATTGGAGACCCACAAGATCCGCATGGCGATCGCCGCGTCACCGGTGCCGCGAAAGATCGCGTTGTTCAGAAACAGCAGCAGCAGAACTCCGCTTCCGCCCAGCGCAATTCTTGCGTAGCCGCTGCCAACGGCGACGATCTCGGGCGAGGCTCCCATCAACCGCAGCAGGTGAGGCGCGAAAAGGAGGCAAGGTGCCCCAATGGCGAGCGAAACCGCTAGGCCCAGCGCAATCGCCTGGACCCCTGCCACTGCAGCTCCGGCGGGATCTTTCTCCCCAATGCGTCGCGCCACCATTGCCGTGGTCGACAAGCTCAACCCCAGGCCGACTGCGAATACCAGGCTCAGCAGCGATTCCGTCAACCCCACCGTGGCCACGGCGTTCGCTCCCAGATGCGCCACCCAGAAAACGTCAACCACGGCAAACAGCGATTCCAGCACCATCTCCAGCACCATGGGCACGGCGAGCAGAAGAATCGCGCGGTTTAAGTTTCCGGTGGTGAAATCCTGATGCGACCCCCGAATGGCCTCGCGCAACGAGTTCCACAGGCTGGGCTGCGAATTGGGTGTGGCTGTGGAGACAGCATCCATGGCGACCTACCGTTTTTGCGCCACGGCAGAAAGTGAAAACCGGCGATGGCGCGTTGTAATTCGTACGTGGAAACAGGACTCCACGTCAGCAGATTCGGTCAGCGGATTCGCAAGGATGGCGTACTTACTGAGGGTTGAACATCTTCTTGTCTCCCTGTCCTCGGGGCCCAGCGCCAGGACTTCGAGAACAGCAAGCCTGACGTGAAACGGACGATGGATCGGTGAAAGGGATTCTAGCCGATTCGGCCGGAAGCATCAAACTGGGATACCGGTCCATGAAATAAAAATGGCCGCCAGCCCGACTGCGCTGGCGGCCATGGAGTTAAGTCGTCTTAGTCATTATTTAGCAGAAGGCGTCTTGCCGGGCTGCACCGGAAGTTCGTTGTCACGATCTTCGGGTCGCCTCGCCGGATGGTCCGACTTGGCGCCTGGTATGGGCTTGTCGTTTTGCGAACTCAATCGCGGCTCCGTCATCTCATCCGAGGTGAAGCCGTAGCCCTCAGTGAAGACCGCCTGCTGGAAGAGGCCACCCGTCGGTTGGTGGGCGATAACATAGATCGGGAAAGCCCTTCCTCCCGCCGGGTACACCGTCGCCACGTAATCGGCCACCATTCTGCCGGAGAAGGTGTTCGGCAGCCAGCTTAACTGCATGGGACCCGAAGCCTGCCGGCCCGCAGTCCACGTTTGTCCGCCATCATTCGATAACGTGAAGCCTGCGAACAAACGACAGTTGCTTCCACAATTCGAGACTGGATAGTAATAGTAGGTGATCGCCATATGGGCCGAAGTTCCCGAGGTCCGGATGTCAATCCCCATGCCGTGAATGAAATGGTCCACGCCGCTATTGATGGGATCGATGGGGACCCGGACCACCGAGCTCCAATGGATTCCGTCGGTCGAACTGCTGTACACAATGTCGTTGGCAGCGCAACCACTTTCGAAGCGGCAGTCCGGCCAGGAGACATAGACCGTGCCAGTTCCATCGATGGCCGTGGACGGAAGGCCGGCACTGCGAAGGCCGCCCGCCTCACCGTGGCTCGGAGCGTTGGCAATGCTTCTGGCTGCGTTCCAAGTCTGACCGCCATTGGTAGAGGTAAACGCCGACATGCCCCCGTTGAAATCACCAAACCCCACTACGACGGTGCCGTTCGGCTGCACCACAGGATTGACGCCAATACCGAAGTCGCCAGCCGCTGTGGCTTTCGCTACTCCCCAGGTCAGCCCGCCGTCGGTAGAAGTGGTCATCTGTATCTGGGAGTTGTCCCACCCCACATAGCAGTTTCCGTAGAAGGGGCTGGTGGCCGTGTTATCGCAGATGATCCAGTTCTTGTCGGCATCGCCGGCCTGTGAAACGTAGATTGGGTTGCCCCAATGTATGCCGTCGGCTGAGCGGCTCACCGCGACGTCTATACCGCTTGCGATTGGCAGCGTGTTGATCAGCCACACGGCGTGTTTCGCATCGTAAGCGACTGCGGCGTCGCTGGCGGCGCTATTGGTTCCGCCACCGCCGGTAATGGTGAGGCCGGGTAAGTACCCGTTGCTCCAGGTAATCCCACCGTTCAGCGAGGTTGCCCAACCAACATCGGACCCGCCGCCGCTGAAGACGCGGGCTACCTGAAATGCAGTAACGATCACCGGTCCCTGAGCGAAAGCTCCTGGTTCAACTTCGCTCATGTGCTGGCCGTTCGGGTCGGTGAAGCTGTCTTGACTGATCTGTCGCAAGACGCCTTGGGCGGAAGCTGGGATCGCGCCTGCGAAGCTGACGGCGAGCCCCAGAGCAGAGGTAAGCACTGCCCGGCGGAGGCCAGGGCAGGAAAGCGAATACAAAGGTTTCATTAGAACTCTTCCTTCTTTTTTGTGGTTAATTTCAGACTGGTGTCTAGTGTAGGCACGAGGAATGCAGTTTGCGCCGGACAGGAGGGCATGCCGAACCGCCGGTCGAGCCCAACGAAACTGTACCGTGCTGAGCCACTGCATGTCAATTAAAGCCAAAGCGGAACTGCGCGCGTTGGCAAAAAAGCGAACCGATGAATTTAACAGATTCGGAAATGATGCCGACGCAAAACCTTTGAGTACCGGACGGGTGTCAGCCTGGGCCAGGCGGTCACGCAGGTTACTATCGCTCTCTGAAGGAGCAGAATGGCGCCTTAAGATTTAGCGTGTTTGTTTTCGTGTATGATCATGAGCACTGGACGCCAAGTTATTGCCTGAACAGCCTTCCTTAGATGTTTCGGATTTAGATATCCGGGTATCCGGAATGCCGCAAGTTTCAGCCAAGAACATTCCCCAAGGAGCAACCCATGGCACGAGTAGTCCCGTTTACCGATGGAATGCAGCTCGGACTGTGGTTCAATCGTCTGACCGGCGAGGTTCCACCTTCGTCCGCGGTTCAAGGAACAGCGATATCGGCGCTACAAGAGGCCGGCGGGCAACAGGTCTCGAGCAACTTTAGACGTAGATCTACTAGAACGTAATAGGCGCCTATTCCGATCGAGAACGATGGAATGGGCAGGCATGTGTGTCGCACTGTCGTATGCGAGGAGGAAGGGTTATGGCTTTGGTTCAGGTGACTGTTCCGTACAAAGAAAATTACGATTATGGGATCGGTGTCGATCTAGCCTCAAGCAGCCCGATGGGTAAGGTCGTTGAAGGCGCGATTTCGGGAGTCACGGGCGCAGGCGGAGCGACTACGTCATATAACGTCGAGCGCATTCACACGACATCCGATTTAGAGACGAAACTCGGCATTGATGCGAAAATGAGCTACGGATGCGGCGCGTTCGCGGGCGCCTCGGCGCGTTTTAGCTTTGCCCAATCCTCCAAGGTTCAGAGCAGTTCTCTCTTCATGACGATCACCGCGAATGTCACGCTTGAGGTGCAATCGATCGATGACCCTTCGCTGACAGCGGCGGCCGCGCAGCTAGCAAGCCAACCGGACGCCTTTGCGGCCCGCTACGGCAATATGTTTGTGCGTAGCGTGGGGCGCGGAGGATTGTTCGTGGGAGTCATTCAGATCGATACTTCAAGCTCCGACGAGTCGGAAGCCATTTCTGCGCAGCTTCAAGGCTCCTACGGGTTGTTCTCCGGTGAAGCCAAGACGAACTTCGAGAGTGTTCAAAAGAAATATCACAGCGAGATCCGGCTTACGGTGTATCACGAGGGCGGTCCCATCGATCTCACTATGAAAGACATAACCGACGCCGCGCAGTTGTACAGCATGCTGCAGGATTGGCTGAAATCGTTCCAGGACCACCCTGAGCAGAACGCAAAACCCTATTATGTGGCGCTAGCTCCCGTGGTCATAGCCAACGGCCCTATCCCACCCAATGCCGCCGAAATCGAGCACGCGCAAGACGTATTAGTCCTGTGCGCGAAGGAGCGTAGCGAAATACTCGATGGAATGAACATGATGGAGTTCATCATGCAGCACCCCTCGCGGTACGATTTCGCCGCGCCGACTACGCCTGCCGACATTGCCAAGGCATTCAGGAATTACCAGTTCGATCTCGATCTCGTCGGATCGGCAGCGTCGCAGGCGATCAACGATCCGAGTAAGGCAATGACGCCTGCCGACTTCGCTTCAGCGGCAGGCAAAGTGTATCCCCAAGGGGTTCCTCCGACGCCAATGCCGACGTTAGAGAAAGGGCTTCAAGGCATTCTTGCCGCAAAGGGAGAGGCCATGGCAAGCAACGATCCACTCGTCGCAGCGCTGCGCGATCTGGAACCTGCCGGGCCGAGTCGCGTGGGATTCGACATCGGAATGGCCGCTGTGGGAGAGCAGACCTTGTGGGGTCCGGGGAAGCAGGCGATGGTGGACGCGCTGAGTCCTGAAGAACAAATGGGATTTATGGACGCCGCTAACTTCAGCATGGAGCGCAACCGGAACGCTAGCCTTGCCGCCACGGGAGTGAAGATCGCGAATGCTAACCCGGCCATCGCAGCGGCGCGCAAGGGGGACCCGTTCTATATCCTGGGATTCGACATCGCTACAGGGATCTTCGGCGATCCGGCGCTCGGCGCACTCGGTAACACACTCCCAGGACCAGGCTCTGCGGCAATTCGAGACGCTCTCCATCCCGCCGGACGACGGGGCTTCAACGACTCGATGGCGCTGAATCTGAAGAGCAAAAAATAACAACTCGCACGATGGAGCTCAAGTGGGGCCAAGCCAGCCAAGCCGCTCAAGGCTTTGGCTGGCCCTAGGCACACTGCTCTTGATGCGATCATCCTCCTCGTTCCTGTCCGCCTTCCTAAGGCTTCCTCTTGCCCTCTGAGGTTATTTCCACCACTTCCCTTTCGCGATGGATCACGCATCCAATCGAGATTCCGGGCGCCTAGTGAAACTCACCAACGAAGAACTTCAACCAATTTCATCTTGTGCCCTGACAGACTTCTGTCGTGGAGTAGGAATTGGTGTTCCCGCGGACGGCCGGAAGCTAAATCATTGCCGTGAACCTGCAAGACTGTTCACAACATGTTGACACCATCCTGACCTGCCGCTGACATCTCCGCCCGCGCGTAGTCGTAGGTTTAATGCAGTCGCTCATAAAAGCGGCTGAATGGTGGAGGTCAGCGATGCACAAAATTCTTCGCTATCTATTGGCGGCGGCATTCCTGTCTGCATGCAGCCTGCCGGCACAAAACGTACCGGTAACGGCCGTGGGCGGCGAAAGTTGGCTCAACCATCTTCAGAGGCCGTTTAACGAAACCAGCATGGGCAAGACGGGACGCTTAGGGCCACCTCCGGCTAACCCGGGAGAAGAAATTCCGCACTGGCAGCCTGTGTCGGCCGTCAGTTTGGTTCCGCAAACTGTAACCCTCCATGGCTCGGACCTGTATCGCCTGAACTGCCAGGGATGCCACGGGGAATCGGGACAGGGCGCTCCGCCGGAAATCAACTCAGTCATCAATCCAGTGCGGGCGACCTCCGTCAATCTTGTGATGGCGCGAATGAAGACCTCGGGTATGGACATCAGCCGGGCGGACGCGGTCAAGCTTGCGCAGCAATCCAACACGGCGTTGTTGCAACGACTCCACAATGGCGGCGAGAATATGCCGCCGTTTCCCCACTTGGACGAAGCCGAGGTCCGTGCGCTTTTCGCGTACCTGAAACAGCTTGCTGGCGTTCCCGGCGCAGAGCGGGAGCAGTTGGCGGTGAAGGAATCGCCCGTCCGCGTGGGCGAGCACATAGTGAAGTCCACTTGCCACACCTGCCACAGCGCAACCGGGCCAGATCCCGATCCCCAGCAAATTTGGGATGGAGCGATCCCGCCGCTTAGCGCTCTTACGACGCGCAAGCGCGGACCCGAGTTCATCCAAAAGGTCACTCACGGCGCGCCGATCCTTATGGGCACGCAGCCGACACTCTATCGCGGCAGGATGCCGGTTTTTTATTACTTGAGCGAAGAAGAAGCGGCCGATGTCTATTTGTATCTCACGCTCTATCCGCCTTCGGACTCGGCACATGCCGACTCGATGATCGCTTTGTCACAACAGGGGCCAGCAGGTGGCGGAGCGCCTCCTGAGCAGAAACCTGGAAGTGGATCTTTCGTTGCGAGCAACGAGCCGCTGCAAATACAGCAGCCAAACAAAGGCACTGACCTGCAAACCATCGCTTTGTTCAGCACTGTTGCGTTGTTCGTGATCCTGCTGCTGGCCGGAGGCCTTGGCTTTACGGCACATGAATTCAAGAGACTGTCGGCGGAGAGCGAGGGCCGAAACCTGGTTGCCCGCGACCCTCGGGGCCGGCCGCATCATCCGCATCATCCGCATCTAGACCTCGCAGCGGGCAGACATGAATTCAAGTGGCGTGGTGGCTGGGCATAGCCGGTCGCAGAGCGCCGGATTCTGAAAGAACTACCAATACGCTCGTCCTTGGTTTGACGTTTGCCTACTAACGGGCCCAATTCACTAACTCATGATCCTGGAGATAACGAATGAAGATGACGCGCAGTCTTTTCACGCTGATACTGGTCGCCGCCGTGGCCGCCACCACCTTTGCCGGCACGATTGAAGGAAAAGTGTCGCCCGGAAATTCAGTCGTGTACGTGGACACGATCACGGGCAAAACATTCCCGGCCCCCTCTCAGAAACCCATGATGAACCAGAAGGGCCTGATGTTTAACCCGCGTGTTCTGGTGGTACAGACAGGAACAACGGTTGAGTTTCAGAACGACGACTCGGTGCAGCACAACGTCTTCTGGCCATCGATCAGCGGCAACAAGAAACTAGGTCACAACCTCGGAACCTGGCCCAAGGGCGACAAGCGTCCTTTCAAGTTCGATAACCCCGGTGTGGTTTCGTTGCTGTGCAACGTACACCCGGAGATGTCGGGCTACATCATCGTCAGTCCTACGCCCTACTTCGCGCAGACCGACGCCAGCGGAGCCTACAAGATCGAAAACGTGCCCGATGGCAAGTACAGCGTCGTCGCCTGGCACGAAGGAACAAAACCACAGACCAAGCCGGTGAACGTTGCCGGAACCGGCAAGGCAGATTTCACTCTCTCGAAGTAAGCCACAACCGCATGAAATTGCGTGGACCCATGACGACACTACTGCTCCTGCCGGGGACGTTCGCCTCCCTGCGGGCGCAGGTCGTCGCAATCGTTAAGTCACGCTTTACTGTTGGAGTACCGGTGGAATAGGCCTTCCGGTTAGGTCCCGATTACTACTCCGCCATCCACGGAAATCACCGCTCCATAAAAATAAATTTGCGTTGCTTTGTTTTGAAAGGGCACGGCCTTACAGTCTGTGTTTTGAACGGGCACGGCTTCAAAGGCTGCTGAAAAATAGCGGCGTTCGGGTCAAGAGGGCCTTCGCGCCCGCTTGAGAGTTTTGCGGTCTGAGGCGTTGCCTTACTTCATTGGCGGAAGATAAGGGAGATAGTGAGCAAACAACCAGCACAAGAAAAACACGATGGGGACGTGCACGATCATTTGCAGCACACTATAGCCGACCAGATCGCGTGCCTTTAGCTTGAGAATCCCCAGCAGAGGCAGCATCCAAAACGGATTGACGAGGTTCGGCAGAGCTTCCGCCGCGTTGTAAATCTGCACCACCCAGCCGAGATGGACGTGGTGCAGGGTCGCCGCCTGCAAAATGTAGGGCGCTTCGATGACCCACTTACTCCCGCCGGAAGGAACAAAGGTCCCGAGAATTGCCGAATACAGCGCCACCAGCAGTGGATAGGTCGCTTGCGTGGTGATCCGCGCAAACAGGTTGGCCAGCCAAGCGGAGATGCCAGTGCCAACGATCATGCCAAAAATGACCGCGTAAAACGGGAACTGGATGAGTACCCCTCCCGTCGCAGGAACCGAGTCGGCGACCGCCCGCACAAACCGTTTGGGCCTCCAATGCAGAAGCAGTCCAGCGGTAATGAACATCAAGTTGTAGGTGTTCAGGTCCAACGCGGCGAGCGCGCCCTGCGGCGAAGTGCGAAAGAAGTCGATCAGATACCACATGATCAGTGCTGACACGAAGATGGTCAGCAGCGGACTGTACTCCAACCATTCGCCAGGCTTTGTCCTTTTCTCCAAGGGACGATCGACCGATTCGTACTCGATGCCGAAGTGAGCGGCGGTCTTCGCATGTCCGGGCGAAGGCGCGGAGAAATAGGCAACCGCCACCGAAACCACGATCAGCACCAGCGCCATTGCGATGCTTTGCCACAGAAAAAGTGTCTGCCGGAGCGGTATGAGGCCGGAAATCGCGAACAGAGCTGGAGGGATGGAGCCTTTGGTGGCCATCATCATGGCGGCCGAGGAAGACAGTCCGAGCGCCCACACCGCCCCGAGCCCGAGGTACGCAGCGGCTCCCGCAGCGCGATAATCCATGTCTTTCACACGGCGAGCCAGTTCGCGGGTGAGCAGCCCGCTGAAGATCAGGCTGAGCCCCCATGAGATCAACGAGGTCGCCATGGAAAATAGCGCGATCATCGCGATAGCGCTGCGTCCACTCTTCGGGATTCCCGCCAAGGCACGAATGAAGCGGTTCACCACAGGTGTTGTGGCGACAACGTATCCGCCAATGATGATCATCACCATCTGCATGGTGAAGGGAACCAGCGTCCAGAAATTCTTAGCGCCTTGAATGGCGAGCTTGCTCGCGGACTCGTGGAGGCACAAGCCGAAGATGAAAACGATGACGACTCCCGCCAGCGCAAAGACCAGAGGATCGGGAAACCAACGCTCGCTCCAGGTTGCCAGGGCCAGCCCAAAACGCGCTAAACCACTGTCACGCGCAACCAAGTTTCTCGCGCGATGGGATGGCATTGACTTTGACGGCATAGATCCTCCTTTGCTCGCGTGCATCAGGCTCCCGTGGGATTGCGGCGATCGCGCACCGCTTCCGAGATTATCACCTAACTTCACGGGCAACCGAAAAACTGGGGAAAGCACATCGCTCGCGGACTCAAGTCCGCGAGGGGTGACAAAACGGAAGTTTGGACGCGGACCCTTCGGCTGCGCTCAGGGCAAGCTCTGAAAGTCCGCTCTACCCGAACACACTTCACGCAGGCTCGCACTGCGCGACCGTCGGTTTTTTGTTAGCTTGTCCCGCTCGCGATGGTTACTGCGCGCTAAAGTACATGTCCCTTAGTAACTTCCAGACATTCCGAATTTCGGATGTATATTCCAAAAACAATACATTTGGTGCGCTCCCTGATCTATAATTTGGGAACCTATTCATAAGCTGAGGGTTACATAGAGTCTGTGAGCGCGAGCGTGGCATCTAAGTTGCACAGTAATGATGCACCCGTGGGTGTGATCCCACAGGTGCGGCATACTCATCAGCCACCTGCCCCGATGGCCCGAGATCTACAAACGCGCTTTTTCGCCGTCATCCTCGCGCTGCTCAGCGTAGCGGCGGTCGTCTTCGCTTGGATCAACTTCCAGAAGGAACATGAGTTCTCTGCCCCCTACGATGGGGTTTGGTGGGTGGAAGACGGTAGCCACCTGCGGGCAGCCCGGGTGGACATCGACGGCCCCGGCCAGAAGGCCGGCATTAAGCTGGGTGACCATCTGGTAGCGGTGGAGGGACGGAATGTAACCAACGGCGGCAGCCTGGAGCGGCAGCTCTATCGCGCTGGAATCTGGTCCAAAGCTAACTACTC
>Ga0207927_1000814_pt1 | contig 13235 bp, 15 predicted proteins | sample NGESurdeep072012_2_FD_184456 | JGI IMG/M metagenome (GOLD analysis project Ga0207927, IMG submission 184456) | Arctic peat soil microbial communities from Barrow, Alaska - NGEE Surface sample 210-2 deep-072012 (SPAdes) | ecosystem: Environmental > Terrestrial > Soil > Wetlands > Peat ... | reverse complement strand
CGCGCTACAGGGGATGTGTCGTTTAGAAACGTACCGTTGGCTTCGATGGTGTAGTCTCCACAGTCGTTGTCATTGTTTCCAGGCGTAATCAAGATCCTGGTACCGGGAAACCTGCGCTGCAGTTGCATTGCAAGAAACTCTACCGTCTTGAGCACAAACGCGCGGTAGTGCTGCTGGTCTCGGTCGTGGGTGACATTTCGAAAAGTTGCCGGAAAATCGTGCGCCAGCAGGTCGCCCGTAACCATGATGAACGTGGGATGGGGCAGCGTCCTCGGAAACTGGTCCAGGGCGGACTCGAGCAGCCACCAATTTGTATCTGAGCCATATTGGCTGAAGGCGGCCGGCCTTATTCGATCAAGTATCGACTCCCATTGGGCTGGGTCAGCAGCGGCGAGGTCGGCGACCAGCGCCGGATCGGCCATAGGATTGAAGTGGAAGTCGGAGACGATGAGGAACTTCGCATCCGGAGGATGGCCGGCAGCTTGTGCCGTCAAGCCTCCGGCGACGAGCAACACTAGCCATACTGCCAATGCCCGGCCGATCGGCCGGGTCGCCAACACTGCAAGGTCAATATGACTAACCAGTCGTCGATGCAACCCTCACCGCCAATCAAGTTGCATGATTATAGATAATGGCTGGATTGCGTCAACGATTCGCCGCTATTACGGTCGTGTACTCTGTAAAAAACTGGAGAGGTGAGTGGTTGTGCGGAGTTCGGTATGCTCACTCGCCAACCCAAAAGAGCCATGCTACGACTTCTCTGCATCACCGCTCACCCGGACGACGAAGCCGGAGCTTTCGGCGGAACCCTGTTGCTGTATGCCGAACGCGAAGTTGAGACCTCGGTGGTCTGCCTGACTGCAGGAACCGCCGCCAGGAACCGAGGTAGCGCACGCACCAATGAGGAACTTGCCCAGCTTCGAACCGCTGAATTCACAACCTCATGCAAATTCCTGGGCGTCAGCAGCTGCGAGGTGCTGAACTATCCTGACAGCCAACTCGACCGCGCCAACTTCTTTGAAGTGGTCGGTGAACTGGTGGCCAGGATACGCACAATTCGTCCCCACGTGGTTCTGACCTTTGGCACGGATGGAGGGCTGACAGGGCATCCCGATCACGCTATGGCGGGAGCGTTTGCCACCCAGGCATTCCAATGGGCGGGGCGCCCCGATCGTTACCCGGAACAGTTCGCACAGGGTCTTGTGGCCCATCGCGCGCAAAAGCTCTACTACTGCGCTGCCGATTTTGTGCTGCCGGACCGGATTCCGATCGCACCGGTGACCGTCACGGCTCGTGTCGAGGTGGGCAGAGACCGGTTCGAGAGAAAGAATCAGGCGTTCAGGCTCCACAAGACACAGTCGCCACTATTTGACCGGCTGCGCAAGAACCTTGGCAAAATGCCGACGCACGAAATGTTCCACCTGTCGGCCACGAGCAAGCCACGCGACGCCAAGTTCGAGACCGACCTGTTTGAGGGGGTTATCGACGAGTAGGAGAGAACCCGCCTACAGGTTGAACTCTTCCTGATAGTCCTTCCAGATTCCGCCCTGGTAAATCGGCCTGACCGGAACGTCGTTGGCATGTTTGGCGGTCTTCACCCAGAGCCAGGCTTGCTGGATCTCAGAGGGATGGAAATAGTGCGTTTCAGCGGTGAATAGCACCGTTCCGCCGACAAACGTGGAAACCACGTCTTCCCACTTACTGGCGCCCACGAGCGCAACGCGAGCGATGTGTTCGGAATATTTGTGCAGGAAGCGCAGTTCTTCCCAGCGCGCAGCGAGATCGACGCTGTCCATCTCCGAGATGTCGGCTAGAATTCCCAGCGGTCGTTTCTTGCGCTCCGCAATCGCGAACTCAAGTTGCGGCTCAAAGGCTTTAACATCTTCTTCGGTCACTTTGCCGGTGACTTTGAATCCGAACGCCCATCCGCCGGTTTCTTTCAAACGTTCAATCATGAGTATGAGTTCTCCTGATCCAATAACTTCGAATTTTGCAGTCCTTTGGAACATATCGAAATCCGTAGCTCCGCGCAAACTCAGCCAGGAAGACAGGCGCCCCGGGGGAATGCTTCGAACCGGGGTGTCACGATCCAGGCTGATATCATGACCCCGTGACGAAACAGGTCCAGCGGGGAAAGTTCATTACCTTCGAAGGTCTCGACGGCTGCGGGAAAACCACCCAACTGGAGAGGCTGGCGGCAGTGCTGCGCTCCGAGGGCATCGAGGTGCTGACCACGCGCGAACCAGGAGGCACGGAAATCGGCGAGCGCATTCGCGCTGTGCTGCTGGACTCGCGCACTGCCGGTTTCGATCCATGGGCAGAGATGGCGCTGATGTTCGCCTCGCGGGCGCAGCAGATTGCCCAGGTAATCATGCCAGCGCTGGAGAGTGGTCGCTGGGTGCTTTGCGATCGCTATACCGACTCCACCGAAGCCTACCAGGGCGGCGGACGCCAATTGGGCAGCGAATCGGTGCTGCGGGTTCACGAGGTACTTTGCCGCGGGCTGTGGCCCGACCTCACGATATTGATGGACTCGGATGTCGACCACAGCGTGAAGCGGGCACGCCGGCGCAACCAGGCAGCCGTCGATGGCGCTCAACCCGATGAGAATCGCTTCGAGCAAGAGAGCCAAGCGTTTTTTACGCGGGTGCGAGATTCATACATCACGATTGCCAAGAGAGAACCGCAGCGGGTCGCTCTGGTCGATGCCCGGCGTCCTGCTGATGTGGTCCATCCAGAGATCGTTCGCACCGTGCGCGAACGTCTTCTCGGTGGCGGTCAAGCCATCGCCCGAAACCCGCGCCTAGATCAAGAAACCATCAAGGAGCTCTGATGCCGTTCTCTGACTTTCACGGCAATGCTGAAGTTGTGCACAACATCCGGGAGATGCTTGGGCGCGACCATTTTCCGCGCGCCGTGATCGTGTCAGGGCCGCAGGGATCAGGCAAGTTCACGCTGGCGCAGATGGTAGCCAAGACGATGAATTGTCTTCAGCCTCCCAGCGGAGACGGGCTGCCGGACTTTTGCGGAGTATGCGCGAATTGCACGCGCATCGCGCAAGCCGATGCGCTGGAAGAGCGTTTTGCGGAAGCCGTCGAAACGCGCGAGAACCTGCGTGATGCGGACAAGCGCGAAACCCGCATCCTTGTCCAGACGCACCCGGACGTAACCGTCATTCCACCCGATCCGCCCCAGATGCTGGTGAAGGTGGACCAGGTACGCCACATTATTCATGAAATTTACTATCGTCCCGCGGAAGGAAATCGGCGGATTTATATCTTCAGCGAAGCCGACTTCATGAAAGAGGCTGCAAATTCGCTGCTGAAGATTCTTGAAGAGCCTCCCGACTTCGCGACCATCTTCTTGCTCACAGACAACCCGTCGGCGCTGCTACCTACGATTCGCTCCCGCTGCATGCACCTGCGTTTGTCGCCGCTTACCTTCGAGGCCGTTGAGATATACCTGGCGGAAATCCGGCCGGAGCTTAAAGCGCAGGAGCGCGCCCTGGTTGCCCGGCTCAGTGGCGGTGGGCTGGGGCGTGCACGAGGCTTCGACCTGGCAAAGTACCTGGCCGCCCGGCAAGACGCGCTGGCCCTGCTCGGTCCCGCTCTTGGCGAAAAAGACCACAGCGACCTGTTCCGGATAACCGATTCCTACCGCGCGGGCGCCGAGGGCAAAGGAAAGACCGAACAGACGATCCGCACCTTGTATGCGCTGCTTGAAGATATGTTGTTTCTTAAGTCAGGAACTGCGGAGTTCGTACGCAACACCGACATAGCGCTACAGCTAAGAAAAATGGCAGAGCAGGTGGACTTGCCGTGGGTCGTCGAAACAGTTAACCGCCTGGGTGAGTTAGAGAGCGGAATGCGCCGGAATCTGCTGCGTACACTGGCGCTCGACGCGTTTGCCACGTCTCTGGAGCGCTAGTCCGGCATGGCACCAAAGTATTGTGATGTAGCTCATTGTTTTGGCAGTTAGGCTGTGTTAGGGTATCGCCAAGTTCACACCTGAAGACACCCTGGGGTAATCACATCCAGAGTCTTGCCAGACCGTAATCCATGTTGCGCGGCTGGTGCTTTAGTCCACTAGGCTGGTGTGCAAGCCATAGGAGCCAACACCATGAAAGATTCCATGGACTCCACCACTCTGGGTCGCGCGCTCGACTCCGAAGTGTTTGCCAATCGCAAGTTGATTCGACCGGCCCTGAATCGCACCGAACGCCCACGCCCCGAGAACGGCGACAGACGCGAACGCAACGATCGCGCCCCAAGCCCTGCGAATGGAAAAAAGATCGCGCCTCCCGAGCAGACGCACGCTGAGAATTTTTACTATCAGAAACAAATGCAAACCAAGACGCCCATGGTCCTGGTGCTGCAGGACGACGAAGAAATTCACGGCGTAATCGAGTGGTATGACAAGTACTGCCTGAAGGTAAACCGCACCGGGGAGCCCAATCTCCTGATCTACAAGCCCAGCATTAAATACATGTACAAAGAGAGCGAAGCTGAAGAGAAATAGCGACGCGCCAAAGATAGTCTGGTGTTGAAACGAAGAACCGCGCCCCTGACGCGGTTTTCGTGTATTCGGCTTCGCATAAGCGGCTAAATTTTCATGACCTGCATGGAGGTGTAACGGATGCTCAAATCCATCGCCGTCGTGGTCGGCAGCTACCTGCTCTCGATTGTTCTTGTCCTGGCAACGGACCCGTTGCTCTCGCGCCTATTCCCGGGCGATTTCGAGAAAGGCCGTGTCCCCTCTGACACCGCTCTCATCGCGAGCACGGCGCTCTTCGTCGTCGTCTCGATCCTTTGTGCCTGGCTTTGCGCCCGCTTTGCTCCGGGACGCGCCGCGCGGCATGTGCTCTGGTTCTTTATCCTCGGGGAAGCGATGGGCATCGCCGCGATTATTCCCAACTGGAGCAAGGGCTGGCCGCACTGGTACTGGATATCCTGGCTACTCACTTGGCCGGTAAGCTGCTGGATAGGCCTGCTGCTTGCCGGGCGCCGGACTGGTTCGCCCTCCGCCTGAGTTCTCACTCAGCGGAAGCAGTCCAACGTCGATTGATCTCGACCGTCCAGTACGTCGGCGAAAGCTAGATTGGCCTCTTAAAGTTTCGGGAGCATGATGCCCGTCTGGCCCTGGTACTTGCCTTTCTTGTCTTTGTAGCTGACTTCGCAAGGTTCGTTGCCGAGGAAAAACAGGATCTGACATAGCCCTTCATTCGCGTAGATACGGGCGGGCAGGGGAGTGGTGTTCGATATTTCGAGCGTCACGAAGCCTTCCCACTCAGGCTCAAATGGGGTAACGTTGACGATGATCCCGCAGCGCGCGTAGGTCGATTTGCCGACACAAATGGTGAGCACATCCCTGGGAATCTTGAAGTATTCGACCGAGCGGGCCAGGGCGAACGAATTCGGAGGAACGATGCAGACATCCGATTCCAGGCTCACGAATGAGCGCTCGTCGAATTTTTTGGGATCGACAATAGTGCTGTTTACATTAGTGAAGATCTTGAATTCGTCGGCGACCCGCAGGTCATATCCGTAGCTCGAGAGACCGTAAGAAATAACGCCCTCGCGGACCTGCTTCTCCGAGAAGGGATTGATCATGTCCTGCTCGACGGCCATTTTTCGGATCCAACGGTCACTCATTATGGGCATGGGACTCCTAGCTGCGGCGGGGTGGCCGGACTCGTTCGTGGGTTCGTGGAACGGTGAAGTCATCTTACGGAATTGCGGCCTAGGTTGACAATGGGCGAAGGGACGTCAGGCAGCAACCCAAAATTTTCTAACTTGAACACAAACTAAGACTTAACGGAATTGCCCAAGGTCGGGTAGAATCGCACCAGCGCTCGGGTTGAGCGGTTCCCGGGGAAAGCACGATGCGGAGCCACTTGTGATCAAACTGGATCTGATTAACGAAGTCGTCACCAAGACTGGTGTCACCAAGACCAAGGCTGAAATGGCGGTCGAGACCGTCTTTGAAAGCATGAAGAAGGCGCTCGCCAAAGGCGACCGCATTGAACTTCGTGGCTTTGGTGTGTTCACCGTTCGCCCGCGGAAGACCGGAATTGGACGCAACCCCCGCACCGGTGCGGAAGTCAACATTCCTCCCGGCAAGGCGGTGCGTTTCAAGCCCGGCAAAGAATTGCAGTCCATCGAGTAGCGATGGCAAGAGTTTGCCGGGCAATTCGGCGTATCCCAATGCTCTTGTGTCCACACAGGGCAATGCTGCAAGCTCACTCGCACCCCACGGGTGCAGCGCTTCCACGATCGAAGTAAAAGATGTCAGAACCGTCGCAGCCTATTTCCTACACTTTCGAGGTTCCTTCTTATCCGGAAGCGTACGTTGTAACCCGCCGCAAGACCCGCCCTTACTGGCTACACCTGCTGCTGCTGCTTCTGACGATGTTCACCACGCTCGTGGTGGGCGCTCAGCTCTACGACAATTTTCAACGACGGCTTCCGGCGTTCACACTGGGAGATGGATACATGCCCCTGTTTCACCCGCTGTGGATCTGGCAGCAGCCCAGCCGGCTTCTGATGGGGATTCCCTTCTCGGTCGCGCTGATGGCGATTCTCCTGGCACACGAGTTTGGGCACTTCCTGCTCTGCGAAAAGTACGAGGTCAATGCGACACTTCCGTTTTTCATTCCGGCTCCGACATTGATCGGAACCATGGGCGCATTCATTCGCATCAAGTCGCCAATCCGTTCCCGCAGGGCGTTGTTCGACATCGGAGTGGCGGGGCCGATTGCGGGCTTTGTGGTTGCTTTCCCGCTACTGCTGGTTGGGCTCGCTATGTCAAAGCCGCTAGCGGACGTCATGGGCGTTGACAGTCTAGGCATTGGGTTTCCGGCTGTGTTCCATCTCGCTCATTGGATCGTGGCGCCGACGTCCCCAAACGCGCTTCCTCTCAGCCGTCTAGCCCTGCATCCCATCGCGGTAGCGGCTTGGGTGGGAATGTTCGCCACGGCCCTGAACCTGCTACCCGGAGGCCAACTCGATGGCGGACACATCATCTATGCGGTTGCACCCCGCTCGCACAAATGGGTGAGCCGAGTTTCGGTTGGCATCCTCGCTCTTTTGTCATGCTTCTGGATTGGTTGGTTGGTCTGGGCAGCGATCCTTGGAGTTACCGGCTGGCGGCATCCGCCTGTGCCGGCATGGCCGGAGCTGGATGCTCGGCGTAGGTTGTCAGCGATTATCCCAGTGATTCTTCTGGCGCTGACCATTGTCCCAGCGCCAATTCTGGGACAGGGATGGTTCTAGCCAAACAGCAAGGCACGACCGAAGTCGCGCCTTGCGTGGTGAATTTTGCCGACAACCGAGCAACCAGTCGCGGCACAGTGATGCGAGCTCCAACGAAACCCTCAAACCACGGGCCGACTAGCTCGCCTTCCTCAGCACGATTTGTTCGTCGCGGATAAAGAACTGCGCCGGACATTTATCCGAACCGCAGATTACCGGCACCAGACCAGCCACCTGTTTGCGCGTAACCAGCCCGAGTTGGCCGCACTTCGGGCACGAGAGCACTGCCCAGTAGGGGTCTTCTTTATCGCCAACATCTCCAGCGTTCTCCAGGACAAAAATGGTTCCAGGCTCCATCTGTTCGGGGATCCATTCGCTCAAGATGCTCAGTTCTCCGATCACGTGCCCTCCTTAGCCGGGAAAACCCGGTTCCGCAACGTTTCATGAGGCCTTACGCCGCTGCTGCCCAGGATGCCGGACAGAAGCGTTGCGCTTCTTATAACCATTTAGCTGGGACTGAATTCGCTCTAGCGTATCGCTCAAGCAGACCGTCAACATCGGCTGGCGTGCATTCTTCAGCAGATCGACTACGTCCCGCGCTGAATCTTCCAGGAAAATATGTCGCCCATCAGTGAGCAAGTGATACTCGGAGGCAGCTCGAACGGTTTCCACCAGCCGACTGCCGAGTTCCCTTTGCAGAAAGCGTATGACTCGACGGATCTTCTGCAGCGAAAATCCTCGCTCGCGCAGTTCGCAGATGACGGCGATCTCAGCTAAATCGTCCAGCGAATAGACACGCGCGTGACCATCGCGTCCGGGTACGACAATGCCGCGCTCGTCCCACCATTGGAGTTGGCGTGGGCTAATCCCGGTGAGTTCCACCACGGCGCGGGTTGTAAATGAGGGCTGCACGATAAATATCCCCGAAACAAAATCGTGGGGAAATGTTTGAAACATCATAGTGCAGGAAGGAGCAGAGTCAACAGCAATTGTCGACGAGCGCGGCGCCGCCTGTTACCCAACTGAGCACTCCCGCCGATTGCAGCCGATTTTGCGGCAGTGTTACACTCGGCATGTCTGCCGGTCTGAGCGGGAGTAACTCAGTGGTAGAGTCACAGCTTCCCAAGCTGTTGGTCGCGGGTTCGATTCCCGTCTCCCGCTCCAAATAACTCTGGTAATTACAGTCCCAGTCATTGACCTAGTGCAGAAAGCTTTTGCCGTGGTTTTCGCGGCCGAAGATCAGCAGTAGCGCCAGTCCAGCCATGACGATCACCTCGAAGGACGTCAGCGCCCACGGATAGCCCAGCCGGTCGCGCAACGCGAACTCAATTGTTGGCGTTGAAGCCGCTAGCAGAATGCCGATCTGATAAGTGAATCCCGGAAGCAACCCGCGCACGGAGTTCGGCGACAGTTCGTTCAGGTGGACCGGGATGATGCCCCAAGCGCCTTGCACTCCCATTTGCATCACGAAGGCGGCGAGTGTCAGAACCATGACTGTCCCGCCAAACGCCCATAACGGCATGATCAGGAGCGACAATGCGAGCGCCGCCAGCATCCCATAGCGGCGTCCAATCCGCTCCGACAGTAGCCCAAACAGTACCGCTCCGGTCAAGGCGCCAATGTTGTAGAAGATCGTGATGTAGGCAACGGTGTTGGGTGCGATTCCGTGCCCGTGTTTTAGGAAGTCCGGATATAGATCCTGAGTGCCATGCGAAAGGCAGTTCATAAGAAACATCAATGCGACCATGTACAACACCAGTCGCTTGTGCTGCATGGCAATCTTGGGACCATCGATGACCCTTGCCACCTTATGCTGTTGCCACGCTTCCGATTCCGGCACTTTGGTCCGGATATAGAGCGCCAGCAGCGCCGGAAGACCGCCAACCCAGAACATCGCCCGCCAGCCGAGATTGGGCAACACGACGCGCGCGGCGACTGCCGCCAGCAAGTACCCGCACGAATACCCACTCTGCAGGATCCCCGAGAGCACCCCTCGCCATTTCACGGGAGCGTGTTCCATGGCTAGAGAAGCACCAACGCCCCACTCGCCGCCCATGCCAATGCCGAATAGAAGCCGCAGAACAAAGAACACGGTGAAGTTGGGAGCGAAGCCGCACAGCAGCTCGATTGCCGAGAAGAAGATGACGTTCGCCATCAGTGGACGGCGTCGGCCGTAGCGGTCGGCCATCATTCCAAAGACCAGTGCACCAAAGGGACGCATCGCCAGCGTACCGGTGACGGACAGTACGATTGCTCCCTTGCTGACATGAAAATGCTGGGCAAGAACGTCGAAGAGAAAGATCACGACAAAGAAGTCGAAGGCATCGAGTGTCCAGCCCAAAAAGCCAGCCATAACGGCATGCCAGCGATCCGAGCTACCTGTATCGCGGACATTCGCAGTTGTCAGGTCAGCCATCGTGATCCTTAACGCACCGCAATGATGAATTGAGCGAAGTTACCAGACGCGAGGCGTGCGTGGCTAGATGGAAGTGCGATTCATCGGGTTGGTTTTGGAACATGCAGCGGTGGGCGGCTATTCCCCGGGCTCGAAGCGGTATCCCACCCAGGGCTCGGTGAGGATGTACTTCGGCGAACCAGCATCGGGCTCCAACTTCTTGCGAAGCTGCCCGACGAAGACCCGAAGATATTCGTTCTGTTCCACGTTATTGCTGCCCCACACGGCGTTGAGGATCGCGCGATGCGTCAGTACTTTGTTGGGATGTTGCGCCATATAAACCAGCACATCAAATTCCTTGGGAGTGAGCTTCACCTCTTTGCCGGCCACCGCAACCGAATGGGCATCGAGGTCGATACGGAAGTCTCCCTCTTCGATAAGGGTCTGCGCGACGTTGCCGATCGGTGGAGAGCGTCGCAATGCCGCTCGAATGCGAGCCAGCAACTCCCCGCTACTGAAAGGCTTGGTGACGTAGTCATCGGCGCCGGAATCAAGCGCCTCGATCTTACTGCGTTCCTCGCCGCGAACCGACAGCACGATAATCGGAACCTGCGACGTCTTACGCAACTGCCGGCACAATTCAATGCCGTTCATCCGCGGCATCGCCAGATCGGTGATGACGAGATCGGGCACGAAATCCTTGACGATCTCCAGCGCGGTTTCACCATCGTTGGCGACGCGAATCTCGTAACCCTGCGCGCCGAGGCTGGTGCGCAGCACCCGCGTAATCTGCGGCTCGTCGTCCACTACCAGGATGTGAGGTCGCGTGTGCATTAGTCGGCCTGCTGCTTCACGATATGAACATCTACGTCAGGAGCATTCAGCAGAAAACGCTGGACCGCGGATAGAAACAAGTACTTTCGCAGTCCGCTAGTGGCCGAGTGCCCGAAGATGACTTGCGTGATGTGCTTTTCGCGCACGAATTCAGCCAACATCTCTGCCACATTGCTGCCTTTCTTTCGTACGATTTGAGCTCCCAGGTTCTCGGCAAAGCGCAAGTTCGCGTCCAGGGACCGCTGCCGCTCCGGATCGCCGTCGTCGGAACCGGTATCGACGTAAACCACAAATAGCTCGCCGCCGATTCCTTGCGCCATGCGGGCTCCGCGGGCAATTAGGTACTGGGCCGCAGGGTTGGAACTGACACCCACGCCGATTCGTTCAGCGACATTGACGCCGCGCCCGAACGTTGCTTCCTTGTCGAGATACGGCTCGAGGCTGCGATCAACGACCTGCGCCACATTCCGCAACGCAATCTCTCGCAACGCAATTAAGTTGCTGGGACGAAAGAAGTTTCCCAGCGCGCGATCCACCCGTTCCATGGGATAGATATCGCCCCGACGCATGCGCTTTTGCAGCGCCTCGGGCGTCAGGTCCGACATCACAATTTCGTCCACACGCTTCAGTACCCAGTCCGGGACGGTCTCGCGTACCAGCACTCCCGTGATCTTGTGCACCATGGGAGTCACGCTCTCGAGATGCTGAATGTTCATCGTCGAAAGAACATCGATCTTGGCGTCGAGGATCTCGAACACATCTTCGTATCGCTTGGGATGCTTGCTTCCCTCAATGTTGGTATGCGCCAACTCATCGACCAGCACGACTTGAGGGTTACGGGCAATGATGGCATCCACGTCCATCTCCTCGAACAGCGTGCCCTTGTAATCGATCTTCTTGCGGGGCACGGTCTCGAGACGGCCAGCTAAGTCAGCCGTAGCTTTGCGGCCGTGGGTTTCGACCACCCCAATTACCACATCCTCTCCGCGGCTCTGGCGGCGGATGGCCTCGCTCAGCATGGCGTAGGTCTTGCCCACTCCGGGCGCATAGCCCAGAAACAGCTTGAATACCCCTCCCTTCTTATCGGGCGCGGTTTCCTCTAGCCATTGCTCTGGGGTTTTCTGCATGTGCCCCTATTCTGAGGCAGCGATCAAAAAATGTCGATTCGGTACAATCTTGACGTGAACCCTGCTACAGATGGGCGTATCCACTCGTGGGGCATTGCGTCGAAGCGACGGTTGAAGACACTGGCCCTGCACTACGTCGCCGCAATCGGCGCCGTTGCACTACTGGTGGCGATTTTCACCCGTCTGCCCGTCGTCCCCACCACCGTCGCTCTGAGCTTCCTATTGGTGGTGTTAGTTGTGGCTTCGCGTTGGGGAATCACCATCGCGATTACCACGGCTGTGGTCGCCACTCTGGCCTTCAACTACTTTTTTCTGCCACCAATTCACAACTTCACCATCTATGAACCGCAAAACTGGATAGCGCTATTCGCCTTTCTGGTAAGCGCAATTATCGCCAGCCGGCTCTCCGAACGCGCCCGCCGCGAAGCCGAGAATGCTAATCGCCGTCGCAAAGAAGTCGAACGGCTGTATTCACTGAGCCAGCAATTGCTTGCCACCGAGAATGTACTGGAACTCAATAATTCCATCCCGCAATTTGTTAAGGACGCTTTCGGGCTGACGGCAGCGGCCATGTTCCTGCCCAAGCGCAACGAGGTATACCGAACCGGGATTGAACATCCCGAACTGAGCGATGACGAGTTGAGAGCAGTCACGCAGCGGGGAGAATTACTGATCAACCAGGAGCAACAGATTTCAATTGTGCCGTTGCGCATCGGCGTTCGGCCGGTGGGCAGTATAGGAATGGAAGGCGCTTCTCTGTCACGCGAAACATTGGAAGCCGTCGGCAGCTTGATTGCCATCTCGATCGAGCGCGCAGGAGCCGTCGAAACCCTTTCCAGGACCGAGGCGACTCGGGAGAGCGAGAAATTGCGCACCGCAATCCTCGACAGCGTAACCCATGAGTTTCGCACTCCCCTGACGTCGATCAAGGCATCGGTGTCAACGCTGCTATCCTCCGCCAACATCGATGAGGCGGGACGGCGCGATTTGCTGGATGTCATCGACGAAGAGACTGACCGATTGAACCGGCTGGTCGGTGAAGCGGCGGAAATGGCACAACTCGACGCCCAGAGAGTCGAGTTGCACATTGCGCCATACCGGGTGACGGATATCGTCGAAGCCGCATTGGAGAAGTCCCGCCAAGTGTTGGACAAACATGAATTGCGGCTCCAAATTCCCGAATCGTTGCCCGACGTGCAGGTGGATCTTGATCGGATCGCGGAAGTGCTGATCCACTTGCTGGAAAATGCCGCCAAGTACTCGCCCGAAAATACGCCGATCACGGTTAGCGCAGAGCCCTGCGGCAAGATGGTGGAAGTCAGCGTTGCCGATCGAGGCCCCGGCATCGACGACCTCGAGCAATCCCTCGTATTCGAAAAGTTTTATCGTGGACGTGACCAGCGTTACCGCGTGCAGGGCACGGGCATGGGACTGTCCATCTCAAAGGCGATCGTCGAGGCCCATGGCGGAACGATCGGATTGACCTCACAAATAGGCAGCGGATCCGTGTTTCGCTTCACACTTCCGGTTGCCTAGCAGCCCGTGGCGCAAGTGGCGGGTTTTCTGCAAGGCTGACGACGTAGCCGGATGCGCGATCCCACGAAGCACTTGGCAACGGACGCGGAGGTT
>Ga0207927_1000811_pt1 | contig 13253 bp, 9 predicted proteins | sample NGESurdeep072012_2_FD_184456 | JGI IMG/M metagenome (GOLD analysis project Ga0207927, IMG submission 184456) | Arctic peat soil microbial communities from Barrow, Alaska - NGEE Surface sample 210-2 deep-072012 (SPAdes) | ecosystem: Environmental > Terrestrial > Soil > Wetlands > Peat ... | reverse complement strand
CAGGAGCTGGGCTCCGAGGCCCGCTTGTATCCAGCCGTACCCGGTGCCGAGCACCTCGGGGATGGCGAGGCCGATGCAGCCGACGATCAGGCCACCGATGGCCGGGCGGATCCAGCGGGCAATGGTGAGCCGGCTGAAGAACGCGGCCATGCCGTAGAAGCTCTTGGCGTAGAGCAGGCCGACCAACCCGCCAATGACGCCGATGACGCCGAACCACCCCAACTGCACGGCACTCGTGAGCCGGTAGTTCCCGACGTAGCCGAAGAGCGGTCCGAACCCCTCGAAGGACCCCCACACCGCGTAACCCACGATCGACGCGATGAAAGAGGGCAGCAGGGCTTCGACCTCGAAGTCGTCGCGGTACAGGATCTCCGTGGCCAGCACCGCGCCCCCGAGTGGGGCCCCGAAGATCGCCCCGATGCCCGAGCCGATCCCGCTCGCGACGGTGATGCGCGCGTCCGAGGGACTGAGGTCGAGGAACCGGGCGAGGAACGAGCCGAACCCCGCGCTGATCTGGCCCGTCGGACCCTCGCGCCCGCCCGAGCCGCCCGATCCAATAGTGAGCGCCGAGGCCACGATCTTCACAAAGACGGTGCGCAGCCGCACGCCCCGGGGGTTGTGGTGCACCGCGGCGATCGCCGCGTCGGTGCCGTGCCCCTCGGCCTCGGGCGCCAAGGCGAAGACCAGGACCGCTCCGGCCAGCGCGCCCGCGCACGCGACGAGCGGTATGGCCCATGGTCGAGCGAAGTAGGAGGACGCCACCGCCCCGCCCTCGCTCGCGGGCAGCGGAACCCTGTAGCCCGCGAGCACCTGAAGAAAGACGTACGTGGCGAGGCGCAGTGCCTCGTAGAAGACGACGGCGCCGAGTCCCGCGATGATGCCGACGACGGTACCCAGCACGAGCCACTTCTGGGTATAGGTCGCCGACGCGAGCCACCGAGCGATGCGCACCTGCGCCGAGCGCATTCCCCGCTGCCACCGACGTGTTCCGACCAAGTTGCTACGGGGCATCTAGAGGGCCCACCCGGTTGACCAGTCCTGCTCGGGGACCTCCCCCGCCGCCGCCGCGAACTGGCTCAGGGCCTGTACGAGAACGGTCTGCTCCTCGGGGGCGATCGTGCTGAGGATCGCCTCGATCTCGCGACGGCGTCGATCCGTGACGGCGCTAACCAGCTTCAGACCCTTCTTCGTCAGCGCGAGGCGGACCTGGCGCCGGTCGTCCTGTTCCGACTGACGAACGATCAGCTTCTTCTTCACGAGACGGTCGCACATTCGCGTCGCGGTAGCGGGCGTCACCGCGACCGCCTCGGCCAACCCGACCAGATTCTGTGCTCCACGAGACGCGAGCACGACGAGGGTCCGGTACTGGGTGAGCGTGACCTCCTCGGCAATGTCGGACAGCGACCGAGCGGCGACCGCGACGAGGACCCGGCTGGCCGACAGGACCGCGTCGACCACCGAGTCGGGCGATTCGTGGACAAATTTGTTCATACACTAATTATTGCATAGACTAAGGACATCACGTACCCTCCGTCCTTGGACCACGATCTTGCAGGCCGATGAACAGCCGTAGTCCCGCCGCGAGGCGAGTGACCGTGAGGAGACGTAGCGTCGGAATCATCAGGCGTGTGCCCTACCAAGGAGTGCGACGTGTCGAGTGCGAAGTCTGACGGCCCCCCGTCCGAGGATCCTGGCGCGAAGCCCGGATCAAAGTCCCACACGAACGACGACCTAAAGACGCTGCCCCTCGCCGAGGTGGAGAAGCGCCTCACGTCCTCGCCGAAGGGTCTCACCCGCGCCGAGGCGACCACGCGCCTGGAACAGTACGGCCCGAACGAGATCGAAGCGAAGAAGGTCAACCAGTTCCTGAAGTTCCTCAGCTACTTCTGGGGGCCCATCCCCTGGATGATCGAGGCCGCCGTGATCCTGTCGGCCGTGCTGGGCCACTGGCCCGACTTCGCCATCATCCTGATCCTGCTCCTCGCCAACGCCGCCATCGGGTTCTGGGAAGAGCACCAGGCCGGCAAGGCCATCGACGCCCTGAAGGCCGAGCTCGCCATCAAGGCCCGGGTGCTGCGCGACGGCCAGTGGACCAACCCGCCGGCGCGAGAGCTCGTCCCGGGCGATGTCATCCGACTGCGCTTGGGCGACATCGTTCCCGCCGACGCCCGTCTGCTCGAGGGAGACCCGGTCGAGGTCGACCAGTCCGCGCTGACCGGCGAGTCCCTGCCCGCGACGTGCGCTCCGGGCGACGCGGTGTTCTCCGCGTCCATCATCCGCCAGGGCGAGATCGGTGCCCTCGTCTACGCCACGGGCGCGAACACGTACTTCGGCAAGACCGCGGAACTCGTCCAGGACAGCCAGACCGTCAGCCACTTCCAGCGCGCCGTGCTGAAGATCGGCACGTACCTGATCATCCTGGCCCTGGCGATGGTGGGCCTGATCATCCTTGTCTCGACCGTCCGCGGCGACCCGTTCTTCACCACGCTGCAGTTCGCCCTCGTGCTCACCGTGGCCGCGATTCCCGTCGCCATGCCGACGGTGCTGTCGGTGACCATGGCCGTCGGCGCGCGATTGCTCGCGAAGAAGAAGGCCATCGTCAGCAGGCTCGTCGCGATTGAGGAACTCGCCGGGGTGGACGTGCTCTGCACGGACAAGACCGGGACCCTGACCCAGAACAAGTTGACGCTCGGCGACCCCTTCGCCGTGGAGGGGGTTTCGACCGATGACGTCATCTTGGCCGCGGCGCTGGCGTCGCGCGCTGACGACAACGACACCATCGACCTGGCGGTGCTCGGTGGCTTGGCGAGCGACCGGGCACTGCGTGGGTACCACGTGGAGCACTTCCAGCCGTTCGAGGCGGTCGGCAAGCGCACCGAGGCGACGGTAAAGGGCACGAACGGATCCTCGTTCAAGGTGACCAAGGGTGCGCCCCAGGTAATCCTCGAACTCTCGGCCAACACCAAGCAGGTAAAGGCGAGCGTCGACCAGGCGGTCAACGACTTCGCCGCGCGGGGGTTCCGCTCCCTGGGCGTCGCGCGCGCCGAAGGAAGCGGCGCCTGGCGGTTCCTCGGCGTGCTGCCCCTGTTCGATCCGCCGCGCGTCGACGCCAAGGCGACCATCGCCACCGCGCGCCAGATGGGCGTCGAGGTCAAGATGGTCACCGGCGACGCGCTCGCCATTGCGTCCGAGACCGCCAGGACCCTCGGGATGGGCACGGACATCCTTGACGCCGCGAGCCTGGGCGACACCACGCGCACCGAGACCGCCGCCATGTCCAGGACCATTGAGGGCGCTGACGGCTACGCCCAGGTGTTCCCCGAGCACAAGTACCACATCGTGGACGTCCTCCAGCGGCGTGGTCACATCGTCGGCATGACCGGCGACGGCGTGAACGACGCCCCCGCGCTCAAGAAGGCCGACTGCGGGATCGCCGTGTCGAGTGCGACCGACGCGGCGCGCGCGGCGGCGTCAATCGTGCTCACCACGCCGGGCCTGTCGGTGATCATCGACGCGATCAAGGAGAGCCGCAAGATCTTCCAGCGGATGAACAGCTACGCCATCTACCGGATCGCCGAGACGCTGCGCGTCCTGCTGTTCATCTCGCTCGTGATCCTGATCTTCAACTTCTTCCCGGTCACGGCCATGCAGATCGTGCTGCTGGCCCTGCTCAACGACGGGGCGATCCTCTCCATCGCCTACGACAACGTCCGCTACCGCAATCAACCCGAGGCGTGGAACATGCGCGTCGTGCTCGGGATGGCGACCATCCTGGGCGTCGTTGGCCCCGTGGCCGCGTTCGGCATGTTCTACCTCGGCGACCGGGTCTTTCACCTCGGCCACCCCGAGCTCCAGACCATGATGTACCTGACGCTGTCGGTGGCCGGGCATCTGACGATCTTCCAGGCCCGTACCCGCGGCCCGTTCTGGTCCATCCGCCCCGCACGTATTCTCCTGCTGGCGGTGCTCGGCACACAGGCCCTGGCGACGTGCATCGCGGTGTTCGGAATCTTCATGACTCCTCTCGGGTGGCGCTACGCAGCCCTCGTGTGGGGCTACGCGTTGGTGTGGTTCCTCCTCACCGACTGGGTGAAGTTGCTCGGGTACCGGGTGTTCGATCCATCGGGCGCCGCCGCGAAAGACGGAGAACAGCGCAGTCAGCGTTCGCAGTCCGACCTCACCACCATGGCGGCGAACGTGCCTCCGTTCCACACGGACGTCAACACCAGCCCAGGCGAGCCGGTGTACCACGACACCAGCGCGTGCCCCTACGGCAAAGAGATCAAACGCGACAGCCACGCGCTGGCGGGTACGGGTGGTCGGCGGCGCTGTGAGTGGTGCGAGGCGCACGCCGCCGTGGCGCCGTTTCACACCGACACCGACGTCGAGAACCCCGTGTACCACGACCTTGTGGCGTGCCCCTACGGGCAAGCGATCACCCGCGACGGCCACGACGTGGCCGGTACTGGTGGTCGTCGACGCTGCGAATGGTGCGAGGCACACGCCGGCATCGAGGACTCACACGATGCGCTGCAGAAGGGGAAGACGACGTGAAACTCAACAAGAAGGTCATCGGTGAAATGAGGGTCAAGCCAGGAGAGCCCGCTGGCTTGGAAGGGCGTAGTACCAAGCGCGTGGCGGCCGATTGGCTTGGCCCCCAGGACAAGGATGGCCAGGACAAGCAACGCAAGAAGGTGGCCGAGGAGGATCTCCAGGAGTTCGTCGACGAGCTCTCCGTGGCCCAGGATCTGCTGTGGGCGAACGGCACGCACGCGCTCTTGATCGTGCTCCAGGCGATGGACGCCGCCGGCAAGGACGGGACCATCAAGCACGTCATGTCGGGCGTCAACCCCCAGGGCTGTCGGGTGGAGGCCTTCAAGCAGCCGTCGGCCGAGGAGCTCGGCCACGACTTCCTGTGGCGATGCTCGAAGGTGCTGCCCGAACTCGGAGCCATCAGCATCTTCAACCGCTCGTACTACGAAGACGTGCTCGTCACGCGGGTGCACCCTGACCTGTTAGCCAAGACCCACGAAATGCCGAGTGAGGGACCCGACGAGAAGTTCTGGAAGGACCGCTTCAGCGACATCAACGCCTTCGAACACCATCTGCACCGTAGCAAGACGCGGATCGTGAAGGTCTTCCTGCACGTCTCCAAGGAGGAGCAGAAGAAGCGATTCCTCAGTCGTTTGGAAGATCCGGCGAAGAACTGGAAGTTCTCCGTGACGGATCTCGCGGAGCGCCAGCACTGGGACGAGTACCAGAGCGCGTACGAGGAAGCGCTGAGCGCCACTTCGACGCCGTGGGCGCCGTGGTACGTCGTGCCGGCCGATCACAAGTACGCGCTGCGGGCACTGGTTGGCGGCATCGTCGTCGATGCGATTGACCAGATGAGACTGAAGTCTCCCGAAGTTCCAGCGGACAGTTTGAAAGCACTAGTAAAGGCCAAGGATGAGTTACTTGCCGAGACGTGAGAGGGCGGAGATATTGCACCTCTGTAAGGAGCACGATGAGATTGCCAATTGACACAGAACCCGCGAATTTTGAAAACGAGAAGACCGCTCAACTTGCTCGCACCATTGAAATCGACGACGCGAGTCTGCTTGTGAGCGTCGAGCAGGCAGCGTCCATTTTGGGCATCGGTCGTACACGAGCGTCCGAGCTCGTCATGGGTCGAACGATCACCAGCGTGAAGATCGGACGTCGTCGTTTGGTCGTTCGCAAATCCCTCGAGGAGTTCATCCAGCGTCTTGTTGCGGCTCAAGAATCCTCAGATGATGAGCGTGAGGTTACTTGCGCCACTGGACGTCATCCCCTGCGCCGCGGCCTCCCTACTTCACGCCACTGCGCGCCAAGTGACGCTCGCGATCGACCACGGAATCAACCTTAGGGGTGAGTTCGTCATGCGGATCAATGCTCACGACGCCGCACTCGGCGGGTCCTTCGTGGCCTGGTGCGGGAGTGACTCAGGGACGTCGATACGAGCCACGCCGATGTGAAAGTCGTTGACGCCGTAGTAGACGTCGTAGCGGTGCGGCTGTCCAATATCGATGCGCCGGTCGATCCCGGTGGGAAAGACGACGTTGGACGGCGTCCCTCGGCGTTCGTCGGAGGGTTGAGGGACCAGGACCGGCTTGCGGGATCGGTAGAGCAGCTCCTGGGGGTACTCGGACGAGAGCACCATGACTCCGGCGCTGTAGGTCAGGCAGTGCCCTTGGTCGTCGGGCTCAACCACGTCGCTGACCCCGTGATAGACGATCAGCCAGCCGTGGCGCGTCATGACCGGCGGCGTGCCGCTGCCGATCTTGAGCGATTCCCACGACGACACCGGGGCCGCCAGACGATGGTGCGAGGTGAAGTGGCGCAACTGGTGGGGGTTGGTGCCCGACAACTCCATCGGGGTGTACGAGATCCAGATGCTCTCTCGATGCAGGTCCACGTCGCGGTCGCCGTCCATCTCCACCAGCTCGTCGGGCGCTGTTCCCGGGAAGAACGGACGGTGCAGGATCGCGAGTTCCAGCTGGCCCGAGGGATTCGGGACGGCCAGAGGAAAGCCGGTCGCGTCCTTGTTGTCGACGCCGTTGAATTCGATGCCGTCGTAGGGCACGAACGACGCCAGGCCCAGGCGACGCCACGTGAACAGGTCCTTCGAGACGGCGAGGGCGATCCTGGGCCCTTCGGGAGAGAACGCGGTGTAGGTCATCACGTAGCGCTTGAGGGGCTCGACGTACGTGACCCGGGGATCTTCACAGCCGCCTTCGCCGTTCGGGCGCAACTCGTAGGGCATCTCCGGCTCGAGCGCGACGCCCAGGTGCTCGACACCACAAGGTTCTCCGTCGCGGTCGAAGAGGACCCGAAGGATGCCGATGCGCGAGAAGTTCCCCTTGGCGACCATTCGAGGAAAGAGGTACAACTCACCGTCGGGTCCGCGCGCCGCGGCCGGGTTGAGGAGCCCCTCGACCTCGTGGGGGTTGTCCAGGTCGGGCTCGATCACCAGGCCCAACCGACGCATCTTGAAGGGACTCACGACGCCCTCCCGGGAGAGAGAATTTGGATTATGTCGTCACCGAGGCAGGCGATCACGGTCTGGATCACGCGCGCGGTCTCCTTCGAGTCGCGAACGAGTATCGAGTCCACGCCGGCCTCTTGAACCGGGTAGTCGTTGCCGCCGTCGAAGATGGCGTCGCCGGCGAAGAGCATCTCGGCCAGCGTGAGGTCCAACTGCTCTTCGAGCTTGTGGATCCCGTACGCCTTGTCAATGCCGGGCTTGGTCACGTCAATCGAGGTCGTTCCACCCATATCGATGGCGAACGCCGGCAGGAGGGGTTCGAGGATCGCGGTGATCTTCTTTCTCTTGGCGAAGTCGGGGTCCCAGCCCTGCTTCGCGCTCAGGGGGCCTGCTGGCCGAGCACCGAGAGCGTGATCTGGCTCCCGCGGTCCTCGATGGCGTCGCCCCAGACGTGGTCGACCTTGATGCCGGACTCATCCAGCGCGCGCTGGAGGCTCGAGACGATCTTCTTGCGTTGCTCAGCGCTCAGGTCTTCTGAGTAGACCTTCGACCATTGTCCGTCATAGCGGAAGAACTGCGTGCCGCACGTGGGCAGTAAGAAGAGGTTCTCGAATCCTCGCTGACCGGAAAACGGCGCCAGGAATTGGTTCTCGAACTGCGTCCAACTGCCCCCGGAGATGACGGCGACCTTCATGACGCCCAGGAGGTCGTGGAGTAGAGACGCCATCTCGGAGGTGATCGACGACTTACTCTCGGCGAGGGTCCCATCGAGATCAAAGACAAAGAGCTTTTTCATTGGCTGCTCAGCCCGGGCCGACGAGAGGCACACCGCCCATACTCACGTGGGTGATGGAATGCACTCAAGAACCCAGCGTAGGGATGGCCATTGCACCAGCAAGCGGCCACGGACCGGACGGCGCCCGACCACGTGAGGCCGCGCCTGCGCCTAGCTGCGTCCGTAATCGTCTTCGAGGCGAACGATGTCGTCTTCGCCAAAGTATGCACCGGTTTGGATCTCGATGAACTCCACCGGCGCGGCACCGTGGTTCTCGCAGCGGTGCGCCTGACCGATGCCGATGTCCAGGCTTTGGCCCGGCGCCAACTGGTGGGTCGCCCCGTCCAGAATCGCCGTCGCTATGCCACTGACGATGAACCAGTGCTCGGAACGCCGGGTGTGGGTCTGATAGCTAAGACGCCGGCCGGGCAGAACGACAATGAGCTTGACCTTGTAGTTGGGCGCCTTGTCATCGAGCACCGTGTAACTCCCCCACGGACGCTCGTCATGTTCACGCCCCTCCTCGTCGAACGAACTCATCGCACCTTCTTTCGAGCCAACCTGCGGACCTCAAGTGGAAATCGCCGGGATGTCCACCACTTCGTGGCGGGACCTGTTCTCACACCCTATGAAGTGAAAGCCGTGGCCATACCGCCCGTGAGAGTTCGGTGAATCGCCTGCGGAAAATCCGTCAGACGGCTAGCCAACGGGCGATGACTGACGGCGTGACCGGCGGCATCCTGCTCACTTCGGGGCCGGAACGTCGGGACTCCCAGAGGTGGGCCGAACGGCGAGAATCTTCGCGGGATGGTGGACAGGGACCAGCGAGTCCGGGCCGTGGACCTTAGCGGACTGTACGAAGAATGTTGGTGTCGTTGGGTCGGGGCTGACTCTTTAGCTGACTGGCCGGCACGTGCCTTGAAACTAATATGTCATTTTTACGATGCCGTCCGTTGACTGCTGAATCACCGGATTTGGTACCTTATCCCAACTCTTTTGGCCAGGACCTTAGTAAACGAGTGCACTTACGTTCAATTTCCTTAATTGAATTATCTAGCCATCGTTATCGCCGGCTTGGCCTAAGGCGCCGCGCGTCGCTTGTTGCTAAGCGTGTTGCAGGCGGCCCAGGTTCCTTGGCCGAGAAGTATCTCCAACTTGAAACCGCCAGGCGGCGATCAAAGCATCCCCGCCTTCACCAACGCGACCAGGCACGTGAGCGCGCTCGTGACCGACGGGGGGCGGGAATTTCAATGACGCACCCACGGAGCTCCCCGGGTTGGCATGAGGTGTCGCGTTGTCGCTGTCGTTAAAACCGAGGGGCGTCATCATCGCTGACGCTTCTCAGCGTTGGCGGTATCGCAGTGACGTTCGTTGTCCGCCCGAAAAGATCAGCGTAAATCTGTGCATACCTGCAGGAGTGCCACTCGCTACTTTCACGCGAATCGTCAATACGTGGCCGTTGTCGCGCATCACGCTTACCTTGGTGCCGCCAACGTTGCTGATGATCCGTGGCCTGCCGTAGAAGCCTGAGCCGATAATTGACGTCATCACCGTGCGACCCGTCCACACCGCGGAACTCATCCGAGAGGCCGTGGGACGTCGCGCCGCGACCGTCACGGTCGTCGCGAGCGATTTCACCAACGCGTAGGTCGCGTCGGCGGATTTCGTCACCGTCACCGAGCACATGCCTGCGCGCGCGGTGTGCAAGACGTCGCCACTGATTGAGCATCCCGCCGTCCCGACCGCTGTCACCGCGTACGTCACTGCGCCGGTGCCAGAGCCCCCCGTCGAGGTGAGGACGAGAGGGTAACCGTACGTGGCGCGCCTGCTGGTAAGAGCGAGTGCGGCCTGGGCGAGCGGATTGCCGGTGCCGACAGTGATCGACTGTCGAATCTGCGCCGCGGCGGCGAAAGCGCCGTTGCCCGCGTCGTTGAAGTCAATCTCGCACACGCCGTTGCCGGTAAAGGTCGCAACGTTCTTGTACAGCGAGCACCCCGTCGATTGACTGCCAAGAGAAATGACGACCGTGTCACCCGAGGTCGCCCACGCGCTCGCCTTGTACGTGCCATTGATGGTGCCGGCCGCTGGCGCCTGGCTCGGGTGGATCGTATTGGCCGCGTACACCTTGATCGACTTACGTACCTGCGCCGCCGCAGCGAAGGCGCCGTTGCCCGCGTCGTTGAAGTCAACGAGACAGGTGCCAGCTCCCGTGAACGTGACTTTGTTCGACACCAGAGAACATCCAGTCGACGTACTCGCGAGGCTTCTAACGACCGCGTCACTCGAGGTCGCCGACGCGCCCGGTGAATACGAGCCGCCGGTACTGCCCGCGGCGGGCGACTTGCTCACGCTGATGGTATTGGCCGCGTAGACCTTGATGGACTGACTGACCTGTGCGGCCGCGGCGTACGTCGTGTTACCTGGATCGTTGAAATCCACGACACACGTTCCGGCCGCGCTAAACGTGACCTTGCCCGATGTCAGCGTGCAGCCGCTCGAGGTCGCGTCGAGCGCAATGGTGACCGCGTCACCCGAAGTCGCCTTCGCGCTCGGTGAGTAGTAGCCCCGAACGCTTCCGGCGGTGGGTGCCGCACTGGCACTGATCGTATTCGCCATCGATCCTGCAGCTCCGGCGGGTGTCGAGAAAAGCACTGCGACGCCGCCCGCTAGCAGGGCCGGGGCCATGGTGAGTATTGCGAATTTTGAGGACGCCCGTCGAGCGACTCGAGGACCTTTTGATGGGCCAAGCGTTGTTCTCACGTCACCGCCTCCAACTTCACTCCCTGACAAAGTGTCAGGTCTGGCGGAAGCAGGGTCTTGACGTCCTAGACCGCAGCGTAACGCGATGGTGGGCCGTGCAGTGGTGAGCCGCAAAGACTCTGGCCCGGATCATTCACCGACAGAATCCAAGCCGTCGACCAGTCTTGCACTTCATTTCATCAGTGAAGGGGCTCCCTAGATCGATTGTGTGATCGTCAGGTGTGGCGCGCCGATGACGCCCGCCGCCTTCATGGTCTCTGCGAGCTTCGGATTCGATTCGAAGGATTGTGCCATCTCCACGGAGTCGAAGGTCTGCATGACCAGTACGGACGTCATGTCTTCGGGCGAGCAGTAGATCTCGTCGTGAAGTACGCCGTTCTCACGGCGAAAGGGCGCTGCTTCGTCGTAAGTGTTACGCCAGTGGTCATAACTTGCCACGTTGGCCTTGATAACCAGAACAACTGACATCATTCCTCCACGTCTTGGGCGTCGTGCGAATCCTAGGTCCGTCGGAGCCTCGGGTCGCCACAACCGGCCCGAAGCTCGGTGCCCTTCAACCCCCGGCGCCGAGCCGGCGTGTAAGCCCGCGTCAGGGCGCCAGCAGGACAGGTGGCTCAATCGCACCCCACCGGCTACGAAATGATCAACGAGACCCTGGCGCCCAGCGAGATGGTCCATGCACTGCCGAAGGAGCGCAAGGACTATGCCGCCAACCGGTTCGAGCACATCGCGCGACTCCTCGTCGAACTCGATGTTGCCGAACTTTGGAGCGTGCTGACGCCAGGAAGCATCGGTCACTCGTCGAGGACCTCATTGACTCGGTGCGCAATTTCCCGACACACTCACGGTTCAGATGGTCGGCGCGCCGCCGATCATCGTGACCTTGAACGAAGTTGGACTGCCTGGTGGAATTACACCTTTGGTGTCGGAGGCTCGACGTGAACCCCGTGAACCCTTACGCCCAGGGGATCAAATGAGGGTCCATGTCGAGGTTCGACCTAGACGGTGGACTGACCTAGACGAATTGCGCTCTTGACGCCCGTGGGGCGCCCAAGCTCAAGGAATTCAGAACACTGATCGTCAGAAATACCGGTTGATCAGTTATTCCCCTTCTCCAACTTCACGGTGCCCCCACCCTTTCAAGTTGGCGGCATAGTTTCAAATCACGTCGGTGGCCCGACGTGAGCCCGCGTGCTCAGAGATTGGATAGAGATTATTGCTGGAGGTGGCGACGACGACGACCTTCAGAACAGGCCTCATTGTAGGCCTCACATTTCCGCAACACCACGAGACGAGACCGACACAGAACAACACGTTTTCTTGATAACAAAAGACATGCGCAACGAGACCGACTCACCGCGACAATTGGAAAGTTCCTCTTAATCCCAAGGTGCCGGGATCGAGACCCGGGCGGCCCACCAGTAAAACAAAGAGCTTTAGGGCCATTTCGCTCGCCAACGGCGTTGAATAGGCCTCAAATAAATCCCACGCATTACGTCGCGATCGAACCCTGACCATTTTGGAAATGATCTACTCTGCAGCTTTCCCGGCGCGATTCACTTCGTGGAGTACCCATGAACGCAACCGCGCGACCGAATCGCACTTTGAAGATCATGTCCTATTGTCGGAAAGGTTCCGGGCCCCCGCCAAGCCGGGCCGAGAAAATGGCCCGGTCTTCCGCACGTTTCACGCGCAACTGATTCGCCGGCTGTTGGAGGCCCGACGTGACTCTCATTCATTGGCGACTGGTCGGCTAAGTGGCGCAATCCCGCACCGTTAGGCTTTCGAAGTGACCCCCGCAGACCAAGTTCGAATCAAGAGTGCGTCAATCGCGGGTCGGGTCATGTCGCCCGACGAGGCAGCCGAATTCATACGACCGGGCGACAATGTCGGGATGAGCGGCTTTACGGGGGCGGGCTATCCCAAGAAGGTACCCGGGGCTCTCGTGCGACGAGTCGAAGACGCGGCCAAACGAGGTGACCGTTTCGCGGTGAGTGTCTGGACAGGGGCGTCGACGGCTCCCGAGCTTGACGGTGCGCTCGCAGCGGTCGACGCGATCGACATGCGCATGCCGTACCAGTCTGACCCGGTGAGTCGCGCCAAGATCAATGCCGGACTGCTCGATTACCTCGATATGCATCTCTCGCACGTCGCGCAGATGGTCTGGGAGGGCGCCTTCGGACACCTCGACGTCGCGGTCGTAGAGGTGTCCGGTATCACCGCGGACGGCGAACTGATCCCGTCGTCCTCGGTCGGCAACAACAAGACGTGGATTGACATGGCCGACCGCATCATCCTCGAGGTGAACGCGTGGCAGCCCGCCGCGCTCGAGGGGATGCACGACATCTATTACGGCACCGCACTACCGCCATTTCGCAAGCCCATCCAAATCCTCCAAGCGTCCGACCGCATCGGCGTTCCCTACCTGCATTGCCGACCAGAGAAGATTGTGGCCGTCGTCGAGACGAACTCCCCCGATCGCAACACGGCGTTCAAACCGGTCGATGACACCTCGCAGCGAATCGCCGAACACCTCTTGGAGTTCCTGGCCTACGAGGTGAAGAGAGGGCGCCTGCCCGCGTCGCTCCTGCCCCTGCAGTCGGGCGTCGGCAACATCGCCAACGCCGTCCTTCGCGGACTCGACGGTGGGCCGTTCCGTCCGCTGACCGCGTACACGGAGGTCATCCAGGATGGCATGCTGGCGTTGCTGAA
>Ga0207927_1000809_pt1 | contig 13265 bp, 10 predicted proteins | sample NGESurdeep072012_2_FD_184456 | JGI IMG/M metagenome (GOLD analysis project Ga0207927, IMG submission 184456) | Arctic peat soil microbial communities from Barrow, Alaska - NGEE Surface sample 210-2 deep-072012 (SPAdes) | ecosystem: Environmental > Terrestrial > Soil > Wetlands > Peat ... | reverse complement strand
CCGATGGACAACTTGACCAAGACTTGGCTACGCAGTCAAGTTCGAGGCACGCGAACAACCTTGAGCCGCAGAGAAAGCGGCCCGCTTGCAGGCACTTCGCGAGTGGAGCCAACCGGGATCGAACCGGTGACCTCCTGCTTGCAAAGACGCCGCTCGCGCGGCCGATTCAGCGCTGAAAGGTGCAGATTTGCAGGGGGCTCTCACCGACGCTGATAATCCGCGCGTCGTCCGGATGCCCGCGGATTATCAGGGATTGTCGTGGTTTCAGGCACTCCTGGCGATCAGTGCCTGAACGACGGAGCGCAGTCTCCGGGCGGTCGAGAACGACGGAAGCCCCGGGGGGGTCGGGCCGAGCGCGAGAGCCCTCCCCGGGGATACACGAGCAGTGCAGTCGTCCGTCTGACGCGCGGCGGCCCATGGTGGCGGACGCTACGCTTAGGATCGTGACGGTCAAGGAGCAGTTGCATCAGGCGGTCGACGCGATGACCGACGAGGAGGCGCGCACAGCGCTGCGCACTCTCGCGGATGCCTCTGGCGATCCAGTCGCGTGGATGTTGGCGCACGCGCCCCTCGACGATGAGCCTGAGACCGAGGAGGAGCGCAGCGCGGTCGCGGAGGCCAAGCGTGAACTGGCGGCCGGCGTGCCAGGGATTCCGCTTGAGCAGGTCAAGCGGGAGCTTGGCCTGGCGTGAGCGATCCGCACTGGCGGATCGAATTCGCACCCAGCGCCCGCAAGGATCTACGTCGCCTGGACCGGCAGGTCCAGCAGCGAATCGTTGATGCGCTCGATCGCCTCGCCGCCGGCGAACGGCTCGCGGGCGACGTCAGGCGCCTGGCAGGCTCCACCGAGTATCGGCTACGGGTCGGTGACTGGCGCGTGCGCTTCGAGCTCGACGGTGACCTGCTGCTGATCACGGTCGTGCGAGTCCTGCCTCGCGGCCGCGCATACGACCGCTGAGCCGAAGGAGGAGATCTCGGGCATCATCGGCGTGCATGCGGTACCTGGGGGTGGACCTCGCCTGGTCGGACTCGGCCCGAGCCTACGAGACCGGTGTGGCTGCGCTCGAGGACGACGGGCGAGTGTCCGCCGCCGGGTGGACCGTCGGCGTCACTAAGACCATCGCGTGGCTTGAGAAGCATGCCGGCAGGGAGGCTCTGGCGTTTGTGGATGCGCCGCTGCTTGTTCTGAATCAGCCGCGGACGCAGCGGCTCTGCGAGAAGGAGGTGGGGCGGAGCTACGGCCGCTGGAAGGTGTCGGCCAACTCGACGAACCTCGGCAGCCGCCATCTCGCCGGGGTTGCGTTGCGTCGCGAGCTGGAAGCACAGGGCTGGATCTACGACGACGGCCTGGGCGACAGCTCGCTCGAAGGCTCGCGCGTTGTGAGCGAGTGCTACCCGTACACGACGCTGGTGGGAGCACGCGAGCTCGGATACGACCAGGAGCGACCGTTGTACAAGCGCAAGCCCCGTCGGCTACCTGCAGCCGAGTGGCGCCCGATAAGGGCCGCAGCGTGCGAGGCGATCGTCGCCGCTTCTTCGACGTTCGCTTCCGGCGGCCCGCGTTGGTTGCCCGCGTCGGCGCCTTCGCCGAGCGGCGTTTCGCCCGGGCGCAGTGGCTGCGATAGGCCCGGAGCGCGCGCGGCCGTCGCCGCCCTGGAGGCGGCGCGACAGAGCTGACGCCGATCTCGCAGCCGGGATGAACGGAAACTTGCAGACGAGGTGAACCGCCCTGGAAGATCGGTCAATAACTCTGTCGCCGGCGCCGATCGGAGCAGCGACGGGCATCAAGTCGCACGTCGGGGGGGTCGATGGGGCTGGACCATCCCCTCGATTTGGAGATTCAGCATGAAGACGACATCGCCCCGCCTGGGCTCCCATTGCACTCCCCCGCGTCTCCGAGACGCAGACGACACCGCCCGCTCCGCCGGCGCCGCTCCGCCGGCCGCCGCACGGGACGCGTTGCGCCTGGCGATACGACGCGGTGCCCTCGTGGCGGCCCTGATGGGCGCGACCCTCGCGCTCTGCGCCGGTGCGCTCGCGCCGGCGGCGGGCGCCACGCCGGTCGCGAAATCCGCCCTCATCAACGGTGACTCCGTCCTCGCGTCCGACGGGTTCGAAAAGGAAGGAACCCCGATCAGCCTCGAGCAGCACGCGGCGGAAGCAGCGGGGTTCACCGTGACCGTCGTCTCAGGTCAGGAATGGGCTGAAATGTCGGCGAGCGACTTCGCCAACTACAGCGTCCTGATCATCGGCGACCCGAGCTGCGGGACCGCTCCCGGGTCGGCGCTGGAAAGCGCTCCCCGGTGGACCGCCGCGGTCATGGGGACCTCTGGCTCCAACCGCCGCGTTGGCAACCGGGTGCTCGTGGGAACCGACCCCGAGTACCACTACCCCGAACACAACGGCGCCGAGCACCTCGTCCAGGACGGGATCGCCTACGCGGGCGAAGCCGAAGGTGCCACGGGCGTCTACTTCGACGCCAGCTGCGATGACCCCGAAGAACTCGAGGTCACCTCGATCCTCGATCACCTCACCGTCGAAGGCCCCGGGCACTGGAGTGCCAACATGAACGTTCCGTGCGGCGGAAGCGTCAGTCAGGCGGCGTCGATCCCAGCCTTCGAAACCGGTGAATCGAAGCTCCAGGACGGCGACATCGAGGGCTGGGAATGCTCGGTTCACCAGACCTACCCTGAGTTTCCCTCCGATTGGTACGCCGTCGCTCTCGCGACCGACACCGAATCGAAGCCGACCTGTGGCGTGGACCCGGAATCCAAAGAAGAAGTCTGCGGCCAGGCCTACGTCCTCGCGGCCGGAAGCAGCATCGTCGCCGAAGCCCCGAACGTCAAAGTGACGCCGGCTGAAAGCAGCGACCCGGCGGGTGGCTCGCATTCGCTGACGGCGACCGTGGAACGCGGAGGCCCGCTCAAAGGCGTCGCCGTGACGTTCGTGGTCACGGGGCAGAACGCCGGCGTGAGGGGTTCGTGCACAACCCCCGGTGGCGCAGCCGATCCGGAATGCCTCACCGACGAAAACGGTGAAGTCATATTCACCTACGCTGACGCAGAAAAAGCGGGGACGGACACGATCAACGCGAGCATCACCCTCGGAGAAGCGACCGAGCATGCGACCGCCGCGGAGACGTGGACGCCGCGCCCGGCGCCGCTAGTGACCGAAGAACCGACGATCTCCGGTGCCTCGACCCCGGCGGAAGGGGCCTCGTTGACGGCCAACCCGGGACAGTTCAGCGAAGCCGAAGAACTGACCTACCAGTGGCAGGTGTGCACGAGCGAAGAAGTGAGCTCGTGCGCGGACATCATGGGCGCGACCGGGACGCAGTACACGCCGGAATCCGGTCAGGTCAACGAGTACCTGCGGTTCGTCGTCACGGCGACCGGCGAGGGCGGCTCGGTGACATCGGCCTCGGCGCTCGCCGGACCGGTCAAGGCAGCCCCGGCCCACACGAGCACTTCGACCTCGTCTCCGTCCACTACTACTACTACTACTACTACGACGAAGACGAAGAAGAACACGCTGGCCCTCGTCCCGCTGCCGTGCACGAGCAAGCGCGTCGAGACGATCCACTGGATCGTTGGTAAGCACGTTCACCTCGGCCACGTCACGGTCCTCGTCAACGGCGCCGTCCACGTGACGCTGCCGGGGAGCGCACGCTCGGCGACGATCAGCCTGCTCGGGATGTCGAAAGGCACCGTCCACGTCGAGATCGACGCGACCGGACGGCACGGCAGGCGCTACTCGTCGGTCCGCGCCTACCACCCGTGTGTGACCGGTGTGCACCACAGCATGAAGAGCATCGCGCTCAAGGGCTGAAGAGCCCGCGCAACAGGCGGCCGGCGGCTCGAAGAAGAGTCGCCGGCCGCTTCTGTGATCGCTCCTCCTTTTAGGATCGGGTGCGGTGTTCCCGAAGTGTCTTGTTGTTTGGTGGTCTTGGCGGGTATCTGCTCGCCGGTCTTGGTCCAGACCAATGGTTGGACCCGCTCGTTGTAGTCCGTGATGAAGTGTTCGCTCGCGTTGATCGGTTCGGGGACGTCGTGGTAGACGCCGCGGTCGAGCGCCGCGAGCACCATGTCATCCGAGACCGGTTCGAACGGCCGCGGCTCGCCCACCCGTTTGTTGCCCTTCTTTGGCATCTGGACTGCTCCTTTGCTCGGGTCGACCCGAGGAGCAGATCGCGATCAGCCGCACGCCACGGCCAGCCACACGAAGCATGCGAGGCTGCGGGACAATCGGCGGTGCATCGAGGACTCTTCTCGGTGCCGGGCCCCGGGGCGTTAGCGCGCCGCCGGGGCCACTTATGTCAAGGCGTCGGCGACCATAGCTCCGCTAGCGCCAGCAATCGAGCACGATCGACGGCAATCCGCGGCCATCCTCACGCATCTCAGGCACTAGTGTCTCAGATCACCGCCGATCAACAGCGATTCCCTGCTGCCAAAACCCGCCCGCGTGCAGGGACTTCTCCGAATGGACCTAACCGGACACCATTCCAACCCTTCGCGACCCCTGGAAGCCTTGCTGGAAAGGCGCTCGGATGATCGCGTCGAGCGTGCCCATGCCGAAGATCGCCCTGACGGTAGCGTCGCCGAGCAGGCTGGTTGGCCAATCGTGTCCAGGCACCGCCGACACGACTGGGTGCTGGAGGCAGTCGCCCGTGTCCTCGCGGACCAGAAAGAGCCGATGCGGGCGCGTGACGTGCATGGCGCCGTTGAGGCTCTTCTCGGCGAGCCGGTCCGGTGGGGGTCGGTCAAGAAGTGCTTGAGCTCGAATGTGGCCGGCACCTCGCCACGCTTTGTTCGGGTGACTCGCGGACGGTACGCCATACGCCCGGCGACGACCGACGCTGGCGCCACCGCTCGGTCGCAAGAGCGGGCGTAATCCGACCATCAGGCAGCGCGCTTGGACTCGTCCCAAGCGAGGGTGACCATGGCCCGTGCTCGGACGCTTGCTCGTACCAGGAAAGCCGCAGCGGGGCTCTCGCCGTGACGCCTCAGCCGCGTCTTGCTCGAGGTGCGTTTCGCGGTTGAACTCCGTTTCGATGCACCTCGTTTGGCGGTCGAGCTGGGTTTCGCGGCAGCACTTGCTGTGCCGGTCGAGCTCAGATCTTTCTGGAGCTGTTCGAGGTCATGCAGGACGGCCTTGTTCATCTTCTCGACGGCCTCCATCATCTCGCTGAGCACGCCCAGCCCGACCCCCACGCTGAGCGCGAGTGCTTGCCGACATCAGATTGTGCTCTTGAACAGGTGTTTTCGGGCAGTCGCCGGGCCCGGTTTCGTCGAGGGCCTCAGGGGGTCAGCGTACCCGGCACCCGGGCGAGCTTGCGCGGATGGCGGGGCACACGGACCGGCTTGACCTCGAGGGCCCGCAGGCGTCCCGTCACCGAGGCCCCCGCGAGCATGTTCGGGCCGCCGATCGCGTGAACGGTGGCCGAGTAGCTGTCGAAGGGGAGGGCGCGGATGATCGTCACGGAGTGCGTGCGGGCGCCGGTCACGAACTCGTTGATCCGCCCGTCGGCCCCGCGGACGACGACGACGTACTGGCGTGCGTTCGAGGCGGCGCCCCATCTCACGACGGTGCTCCTGCCGGTGCGAACGATCAGCACGCGTCCCGGCCGGCCTGCACGCAGCGCCGGTGGCGCTCGGAAGCGGAGGACCGTGACGGGTGCCTTGGGCGTGCCTTCTGGGCTCTGGAGCTCGGCCTGGATCGTCCGTGCGCGGCCGAGGGCGTCCTTCGGCGTGAAGGTGATAATCCCCGACGCGGAGGCGACGCTGGCAAGGATGTGGGTCGAGTCGGTGCCCCGTTCGACGAAGCGGATATGGGCGCCGGGCAGGAGGTTGGCGACCCGATAGGCGAGCGTCCAGCGTGGGCCTCGACGCCTCGGTGAACATCGACATCCACTACCCCTTCGACCAGGAAGCCAGCGCCGCGTCTCGCGTCCTTACCAGCAGAGGTCACGGTGGCGCGGGCGGTATCTCACGCACACCAAGACCGCCTGGGTTTCAGCGATGGAGATCCGCGCACCTGACCGTTCCAAGCGCTGTCCCTCATCGCCCGTGGGCGGGAATGGCCGCTTCTCTCCCACACGAGGTAGCCAAATGGTTATCGCGGGCCGATCATTTGCGGAGGGCGATTCGTGACCAAAGAGTGAACGCCGTGCTCGTGGCACCCACCAGGTGGTAGAACGCTCCGGTCCGCCCCACGAAGATCGGAGAGTTCCTTGCGCCGCACCCGCTTCCTGCCCCTTCTGCCGTCGGCGCTTGCTGCGAGCGCGATCATCTTGGCGGCGGTGTCGCCGAACGCCTCGGCGACGAGTTACTCACCCGAAGCCCCGGGGGTTGACACGATCTCGGCAGGACCGTGGAACACATCGCAGGGAGACGCCTCGGCGGGTGGAGAATACCTGAGCGCGCTGCTAACCCCCGCGTTCACGCCCGGTGGCGCCGAAACGACGCTCGGCGGTGTTGGTGAGCCCAACCTGGCGGTCTATCCCGGCGCGACCGTCCCGTATCCGAGCGGCGTCGCCGGTACTCCGGGGCCGCTGGACGGGTACTGCTCGAGCCTCGGCGCGAACCCGCAGACGGGGTCGCCCGTGGCCCAGCCAGGACGCTCGCTCCCCTTCGCTCCTTACTACTTTCCCGACATCGTGCGCAACGCCGACGGGTCGCTGACCGGCTATTTCGACTATCGGCCGAAGGATGCCGACGAGGCGATCACGGTCGCCCGTTCCGAAGACGGGGGCAAGACGTGGAAAACCCTCGGTACGGCGCTCGAGCAGAACCATGGTTACTGCCCCACCGCCGACACAAACGACGACGGCCAGGGCCACCCCTACGTCGCCGCGATCGGCGGCAGCACCCACCTCTACACGCTCCAGCGGCCCTCGGGCGACTATGAAGGCGTCGGGCTCCTGGTTCACAGCGTCGAACCCGCCGCGACCAACCCGCTCGCCGGGCTGCCGTCCAGCGAATCCGTGGGCATCGACCCCAACACCTTCGCCGAAGGGGAAGTGACGGTCCCCACGAGCGGCGGCGCCACCATCCCCGTCTCGACGCTCGGCAGCGAAGGGTCTCCCGAGCACATCGTCGCCGGCCCCTACGAGGACTACAACGCCGCGACCCCGTCGAAATCGATCATCACCTGCACGGGCACCAGCAGTGCGCCCGCCTCGCTTACCGGCTGCACGGTCTCCGGCGGCACCCCGCTAACCGTCAGACCCGCCGATGACCTAGTCCAGGTGATCGCGACCGCTGAAAAAGCCGCTTCGATTCCCGCCGGCCCGAACAAACCGAGCGGCGAAGGCGGCGTGAAAGAAATCAAATTCCTCAACGGCAACCCGACCGTTTCGCCGCTGACGACGTTCATCCTCAACGAAGACGCCCCCAACCGCCTCTATATCGATGGCGTGAGCGTCTATTGCTCGCAGGCCAACGCGAACCCGACCACCAAGATCGAGTTCTGCACCAATACAAGCGGGTCGGCCCTGTCCGTCAACCCCGGCGATGCGATCACCGCGGATCCGATCCTTGCGCCGAACGCCCGGGTGACGACCGGACTGAAGTCTCCCGATGGCATCGTTGGGACGCTGCCCAGCTATCCGGGGGCGCCGGGCGGCTCGACCGTCGTCCTCTACACGCAGAAGATTCTCAACTACTTCCTCGTCGGGATCGTCGAAGGGTCCGTCACCGGCTCCACCTACAAAAGCGGCGCGGTGACGCTTCCCGCCTCGACGATCACCTACGTGCCGTTCGTCCACCCGAGCGAGCCGCTGCCGAACACGGGCGCCTTCAAGATCTATCTGGGGACGGCGGTCGGAAGCCCGATTCAGGCCGTCACCTGCACCGGCTTCACCCCGGCTACCCAGACCGGCGTTCCCGCTGGTGCGTACAACCTCACGGGCTGCTCGGGAGGTACCGGCACCGTCGCGAAGGAAAACTGGATCGGTGGCCCCAACGCAGCGATCGCGCCCTACTCGGCGCTGGAAAAGCTCGGCGAGGGCAAGAACGGGAAATCCTCCGGCCCCCAGAAGCTGTTCGGCAACAACGAGGACTACACGGTGCTCCGGGCCGCGTACACGACCAACGGGATCAACTTCACCGACCTGGGCGCGATCAGCGGCTCCACATCGGGCACCGGAAACAACAGCGGCGCCTACAACGACATCTCAAACCCCTTCCAGCAGACGAGCCCGTCGGAAGGCTCGCCGACCAACCTCGCGCCGTCCAGCGCCGATGAAACGGAGCTCCGCTATGTCGGCTCGCGGGGCACGATCGTGACCAATCCCGACGGCAGCTTCGGGATGTTCCTGTCGGGGTCGTGGGCGACGGACGGCGACAGCGACGCGTTCAACCAGATCTTCTACTCCTCATCGACCAATGGCAAGGAATGGTCGGTGCCGAAGGTCGTCCTCAGTTCCGATTACACGTTCTCGGCGTCGGCCAAACAGGACGAAGAACTGGCCAAAGGAGTCAACGCGCCACTCGGGGTGAGCGCCTACTACTCCGGCCGCGCCTACGGCCCCTCCGTCGTCCAGAACCCGGATGGCTCGCTGACGATGGTCTTCAGCGGCTACCGGCTGCCCAAGCCGATCACGGCGGCCGGGACAGTCCTCGGTACGAGCGGCCTGTACAAAATCGGTCCCAAGGATCCGGCGCTCTACCGGAACATCCTCACGCTCCAGCTGAGCTCGCACACCTCGCCCGGCGTCCCGACGACGACCACGGTGAGCGCCTCCGACGGCGGCACGGGCGGAGTAGGCGCCCCCGTCACCTACACGGCCACGGTTGCGCCGAACTCGCCGGGCGTCGGCACGCCGACGAAAACCGTCGCCTTCTCCGACAGCAACGGCCCGATCGCCGGCTGCACGTCCGAGCCGCTCTCCGGCGGCTCGCCCGACAGGGCGAGCTGCTCGACCTCGCACGAGGCCCCCGCCGGCAAAGACGAGCTCACCGCGAGCTACTCCGGCGACAGCAACTATTCAGCGTCCTCGGGCACCGCCGGCCTGGAGATCACCGAAGCGCCCACGATCACCTCGCAGGACCACACGACCCTCGTCAAGGGAGCCGAAGGCAGCTTCACGGTCACCGTCGGCGGCACCCCGGCGCCGACACTGTCAGAGTCCGGCGCACTGCCCGAAGGAGTCGCCTTCAACGCTGCCACCGGCGTGCTCTCCGGTACCCCGACTGGGGACGGCACCTACCACGTGAGCTTCACCGCCGAAAACGGGGCAGGCTCGCCCGCGGTCCAGCAGTTCACGCTGACCGTCGACTCCGCGCCCGCCATCACCTCCGCGCCGCAGGCGACCTTCACCGAGGCTACCGAAGGGAGCTTCACGGTCACCGCATCGGGGACCCCCCAACCGACGCTGTCGGAGTCGGGGGCGCTGCCCGAAGGCGTCAGCTTCAACCCCGCGACGGGAGTGCTCTCGGGCACGCCCACAAAGGACGGCACCTACGCCGTCAGCTTCCAGGCTGAAAACGGCGTGGGCTCGCTGGCCGTCCAGGAATTCACGCTGACCGTCAGCGCGCTCCAGATCAGCGGGCCTCCCCAACTGAAGGCGCCAAGCACCACGCCCAACAGGGGATCCTTCACCCTCGAATGGACACCGGACGGCGAGACGGCCGGCGTCTCCGGCGTCACCTATACGCTTGAGCACAGGAGCGCGTCGGGCGACTGGGAAGCTGTCGCCAGTGGGCTGACGGGCACCGAATACACGTTTTCGGGAGAAGGGATGACGTTCTCCTCGGAGGCTGAAGGCACCTGGACCTACCGGGTCCTGCCGGCCGCCGATGGCGCCGATGGCGAATACTCAAGCGTCTCGGGGCCCGTCAAGGTGGACCGCGGTGCCCCCAACGCACCTGTGGCGACGGCCTCTCGTGCTCCCGACTACTCGGGTAACGGCGGGTGGTACAAGGACAGCGTCGAAGTGAGCTTCACAGCGAGCGGCGATCCGGTGCTCCCCGACGGCAGCGAAGGCAGCGGCGTCGACCTCGCCACCCTCTCGCCAGCCCTTGGCGTCTCATCCGATGGCTCGCACGCGGCGTGCGGGACCGTCAAGGACAAGGTCGCCAACGAATCGTCCCCGGGGTGTGTGACCGTCCAGCTTGATGCGACAGCACCCACACTCGAACTCAAATGCCCCGCCCCGGTGGCGATCGGTGCCACGGGCGTCTCGGCGACCCTGAAAGCATCCGACGCGCAATCGGGGCTGGCGAGCCCCGCCGCTGAAAGCATCCCGATCGACACCGCCAGCGCCGGGCCGAAGACCGTGACCCGCACTGCGATCGACAACGTGGGCCACGAAACGACCGCTTCGTGCTCGACCCTGGTCGGATACACCAAAGTCATCACCGGCTCCGTCAAAGGCAAGCTCATCGTCGAATCCGGCGAAGCGGTGGAGCTCACGGCGACCGCCAAAGCCAGCGGTGCAATCACCGTGAAGGCCGGCGGTGCCCTCGACATCGAGGGTGCGACGCTCTCCTCGTCGCTCGGCTCGAGCCAGGCGGCGCTGCTGCGGATCTGCGGCGCGACCGTCGCCGTCGCGATGAAGGCGAGCGCCACGACTGGGTCGGTCGTACTCGGAGAAGGCACGAGCGCCTGCCCGTCCAACACCTTCTACGGAACCGCCACCGTCAAGGGCAATCTCGGCGGCGTGCTGGTGGACGAAGACGCCTTCCACGGCTCGCTCAAGGTCCAAGGCAACTCCAACGGTGTGAAGGTCCTCGCGAATGACATTGCCGGCTCGCTCACGGTGACCGGCAACACCGGCACCGTGACAGACACACCCAACAACGTCGAAGGACGGTCGAAACTGCACTAGCGACGGACCCCGATTCTCGTTCAACGCGAGCGGGGCTGGATCTGTACCCGAATCGAGTTCGCCCGCCTCAACGGCCTCGCGGGCGAGCCGCTCGCCCTGAGCCGATCAACATCGCGCGGGAACGGAGTGCCCGATCACCAGCGCCTCGGGGTCGTTACGCCGGACTGCGCCCGAGCGAGGCCCTGGCGCTGCGCTGGGGCGACGTGAGAGAGAACACGATCCTCGTGCAGCGGTCGATCTCCTACGGCGAAGAGAAAACCACCAAGACCAAGGCGAGCCGCACGGTCCGCCTCTTCGACGCCCTGCGCCGTGATCTTGCGGAGTGGAGGCTCGCCAGCGGCAGGCCGTCCGAGACGGCTCTCGTGTTCCCGGGTAGCGAAGGAGGGCCGTGGACACTCCCGGCCTATCAGTCGTGGCGCAGGCGAGCCTTTGCGCGCGCGATCGAGGCCAGTGGACTGGAGCACGCGCGGCCGTATGACCTCCGCCATAGCTTCGCCTCGCTGCTGCTGCATGAGGGCCGCAACGTCATCTATATGGCTCGGCAGCTCGGGCACGACGCGCGGCTCACGCTCACCGTCTACGGGCACGTCATGGAGGAGCTTGACGGCTCCCCGCACGCCGACGCCGCGAGCGCAAGACAAGCCGCCCGTGACTCGCATGTTCGCGCCTCGTTCGCGCCGGCCCAGCTCGCAGCCGTCTAACCGCGGTCGCGATCCGGCAAGAATGTGGCGATTAGCAGGCCGATCGTGCGAGTGGGACGGTTTTCAATTACCAGCTAGAGCCAGATTCGGGCTGTTCTGGAGGTCGTTTGTACAGGCGGCACAGCTCTAGCGTACAAATCGGGGGTTCTGGCTGATTTTAGCTTTCTTGAGCGGAATCCTGAGCCTAGCGAGCATGGATGGCTTGGGCTGGGTTTGTTGTCGGGGCAGTGTCTATCTGTAGCTGTGCTTGGCAGAACGGGCAGTCGGCGGCGAACAGGATTGGGGAGACGGTGCTCTTGATGGCGAGTAGGTCCATGAGGGGTTGCTTGAGGGCTTCAAGCGCAGCGCGAGATGCTGCAATCTCAGGTAGCTGCTCTGAGGTACCGACGCGCTCCACGATGGCTTGTAGGGCGGCTTCGTGTTCGCTGGCTGTCTGGAGGATTTGCTCAATATGGGCGTCGGGTAGAGCAGCGACCTTGGCCTCATCTCGTAGGCCGCTGGCTATGTAGACGCTCCAGAAGGTCGCTCCGTCGCGGAAGTCGTCGCGTACTGCTCGGAGTACAAGCCGGTAGCTGCCAGAGTGGGCAACGACCAGCCGGGCGATGCTGGTAGCGATGCTTTCTCGGTCGTAGCCGTCAGGGATGCTTGGGCTCGTGATGACGGCGCGTTCAATCTGCTCGCGCGATGTTTCTGGCGCGGCTTGGCTCCGAGCTACAGCCTGGTCCCATTCGCTAAGAGGCTGGAGTAGGTCAGGAAAGTGCGTGATGAGCGCAAGTTGAAGCTGGCTGGCTCCTGCGGGGAAGTCTGCGAAGTCCGAGAAGGCCACTTGGCTTACGGTCTTCTTGAGTAGGCCCAACCACTCATGTAGCTGCTGTTCGTGGATTTGGCTGACCTCAGCGCGTTCTACGGGCAGCGGCCAGGCGGGCTCGGGGCTCTCGGGTCCGGCTGGTTTGCGGTCAATGATGAGCGTGGTCGCCAGAATCACTGCGAGAGCGAGTCCGGCTGCGCCGTACCAGGCGATATAGCTGACCTCACGGTGGCTGTGGTCGCTGATGCTGAGGCTGATGCCAGCAGCGGCGGTGAGGGCGAAAACACCGGACGCAATCGTGCGTACATAGGTGAGCTTGATAAAGCCGAACCAGCTTGGAACCCGCTGCTCATTGGTCAGCCAGGTCAGCAGGCTAGAAGCGAGAAGACCAGCAAGTCCAGATATTAGGGGTGTTGCGAGCACAGGCACGCAGTCTACGCCCGGCTAAGGCTGGAAAGACACGCTACGCGGCGGGCTACGAGGCAGACGGCGGCTCCCAGTATCGTTGGGCTTCATGGACAGCCTGGACCTAGCGACTCTTGAGGGTTTGACGGCGGCTCTCACGGCAACATATGCCGGGAGCGAGCCGCCACAAGAGATTGGTGAGTGGGACGGGACTTATTGTCCTCAGTGTGGCGACACTCGCCGGATGATGCTCATATCTCTGCGATGGGTGGACCGCTGGGCAGAGGGTGCAGTTCCATCTTTTCCACGCGGGACGATGAGCCAGGCTGCGAGCAAGAGCCCGACGCCTTCGCTCTTTGTCGCGGCCTGTGTGCAATGCAAGAGCAACCTGACGCTGGTTGTTTCTCTCGGTCCTCAAGGAATCTGCCCCGGCCCCGGTTCACCGGACACTCTGGTGAACAAACTGATCATGCCACTACGGCCTGAGCGAGCGCAGCGAGATGTGCTCGTGCTTCGATCGGGG
>Ga0207927_1000806_pt1 | contig 13273 bp, 17 predicted proteins | sample NGESurdeep072012_2_FD_184456 | JGI IMG/M metagenome (GOLD analysis project Ga0207927, IMG submission 184456) | Arctic peat soil microbial communities from Barrow, Alaska - NGEE Surface sample 210-2 deep-072012 (SPAdes) | ecosystem: Environmental > Terrestrial > Soil > Wetlands > Peat ... | reverse complement strand
ATAGTGCCGTCCATGGGAACGGAATCCATGACACCGCGCATGGATTCGGTGGCCATTTGGTCAGCCAACTCGCGCTTGCCCTGGCCCATGGTCTTGGCCGAGGCGATAGCGGCTTCCTCCACAACGCGGAGAAATTCCAGCGCAAGGTCGGCCTCAAAATTTGTTCTCGGAGTGTAGTGATTGGTATCGGTTGCAGGTTTCGGTTCAGCGTGGACCTTGGTAGCCATGTGGTCTCCGTGGAGGTCGCGGCTCGCTGGGGCAGGGCAGCGGTCGCGCTGCGTATTTTGGTAAGAGAGCTAGAGCGCGATTACTCTCCTCGATCCGGCCCAAACCTAAAGGATACACAAATATCGTCCCAGGAGCGTCAGCGAATTTTCACGATTCCGCAGAATGGGATGTGAGCGCGCACCGTCCCGGTTGGTGGAGTATAGTGCTCATCGCACTCGCCTTCGTCGTGAGGCGGAGAATTTGCGGGAGGATTCGATGACCGTAATTGGAGGACTCATGACCCCAGCCATTCAACAGTCGGTGGAGTTCGGTGCCCCGCCCGAAACGCTGTACGAGATGTACATGGATTCGAAGCGGCACTCGCTGGCGACCGGCGCACCCGCCAAGGTGGATCGCAAGGCCGGTGGCGTCTTTCGTGCGTTCGGCGGGCAGCTAAAGGGAAGGAACCTGCTGGTGGTTCCGAATCAGATGATTGTTCAAACGTGGCGGGCGGAGGGATGGAAGAAGACCGACCCGGATTCGATCCTGGTGATGCGTTTCAGCAAGACGAAGACCGGCGGACGAGTTGATTTGGTGCACGTCAACGTTCCCCAGCACGATCACCAGGGCGTTACCGACGGTTGGCGGCACTATTATTGGGAGCCGTGGAGCGTCTACATTGAAGCCCTTGGCCTGAAGAAAAAAGCTGCCACTCGCGCTAAGCGCAAGTAGCTGCGACGTGACGCGCCGGGCTTTTTTGTCTCAAATCAACCGCGCAAAAAACTCCCCGGAGGAAGCCGTCACAGGAGCGGTTCCTCCGGGGAGTTGAGTTTGTGCGCTAGACCGCGTTACAGCAGTTTGCGGCGAGCCACTCCGAACAATCCCAGCACGCCGGTGCCCAGCAGCATCAGGCTGGCAGGCTCAGGCGTCGGGACTACGTCCACTTCGAACGGAGCCACGTTGCTGATCGGATTCTGAGCATTGCCGTCGCTGCCACCCAGGATCTGGAAGTATCCGAAATAGGATCCATTTGCGGTTGCGACGGGAACGTCCACAGTGAACAGAACCCCGGTGTAAGTTCCACCCGGGCTCAGAGAGAGCGGAAAGCCCAAGAAGCCGCTATCGTCCACGGTCAGGGGCGAGTCCACATTGAAGCTGTCGCCGTTTAGAAAAATGTCGGCCGCATTCGTGTTCGGGGCCGTGACTGTGGCAATAAAGCTTACTGTGCCCGGCGCATAGCTCGTTTGCACTGGGTTTGCCAAAGTCAGGGTGATCGAATCAGCCGACGCCGGCACTGACAGCAACAGAGCCGCTGTCAGTACCAACATTGAGAGAGTGAGTACCAGTTTTCGATTCATCGTTTTTCGTTTCCTTATGTAGTGGGCTCCTGGAGCCTACGGCAAAGTTGCTCTGATGCTGGCACCGAACGATCCGCTGGTCGGACAAGCAGTGTAAGTTCCGTTGTACTTCTCGAGAACCGACGAACCAGACGTTCCGGACGAAGACGGGAATGTAACCGTCGTTGTCGCGAAGCCGCCACCTGGTACGAGGTTGCCGATGGTCTGCGGGATTGGTGCGCCACTTCCGGCACCGAGCGTGGCCAAGGTCAGCTTCACATTCTGTGCCGAACCGGTGCCGTTGTTGACGGTGGTTACCGTCGCCTGATAACTGCCATTGCCCAATTTTACGAGGCTGGCGGTCGTAGTCAATTGTACCGTCCCGCAAACAATCTGCTGCGGGTTGATCGCTGTTACATCGTTGGAGGTGTTCGGGTTCGCGGAGCCACCGCCGCTGACCGTCGCAGAATTGGTGACCTGCGCCGGCGCATTGCTGGCTACGTTAACTGTGACCGTGATCGCGGGATAGCTGGATCCAGACGGCAGATTGTCAGCCCGGGTGCAGGTTAGTGTACCCAGAGTGCAAGTCCATCCCGATCCGCCGATGGCAGTCGCCACCAAGTAGGGAGAGGGCAGCGTGTCGGTTACGGTGACCGTACCAAAGGTGTAGCCCGGACCGTTGTTCGTGATCGTGAGCGTGTAGGTTGCGCCTACCTGGCCCTGAGTGAAGTTTCCAGAGTGCGATTTAAGGATGGAAACCACGGGTAGGATCGGAGTGCAGCTCGGGTACTTGAACGCGATGATCTGCGTCTGGTAATTTCCCAAGCTACCGTTAGCCTGACTGTTGTAGTACTCGTTGGTGTGCCAGAAGGTGCAGTCATCCGTTGGATCAACGCTCATGGAGCTGTAGTCGCCCCAACGATGGCAGACCGAACCGCCGCAGTTGAAGACGCCCGAACCGGCGCCAGGGACGGCATCCGTCTCGCCTTGTGTCAGTACGCCCAGAGTGTCTGTCGCCAGGCGTCCCGCGCACTGCATGCTCGGATAGTTGGGATTGCTGGCGTTCGACGTGCTGTAACACAGCGCCATGTTGCCACCGTTGTCCACTGCCAGGCTGCCCATCCAGCGGAAGAGCGTCGTGTCAGGTCGGTAGATTTGCTGCTGGACAATAGGAGTTTGGACCGTGCCGCCAGTGACGTCGATCTGTCCCCATTGAGGAGAGGTGTTCGATCCGGTGACGCGGGTGGTGTGGTTGACCCACAACGACTCGGTGCCGGCGATCTGGCGGTACTGCACGCGTTGCATAAGGCGGTTGCCGAGGCTATCGAGGTTATTCGCACTGGTGGCCGGCGGCGGCTGAGGAATGATGTTGGTGCCGACGTTGTTGTAGGTCGCGTGCGCAACAGCGGTTGCCGCGCTAATGCTGCCGCCGCCGTTGCAGGCGCCGGGAGTGATCGTTCTTACGTTGAATGCGTTTGAGGTGCCCGACTCCGAGACGAAGTATTCGTGGGTCGAGGCCGACGGAAGGTTGCTGCCTTTACCTAGCATTTCAGCCGGCTCATAGCCGAAGTTGGCATTTCCAGACAGGAAGCCGAGCGAAAAGCTGGCCGGCAGGCCGGCGTACATCTGGTTCTTGTTGAAGGAGGCGAGGATTCCCCCGTTAAAGGAGCCGGCATTCAGGAAGCCGTTGGCGCCCATGTAGAGGCAACCATCGTTCCACATGCCGAACTTGGGGTAATCGTTTAGGGTGTTGGTGGGCACTGGCGCCTGGTCGATGCGGAAGGCATAGAGGTACCAACCGCCTGCCACCGGATCGCCGGTCTGGGATACGGCGATGCATTCCATGTAAGGAGCTACCGGATTTCCGCCACTGAGATTGAAGCCGAGGTTGGTGAGGATCCAGCGATCAGCTGTCTGATCATACTGCACGATGGGGTCGCCGAACGGATCGGTGGTGCAAGGCGTGCTACCGGCGTTGGCCCACAGTGCAACTTCGGTGAAAGCAGCCAGGCGGTTGCCGGTGGCTTTGTCGTAGATCGCATACCCTTCGTTGATGGATTGAATGTAGTGGTTCAATCCCACATCGCCGTTGGTGTCAGGCGGATGACCGTTACCGCACTGGCCGCCCACGCAGTAGTTGTCGAGATAGCTCATGCCGGAGTAGTCTGCGGTCAGAGCAGGCATCGGACCCAGCGGAGCGGGAGCTAGCGCGGTCGGGGTCTTCAAGGGAAGATCGTTGTGAACGTAATCCGGGGGTTCAATCAAGTCTAGTTCGGGGTGCTCGCGCGACGTGATCTGCGGGAGGTCACGAACATCGCCGTTGAATACGCCGACTGGTTCGACTTTGTCGACCTTAACTATAGGGTAGGTGCGAAGCTCATCGGCCGGATCCGGTGGCGGCAGGGGCGCAGCGGTTCCGGTTTGTGCTGTCTTTGCATTGCCGGAAGATGTGCCGTGAGTGCTGGACTGCGCAGTTGTGCTGGCCTTAGACTTTGCCTTCTTGGCCTTGGCGTTTGTCTGCGGCGCGGCACTGGAGCCAGAATTGGATTGATCACTCGGAGCGCTCATCATGCCAAGGCTGAACAAACAGACCATGGCAAGCGCAAGTACGAGTCGAGTAGGAAGTAAAGCTCGAGTCATTGTGTCATCTCCTGAACGACGATGTGGCTAACAACGAATTGGCATGTCTGGCTGGTAGGGCCAAACGGATGTCCCTTGCGACCGATAGTGACTGGGAATAGCGGTTACGCGCGCCCAGAGGTGCACTCGAAAACCAATTGGCTCAGTAGCACCTATCGGGCATACATCTGGGCTTGTATCGTGCCGCGCTCGCACCGTTACCAGATCCCGGATCAATCGGAATATGCTGTTTCTTAAGCCTGTTCTCGGGTGTCACGGAGAAGGTACTACCGCGATTAGTAGTTTGCAAGCAATTCTCTGGGTAATTTTATAAATTAGCGGTATCCCCCACTAAAATGGGTATATGATCGGCTAGATCGGGTAACCGCTAATAGAATGCTCAATGGGTTACCAGGCATCTCAACGTAGTAGTCTTGATCGGGAAGACGACAGTTGCATATCCGTCCGGGTGATACCCATGCGCTCATATCACTGGTTCCTGCTCGCCGCCGCGTCGTTGCTTGTGCTCTCCTTTGGTGCAACAGCCACCGCGGCCAGTCCGCCTTCGCCGCCACTGGTCCAATCCGCAGACGAGCCTTCCACGATTTGGGGCGGACAACACGTCGAGCTGGAATTCACCAAGGACGGCGGCACTCTCGAGTTCGACTGCGCTACTGGTACCATCACAAAACCTCTCGCAGTAGATGCTCACGGGAAGTTCAGAGTCAGCGGCACCTTTACCCGAGAGAGGCCGGGACCGACGATGCGCGATGGCAATCCCGCGGCGAGTGCCACGTATTCCGGATCGGTCGAAGGCGACACCATGCATTTGACCGTTGTGGCGGGACAGAACAAAGAGAGTATGGGAGAGTACGTGCTGGTGCGCGGTCAACCCGGGCATGTAATGAAGTGCCGCTGAACGAAACGGAGCTTGCATCGTTGCTGGGGTCTGCCGGCGGTGGTCGGAGGCTAGTGTAGAGGTCCAAGTACGCGCGTTCTTGCATCGGCTGGTGACGAAATAAAGAACTTTCGGCGGCGCCCATATCGGTCGTACAATCCCACTGAACTTGGGGGGCGAATGCCAGTTATCTCTCTGCGCGACGTGGTCGAGGCGCTCGACCTGCAAAGTGATGAGCTGCGATCTTGCCTCGATCCGGATACAGGCGAGATTGTTACTTTCAGCGAGGAAGAAGCGAGTTTCGCCGAGAGTGACGATTGGGAGGATGCCCCGGAGTGGATGAAGGAGTTCCTGCCGAAGGTCAAGCGCGCGCTGGAAGACGATCGCATGTTGGAACTGCCGGAGCGCGTGCATATTGACGAGTGGCGCATGATGCAAAACTTCGCCGACGAAAAAGAGCAGTGCCGGTGTCGTCCTGAGCTGTTGTCGGCGGTCCACGGTCCGGGTGCGTTTCGACATTTCAAGAATGCGATTCGACGGCTCGGGCTGGAGGACTCGTGGTACCAGTACCGCGAGGCGGCCTTCGAGCAGGTTGCCAAAGAATGGTTGGAAGAGAACAAGATTCCGTATCGGTGATTCGAACCTTAGATTCATCGTGGTCAATGTCAGCGCGGACGGTGCGGCACCCGCCGCTCCGGGTGTAATTTCACCGCCCCGTCACAAATGCAAACCGTCGTTGTGCTAGTCTGGCGAACAACGCGACACTTTCCGGAACCGCCCGGGTTTTGTGCAAGTGTTGCTTTCGTGGGGAGAAGAGCGAACAAATGGGCCCGAGTGTCTGGCGGAAGAATCCCAACCCTTTCCTTCCAGTCAGTGTGCTCGGTGCCAAGATGATTTGCGGCCTTCTATTGGGCTCCTCTCTCCTGTTAGCGCAGGCGGAGAGCACAGGCTCCGCCGCCGCTGCCAGCGAGCCGCAGGGACGCTCTTCCGATGCAGCCACACCTGCGAGCGGACAGGCGCAGGATTCCCTGGCAATTGGACGCATCGGCGGAACGGTGCTGGATGCGACGGGCGCACCGGTTTCCGGGGCCCAGGTCAAGCTCACTCGCCTGACGACTACGCCGGTCCTGGAGACTCCTACTGCACAGGACGGCCATTTTTCCTTTACCAATGTTGCGCCCGGACCCTTCGAGCTGAGCATTGCGCTTGCGGGCTTCAAGACGAAGGCGTTGTCCGGGAACCTGCCTACCGAAGGGGGCTACCTGGCACCGGCGATCACGCTTGAGTTGGCTCCGGTGGTCACCGACGTAAGCGTGCGGCTGACGACGGAGGAGATTGCCGAAGAACAGATTAAGGTGCAGGAGCAGCAACGCTTGCTGGCGGTGATTCCCAACTATTACGCGAGCTACGTGGCTGATGCCGCGCCCATGAATCCGAAACAGAAGTTTGCGTTGGCGTGGAAGCTGGCGATCGATCCGTCATCGTTTGTGATCGCAGGGATGATTGCGGGAGGGGAGCAGGCGAACAACTCGTTCCCCGGCTACGGACAAGGCGCGGCGGGTTATGCCCGGCGCTTCGGCGCGGCGTATGGCGACTTTTTCATCGGCACCTACGTGAGCAACGCTATCCTACCATCGATTCTGAAACAGGACCCACGGTATTTCTATAAAGGCACGGGCACGATCAAGTCGCGCATTCGTTATGCCCTGGCTATGTCAGTGATAACGAAGGGTGATAATGGCCACTGGCAGCCGAACTACTCGGGGATCCTGGGAAGTTTGGCATCGGGCGCTATCTCCAATCTGTATTACCCCGAAGGCAGCCGCCACGGTTTCGAAACGACGTTGAACAATACGCTCATCGGGATTGGGACTTCGGCGGGGGTGAACATCTTGCAGGAATTCGTGTTTCGCAAGGTAACGCCGAAAAAGCCCAAGGTCGATCCCCCGACCACGTAAACGCAGATGACAGGCACCCTCGCGAGAGATTCTTCTTGACGCGGACTGGGTGGGCCACCTGTCCGGGCACCTGCAATCAGGCCACGTTAGTATTCTGAAACGTGATCTCCAGGCCAACTCAGCCCGCCAAGACCCGCCGTTGGAAGAAGTACTTGTGGCCGTTTGCTCGATGGCTGGTCGCCGGTGCACTGGCTATTTGGTTGGCCGCCGCGCTGCTCCTGGTTGCGGCGCGCTGGATCGATCCACCGACAACCGCGGTGCAAGTCGAGCGCCGGTTACAGGCATGGATCCACGACAAGCCGTATCAGAAGCGGTATCAATTCGTCCCTCTCACGCAAATCTCGCCCAATCTGCAGCACGCGGTAATTGCAGCGGAGGATGCGCGCTTCTTTCAGCACCACGGGTTCGACTGGCACGAAATGCAGATCGCTGTCGATGAAGACCTCGAAGGCGAACGAACCCGTGGGGCCTCCACGCTGACACAGCAGCTGGTGAAGAACCTATTCTTCGGAACGAGCCGGTCCCTCGTGCGCAAGGCCGCTGAGGCGACGCTGGTTCCGGTGGCCGAAGCGGTACTCGGCAAGCAGCGCATCCTGGAACTCTACCTGAACGTGGTCGAGTGGGGCCCCGGCATCTATGGCGCGGAGTCGGCAAGCCGTATCTACTACGGAAGGCCGGCGCGGAACATTGAACGGCAAGAGGCAGCGCGACTCGCTGCGGTCCTACCCGGTCCGCTGAGACGACGGCCCGAGCGCATGAACCGCTATAGCGCGATCATTCTGAATCGGATGCAACAGATGGGGTGGTGATTTACCCACGTTAGGCCAACGGACGGCCCACCCCCCCCACCCGGGTCATGTGGAATCAGTGAGTTACGAACAAATTCCGTGCAAAGCCGCACAAACAACCAAGTTATAGGTAAAGTAGCACAAACAAAGGAGTTATTGCTAGGTAATGTCCGAGCCGTCTATTAAAATCAATAGCTTGGCGACGTTTTTGGCGCAAAGTCCTGACACCATTGGAGTTATCGAGAAATGTCAGAGATCGGGTCGAGCGACGTCGCTGGGACGCCAACTCGATGATCGCAGTTGGTGATGGCGACGAAAAGAAAAATCAGTAGGTCGATGTGACGGAGGTAACCAATCCGTTCCGATTTGGGAAGGCTGATGGGTGGTGGACCGAGGTTAGCGTCCCAGAGAAGGACGCGAACCCGGGGCTCCCGGCGGTGCTGGCGAATATGGGCCACCGAATGTGTGGGCCAGCAGCGTGGTCGCGACGAAAAGGCTGGGCTATAATCAGGCTGTGCTGACTGACGAAGATAAGCAGTGGATCAAGCAACAGCTCGAGGGCGTAGAAACCACCCTGCTAACGGAGTTCCACAAGTGGGCTTCGCCCGTCGAAATGCGCCAGCGGAGCCACGCCGCTGCGATTCGGGCACTCGACGCCGAAGTAGAGTCGCTCTCGGACCGGCTCAAGAGTTTGGAAGGGCGCTGAGCTTTGGTTGAAGTGAAATGGATTCCGCACTCGGGCTAATTGTGCCCGAGGTGCCCTCTCACCGGGCGTTGTAATACAAAATAATATCTGCTATTGTTCGCGTATTATGAGCGACAGTGAGAAGACCATCAGTTTTCGCGCGGATGCCGCAGAGATCGATGAGCTCGACGCGCTGGCGGCGGCGCAGGACCGCTCGCGCAGCTACCTGATCAACGAAGCGATCCGTAATTACGTTGAACTGCACGCCTACCAGGACGCGCTGGTTCGGCAAGGGCTGGCGGAGATGCGAAAAGGCCGCGTGGTCAGTCATGAGGAAGTGGTGAGGCGTCTGAAGAAGACCGGGCGCGCCTCGGAATGATCGAGTGGACCGAGCAGGCGACGCGGCAACTGGATCAGGCCCACGATTACATCGCGCTTTCGAATAGTGAAGAAGTAGCAGAGCGGATCGCAGCGCGAATTCTAAACAGCGTGCAACAGCTTGCTGCTTTCCCCATGTCGGGCCGCGCGGGGCGGGTACCGGGGGCGCGCGAGTTGGTCATCGCGAATACGCCTATTATCGCGTCCTATGCCATCGAGAAGGCCCGAATTGTTATCCTCGCTGTGTATCACGGAGCGCAGAGGTGGCCGGAGAGACTTTGAAGTCGATCGGGCTTGCGGCGAGAATCTTCACCACTGAGGCACAGAGACACGGAGGGATCGGGGACGAAAAACCCCACCCAAGGCCGCTGCGCGTCCTTGAATGGGGCACCGTTTTGACCAGCCCTGCCGAATACCCCTAACTCCACGGTCCGCCGAGCTTCCAGTTCTTTTCGAACCGGTCACCCTCCACGATTGCGTTCACGACGGGCATGAGGAAGTTACGAATCGCGGCCAGCGCAGATGCGAGGCTCTCGTTACCAACAAAGCTACGGTTCCTTGTGGCGAATGCTTTCCACTGGCTCAGTTTGGACGAGTTCTTCATGAAGTCCTCGGTGAACACAAATGGGACGTCCGTAGGCAATGGTGTCTTGCGTCGTTCAAATGTGCGTCGAACTGCTTCCTGCAGTTCCGTGCCGGCGAAGTTGAAGTCTCTCAAGAGTGTTCGAATGTCATGAATGTCCTTCATGCGGCTGTTGGCGATGCCGAGTTTCACCATGGCTTCGAACTTCTCAGCGATCGAGGTGACGATGGGGTAGACAAGAAGGGTTGGCTGAGGCATACCGAGCATCGACGGATACTTCGTTTCGTAGGGCGCCGGTGTCACGGCATCTCCAAAGCCGATATCGGCTTGGATGGGGATGCGGATTTTGCCTAGATATCCGGCGAGTGTGATCCGAACGCCTTCGTAATCGTCCGATTCCTTGATTGTCTGCGTTGTCACGCTGTCAGGATCGAAGCGGCAGCCATCGTCTATTTCATTAACTACTACTACAACGTCCCCACGCGGTTGGTCATCATCATCATGATGAACGACATCGACGACGCAGATCTCGCGAAAGAGGTCTGCCAGGCGATCAGGATCCTTGTCACCATGGGCAAGGAAGTCCACGTCGCGAGTGGGACGGTAACGTTGTTCGGTCCAGAGTTCGAATAGCAACGCGCCTTTCAAGACAAACCGGTCTCTGTATCTCGACTTCGATAGGCGGTAAAGGAATCGTTCCAAGCCATAGCGGGTCAGCGTGAGTTGGAAGTCTTCGCTGCGCTCGCGAGCCAGCTTGAGGAGCCTGTCGCGAACGGACGCGGCGACGTTCGTGACCTCCCGCTTGGTCACACAAGGCTCTCCATGTAGGGCAGCATGACTTTGGAGACGCGGCAGACCTTGGCTGCTTCCCACAGTTCGTCGGTCGTTGCTTTCTTCTTGCGGTACGTCTCGCGCAGGGCCTCAATAGCGATGTCGAGTCCGATTTTGTTGCGGAATTTGAAGCAGTCGGCGACCGTCTTTGCCGGGGAGTAGACGCGGAGCTTCACGCCGTCGATGATATGTTCGCGAACTCCAAACTCCAGTGGTCGTCCTGATAGCCGTACCCAGCGAATCGGCGGATAGGAGAGTGTGGGCTTCCACGATCTCACGTCAAGCGCCACCCAGACTTCGTGCGGGCTTTGCGTTGTCACCTCGTGAAAACGAAGCGCAGAAAGCAGGCAGATGACCGCCTTGGGAACCTTACGGGTGACCTCCAGAAGGCCCCGGTTTTCAGTGAGGTTTGAGTCCGGTGCTGCATACAGGCCGCGTTGGAGCTTAACGAGTAGCCCTTGGGAGACGAAGCGTTCGAGGTATTTGCGGTCAATTCCTAGTTTGCTGAGGTCTGCAGGCCGAATGAGCCGCTGCTTTCGAACCAGGGCTTTGAGCGCTTCCGTCTTTGTCGGACGTTTCTGCATGTCACGAATCCTTGATAAGTATACATAAGTATCAATGTTTTGTGACATCGCTTTCCGCAAAGTCCACGAAAGACCCACCCCGCCAAAATAAGGCGGGATGGGGCACCCTCGTGTAAGTTTATTCGCAACAATAGGTTAACGGGGTGGGCCACCCGCCAAATCAGCAACGCCCTAGTAGGTGAGTGGGTGCAAGTGGTGAAGCTGGGAGAGCGGATGCAGGTCTATTACTGCTCGACGCTGGTGCGCGAGATCGACCTCGCCATCCAACGCTCGACCATGGTCGAGCGTTGGATCCCTCTCCCCAACCAGGAACTGTAAGTAATGTCCTGGGACGCTCTGTAAGGTATGTCGTGGGACTAGACAAAAGGAAGGCAAATATGGGCCACCAACCCGAAAACAGGAAATTATGGGCCACGGATGATCGCGCTGCACCATCAGTTCATTGGTGAGGGCAGCTATCGAAAAAGCCCCACATTTGCCCAAAGAAGGCAGATATGGGCCACGGGATATGTGGGCAACCAGCCACCAGCCCGCATACGGCAATCAAATCATCGGCATTTTTGCTTCTCGATGTAGCTGGAGTGGGATATAGTGCTTTCGCCTGCGATGACGAGTCTCAAGTTACGGATCAGGCTGATTTGCTGACGTCTTTGTCAGAGCTATTCCTGAACCGAGGACTGCCAGGCGAGGAGATGATATTGATCATGAAATCCAATACTGTTCGGATTATTGCTGGGGTGGTTCTGTTAGCTGCAACTGCTGTGATCTGGCGCTACGGTTTTCCTAATCTCGTTCCCATCACTCCGGGAAAAGCCTATGAAGCTACATTGTTAAGTCAGGTGGCTCTGGTCGGCCTCGCTTTGGTCGTTATGTTTATGGCGATACTGGCGATCGTTTACTCGGGCTTGGGCGTTGCCGACCTCAAGCAGGCGCTCGCACTACCCGAGGGTTCAGTGCGCGCTCTCATCGCCTTCAGCTTGCTTCTAATGTTCGTCTGCATGACCGCATTCCTGTACGGCGGCGTGAACCAGGAACTTATCCCCGCCGGCAGTGCCAAGATAACCGAGACGCAACTCAATGCGCAGAAGGACCAGTTCACTGTGATTTACGAGCCGGCGAAGGACGACAAGGGCTCGCCTCAGTTTGAGAAAATGAAGGATGACAAGGGCGTCCCGACGTCTGAAGACAACAAATCAAAGCCTCTTTATGACGTCAGGTACTTCATTAAGCACAGCAAGGACGGCGACGATTTTGCGAAACAGATATTCACGACGTTGGCTACCGTTTTCGTCAGCGTTATCGCCTTCTACTTTGGTAGTAGCGCAACCAAATCAGGCGTAGGGGCGGGAGTGCTAGCTGCGACTGGATCAAAGGAAGGCGATCCGCAATCGGCGGTGACCGACGCCAAAGCAGCGGCTCACGATGCACAGTCGGCAGCTGATCGGGCTGCGGTTGCCGCCAAGACCGCGAACGACCGCGTTACACAGCTGCCGGGCGATGCAAAAGCCCTAAGCGATGCCAAGGCAGTGCAGGCGCAGAGCGATGCGGCGACGAAAGCGGCTCAAGCGGCGAAAGACCAAGCCGACGCTGCTGCAAAGGCGGCCGTCGCTGCAGCCGCGGCGGGTACAGACAGCGCTAAAGCCAGCGCTGCCATGGCCGACGCGTTCAAGGCACGCGATGCCGCAAAGGCTGCAGCCGACACGGCAAAGCAGAGCGCGGATGAGGCCGAGCGCTTGCTGAAGCAATGACCGAGCGCCGCCGGGTGGCCGTCCTTTCGCGTTCAAATGGAACCTCACCTTTCGAGCCCCACCCTGTCCGCAAAGTGCGCGGACAAGGGTGGGGCACCCAATACTCTGGGACCCCCAGTTTCCACCCTGTCACCAAAAAACAGTGACAAGGGTGGGGCACCTAGACTCAGCTACAAAGTGGAACAGGGGACGTCGTTAGAACGCTGCAATCCCCGTGATGTGTTCGCCGATGATTAGCGTGTGGATGTCGTGAGTGCCCTCGTAGGTTTTCACCGACTCCAGGTTGGCCATGTGGCGGAAGATGGGATACTCGTCGGCAATGCCGTTGCCGCCGAGGATGTCGCGGCCCATGCGGGCGCACTCCAGGGCCATCCAGACGTTGTTTCGCTTGGCCATAGAGATATGGTAGGGCTTTACCTTGCCCGCATCTTTCAATCTACCCACTTGTAGTGCGAGCAGTTGTGCCTTGGTTATTTCGCTAATCATCCAAACTAGTTTTTCTTGTACAAGCTGATGGCCGGCGATAGGCATGTCGCGGAACTGCTTGCGGAACTGCGCGTATTGCAGGGCGCAGTCGTAGCAGGCCATGGCGGCTCCGATGGCTCCCCAGGCAATGCCGTAGCGGGCCTGGTTGAGGCAACTGAGCGGCGAGCCGAG
>Ga0207927_1000805_pt1 | contig 13273 bp, 14 predicted proteins | sample NGESurdeep072012_2_FD_184456 | JGI IMG/M metagenome (GOLD analysis project Ga0207927, IMG submission 184456) | Arctic peat soil microbial communities from Barrow, Alaska - NGEE Surface sample 210-2 deep-072012 (SPAdes) | ecosystem: Environmental > Terrestrial > Soil > Wetlands > Peat ... | reverse complement strand
GCGTCTCGGCTACGCCCAGCACGTCTACCGACAACAGGGCGCGACCGTCGAGCGCTCCGTCGTCGTGACCGGCGGCTGGCAGACGAGCAGGGAGAGCGCCTACGTCCAGGCCAGCCGCGCACGGCAGGGCACCGAGTGGTTCCTCGCGCGCGAGGAGCTGGGTGTCGAGGGACTGGACGAGCGGCGCGTCAGCGACCTCGCCGAGAAGATGCGGGGCAGTCGCGCACAACTACCCTCCATTCTCTACCGCGCGCTCACCCCAGACGTGCCTGAGGACATCGGCGAGGAACTGCAGCGCTCCACCACCCGCCAGCTCGCACCCGACCGCGACCAATCACGCGGGATCTCACGATGAGCAAGAGGCTGCAGATCATGCTCCCGGACCCGCTCTGGGCCCAGCTGCAGGAGCTAGCAGCCAGCGCCGGCGAACCGCTCGCCACCCTGGCCGGGCAGATGGTGCGAAACGGCGTGGCGCTCGCGGCCGAGAGCGGCAGGGTCAGAGCGCGCAGGCCAGCGCCGAGCGTGGTCGGCAAGACGGCCGGCCGACCGCGGTGGCTCGAACCCTACGGCGGCGACCCCACCTGGCGCCAGGCAATGTGGGGAGCAATCGTCGCCCTGCACGGCCGCTACCCACGCCACCTCCAAGACCTCAAAGACGGCTGGTGGAACGACGAAGCGCACACCGAGACGCTGTGCGCCCTGGCCGTCTGGCGAGCCGAGATCGACGACACGGGTCAGGACCCCCGCGAGGAGCTCGTCTTCCAGGCGCAGCTCGCCGACTACGCCCACACACTCCGCCAACAGGGCGGCGGCGTCACCAATACGTGGCAGCCAGGCGCACCGCCGCAGGAGTGGGTCGGGAAATTGCCAGCGACGCGATTGGCACCGTGATTCCGCCCGAGGCCTTTGCACCCCGAAGTGCCGACAATCTACGTCCCTAGTCCCGGGACTGGGGACAAGGTGCTATTCTGTGCCCATGCTCAAGGGCGAGGACATCGTCGTGATGCTCAAGCTGGCCGCCGAACCCGCGGACTGGACGGTGCGCTCGCTCGAGGCCGAGATCGGTATTCCCCGCAGCGTGATCCATCGGTCGATCGTCCGTCTTGCGGACGCCGGGCTGCTGGACCCCAAACGCCGGCGCGTGAACGCCAGCCAGGCCGAAGAGTTCCTCGTGCACGCGGTCAAGTATGTGTTCCCGCCTGTGCTCGGCGGCGAGACCCGGGGCATTCCGACCGCGTGGTCTGCGCCGCCCCTGGCCGCGGAGCTCGCCCCGACGAACGAGCTACCTCTCGTCTGGCCTGATCCGATGGGTCAGGCCAGGGGCATCGCGCTGGCGCCGCTGCACGCCTGCGCTCCTGAGATTGCTCGCCGCGACCCGGCTCTAGCCGAGCGCCTCGCATTGATCGACGCTCTGCGCCTCGGTGACGCGCGCGTGCGCGGGCTGGCTGGCAAGCTGCTCCGTGAGCGTCTCTCCGGCACAGCCCTAGCCGCGTGAGCGTTGAGCTTCTCGAGCTCGCCGCTGAGGCACTTGAGCCTGTACTCGATGAAGTGGTCTTCCTCGGCGGCGCGAGCGTCACCCTGTGGATCACCGATCCAGGCGCTCCGCCTCCTCGCCCGACCATGGACGTTGACGTCGTCGTCGAGGTCACGACCCGCTCCGCCTTCTACGCTTTCGAGGAGCGGCTGCGATCTCTGCGCTTCAAGGAGGATCAGGCCGACGGGATCATCTGCCGCTGGCGCCACCGCGACAGCGGCCTGATCCTCGACGCGATGCCCTCTGACCCCAGCATCCTCGGGTTCGCCAACCGCTGGCAGGCAGCCGCGATCCCCCACGCGAGCGAGCGCGAGCTGCCCTCCGGGGCGAAGATCCGCGCCGCGCCGCCGACCTATCTTCTCGCCACCAAGATCGACGCATTCCAGGGCCGCGGGGGTGAGGACTTCCTCGCCAGCCGCGACCTCGGCGACATCATCGCCCTCGTCGACGGCCGCCAAGAGCTCGTCGGCGAAGTAGGCGACGCCGCACCCGAGCTGCGCGCGTATCTGGAAGAGGAGCTCGCGCTCCTGCTCGGCCATCCTCGATTCCCCGACGGCGTATTCGGGGCGCTAGCGCCGGACGCCGCCAGCCAGGCCCGCGCGGATGCCGTCGTCCTACCCCGGCTGCGGGAGATGAGCGCCAACGCCCCAAGCCGCTAGATCAAGCGCGCCCCCAAGCATCATTGACCACGGGTGCAGCGCCACCCACGGTAGGCGGCCTCTGGCTAGAGCTTGGCCTGCTCGGCGAGCCAATCTTCGAGCATGGGGCGCGTGAAGCGGATATGGCGCCCGACTCGAAGGCAGGGCACCCGGCCTGCGCGCACCGCCTCATAGATCCAGCTCGTTCTGACCGACAGCAGGCTCGCGGCCTCCTCGGGGCGGAGCAGCGGGCCCTGTGTGAGGGTAGTCCGGGGGGTTGCGATCGATGGTTCGCTCATGTCGTTACAGGCCGCCAAGGGCCTCAAGCGGCCGACGGAATGGGCACGCTCGCAGTGGGCAGCGACGATGGCCATGACGGCCCCAGGACCAGCTCCGGGAGTGCTCCGCGCCCCCGCGACGCCCCCTGGGGAAATCAGTGGGGAGATTAAGCAGCCCGTCGGAGGTGCGTGCTATGCTCAAAAATGCTTCGTTTGCAGGGCTTCTGGTGATGCCGGAGGAGGGACTCGAACCCCCGACACGCGGATTATGATTCCGCTGCTCTAACCGACTGAGCTACTCCGGCCCGGATGACGCAGAAGTCTAGCCGGACGTCCGCCCCGACCGCGAGGTGCCGAACATGCGGGCGCCGGGCAGGTTAGCCTCGTGCGAGATGGAGCCGCCGACCCTGCTTACGGTGCCGAATGTCTCGGAGGGGAGGACCGAGGCGACGATCGAGGCGATCTGCTCGGCCATGACGGGCGCCTCGCCCGGCGGGGTCCGTCTCCTGGACGTCCACTCTGACGCCGACCACCACCGCTCGGTCTTCACGCTGGCGGGCACGGCCGGCCCGCTCGCCGATGCGCTGCTCGCGGGCGCGCGCGCGGCCGTGTCGATGATCGACATCGTCTCGCGCGGCTCGCTGGACTCCGAGGCGGCCGGCCAGCACCCGCACGTGGGGGCCCTCGACGTGGTGCCGATCGTCTATCTCGACTCCTCGGCTCGCGGTGCTGCGTGTGCTGAGGCGCTCGTCGTGGCGGATCGATTGGGAGAGGAGCTGGGGTTGCCGGTCTTCCTCTACGGGGAGCTGACGAGCGACGGCGAGTCACCGCCGCGGACGCGGGCCGAGCTGCGCAGAGGTGGCATCGCCGGGCTCGCCGCCGCGGGTCTGAGGCCCGACTTCGGCCCGAGCGAGCTCCACCGGAGCGCCGGCGCGACGCTCGTCGCGGCCCGCCCTCCGCTGGTCGCCTTCAACCTCCAGCTCGAGGCGCCCGCGACGATCGAGGACGCCCGCCGGGTCGCCGCGCTCGTCCGCGAGGGCGGCGAGGCGGGCCTGCCCGGCCTGCGCGCGATCGGGGTGCTGCTCGACGGGGGTGTGGCGCAGGTCTCGATGAACGTCGAGCGCCCGTTCGAGGTGTCGCTCGCGAGCGTCGTCGAGGCCGTCCGCCGTCTCGCGCCGGTCGCGGGCGCCGAGCTCGTCGGCCTCGCGCCGGCCGCCGCGTTGGAGGGCTTTCCGCCCGAGTTGCCGATCGCGGGCTTCGACCCCGCCCGCCATGTGATCGAGAACGCATTAGGCTGAGTGCGTGGCTCAGACGCGACGCAAACGCAGAACCAAGCACCGCGGCAACGCCGCCGGCGTGGTCGAATCGCGCGGGCGGACCGGCCGCAAGCCGACCGCGGCGGAGAAGAGCGGCAAGGCGCGCGATCTGGCCAAGGAGCGCGAGAAGCAGCTCGACAAGCGTGATCGGCCGCCGACGTGGCGCGGCGCGTTCGTCAAGGCGATGTTCGCGACCATCTTCCTGCTCTTCGTCGTGATCCTCTTTCTCAAACAGGGCAACGGCGCGATCGGCCTGTTCCCGATCGTCCTCGGTCTCTACACGGTGGTGAGCTACTACACCGACAAGTTCGTCTTTGACCGCCGCCAGCGCAAGAAGGCCAAGGGCGGGTCGGCGTCGCGATGAGCGGACTCGACGTCCGGGCGTTCAGCGTCGGCCCGGTCCAGGAGAACTGCTACATCGTCCGCGCCGACAGCGGCGCTACGAGCGCCGTCATCGTCGACCCGGGCGAGGAGGCCGAGCGCCTGCTCGCCGCCGCCGAGGCGCTCGGAGTCACGATCGAGGCGATCCTCGTGACGCACTGTCATTTCGATCACATCGGCGCCGTCGCACCAGTCGCGGCGGCGACCGGCGCCCCGGTCTACTGTCCCGAGATCGAGCGCCCGGTGCTGGCCGACGTGATGAGCTGGGTGCCGCCCGGCTTCGGACCGTTCGAGAGCTACGAGGCCGATCACACCGTCGCGGGGGGCGAGCGGCTGACGCTCGCGGGCCTCGACTTCGATGTCCACTTCACGCCCGGCCACAGCCCCGGCCACGTCACCTACGCGACGCCCGGTGCCCTGCTGTCGGGCGACGTCCTGTTCCAGGGCTCGGTCGGTCGGGTCGATCTCCCCGGCGGGGACTGGGGGACGCTCGAGCGCTCGATCGAGGGCCTGTTGCGCGCCCATCCCCCGGAGACGGTCGTCTACCCGGGCCACATGGGCGTGACGACCCTCGGGCGCGAGCTCGACACCAACCCGTTCCTGAGCGAGCTGCGCGATCGGGTCCCACGGGCGGCGGCGGCCGGCTCGCCGCCCCTGCCACGTTGAGCGCGTCGAGGATCAAAGCGCCGCGCGGCACCTTCGACGTGCTCGGCGAGCAGTCCTCGGCGCGGCTGCTGCTCGAGACCCGCGCCCGCGCCATCCTCGAGCCCGCCGGCTACGAGCGCATCGAGACGCCCACGTTCGAGGCCACCGACCTGTTCTCCCGCGGCGTCGGCGAGTCGACCGACATCGTCCGCAAGGAGATGTTCACGATGCAGGATGCCGGCGGGCGCTCGCTGACCCTGCGCCCGGAGGGCACCGCGCCCGTCTGCCGCGCCTACGTGGAGCACGGCATGCACAAGCGCCGCCAGCCGGTCAAGCTCTGGTACCTCTCGAGCTTCTTCCGCCACGAGCGCGCCCAGGCGGGCCGCTACAGGCAGTTCTGGCAGGTCGGAGCCGAGGCGCTCGGCTCGGAGGACCCGGCTCTCGACGCCGAGTCGATCGTCCTGCTCGCGCGGCTGCTCGACGAGCTGCGCGTCACCGACGTGCGGCTGCGGCTCTCGAGCCTCGGCAGCCCGGCGAGCCGGGGCCGCTACCGCGAGGAGCTCCAGGCCCACCTGTGCGCCCACGAGGGCCGCCTCTCCGACGAGGTCAGGGCGCGCATCGACCTCAACCCGCTGCGAGCCTTCGACTCCGATCACCCCGGCACCCGGGAGGTGATGAGCACCGCGCCGCGGCTGCTCGACCGCCTCGACGCCGAGGATCTCGAGCACTTCGCGCAGGTCCGGGCGCTGCTCGACGTCGCCCGTGTCGCCTATGAGATCGACCCCACTCTCGTCCGCGGCCTGGATTACTACACGCGGACGGTCTTCGAGTTCACATCGGATTCGCTCGGCGCGCAGAGCGGCGTCGGGGGAGGGGGGCGCTACGACGGGCTCGTCGAGCAGCTCGGCGGACCGGCCACGCCCGGCATCGGCTGGGCCGCGGGCGTCGAGCGCATCCTTCTCGCCGGCGACGCCCAGCCGGCGGCCGCCGCTCCGGTCGAGCTGTTCGTGGCCGTCGGGGAGCGCGGTCCCGAGGTCGAGCTGGCTGCGTTCGCGCTGGTCCACGAAGCCCGCTCGGCCGGCGTGTCGGCGCAGATGGATCTCGGCGGGCGCTCGCTCAAGGGGCAGCTCGGTCACGCCGCGGCGCTGCGCGCCCGCTATGTGGCGATCCTCGGCGAGGGGCGGTGCACGCTCAAGGACACGCAGGCGGGCGGACAGAGCGAGCTGGCTCGCGAGCAGGTCGTCCACGCCGTGCTGCGCGGCCAGCACGACCTCTGAGCCGGAGGTCGCAGTCAGAGCGGATGAAGTCCCGCGCGCTGGTTCATCAGCCGCAGCAGGTCCTGCTCGGTGCGCGTGGCCTCGGGTTGGACGTAGCTGGTCGCGTCCATGTTGATCTCGGCCCGCCCCAGCGCGAAGCCGAACGCGTCGAGGTAGAGCTTGACCGTCAGGCGTCGGCTGCGTAGCGAGGACACCTCGGCGAGGATGCGAATGCCGAACACCTTCGTGATTCCCGGCAGCGATACCGGAACCCGCGTCACCTTGATCGAGTTGACGCGCACGCCGCTCGAGCCGCCTCCGGTGAAGTGGCGGCGCAGTACGCCCTCGTAACACGCCAGCCAGGACGGACGCGCGACGACCGCGACGCTCTCGCGCGCCAGCTGGGCGCTCGCCAGGACGGTCACCCGCGAGCTGATCGCTTCACGCGTGAGGGCCGTGCCGCGGGTGAAGTTGGGCGACTGCTCCTGGGTGGCCCCGGCCGTGCTCACCGCGCCTCCGCAGCGGCGCGTTTCCGCGTCTTCGCTTTCGGGGTGGCGAGGCCGCGGCGAGACGGTGGCCCCGGGGATATCGACCGCCACGAGGTTGACCGCCCGCTCGAACGCCGCCTCTCTCGCCACGCTCACAGGGCCGCTCGCGTGGGGGTGCCCGTGCGCCGGCCCGCTCCCGGCCACGGCGGCGGCCGTCGTCGAGGTGGCGCCCGTGTCGGAGGCGTGGTAGTCGGCCTTGCCGCAGCCGGCCGTGGCCGCCGCCAGCCCGACGAGCGCCGTCGTGAGGATCCCGCGTGCGGCTCCCGTGGGCCTCACGCCGGAGCCGCCCGGTTGCTCGCGCCGCAGCCCGCCGAGGGGATCAGGCAGGCGAGCGTGTCGATCGTGTAGAAGGCACGGCGCAGCCCGCTCTGCAGGGGTCCGGAGGTTCGCGGGCCGGCCGGCACCTCGGCGACGCGGTAGACGCGCCTGCCGCGGCTCAGGTAGATGTCGGCCTGGGCGTAGCCGTCGGGGTTGACCCACGCCAGATTGCCTCCCTGGGCAGGACGCGGAGCGGGCTCCTGCTTGCCGGAGGCTCGGCAGCGGGTGCTGAGCGCCCGGTCGAGGAAACGCTGAGCGGTTGCGACGTCGGCGAACTCGAACACGTCGGCGACGATGTCGTCGCGGTTGGGGCTCCACCAGCGCATCTCATAGCCGGCCGGGCGCCGCGCTGTCGGCGAGACGGCGGGGGCGAGCGGTTCGTTGTCGGTGAAGGCGTTGCTGGCCGTCACGGGCCCCTCTTCGTAGAGGCGCCCGACGCGGCCCGGCAGGACGCCTGCGATGCTCGTGCGAAGGGTGCCCAGCCTGCTCGGCGCGACCTGTGCGACTTCGGGGGCGCCGTCGCCGGGGCACGATGCCCTGGCGTGTCCGAGGATCCCGCCGCGGTCGAGGATCGCGAACACGATCAGTCCGGCGGCGCAGCCGAGCAGGACGGCGAGTTTCAGGCGACGGCGCCCCGCGCCTGGGCGCCTGTTGGGGGCCTTGTGCGCCTGCGCTCCATCGCTCATCACCCCGACGGTATCGGCGGGAACGCGTCCAAGGCGAATCCCGCCGTTCAACTTCTTCGCCCGAGATGCCGACGAGAGGGGCGATGGCGCAGATTTCCCGTCCATTCCAGATCGCCTTCGTCGCCGTCGCGCTGCTCGCGGCCGTCTGGCTGCTGGGGATTCGCGGCCACACCGCGACGACCTCCGGCTCCGGCTCCTCGGTCGCACCCACGGCCACGGCCCCCGCACAGAGCTCGGGCCCCTCGGCACCCGGCGTCGACGGCCTCACCCGCGCGGTCAACAAAGCCCGCGGCGCCGTCGCCACCTCCCAGCAGAACGCCAAGGCGCTCGAACAGAAATCAGCCCAGGCATCGAGCACGGCCGCGCCGAGCTCATCGACCTCCGTACCTGCCAAGAGCACCACGGCGCCCGTCAGCAAGGCGGCCGCACCGTCGACGCCCTCGAGCACCAAGTCCGTCGCCCCGGCGGTCGCGCCCAAGAAGGTCGTGGCCTCCCGGCAGGCGAGCGTCGAAGCCGAGCTCAAGTCCGGCAAGGTCGTCGTCCTGCTCGTCTGGAACCCCCGTGGGACCGAGGACGCGATCGTCCACGAAAACGTCCTCAGCCTCGCTGCCCTGCACCGCCGCTACGCGCACAGCAGGACCGCGCCCAAGCACTCCAAGGGCCTGCACGTCGAACTCGAACAGCCGATCGCCGTCCAGCTCGCCACCCCCGGCCAGGTCGCGTCCTTCGGATCGCTCACCCGCGACGTCCAGATCTTCAGCACGCCGACGACGCTCGTCATCAACCCGGCGGGCAAGGTCATCACTCTCACCGGCACTCCCGGGATCCTCTCGATCGAGCAGGCGACCGACGAAGCACGGCACTCCTAGCCGTACACTCGCTCGTGTGAACACGGGCGCGGAGGAGCTTCAGAATCATCTCGAAAGGCCGCTCGGACGCGGCCACTCGCCGGTCGGATCGCTGACCGGTGCGGCGGGCGGCGCCGCCTGCGGCGACCTCGTCCGCGTGTCGATCTCGATCGACCCCGACAGCTGCGAGGGACGGATCATCGACGTGGGCTTCGACGCCAGCGGCTGCGGCGCCGCTATCGCCGCCGGCAGCGCCGTCGTCTCGATGCTGCGCGGCACGCCGCTGCTCGACGCGGCGCGCCTCGGTGCCTCTGACATCGCCGCCGAGCTCGGCGGACTGATCCCCGCCAAGCGCCACGCGGCCGAGCTCGCCGCCGACGCGATGCACCGCGCCCTCGGCCAGGCAGCGCGCTCGCTCGGCGGCCTCGACCCGTCCTCCGGTCGCACGCTCGTGGCGATGAGCGGCGGTGTCGACTCGGCCGTCGCCGCCCTGCTCGTCGCCGAGGGCGGCGGTGAGCCGGTGGCGGTCACGCTGGAGCTGTGGTCGGATCCCGAGAACGACGGCGAGGCGAGCTGCTGCTCGGCGCAGGCCGTCCGCGGCGCGCGTGAGCTTGCGCATTCGCTCGGCATGGCGCATCTGTCGATAGACCTACGCGCCGAGTTCCGGGCCGGGGTCGTCGACGGCTGGCTGGCCGACCACGCCGCCGGGCTGACGCCCAACCCCTGCGTGCGCTGCAACGGAAGCGTGCGGCTCGACGCGATGCTCGAGCTCGCCGACCGGCTCGGGTCCGAGACACTCGCCACCGGCCACTACGCCCGCGTCATCGACGGCCCTCACGCTCCGCTGCTGCGGACGGCCACCGACAGGGCCAAGGACCAGAGCTACGTGCTCTCGGCGCTCTCGCCCAGCTCACTCGGGCGCATGCGCTTCCCGCTCGGCGACCTCCACAAGCCCGAGGTCCGCGAGCTGGCCGCGCGAGCCGGTCTCGCGGTCGCCCGCCGGCGCGACTCCCAGGACCTCTGCTTCCTGGCCGGGACCCGCCACGGCGATTTCCTCGAGCGCCACGGCGGCCTCGGCCGCCGGCCCGGGCCGATCGTCGATCTCGACGGGGCGACCCTGGGCGAGCATCGCGGGGCGCACGCCTACACGGTCGGCCAGCGCCACGGGCTGGGCATCTCAGCGCCCGAACCCCTCTATGTGCTCGCGACCGACGCTCACGCCAACACCGTCACCGTCGGGCCGCGCCGGCGCCTGCTGTCGAGCCGCCTGGCCGTCCGCGGCGTGACCCTCCACCGCGAGGGAAGCTGCGTCGACGGGGTTCGCGTCCGCGCCCACGGGCGCCGCTTCGACTGCCGCCTCGACACCGCCCTGGGCCCGGGCAGCCACGCCTCTGTCGGCGTCGAGCTCACCGACCCCGCCGAGCGCACCGCGCCCGGCCAGATCGCCTGCCTGTATGCCGGCGATGTCGTGGTCGGCTACGGCACCATCGCCGCCTAGCCTGCCGCTCGGCCTAAGATCCCCCGCACGATGACCTCCGATGAGATACGCGAGCGCTACCTGAGCTTCTTCGAGGAGCGCGGTCACCGGCGCATCCCCTCGGCGTCGCTCGTGCCCTCAGCCCACGACCCATCGGCGCTGCTGACGGTCGCCGGCATGCACCCGCTCAAGCCCTACTTCCTGGGGCAGGAGGCGCCGCCGGCGCCCCGGCTGACGAGCTGCCAGAAGGTCTTCAGGACGGTTGACATCGACAACGTCGGCAACACCGCCCGCCACCTCACGTTCTTCGAGATGCTCGGCAACTTCTCGTTCGGCGACTACTTCAAGCACGAGGCGATCGCCCTCGCCTGGGAGCTCTCGCGTGAGGTCTTCGGCTTCCGCCAGCAGGACATCTGGGTGACGGTCTTCGAAGGTGATGACGGCCTCGGTCTGGGGCCCGATGAGGAGGCGATCGAGCGCTGGGTGGAGCTGGGCGTCGAGCGCGACCGCATCGTGCTGTGCCCGCGGTCTGAGAACTTCTGGCAGGCGGGCCCGGCGGGTCCGTGCGGGCCCTGCTCGGAGCTCTACATCGACCGCGGCGAGAGCTATGGCTCCCCCGATGACCTCCCGGGCGGCGAGAACGAGCGCTTCCTCGAGTACTGGAACCTCGTCTTCATGCAGTACGACCAGCAGCCGTCCGGCGAGGGCTCGGTGCTGAAGCCGCTGCCGGCCAACAACATCGACACCGGCCTCGGCCTCAACCGCATGGCGGCGATCCTCCAGGACAAGCAGTCGGTCTTCGAGACCGACCAGTTCCAGCCGCTGATCGACCTCGGCGAGGAGCTCTCCGGCCGGCGCTATCAGGAGGACTTCGCCACCGACCGGGCGATGCGAATCCTCGCTGACCACGCCCGCGCGATGGCCTTCCTGACCGCCGACGGCGTCGTGCCCTCAAATGAAGACCGCGGCTACGTCCTGCGACGGGTGATGCGCCGCGCGATCCAGCAGGGCCGGGCGCTCGAGCTCGAGCCGGGCTTCCTCGTCCGCTACGCCGAGCGCGTCCGCGAGCTGATGGGCACCGCCTACCCCGAGCTGCGCGAGCAGGCCGACTCGATCGACATGTGGCTCGCGGCCGAGGAGGAGGGCTTCGGCCACACGCTCGCCCAGGGCATGGCCGCGCTGCGTGTCCACATCGAGCAGGCCCGCACCGAGGGGCGCACGACCGTTCCAGCCGAGGAGGTCTTCCGTCTGCACGACACGTTCGGCTTCCCCTATGAGATGACCAGCGAGCTGCTCGCCGAGGACGGCCTCTCGATCGCGGGCGACTTCGAGACGCTCATGGAGGAGCAGCGCGCGCGCGGCCGGGCAGGCGCGCGGGCCGGCGGCGCGGGGACCGGCGCGGGGGAGACCCGTGCGCTCGTCAGCACCTTCGCCGGCTCGACCGGCTTTGCGACGCGCTTCACCGGCTATGAAGCTGAGGAGCAGCACACCACACTCGGTGCCGTCGAGCAGCTCGCCGGCGTGGCGTCCGGGTCTGAGAACGGCGGTTCCGCGGCTGCTCCCGCCCGCTTCCTGGTCAAGCTCGAGGAGTCGCCCTTCTATGCCGCCGGAGGCGGGCAGGTCTCCGACGCCGGCACGATCGAATGCGACTCGGGCGACTGCCGCGCGCGGGTCGAGGACGTCATGCGCATCGGCGATGACCAGGCGCTCACGGTCGTCCTCGAGCGTGGCACCCTGCGGCCTGGAGAGCAGGTCCTCGCCCGCGTCGACCGCCGTGCCCGCCACGCGACCGAGTGCAACCACACCGCCACCCACCTACTCCAGGCGGCGCTGCGCGAGCGGGTCGGCAGTCACGTCCGCCAGGCCGGCTCCTACGTCGGCCCCGACAAGCTCCGCTTCGACTTCAGCCACGGACAGGCGCTGAGCGCCGAGGAGCTCCGCGACGTCGAGGACATGGTCAACGGCTGGATCTCCCGCAACGACCCCGTCGAGCCGATCACCACCACGCTCGACGAGGCGCGGCGCCTCGGCGCGATGGCACTGTTCGGCGAGAAGTACGGCGACATCGTCCGCATGGTCCAGATCGGCGAGGGCGACTACTCCCGCGAGCTGTGTGGCGGCACCCACGTCCGCTCGACCGCTGAGATCGGTCCGTTCAGGATCCTCAGTGAGACCTCCAGCTCGGCCAACGTCAGGCGCATCGAGGCCGTGACCGGCCCTGTCGCGATCGAGCTGCTGCGCGAGCACGACCGCCTGCTCGGCGAGATCGCCGGCGAGCTGCGCACGCGCCCCGAGGACACACCGGCGGCCGTCCACACGCTCGCCCAGGAGCGCAAGCGCCTCGAGAAGTCACTCAAGAGCGGCGCGGGCGTCGACGCCGGAACCACCGGCGTCGACCTCGACGCCCTCGCCGCCCAGGCCCGCGAGATCTCCGGCGCACAGGTGCTGAGCGCGGCGGTCGAGGTGCCAGACGCCAAGGCCCTGCTCGACGTGCTCGACCGCGTCAAGGGCAAGCTCGCCGACGCCGCGATCCTGCTCGGCACGGCCGCCGACGGGCGCGTCCATCTCGTGGCGAGCGTCGCGCCGGCGCTCGTCGAGCGCGGCGTCAAGGCCGGCGCGATCGTCAAGCAGGCGGCCGAGACCGTCGGCGGCGGCGGGGGCGGCCGCGACACGATGGCCCAGGCCGGCGGCCGCGACCCCGACAAGCTTCCGGCCGCCCTTGAGGCGGCGTCGGCCGCGATCGAGTCGGCGCTGGCCGGCTGAGGTCCCGTGCGGGTCCTCGCGCTCGACTACGGGAGCGCCCGTTGCGGCCTTGCTGTCAGCGACCCCACAGGCACGATCGTCACACCTATCGATCTGATCGAGCGGCCCGCCGGCAAGCGCGGGATGGCCGGCATCCTCGCTGTGATCGATGAGCGTGAGGTCGAGTGCGTCGTCGTCGGCCTGCCCCTGTCGCTGTCAGGCGCCGACACCGATCAGACGCGCGAGACGCGGGAGTTCGCTGCACGCCTGCAGCGCCGCCTCGGCGATCGGATCCCCGTCGAGATGCACGACGAGCGCTTCACCACCCGACTGGCCCAGCGGATGGAGGGGACGTTCGCTGCCAGCGAGGACTCGCGCGCCGCCGCCCACCTGCTCGAGAGCTGGCTCGCGGCACGATCGCGTTAGGGTCCAATCTTGCCTCGCGACCGCCAACGTACCGCCGCCGACCGCCAGCGCGACCGCGAAGAGCGCGAACGCCGTCGTGCCGGGCGAACGGGCGAGACCCCACCGCCGCCACCGGCGGATCCTCCAGCGTCCCCCGAGCCCGTGCCCGAGGAGCTCCCGCCCGAGATACACGACGCGCCC
>Ga0207927_1000804_pt1 | contig 13282 bp, 15 predicted proteins | sample NGESurdeep072012_2_FD_184456 | JGI IMG/M metagenome (GOLD analysis project Ga0207927, IMG submission 184456) | Arctic peat soil microbial communities from Barrow, Alaska - NGEE Surface sample 210-2 deep-072012 (SPAdes) | ecosystem: Environmental > Terrestrial > Soil > Wetlands > Peat ... | reverse complement strand
TCGAAGGCCCAGTAGCCCGGGGTCCACAGGTCGCCGGCGGTCGGCGCCAGCACCCAGGTGCCTGGCACCCAGTAGTAGTCGCTCTCCGTCGCACTCCAGACCCAGTAGCCAGGCATCCAGATATAGCCATCGCCGGGCACCGGCGGTTGCGCGTACACCGGCAGCGCTGGCGGCGCGATGCTGATGGCCAGCGAAACCTCAGCCCAAGCCCCGAGCGGGATCAGCATTGCCAAGGCGAGCGTGGCACGGGCAAGCAGCGATTTCATGCGAAGGCTTTCGGGGGTTCGTCGATATATCAATATTGGACGCGCCGGTGCGTCTTGTCGGTGCGCCAGCGCACGCAAGGCCCTGGGCCTGCCTGAACTCGCGCTAGAAGGTCAGGACCTCGCCAGCACCTATCGGCGCGACCCGGATCTGTCCCGCAGGATCAACAACTTGCTAGGAACTTGGCGGTGCATCACTCACTGACTGCACCGCGCGACGGAATTCGAGCGGACTTCGAATGTGCGAGAACGCTTCTCGGGTACCGCCGCTGCCGGTCACCACGATGTCCCCGTAACCAAAGAGTCGTCCCGGAAAGCTTTGGTTGACAGCTATGGCTTCGATCTTATTGAGGAGCAGCTCGACCGAGCGCGTGGCGAAGACGCCAACTTTCATCATCACGCGCTTGTTCGTGACAGCGAAGTCGGAACTTTTCCATTTGACCACTGCGGGAAGCAACACGATTAGCGCAAGGGCGAGGGGCACCCAGGCGACACCGTGCCAATTTCCATTGGCAAGAAACCAGGCCACTGGCAACAACACCAGCGCAGCGAAGAGTACCGGCATCATGAAGATCAGCCAGTGGAGGCGGGTGCGAAAGACCACCCGTTCTCCTGCGATGAGGTTTCGGTCGATGTAGCTCATCGTCGGCTCGCGGCTCCTGGTCCCATTTCAACCTCAAGGCTTGACTCTTTGTTGCCGCCATGCCGGTGCTGAGCTCGTGCAGGCAAGTCACCATCAATTAGATCGGGTCGACCGCCGACCATCCCGTGCAATCCTAAAGAGTCAGCACGCGTTGAAAGAACGAGCGATAACGCTGCAGGGCAACGCGCAAATTCGATGTTAAGCCGCTCAGTTGAGCGCCGCTTTCGCGTGTCTTGAGTTCCGCCTCAGCTTGTCTGCGTGTTCATCGTGTCAATCCTGTTCCGGGTCACTCGCCGAGTCACTCGGCCGAATGGACAAACGAGCGTCAGAGCGCACCTACAACCTACGAAACTCCCCGGGCAGCGCAGCACCATCAGGAGTTGCTGTCTCCGGCGAGATCTCGGTACGCGTCAATAGGCTCGCCTCCCTCGACAAGCTCGAGAGCAGCGCCCTACCTCAGGAATCGAGGCCGGCTCACCGGACGTGGTCCGGGCGGGTGGTCTTCGGCGCGTCAAGACCCACGGCGAAGCCGCCGCCCACGATTCAAGAGGCCGCCCGACCAGAACTGGTGCCCGGAGCCACCCGGGTCGGTGTTCTCCGCGTGCTTGCCAAGTCAGGTGAAGAACCAGGCATAGATCACGGTCGCTGCCGTGATGGCCGCGACAATCGTCACCAATGTCAAGAAGCTGCCCTCGGCAACAGTCTTGGCGACCTCAATTGCGTGCTGTGGAACATGCGAACTGGTCATATAACCTCCAGGCGAACGAGTGAGGAGCCTGCCGAGGAATGAAATATTTCAACGCCTGTCTCCTCAATGCCAAACTACCCTTGTCGATGCGCCACGGCAAGCTCCCGTCACGGAAGCGTTTGCGCTAGATCAATGCAAATTCAAAGAAATATGATATTGCATTGCAGCATTTGTTGACGTCCGAATCCATGTGTCAACCCCGATTCATCCTGCCCCGCCGACCGGGGCCGGTCGGCCGGTTCAATCGAGGGGTCCGCGATGCGCTACGAGCTCTACTACTGGCCTGGGATACAGGGACGCGGTGAATTCGTGCGCTTGGCGCTCGAGGAAGCTGGAGCAGACTACGCCGACATGGCGCGGGTGCCTGAGAAGGAAGGTGGCGGCATGCTGGCCATGTCGCGCTTTCTCGAAGGCCAAGACATCGAATGTCCTCCGTTCGCGCCGCCGTTCCTCAAGGCTGGTCGCCGGGTGATCGGACAGACCGCCAACATCCTGCTGTTTCTCGGCGGCCGGCTGGATCTCGCTCCACGGAGCGAGGCCGGCAAGTTGTGGACCCATCAGCTCCAGCTCACGATCGCAGACTTCATCGTCGAGATCCACGACACGCACCATCCGCTCGGATCGAGCCTTTATTACGAGCAACAACTCGCCGCCGCAAAGCGCCGCTCGCGGGAGTTTCTTGCGCTTCGTATGCAGAAGTTCCTCGGCTACTTCGAGCGCGTTCTGAGGCACAACACGGCCGCAGGGCCGGGAATGGTGGGCACGAAATACACTTACGCGGACCTGTCGATGGCGCAAGTGATCGCCGGACTGCGCTATGCCTTTCCCAAGGCGAGCCACGCGGTGCTCGCTGAATGTCCGCGCCTGTGCTCCCTGCAAGACGAGGTCTTCGCCCGACCGCGCCTGAAGCGATATCTGGCGTCGGGGCGTCGGGTCGCATTCAACAATGACGGGATCTTCCGGCGGTATTCCGAACTCGACATGTAAGCGTTGCAGGCGCCATGGATTTCCAGAACACCTGTCGAGCGGCGTTTCCTTTGGTTGTTGATCTGGATTCAGGCTCCATTGGACGCCTGCGATGGGTATTGCGCCGGATCAAGTCGCACGCCGCACAGCCATGCCAACGTGTCGATCATGATGAATACGCCGATCGGTCCCGAGAATCAGGTCCGCGTCCTGGCGCTGGCGGGCGGGGGCTTTCTCGGGCTCTACACCGCCGTTGTCCTGGAGGGGCTCGAAGCCCGTGTCGGCGGACCATTGGGCCGGCGCTTCGACCTGATCGCCGGCACCTCAATTGGTGGCCTGCTCGCCTTGGCGTTGGCCTACGAGGTGCCCATGTCGAGTCTGGTGCGCCTGTTCGTCGAGCAGGGTCCCGAGGTGTTCTCGAGCCGAGCCTTGCCGGACGGCGCCATGAGCCGGCTCCTCGACCTCAGCCGTTCGGTGCTCGGCCCCAAGTATTCCGGCGAGCCGCTGCGCGAGGCGCTGCAGGCCGAGCTCGGCGAAAAGCGACTCGCTGACGCCTTGCACCGCATCGTCGTCCCGGCCGTCGACGTCGAACTCTGCCAGACCAAGATCTTCAAGACGCCGCATTCGCCGGCTTCCGCGGGGGATGGCGACGTGCTCGCGGTCGACGTCGCGATGGCAACCTGCGCGGCGCCGGCCTATTTTCCCTGCGTGCGGGTCGGCAGCCGCGTTTACGCCGACGGCGGCCTGTACGCAGTCGCGCCCGATCAGGTGGCGCTGCACGAACTCGAGCACTTCATGGGCGTCGATCCGCGGCGCGTCTCGATGCTGTCGATCGGGACCGCGACCGCGCACTATCGGCCCGCCGAGGGCGTTCGCGAGAACGCCGGTGCAGTCGGCTGGCTGTCCGACGGTCGCCTCGTGCTGACGATGATCTCGGTGCAGCAGCAGCACATCCAGGCGATGCTGGAAGACCGCCTCGCCGACCGCTACCTTCGTCTCGACGCGGACTGGCCGGCCACCGCCGGGCTTGGCATCGATGTCGCTACCGCCGCCGCGGCCGACACCTTGCGCTCTCTGGCGCACCATACGCTGCGCGGCGCCGACGCGGAGAGGCTCGCCGGGTTCCTCGCCTGAGCCGGCGAAGATTCCTCAGCAAAGACGACGTGCGAGGGCTCTCCTTGTCAACGCGCAGAATGGTTCGCACTAGACTGGCCCCGGCCGGCCCACTGCATCGCACTCACCCCGGCCGAACGTCGAAGTGCAGCAATCCCCAGCACGTTGCCGTCACCGCGTTGAAGGCGACGACGAGCGACGACAGGACGTAGAAGACCGACGACAGGACGGGCAAGGACAACACGAACTCGAAGACCGCGGCGATGCCGAGCAGTAGCATTGCGCCGATCGCCCATCGGCGCATGTAGGTGGGCAGCCATCGCGATTGCTCGCGGTTGTGGCGCCACGCGGCCGCACGTTCCAAGGTGTTTCCGCGGCTCGCGTCGCGGAACATCCAGCCGTAGAACAGGTAGCGGTAGAGCTGGCTCGAAAATGCGATGCTGTTCATGCTCGGGACTGTCGCGGACGGATGCGTCAAGCGTGGCACACGTCTGCATCGGGATCGCCTTTCCCCCTTCGCTCGACGCTGACTTCGTAGCAGCGGCTGTGCCCGTGGCAGCCGGCTGCCACGGCATGAGGTAGGCTCGCGCGCCGCGCACTTCGATGCGCGGCACTTTCCACCATGGCAGCCCCTCAGCGCGACCTCACGCAAACCCTGCTCAGCATGGTATGCATCGGCGCGCTCATCGTTGCCGCCTTCTGGATCGTCCGCCCCTTCATCGCAGCGACGATCTGGGCGACCACGATCGTCGTCGTCACCTGGCCGCTGATGCTGCGCATCGAGTCGCGCCTGTGGAAGAGCCGGTGGCTTGCGATCACGGCCATGCTCGTGATCCTGCTCGTGCTCTTTCTCGTTCCCCTGATGCTCCTGGTCGGCACGATCGTTTCCAACGCCGACGAGATCGCAGGCGAGTTGCGGTCGGTCGTGGCCTTCAGGATGCCAGCGCCGCCCAGCTGGCTGGTCGGTCTGCCGATGATCGGCGCCCGGCTCGGCAGTGCCTGGCAGGACGTCGCCACGGCGGGCGTGGAAGGCCTGTGGGCGCGGGTCGCGCCCTACGCCGGCAGCGTGACGGCGTGGATCGTGGCCCGGGCCGGAGGCGTCGGCTACCTGAGCTTGCAGTACCTGCTCACCCTCATCCTCGCCGCCTTCATCTACGCGAACGGCGAGCGGGCGGCGTTGACCGCCAAACGCCTTGGCCGCCGCCTGGGCGGCAAGGACGGCGAAGACCTCGTGCATCTGGCCGGCCAGGCGACGCGCGCCGTCGCGATCGGCGTCGGCGTCACGGCGGTCATCCAGTCGATCCTCGGCGGCATCGGCCTGGCGATTGCCGGCGTGCCATTCGCACTCTTGCTGACCGCGGCACTGTTCGTGCTGTGCATCGCCCAGATCGGCATGCTCGTCGTGCTCGTTCCGGTCGTGATCTGGGTCTACTGGACGGGTCACCCCTGGCAGGGCACTTTCCTGCTCGTCTGGTCGCTCGTCGCTAGCTTGCTCGACAACGTTCTTCGTCCGATGCTCGTCAGGCGCAGCGCCGACATTCCGCTGCTTCTCATCTTCGTCGGCGTCATCGGCGGGCTCGTCGCCTTCGGCCTGCTCGGCATCGTCGTCGGCCCGGTCGTGCTCGCCGTCGCCTATACGGTTCTCACCACTTGGATGAAACACGAGCCGGCGCCGGCTCGGCCCCCGCGCTGAGCGGATGCGCTTGCTCACGTCGAGTACGTGCGCTGCCGCACAGACACGGCAGTGCAAAGCCGCTGAGACTGTGGTTGGCGCGGGCGCCTGCCGTCTGGGATGCGCAAGAATTCTCATGTTGAACGCGAGACGTCGCCAATCAAAGAAGGCAGCCGACGCCAGCCAGGTCGTCGACGCGATCATCGGCAGGCGCCTGGAAAAGCCGCAGCTTGACTCGCTATGGCCGCTCGTCACCCACTACGAGCTGACCTTCGCCGAGCACGAACGACAACGCGATGACCTACGCGTCGCCAACCATCAGGCGGCGCTGGCGGTGACCCGAGCCCAGGCGTTGCAGGCCGCCGCCCAGCGTGCGCTGGACCGCCAGGCTGAGTTTCTGGCCGTACTTGCTCATGAGTTGCGCAATCCGCTGGCCTCGATTCGCTGCGCTGCCGCGGCAATCGGCACGCTCGCACGGGACGATGCGCGGCTGTCTCGCGCCCAGCTCATCATCGAGCGGCAGAGCGAGCACGCGTCGAGGTTGATCGAGGATCTTCTTGATCTGTCGCGCGCAAAAAGCGGCAAGCTCAGGCTCGTGTTCGGCCCGGTCGACATGCGCGAGCTCATCGATGCGGCGGTCGAAGCCTGCAAGCCGGCGATCGACCGGCGCGGCCAGGGCTTCGGCCTGGAAGTCGCCGGTTGCGAGCTGCGTCTGCAGGGCGACGCGGTACGACTGGCGCAGATCCTCAACAACCTGCTCGAGAACGCTTCGAAGTTCACGCCCGAGGGCGGCCGTCTCGAGCTGCGCGCATTGCATCAGGGCGATGACATCGTGCTGACGGTGTCCGACAGTGGCATCGGGATGCGAGCCGAGGCCCTGCCCGCCATCTTCGATGCGTTTGCCCAGGACGGGCGGGCCGTCGCATTCAACGGCAATGGCTTGGGCATCGGCCTGGCCGTCGTGCGCGAGCTCGTCCAGGCGCACGGCGGCACCGTGACAGCGCGCAGCGCCGGTCCCGGGCAGGGCAGTCAATTCGTGGTGAGGCTGCCGCTGCTCGCTGGTGCCGCGCGAGCACTTTCGTAGGCAACGGCGCGGTCGGCTGCTGCGGTGTCGCGCCAGAAGAAAGCAAGCATCGAACGCGAATCGGATCCAACCCATGCTTCATGCGCTTGGCCTTTCTTCGGCCGAGCACCCTCACGGCAGGTAGGCTGGGGCGCTTAAGGAGATAGCGATTGAACCCGAAACATTTTTTTCTCGCCATGATCGCGGCCGTGCTGCCGCTGGTCGCGGCGGCGCAGGAGGCGCGCACCACGAAATGGGTCAACCTGCGCGCCGGCCCGGCCCGCGACTACCCGCTGGTGGCAAGCTTCGGCCCCGGCACGCCGTTGGCGGTGCAGGGTTGCACGCAAGGCTTCGCCTGGTGCGATGTGATCGTCGAGCCGGGCGACGTGCGCGGCTGGATCTACGCCGGCAACATCGCCTATCCGTACCAGAACGCCGATGTGCCCGTCATCAGCTACGGCGCCTTGATCGGTTTTCCGATCGTAACTTTCTCGATCGGCCCTTATTGGGGCCAGTACTACACGAACCGGCCCTGGTTCCGGAAACAGGGGCACTGGGCGAATCACCGGCCGCCCATGCCGCCGCGGCCAGGCATCCGTCCGCCCGGCCCACCGCGGCCGATCGTTCGGCCACCGGTTTTGCCGCGGCCGCCTGGCGTTCGTCCGCCCGGCGATCAGCGCCCGCCTCCAGGTGGAGGACCCTCCGGCGGCCAACCGCCCGGCGGCGGCCGACCCCGCGGGGCTGGCCCCGAAGGCTCGGGAGGCCCGGCTGGCGGGGAGCGCCCGCAGCCGCGATAGCAGCCGGGCGCCTCGATTCACAAATCTTTGCCGCGGGGCCACCCTCGCTTCATGGCGTCCGGGCATCCTTCTTGTCAAGGCTCGATGGTCGGGTCGTGGAGCAGAAATGATGATCGGCGAGACGATGGCAGCGGCACGGGGTTCTTCCACCGGCCGCCGTGTGCAGTGGATGATGGTCGGCATGCTGATGACGCTTCTTGCGGCCATCGGCCTCTCGGCTTGGGCGCAGCCGGCGCCGCCGCAGCCCGGCGCGGATGGCCGCCCTGGCATGCAGCACGGGATGCCCGGAGGGATGCACCTCGGCGGCATGCACCACGACACGGGCCCGGGGATGATGTTTCGCGGCTCGCCCGAGCGGATCGGCCGCATGGTCGATTTCATGCTCGACGGGCTGCATGCCAGCGACGCGCAACGCAGCCAGATCAAGCAGATCGCCATTCAGGCGGCCGTTGACCTCAAGGCCCAGGCGGCTGCGGGCAAGGGTCTGCGCCAGCGCGGCATGCAGATCTTCACGGCGCCGACGGTCGACGCCGCGGCCGCCGAGCAGATGCGCCAGCAGATGCTGCAGCAGCACGATCAGATGAGCCGCCGCGTCACCCAGGCGATGCTCGACGTCGCCAGGGTTCTGACGCCCGAGCAGCGCGCCACGATCGGCGAGCGCATGCGCGACCGTCAGGAGCGCATGGAAGACCGCATGCAGCGGATGCAACGCGAGGCGCCGCGCCGATAATCAACTTCATACGGATGGAACCGGGCTCCGCAAGGAGCCCGTGTTGCATTCATCGACTGCAATGACACCCCGACTCCTCCTCATCGACGACGACGCCCGCCTGGCCTCGATGGTGGCCGACTACCTCGGCCATTCCGGCTTCGAGGTCGAGACCGCCGGATCGCTCGCCGCCGGGCGTACGCGGCTTGTCGGTGGCGGCTACGACGCCCTCGTGCTCGACCTCATGCTTCCCGATGGCGATGGCCTCGAGCTTTGCCGCGAGCTGCGCAGCGAAAGCCGGACGCGCCAGTTGCCGCTGCTCATGCTCACCGCCCGCGGCGAGCCGATGGACCGCATCGTCGGCCTCGAGCTCGGCGCCGACGACTACCTGCCCAAGCCTTTCGAGCCGCGTGAGCTGCTCGCTCGTGTCAAGGCCTTGCTGCGCCGTGCCTCGCTGCCACCGACCGAAGACGACGTGCTGCGCTTCGGCCGCCTCGAGATCGATCTCGGCGCCCGCGTCGCGCGGCTCGACGGCAAATCCTGCGATCTCACCGGTCACCAGTTCGACCTGCTCGTCGTCCTGGCGCAGAGCCCGGGCCGCGTGCTCTCGCGCGACCAGATCATGGATTCGCTCAAGGGCCATCCGCTCGAGGCCTTCGACCGCTCGATCGACGTGCACATCTCGCGCATCCGCGCCGTCATCGAGGACGATCCGAAATCGCCGCGTCGCGTGCTCACGGTGCGCGGCGCCGGCTACGTGTTCGCGAGAAAGCAGGACGCCGACGACGGGGGCGCATGAGCGCCGCCGGGCCGTCCCGGAGCGCGAGCGCCCCTTCGCGGAGCAGCGCCGCGAGGCCAGCCGCAAGGCGCCAACGGGTCTCATGAAAAGCCTCTACCTGCGCATCTATGCGACCGTGGTGGTGGTGCTTCTGCTGTTCGCGTTCGCGTCCGGATGGGTTCTGCAGCGCCACCTCGAGCAGGAGCGCACGCGCAACGAATCGATCCTGAACGAGCGGCTCGGCGCCTGGGCCGATCTGATCCAGCATTCGCTCCCCGGCGTCGACGCGCCGGCGGACGCGCAGGCTGCGGCGCTGCGCGATTGGTCGACGCGGCTGCGCGTGCCGCTTGCGCTCGACAACGCAGCGGGCCAGCGGATCGGCGCGTCCGACTCGTTCAACCGGCGCGTCGCCGAGGGCGCGCTGCCGTTCCCGTTCATGCTCGACGACGGCCGCACGCTCTGGAGACTGCGCCCGGGGCAGCTGCGCCCGATGGCCATCGGCGAACCCCGGGACCGTCCGCCCGTAGAGCGCGGCTCACGCGAGCCGCCGCCTTGGCCGTTCCTGCCGCCCGGCGTGCCGCGCGGCGCCGGGCTCGCGCTGATCCTGGTCGTTCTCTTCTTTGCTGTTGCCGCTGGTGCCTTTCCGGTGGTGCGCCGCCTGACACGCCGGCTCGAGACGCTCAAGCTCGGCGTCGAGCAGTTCGGTAGTGGCGACCTCGGTCATCGCGTCGCCGTGTCGGGCCGCGACGAAGTGGCGGCAGTGGCGTCGAGCTTCAACGTCGCGGCGGCGCGCGTCGAGGCGCTCGTGCAATCGCACCGCTCGCTGCTGGCCAACGCCAGCCACGAGTTGCGCTCGCCGCTGGCGCGCATGAAGATGGCCGTTTCGATGCTCGAGGAAGCGGGCCCGGCGCAGCGCGAAAAGCTCAAGCGCGAGATCGACCGCAATGTCGGCGAGCTCGACGCGCTGGTCGAGGAAGTGCTGCTCGCGAGCCGGCTCGACGCGCCGCAGAATCCACTGCATCGCGACAAGGTCGACCTCCTCGCCCTCGCCGTCGAGGAAGCGTCGCGTGTCGACGCCAGCGTCGATTCGCCGGGCGACGTATTCGTCGCCGGTGACGAGCGGCTGCTGCGCCGCGCCTTGCGCAACCTGCTCGAGAACGCCCGTCGCTATGGCGGCGGCGAAGTCTCGGTCGTCCTGGGCGCGCCGCAGCAAGGCGGCGCGACGATCCAGGTCTCGGATCGTGGAGCCGGCGTGCCGCCGGCGATGCGCGAACGCATCTTCGAGCCCTTCTTTCGCCTGCCGGGGCACGCCGAGCAGGCAGGCGGCGTCGGCCTTGGTCTTTCTCTGGTCAAGCAGATCGCCGAGCGCCACGGCGGCCGCGTTCGCTGCGACGCTCGTGAGGGCGGCGGCAGCTGCTTCACGATCGAGTTGCCGGCACGCTGACGGCGCGAGACTCGCGCCGCTCGCTGCGCAGCTTCCAGGCGAGAAAGCCCGCCATTGCGAGCGCCGCGACGGCCACGCCGAGCGTCGCCATCGACCAGAAGCCGCGCACGCCGCGCATCCACGGCGGCGACAGCCCGGTCAGATCGAAGGCTGCGACGTAGCCGCCGCCGAGGCCGATCCCCCAGACCGCGATGACGTAGACGACGAGCGGCACGGTGGCGATGCGATAGGCGCGCAGGACGAACGCCGATATCGTCTGCGCCGCGTCGGCGACGTGAAAGAGCGCCACCCAGGCGAGCAGCGGCAGCGCCGCGGCGACGATGACGGCGTCGGAGGTATAGAGACCGACGATCGCCTGGCGCAGCAGGTAGACCGTGCCACCGAGCGCGACGGCGATGAGGACGCCGATCTCGAGGCCGTCCCAGCCGATGCGCCGCGCGTCCGCCGCGTCGCCGGCGCCGATGCGCTGCGCGACGAGCACGCTCGAAGCGTTGGCGATCGATAGCGGCAGCATGAACATCATCGAGACCATGTTGACGGCGATCTGGTGTCCGGCGACGACGGTCGCGCCGATGCGCGACACGAAGAAGGCCATGAAGGTGAAGCCGGTCACCTCGATCAGGATCGACAGGCCCATCGGCACGCCGAGCCTGAGCAGTGCCGCGAGACTCGTGCGTCTCGGCCGGCTGGGGACGCGGCCGAGGCCGAAGCGGGCATAGAAGGGGTCGCGGCGCAGCAGCACCAGCGCGGCGAAAAGCTGGCACCACATGACGATGGCGGTCGCCGCGCCGCAGCCAGGCGCACCGAAGGCCGGAACGCGCCACTCGCCGAATGGCGTCGGCAGTGTCGCGCCGAAGACAAGCAGCGCGTTGACGGGAATCTTCACTGCAAGCGCGCCGAGCTGCAGGACCATGACCGACTTCGGCCGCGAAACGGCAACGTTGAAGCCGCGGTATGCGGTGAAGATCAATGCCGGCGGCAACGCGAACGCGAGGCCCTGCAGATAGGCGCGGACCTTGGCGGCGACGCTGCCTTCGGCGTGGGCCAGCGCGAGAAAGGGCTCGGGCACGAGGAGCAGCGTGCAGCCGAGGACCGAAAGGGCGATGGCGAGCCACATCGCCTGCTCGGTCGCGTGGCCGCTTTCGCGCAGCTTGCCGGCGCCGAAGAGCTGGCCGGCGATCGGCCCGACCGCGAGGACGACGCCCATGAGGCCGACGAAGACCGAGATGTACGCGGCGGCGCCGATGGCAAGCGCCGCGAGATCGAGCGCCGAGGCGCGCGCGACCATGACCGTATCGACGGTGCTGAACGCCAGCACCGCGACCTGGCCGACGAAGACCGGCCAGGCGAGCGGCAGGAGTCGGTGCGCGCTGTCGACCAGACGCGGCCGCGTCATGCCGACGCGGCGCTCTCGCCACGCGGCGGCGAAGCGGCCGGCGCGCCGTCGCGAGCGCGCTCGGCGTAGCGGTTGAAGCGCCACGCCGTGTTGTCGTTCGTGATGCGCCGCCAGGTGGCGCGCTTCTCAGCGGGCGACATCTGCGTCCAGCGCTGCACCTCATCGAAGCTGCGGCCGCAGCCTTTGCAGATCGCGTCGCCCTGGCTCGTCGAGCAGATGGCGATGCACGGCGCGTCGGGCGTCGTCGCGTACCAGGCGAGCCAAGCGGCGTTCGCCGCCGGCGGCATCGAGACCTCCTCGCACTCCGACTCGTGGTGATAGACCATCAGCGCGTAGATCTCGGCGAGCGCGAGCACCTCGGCGCAGGCCGTGATGCCGTCGTGCGACGGCTTCTTGTCGCGCCACCAGTTGATGGCCGATTCGATGTCGGTGATGTGCAGGGCGGCCACGGCGCTCGCCGCGAATGGGCGAACGATGAGGATAGCAGCCGCCCTTGCTGCCGTGGCAAGGGGCGCGCCGCCGCGGTCGCTGCGACGCTGCGAGTCTGCTACTTGCTCGGAGCCGGATCGGGCACGACCACGATCACCGAGCCCGGCGTCGTTGTCGTCGTTTCCTTCAGGATGCCGCCGCCGGCGACGCTGCCCGATGTCGTGACGCGCTCGTTCGGCGCGTTCGGGCCGACGACGCGGGCGAGGCAGCCGGCCCTGTCCTTGTCCGGCAGGGCGCTGCATCGCTGCGTCGCGTTCGAGACCGGCGAACCGTTGTTGTCGAGCCGGTGGCGCTTGCTCTCTTCGAGCACAGCGCCGGCTTCTTTCAGGCAGGTGGCACGGTCCTCGTCGGTGCGACCGGCCTCGCAATTGGCACGGTCCTTGAGGTAGCGCGCTTGTGGCGTCATCGGTGCCGAAGTCGCCGCGACGGGTTGCTGCGCGAACAGCACCGGGCTCGCGAGTGCACCGGCGAGGGCGGAGGCAGCGAGAAGGGAAAGCCTGCGGCTACGGGCCGCGGGAAAGTGATGCATGAGATTTCTCCAAGTCGGCACGACGATGCACGCCGGGTTGAGGGGGACGATAAGTCGAAGCCCCGCGGCGCCGCCGTAGGACGGTGCCGCTCCCTGATGCCGCCCGATGGCTCGTCGTGCCGGGCGGCGAAGCAGAATCGAGCTTCGCAACCGGGTCTGCCGATGAAAAAGCCCTCGATCGAATCGCAACTCTTCGAAGCGCTCGCTTTCGCGGCGCACAAGCATCGCGCGCAGCGCCGCAAGGACGTCGAGGCGAGCCCATACATCAACCACCCGATCGCCCTGGCGAGAACGCTCGCCGTCGAAGGCGGCGTCACCGACACGAAGACGCTGATTGCGGCCGTGTTGCACGACACCGTCGAGGACACGGACACGACCTTCGAGGAAATCGGTGCGATGTTCGGCGCCAAGGTCGCCGACATCGTGCGCGAGGTGACCGACGATACGACGCTCGAAAAGGCCGCGCGCAAGCGCCTGCAGGTCGAGCACGCGCCGCACATAAGCAAGCGCGCAGCGCTGGTCAAGCTCGCCGACAAGACCTCGAACCTGCGCGACGTGGCGTCGAGCCCGCCGCACGGCTGGCCGCTCGAGCGCAAGCGCGCGTACTTTGACTGGGCCAAGGCCGTGATCGACGCGCTGCCGCCGGTCAGCAAGCGGCTGCGCGCGGCCTTC
>Ga0207927_1000800_pt1 | contig 13328 bp, 13 predicted proteins | sample NGESurdeep072012_2_FD_184456 | JGI IMG/M metagenome (GOLD analysis project Ga0207927, IMG submission 184456) | Arctic peat soil microbial communities from Barrow, Alaska - NGEE Surface sample 210-2 deep-072012 (SPAdes) | ecosystem: Environmental > Terrestrial > Soil > Wetlands > Peat ... | reverse complement strand
CGGGCGTGCGCTTCGTCAGGGAGAAAATCACCTCGATCGATCCCAAGGCTCGTAGGGTCGAGACCGACGTCGGCGTCCATGACGCCGACGTGCTCGTTATCGCCCTCGGCGCCGACTATGACCTGGACGCGACCCCCGGGCTGGCCGATGCCAACGAGTTCTACTCGGTCGCCGGCGCCGAACGGCTCGCCGCTATCCTGCCGGCGTTCACAAGTGGACGGGCGATAGTTGGCGTCTGCGGGGCGCCCTTCAAGTGCCCGCCTGCGCCCAGCGAGGCGGCTCTCCTGCTCCACGATCACCTCACAGTCCGCGGCGTGCGTCAGGACTGCGAGATCTCGTTCGTGATCCCGCTGGGCAGCCCGGTCCCGCCGTCGCCGGACACCTCCAGGGCGCTGCTCACCGCCTTCGCCGAACGCGATATCGCGTTCGTGCCCGGTCGTCGGATCAGCTCGGTCGATGCTGACCGCGGAGTGGCGCACCTCGACGACGGCACCGAGATGCCCTACGACCTGTTCCTCGGTGTGCCCAAACACTGCGCGCCGGCTGTGGTCCTCGACAGCGGACTGGTCGAGGAGACCTACATCCCTGTGGATCCGCGGACCCTCCAGACGCGTTTCCCGGGTGTCTACGCGGTCGGCGACTGCGCCCAGATCGGCGTGCCCAAAGCGGGGGTCTTCGCCGAGGGGGCGGCTCGGATCGTGGCGGAAGCCCTCATCGCAGATGCCGGACGCGGAGATGCGCCGGCCGGATATGAGGGTCGCGGCTCCTGCTACGTCGAGTTCGGCTCAGGACGGGTCGGGCGCGTCGACGTCGACTTCATGTCCGGACCGGAGCCGACCGGCACGTTCCAGGAGCCCACCGGCGCGCTTGTGACCGAGAAGCAGCTGTTCGGCTCGAGCCGGCGCGAGCGCTGGTTCTCGACCTGATCCTCGAGGTCCCCGCGGCACTACGCCGCGCGCACCTCGGGTGCCGGCGAGAGGGTCCGCTCCTCGAACTCGAACCCCGCCTCCAGGGCGCGGCGCACCGGGCACGTTGCGGCCACGCGCTCGAGGCGACGCTTCTGCTCATCGGAAAGGCCGTCCGGCATATGGAGATTGATCTCGAACCTCCTTGGCGATCCGTCCGGGTCGTAGGCGACGTCGACTGACGCCGACCCGAGATCCCACCCGCGGTTGCGCGCGTACAGGGCCATCATCGTGGCCACGCAGGAGGCGAGCGTCGCCACCAGGAGCTCGTGGGGAGCCGGGCCGCGGTCGGTGCCGCCGAGGGTCAGCGGCTCGTCGGTGATCAGCGCGTGGCGTCCGTTGACGTCGACCACGTGCGCCAGGCCGCCTGCCACCGGGCGCGCACTCGCCGTCATCCGCCGGTGCGTATCAGGGGTGGGGGTGCTCTGCGCTTGGTTGTCTGGCATCGCGGCCTCCAGTCGGGATCTACCTTCGATCGTCGTCCCTGACGGCGCTCGGCCCATCCGTGACGACTACCGCCGACCGTCGGTGCCCACTACCTAAACAACGGCAGTAGCAAACAACGATAGAGTTGTGTTCTCGTGGTCCAGATGTCCGTTGCTCCCGAGATCCCGCACCCGCTGCCGGCTCCGCTGGTCGAGTTGATCGCCGAGCGCTTTCGCGTGCTCGCCGAGCCGATGCGGATTCGCCTGCTCGACGCGCTGCGCGAGTCTGCGGCGACCGTGCAGGAGTTGCAGGCGCGAACCGACGCGTCGCAGCAGAACGTGTCCAAGCACCTCGGTCCCGCGCTGGGCTCAGCGGGTGCTGCCCGACGTGCGCTTCGGTCACTCCTAGCTCCGCGGCTACGCAGTTGTCCGCAACGACGCGCGGGTGGGCCACGTTGCAGGGAAATCCGCGAGGGGACAGGATCTGTGTGTGGACGCACATCGGATCCTCATCCTCGGCGGCGGCACCGGCGGCACGATCGTCGCCAACCGGCTCGACCGGCTCTACGGCGCGTCGGCCAGGATCACTGTGATCGACCGCGACGATGAGCACGTCTACCAGCCAGGCCTGCTGTTCGTCCCCTTCGGTCTCGCCGACCCGGATGAGATTGTCAGGTCTCGTCGCAAGCAGCTTCGCGACCGCGTCGAGCTCCTCGCCGGCGAGGTCGAGCGGGTCGATGTCGCGAGCTCGATCGTCGAGCTCGCGAGCGGCTCGACGCTCGAGTACGACGTCCTGGTCATCGCCTCGGGCGCCTCGCTCGCCCCCGAGGAGACCGACGGCCTCAACGGCCCGGCGTGGGGCGAGTCGATCCACACCTTCTACACGCTCGAGGGCGCCGCGGCGCTGCGCGAGGCACTGGACTCCTTCGACAGCGGGCACCTGGTGGTCGACGTGATCGACATGCCGATCAAGTGCCCGGTCGCGCCGCTCGAGTTCTGTTTCCTGGCGGACTGGGACCTGCGGCGCCGCGGGCGGCGGGACCGTGTCGAGATCACGCTCCTCACGCCACTCGACGGCGCCTTCACCAAGCCGGTCGCGTCGGCCCACCTCGCGCGGCTGCTGGAGGAGAAGGGGATCCACGTCGAGCCCGAGTTCGCCACCGGTCGCGTCGACCCCCTCGCCCGGCGTGTGCACAGCTGGGACGAGCGGACGATCGACTACGACCTCCTGGTCGCCATCCCTGTTCACCAGGGGCCCGCCTACGTGACGCGCTCTCAGGGACTCGGCGATGCGCTGGGCTTCATCCCCACCGATCCACACACCCTCCGCGCCCGCGCCGGGGACAACGTCTTCGTGATCGGCGACGCCACCAACGTTCCCACGTCCAAGGCGGGTTCGGTGACCCACTTCGAGGGCCAGATCCTCGTCGAGAACGTTCGCTGCTTCCTCGCCGGTGAGCCGCTGTCCGCCTCCTACGACGGACACGCAAACTGCTTCATCGAGACCGGGTTCCACAAGGCTCTGCTGATCGACTTCGACTACGTCGCCGAGCCCCTCCCCGGTCGCTTCCCGGACCCCCGACTGGGCCCGCTGCCCCTGCTCGCCGAGTCGCGGCTCAATCACCTCGCCAAGCTGGCGTTCCAGCCGCTGTACTGGCATGTGCTGCTCCCGGGCCATGACATCCCCGGCGTCGGCCCAGAGGGGCCCTCCGCGGATTCCGCGCCGCTCCTCGCGGCGAGGGGGGTGGGGGCATGACGAGCAGGATGCTGGCGGGCGCGACGGTCGAGGTCGACGCCGAGGGGTTCATGCTCGACGCGGGCCAGTGGAACGAGCAGGTCGCAGAGGAGATCGCCCGCGAGAACGGCGTCGAGCGGCTCACCGATCGCCACTGGCAGGTCGTCAACTTCATGCGAGACGCGTATCTGAGCGATGGCCAGGCGCCTTCCATCCGTGCGCTCGGCAAGACCTCCGGCGTGCCGATCAAGGAGCTCTACGAACTGTTTCCCAAGGGGCCGGCCAAGCTTGCAGCCAAGGTCGGCGGTATCCCCAAGCCGCGCGGCTGCATCTAGGCGTCGACCGACAGAGGCGAGCATGAGCGACACGATCGAGAAGGTCTCAATCATCATCTCCAAGGGCTCCCTCGAGGGGATCTACCCGGGCCTGATCATGGCCAACGGTGCCCGCATGGAGGGAATCGAGGCGAACGTCTTCTTCACGTTCTTCGGCATGGATGCGATCAACCGGGCCAAGCACGAACACGTCAAGGTCGCGACCGTCGGCAACCCGGGCCTGCACCTGGCGACTTGGGCCGGCGGCTTCCCGGGGATCTCATCGCTCGTCACCCGCCAGTTCGCCCACGAGATGGATCGGCTCGACATTCCACCGATCCCCGAGTTCATCGAGATGATCGCCGACTCGGGCGCAGGCCTCTACGCGTGCAAGGCCTCGGTGGATCTCTTCCACCTCGAGCAATCCGACTTCATCCCCCAGGTCCGGGACGTCATCACCGTCGGTGAGTTCTACGGGAAGGCGGCCGGCGGCCAGATCATCTTCACGTGAGCGAGCCGGAAGGCGACGCTACTTCCTCGGGCAGGGCGCCTTGAAGTTGACCGGCACGATCTCGGGTTTGCTCACGTCGCCATTTTCGGCGAACGTCAGTTCAGCACGCACCGCGAAGCCGCCCTTGGGGCAGTGGTCGGGCACGCGTCCGTAGTAGAAGACCTTGCGGCCCTGGCGGCGCGCCGCCCCGACGGTGAGGTCGATCGATTCGACCGAGGCGTAGGGCGCGCCGGGGACGGTCGAGATCAGCGGAATCTGGGCCGTGAGCTTGGGCCCGAAACCCTGACCGCCGTTGCGGTTGCTGAGGTTCGCGCGGGTCGGGATTTCCAGCGACACAGGCGAGTGCCCGTCGGTGAAGAACTCGAAGCCGCCGCCCGGAGCGAAGTACGAGGTCAGTTCGGCGGACTCCTGGACACGCGTTTCACCGAACGCGACGATTCCGTTGACCTTGCCGACCGGCCCCGCCTGTGAGCCCTTGGGGCACTTCCGCGGGTTGGCTTCTTCCATGATGACTTTGAAAGGGCATGTCGGGAAGCCCTCGGGGTGCAGCTTGACCCCGCGAGGGAGGAATGTCGTGACGCCGATCAGTGGGGGCGGGAAGCCTCCGTATTCGGTTCCCGAGATGTGCACTTCAGCGTGCACCGCAGCGCCGGCGCCGAGGATGTTGCCGGTGTTGGGGAAGCCGGGAATCGGGACCGCCCTGCCGCGGATGACGACGATCGGTGAGGCGGCCGCTCCGGCGACGAACGCGCACATCGCCACGCCGATCGCTGTCAGGGACATCACCGCTCTGCGCATTCTCGCTCCCTCATTGCACCCGTGGCTCGCACCCGAGCCCTCTCGGCCAGCCTAGCCGCGGGCGTTCGCCGTTGCAACGCTTGACCCTTCGGCCGCTCGGTGGTGCGCGATGCCGAGCCGGCGTGGCGGGCGCGATGAGTTCCCGCCCGCCGGTGCGTCTATACCTCAGTCGCGCTGCTACCCAGGCGCGAGGTCGAATCCAATGCCGGTTGGCGCGCCCCGGCGCGCGGAAGGAGCGATGCGATGTTTGCAGACACGAGAGCCTTCAGCGGCTTTGCCGTCGACGACGTGAGGCGGGCCCGCGAGTTCTACGAGGGAAAGCTCGGAATCCGGGCCTCGGAGGATCACGGGCTGCTCACGCTGCACCTGGCCGGCGATCGCCCGACCATCGTCTATCAACGCGCGGGGCACGTGCCCGCCGAGTACACGATCCTCAACTTCCCCGTCGAGGACATCGACGCGGCCGTCGACGATCTAAGCGCGCGCGGCGTCAGCATGGAGCGCTACGACGGCTTCGATCAGGACGAGCGCGGGGTGATGCGCGCCGGCGGTCCCCACATCGCGTGGTTCAAGGACCCGGCGGGCAACGTGCTCTCCGTGCTGCAGGAGCGCTAGGACGCGCTCGGGTCGGACCCTCAGCGGCCGCCGAATCGCCGTCGCCGCGACCCGAACTCGGCGAGCGCCTGTTCGAGATCGGTGCTCGAGAAGTCGGGCCACAGCTCGTCAATGAACACGAGCTCGGAGTATGCGGACTGCCACGGGAGGAAGTTGGAGAGGCGCCACTCGCCGCCGGTGCGGATGATCAGGTCGGGGTCGCGCAGGTCGGGGGCGTACAGGCAGATTCGCCTGGCGTTGCTCAGCCCGTCTCAGCCGCCGCTGTAGGAGCTCGGTGCGGGCGCGTTCGTCCGCACCGCGGCGATCTCGGCGAGCAGCCCGGTGCCGGAGGTGCCGCCGAGCACGCGCAGACGATGCAGCCGGTAGGGGTCGTCTCCGCGGTGCGCCCAGCCCGGCACGACCGTCGTCGAGCCGGTGTAGCCGGCGGCTCTGACGGCGGTGAGGACCGTGCTGTCGTAGTGGCCGGACGGGTAACAGAACCAGTTGACGGGCACGTGGTAGCGGGCCCGCATCTCCGCGCGCGAGGCGGCGACCTCGTGACGGAGCAGGACGCTGTCGAGCTTGATCAGATCCGCATGGGTGAAGCCCTGGGTGTCCAGCTCCCATCCGGCCGCGACCAGGCCACGGATCTCCTCCTGGCCGAGTCCTCCCTGCGAGGGCGGAAGGCCCGAGAGCTGCATGTTCTCGTCTGCCACCCATTTGAGCCGCTGCAGCACCGGTAGCGCCTGGGTGTACTGGGACTGGTAGCCGTTGTCGAACGTCAGCACGATCGGCTTGCCCGCCCCCAGCGGGGCGCCGCGACGCCAGTATGCCTCGACCTGGTCGAGCGTGACTGCGTGCCAGCCGGCGTCGCGGAGAGAGTGCATTTGTTCGGCGAACTCGGCCGGGGTGACGTAGAGGCCGGGGAACGGCGCGCCCGTGGGCGGAGCGGCGATCACGTGGTACATCAGGATCGGGACGGGTCCGAGGCCCGGTGCTCCCGCCGCGGGCGCAGAGGTGGTGCCTGTGACGCCCGAGCGTCGCCCTCCGGACGTGCGCGCCGAACCGAGTGTCCCCTTCCCTGTGGCGCTCCCGCCGGACGATGAGCGTCCTGAGACGAGGACCACGACGGCGACTGCGGCGAGCGCCGTGAGCAGGATCGCGACGGCTGTCAGTCGGCGTCGCCGGCGAACCGAGCGCCGCCTCTCCTCACGCCGGGCTCGACGGCTCTCGATGTCCATCTTCGCCGCCGTTCGCGGTGCCCTGGCGGGAGTCCCTCATCGCCGCCAAGGATATCTGCGCCCAGGCGACGCGCCGGGCCGCTTGATGAGACCGGGTCTCATCAACTGCTAGGTTCGCTCGACAGGCGGTTCCCGTGCTCCGCCCGCGCTGCGTGGCAGATCGCCCGATCGCGAGCCACATCGACCGATGAGCATCCCGACTCTCAGACCAACGCTCGCGCTGGCGGCGCCCGCCCTCGCCCTCGTGCTCGCCCTCTGCGGCTGCGGGCGCTCGGCACCCGCGCCGCCCGGCTCGCAGGGACCCGGGCGCCCCGTCTTTCGGGTGGTGGCGGCGGAGAGCTTCTGGGGAAGCCTCGCGGCCGAGCTGGCCGGTCGGCGCGCGGAGGTGCGTAGCCTCATCGCGGCGCCCGGGGTCGACCCGCACAGCTATCAGCCGACAGCGGCCGACGCGCGCCTGGTCACCGATGCCAACATGGTGATCGAGAACGGACTCGGCTATGACCCCTGGATCGGCCAGCTCACCCGGGCGAGCCAGTCGCGCGCCAGACGGATCCTCGACGTCGGCTCGCTGCTCCGCCTTCCGGTCGGCGCCAACCCGCACCGCTGGTATTTCCCAGCCGACGTCGAAGCGGTCGTGCGCGGCATCGTTGCCGACTATGACCGCCTGGACCCGGCTGGCTCCGCGTACTACACCGAGCGCGAGCGCCGCCTGCTGCGTGTCGGCTTCGCCGGCTATGACCGCCTCAGGCGCGAGATCCGCGCGCGCTTCGCCGGGACGGCGGTCGGATACAGCGAGAGCATCTTCGAGGGGCTCGGCCGAGACCTCGGCCTCGAGCTGGCGACGCCATATGGCTTCGCCCGCGCGGTCGCAGAGGGCACCGACGTGACAGCCGCCGAGAAGCAAGCCGTCGACACCCTCGTCTCACGGCGAGGCATCCGCGTGTGGGTGTTCAACAGCCAGAACGTCACTCCGGACGTCCAGCGCGTCAACGAGCTCGCTCGCGCGGCCGGCGTTCCGGTCGTCACCGTCACCGAGACCCTCTCGCCCGCGGGAGAAACGTTCGAGGGGTGGCAGGTCCACCAGCTGGAAGGGCTGCTGCGAGCGCTCGAAGCGGGTCCGCGATGAGTCCCCGCGCCGGCGCCGATGCGGGCCGATGGGCCGAACGCGCCGCGGCTGCGCTGTCGGGGAAAGGCCGGCGGCGCGGGGGTGCCCGCGAGGCGGTCGTCGAGCTGCTCGACGAGCAGTCCTGCGCGCTGTCGGTCAGCGAGATCCGCCGGAAGCTGGAGGAGCGCCGTCGGGGAGTCTCGCGCGCGAGCGCGTATCGAATCATCGACGAGCTGGAGGCCGTCGCCCTGCTCCAGAGGGTCGAGGTCGGCGCCGGCCCGACTCGCTATGAGGCGATCCGTCCGGGCGGCGGCCATCACCACCACCTCCTCTGCAAGAGCTGCGGAGCACTCGAGCCGTTCACCGACGCGGCGCTCGAGCGCGCGATCGGACGCCTCAGCGACCGCCTCGCGATGCGGGTCTTCGAGCACGAGATCGTGATCCGAGGTGCCTGCCGGGAATGTCTGCGGAGGTGAGCGCCGGCCGGCCGTTCTGCGCCGTGGCGCTGCCAGGCGTCAGCCGCCGCTGAGGTTGGGCGGGATCTGCTGCCCGGCGGGCGGCGGGTCGTCCCGGAGCAGCTGGGGAACGGTCACCAGGCGGAAGCCTTTCGCGCGCAGTTTGGCGATGATGATCGGGAGCGCTTCGATCGTCTCGGTTCGTCCGCCGCCGGCGTCGTGCATCAGGATGATCGCGCCGCCGTGCGCCCCGGCGAGCGCGCGTTTGACGATCGTCGCGACGCCCGGCTGGGCGTAGTCGCCGGTGTCGACCGACCAGAGGACCATCAGCAGGTGCAGGGACTTGAGCTGACGCAGCGTGGTCGTGTCAAATGAGCCGTAGGGAGGGCGGAACAGACCCGGCCGGTGTCCGCCGAGGACTTCGACGCGGGCGATCTGTTCGAAGAGCTCTTCGTGTTGGTCGTGCGCTGAGAGCTTTGCCAGCTCGGGATGGCTCTGTGTGTGGTCGCCGATGACGTCGCCGTCTTCGATCTCGCGTACGGCCGAGGCACTGAAGTACTCGAGCATCTTGCCGACGACGAAGAATGTCGCGTGTACGTGTTCGCGCTCCAGGACGTCGAGCACTTTGGGTGTGTAGGGCCCCGGTCCGTCGTCGAACGTGAGTGCGATGTCGCGGCCGCGGCCGGCGCCCTCGCGGACGAAGGGCGTGTAGGCGAGCACTGAGGAGACCGCCTTGCGCAGTTCGTTCTCGGACTCGCTGGCGGGAGGCCTGTGGACGACGCGCGCGGCGCCGCCGCGGGCGGTCGCGGAGGGCGCTCGCCCGTGGTGGGAGCCCAACAGGGCGATCGCGATCAGCACGACGAGGATGAGCAGGACGATCGCGGCGCCGCCCCGGCGGCGCCGTATCTTGATTCTGCGCGCCTCGGCGCCGGCGACCGGCGCGGCAACCGGCGTGGGCGCCGGCGCCGGCTGCGGGGCAACGCTGCGCGCCTTGCGCTCGTCCTCGAAGTCCCAGTTCCACCGTTGGGTCATGGGCAGATGCTAAACGGCGTCCTGGCGTCTGCCGCGCGCCGCTGTGGCGTTTGTGCGTGAGCTCTCAGTCGAGCGCGGTGACGGGGCCGCGGGCGGCGACGGTCACCGCCGTGCCCGCGGGCAGCGCCTGCGCGCCGGCGACGCGTGCGAGCAGCAGTTCGCCGGCTCCCGGTTCGCGCGGGCGGATCTCCAGGAGCGCGTCGTGACCGTAGTAGCGGCATTGCTCGACCGTGCCGCCGAGCCCGTCCTCGCCGTCGCCCGCGGCGTCGGCGCGGCGGACGGCGAGCTGCTCGGGGCGGATCATCACGACGCCGGGCCCGGGCGGGGCGGAGTGCCCGGGGCGGAGCTCCAGAGCGCCGAGGCGCGTCTTCGCCGAGCCCTCGGCGATGTGGGCGTCGACGAGGTTCACCGCGCCGAGGAAACGCGCGAGATGCTCGTCGGCGGGGCGCTCGTAGAGCTCGACCGGCGCGCCCTGCTGCACGATCCGCCCGTCGCGGAGCACGGCGACGTCATCGGCGAGCGAGAGCGCCTCCTCCTGATCGTGGGTCACGAGCACAGTCGTCACTCCCTGCTCGCGCAGGAGCGCGTGGACCTCCTCTCGGACGCGGGTCCGCAGCGATGCGTCCAGCGAGGAGAAGGGCTCGTCGAGGAGCAGCGCATCGGGACGGCGCGCAAGCGCCCGCGCGAGGGCCACGCGCTGCTGCTCGCCGCCGGAGAGCTCGTGGGGAAAGCGCTCGGCGAGGGCGGCGATGCCGACCATGTCCAGTAGATCGCCCACGGCCCTGCCCGAGCGCTCTCGGCGAGGAAGGCCGAAGCCGACGTTGGCGGAGACGCTGAGGTGCGGGAAGAGGGCGCCCTCCTGGGGGACGTAGCCGATGCTGCGGCGCTCGATCGGCATATAGGAGTGCCCGTTGTCGAGGACTCGGCCGGCCAGCGTCACGCTGCCACGCTCGGGGCGCTCGAAGCCCGCGATCACGCGCAGCAGCGTTGTCTTTCCGCAGCCGGAGAGACCGAGCACGGCCGTGAGCGACCCGGGCTCGACGGACAGATCGACGCCCTGGAGGACGGGCGGCCCTCCGTAGCCCTTCCACAGGTCGGTGACGATCAGCCGGCTCATGCGTCTGGCCTGCGGCGGGCGAGGGTGGAGACTCGGCGGCTGAGCAGGTACGCCGGCACGGCCGAGATGACAACCATCATCCCGGCATACGGTGCCGCGGCGCCGTAGGAGAACGCGGTCGTGTAGGACCAGAACTGGGTCGCCAGCGTGTCGACCCCTGTGGGCCTGAGCAGCAGCGTCGCGGTCAGCTCGGTCGAGGAGGAGATGAACACGAGCGCGAACGCCGAGGCCAGCCCCGGGGCGATCACCGGAAGGGTGACGCGCAGCCAGACGGCGGCGGGGCGCACGCCGAGGGAGCGCCCGACCTCCTCCAGGCGGGCCGAGGACTGGCCCATGGCCGAGCGCACGCCCACGATCGCCAGGGGAAGGAAGAGGATCGCGTAGGCGACGATCAGCTCGAGTGAGCTCTCATAGAGCGCGAAGGCATAGCGGACCGAGAACGAGACCAGGCCGAGGGCGACCACCAGCCCGGGCAGCGCCATCGGAAGGTAGGCGAGGCGCTCGATCAGCAGGGTCAGCCGGTTGCGGTGGCGCATCGTCAGCGCCGTCACGGGGACGGCGAGCGCGGTCGCGATCCCGGCAGCGGCTGCGCCGAACGCGGCGGTGTGCGCGACGGCCGAGAGCAGCGATGTCCCGGGTAGCGTGCTCGAGTTTCCGCGCAGCATCCAGTAGACGAGCGAACCGATCGGCACACCGAGCGCGACCCCGCACAGCGCCACCAGGCAGCCGAGCACGGGCAGGGTCCACCGGCGCAGCGGCAGACGGGCGGGCGCCCTGCGCACGCCGGGTCCCGAGCGGCTCGTCCGCCCGCGCCCGCCGAGCGCGAGCTCGCCGCCGAGCACCGCGATGCTCAACAGGACCAGGACCAGCGACAGTGCGCACGCGGCGACCGTGTCGAAGCCGAGCTTGAACTCCGTGAAGATCGCGACGGTGAACGTCTGGTACTGGACGATCTCGAAGGCGCCGTACTCGGCGAGCAGCCCGAGCGTGACGAGCAGGCAGCCGCCAAGCACCGCGGGCCATATCTGGCGCAGGGTGATCCGCGCGAAGGTCTGCCACGGTCCGAGACCGAGGCTGCGCGCGGTCTCCTCCAATCCGGCGTCCGCATTCGCGAGCGCCGTCCTGGCGGGCAGGTAGACGAGCGGATACAGCGACAGGGTCATGATCATCACCGCCGCGAGATATCCGTGCAGCCCCGGCGCGATCGAGACCCAGCTGAAGCCGACGACGAAGTCGGGGATGCCGAACGGCAGTACGAGCGCGACGGCCCACAGGCGGCGCCCCGGCAGCACGGTCCGCTCGACGCACCAGGCCGCAGCCACGCCGATCACCGCGCACAGCACGGTGCAGGCAGCCGTCAGGCGGAGGGTGTTCCACAGCAGGACGGCGACCGAATGGCGCAGGAGCAGCCGTTGCACTTCGCCCCACCCCGACTGCTGGGCCTGGACCACGAGGAACGCGAGCGGCAGCAGCACGAGCGCGGCGGCGATCGCGGCGCCCGTGCCGGAGACGAGCGGCCAGCGACGCCTGCCCGACCACGCGCGGGAGGCTCTGCTCGCGGCGGGCTGGGTGGGCGCGAACGTGCTCACGGGCGCCTACAGCAGCCCGAGCTTCTGCTCGAGCGCCAGCGCTGCGCTGCCGTCGCCGAGTTCGCCTGGGGTCAGCGCGACGGGATGCAGGCCCGCGAGCGGTGGCACCCCGGCGGCGGCGCTCACGCCCGGGCGCAGCGGGTACTCATAGCTGTGGCTGTGGGCGATCGTCTCCTGGCCGGCCTGGCTGACCAAGAAGGCGAGGAACCGCTGCGCGGCGGCGCGGTGAGAGCTCGCGCGCAGCATCGCGGCACCGGAGACATCCACGAGATCACCCGGGTCCCCGTCGGCGTAGTAGTGGAGCGCCGAGTGCACAGAGGAGGCACCGAGCTCGTCACGCAGCCTGTACCAGTAGTAGCTGTTGATCGGCCCGATCGCGCTCTCGCCGTTGTTGACCTGGTTGACGACCGTCTCGTTGTCGGGGTAGATGCGCCCGTTTGCCTGCAGGCCCGCGAGCCATTTTTCTGCGGCCGCGGTCCCGTCGACCTTCACGACGGCGCTGAGCAACGGCTGGAAGTCGGTCTCCGAGGGGGCAAAGCCGACCTTGCCCTTCCAGCGCGGCTGCGCGAGTTCGAGGACCGAGTGGGGGAGCTGGGACGGCTTGAGAGCGCGCGTGTCGTAGACGAGCACGGAGGCCCGGGCCGAGACGCCGACCCAGTTTCCCTGCGCCGAGTCATAGCGCGCCGGGACGGCCGCGAGCGTGCTCTGGGAGATGGTGCCGAGCAGCCCTCGCTCGCGGAGGGCTTCGAGCACCGGCGTGTTCTCGCTGTAGAAGACGTCTGCCGGCGAGTTGGCACCCTCGAGGAGGACCTGGTTGCCGAGGGACGCCTCGTCGCCGGAGCGGATGCTGACCTTGATCCCGGTCTGCTTCTCGAACTGTGCGACTAGCAGCGCGGTCGTCTGTTCGTGCTGGCCGCTGTAGACCGTCAGGGCGGCGCCACCCGCCCCTCCGCAGGCGCTCAACGTCAGCCCGGCAGCCGCCAGGAGCATGAGGAGAGAGGGCTTGCCGCGGCTCATCTTGGAAATCCGATCACTGCGGTCGGGATGGACAATGGGGCACGGTAGCACAGGGGTTAGGGTTGCCTAACATCGGGTCTGTCGTCGGTTCGCCGCCGAATAGGTGAGAATCCGGGCATGCACGTGACCGCCAAGGCCGATTACGCCGTCCGCGCCGTCGTCGAGCTGGCCGACAGCAGCCAGGAAAAGCCGCGCAAGGTCGACGAGGTGGCCCAGGCACAGGGCATACCCGTCTCCTTCCTCGAGAACATCCTCACCCAGCTTCGCTCCTCGGGGATCGTTCGCAGCCAGCGCGGCCCCGAGGGCGGTTACTGGCTCGCGCACGACGCGGCGGAGGTCAGCCTCGCCCAGATCATCCGAGCGGTCGAGGGACCGCTCGTCGGCGTCCGCGGGCAGCGCCCGGAGGAGATCGAGTACGTCGGCTCCGCGG
>Ga0207927_1000799_pt1 | contig 13329 bp, 14 predicted proteins | sample NGESurdeep072012_2_FD_184456 | JGI IMG/M metagenome (GOLD analysis project Ga0207927, IMG submission 184456) | Arctic peat soil microbial communities from Barrow, Alaska - NGEE Surface sample 210-2 deep-072012 (SPAdes) | ecosystem: Environmental > Terrestrial > Soil > Wetlands > Peat ... | reverse complement strand
TCCGGTCGCTGATCACGCAACCCACCGTCGGCGGCTCGAAATCGATCATCGTGTGCCACGACATGGTCATGATGTTCGCCCGCCCCTTGCATACGGTCGTAACCATCACGGCCGGACCTGGCTCGAGCAGCCGATATACCTGAGACAAGGGAAAGGATTTCTTCACCATCTCGGCTCCAAGCGGTAGCACACCGATGATGTCCTTGGCGGACGTGACGCCTATGCCCAGGACCTAGCCGGCAGGCGTAAGCTTGACGATCCTGGGTTGAACCAAATGCTCAAAGTCTTTGTAGGCCATTCTTATCAATTCCGTGTGCGACCCGGCGCTGAATACTATCTCCTCGTCGGCGGCCAAAGCTTCTGCCGCAAAGACCTCCATCCCGTAGAGATTGCCGAAGGGTGGCATAGCGCCCAGTTCACACCCCGGGAATTTGTCTTTGAATTCATCTTCGCGCGCAAGTCTGGTTTTGCTCGCCCCGGCCGCCTGCTTCAAGAGACTCAAATCCACTTTATCGGAGGCGGGCAGAATGGCCATCGCCATTGCGATCCCGGCCAGCAGCCCCTCCTTCCACACCTGCCAGTCACCTCCGCGCGTGAAGGCGTAGGCCACGACTACCACGGCACAGGCTGCAAGGCCCACGACCGCCAATGTGCGAACGATCCGGCCGGTCTCTCGTTGGAGGGGTGTGGCCTCAGGTTCAATCCGCTGCAGTGCCTTGCCGATGCGGCCGAGCTCGTTCCGGATTCCAGTGGCGAGCACCTCCGCGGTACCCTGACCAGAGGTCACTAGGGTGCCGGCAAAGAGCGACGGCAGGTCGTCACCGCCTGGCCGCTGAAGCTCTTGCGCCGCAACGCTCGCTCTCTTTCGAACCGGCACCGACTCCCCGGTGAGCAGCGATTCATCGACGCTCAGGTTCATACCGCGCCGGAGAATCGCATCGGCCGGTATACGGTCGCCTTCGGCAACCAGCACCACGTCTCCGCGCACGACCTCACGGCCCGCGATGCGCAATTGGCGGCCGCCACGAACCACGAGTGCCCGCGGGCTTGACAGGTCTCTAAGCGCTCCCAAAGCGCGCTCGGTGCGGCGCTCTTGGACGATGGTGATGCCCATCACTACGAACACGAAGCCCAGCAGCATCAGCGCATCCGCAAGCTGACCCATGACCAGGTACACGCTGCCGGCTGCCACGAGCAGCACGAACATCGGCTCGCGGGCGACTTCCACGGCGATGGCCAGGATCCCGCGCGGTTTGGCTGTCGGCAGCTCATTGGGCCCGTCAGCCGTGAGGCGCTCTTGAGCCTCCGAATCGCTGAGCCCGACTGGGGTCGCCAACTCAGTCTTCGTCTCGTCCGCGCAAGGGGACAATTGGCCCGCAGGGCGTGGCATGGTGTGATCCCGGCCATTCATGAACGCCTTCAAAGTACCGAGAGGCGTCACACAGGGGGCCTACGTAATGTGATGCACAAACCGCCCGCTCGGCGCTTTGCGAAACTGCATCACGTCTTCCACGTGAGAGTCTTCCGCCGACTCGCCACCCTCGGCCGGATGAATGATGGCAACGCTGATTTCCTGGATGGAAGAGAATTCCGAGCGTGATTCAATCCCCTTCTCAATCGCGGCCACAATTTGAATAGCGGCGTTCTCACGCGTAGCCTGATCCGCGGTGGCGAGCTTCGCATCCTTGACCGATACCCGCAGATGCGCGGCCCCGGCCAACACCTCCAGCGCCTCGGTCGGATAGCCCGTCGCTGATGCCACGCTGGCGGTGACCGCCGGTAATCCTTCCAGCAGCTTTGCGCTGGGAGGAAGTGGAGCTCCACTCGGGCTGCAACCGCCGAGAACCACCGAAACAGCCATCGCAGCTAAACCCTTCGCCAAGTACCGCGCGCACATAAATAGCTCAGAAAATCTCTCTCAAGGTGACTATGCCAGTCGACGGGCCCGTGCGCATAAGGACTAATGCCTAGGGACATCCCGCGGCAATGGGGCAACACTTGCCAGATTGGGAGTCTCGAGATGGCCGTACCGGAGTTGTCAGCTAGCGCCTTGATGTCGAGACGCATTCTTCTTGGCGCGCTGCTCGGACTGCTCCTAACAGCATGTCTGGTTATACTGAAGCCGTTTTTGGCTCCCATCATCTGGGCTGCCATCCTGGCGTACGTTACCTGGCCCGTTTATCGTCGGGCGCGAACCCCCTTAGGGCGGCTCAACGGCACAGCTGCGTTCCTTATGACGCTCTTGGTGTCATGTGCCGTGGTATTGCCCTTCATCTGGCTTTTGGTTCTGTTGCAGGACGAGTTTGTCCGTGCGTACCGACTATTTACAGATTTCCTATCACAGGGCCCGCACACCTTGCCTCCCGCGCTCCGCAACATCCCGTGGCTAGGGGCGCGACTGCAGGAGGGATTGGACCGGTACGCGACCGACCCTACAGCTCTGGGCCGCGAATTCGTTGGCTGGCTGCAAGGATGGGCGAGTCACTTGCCAGATGTGCTTGGAAGCATTGGGCGCAATCTCGGCAAGCTCTCGCTTGCCGTGTTGACGCTGTTCTTCTTCTATCGCGATGGCGACTCCCTCATTCACCAGACTCGCCACCTGCTTCGGCGCATCGCGGACGAACAACTCGATCCTTACCTCAAAGCGGCCGGTGTGATGACGCGCGCGGTGCTCTATGGATTCCTGATCACAGCCTTGGCCCAGGGGCTGATCGCCGGCATCGGCTATCAAGTGGTTGGAACTCAGGCCCCGGTTCTTCTGGGTGCATTGACCGGGTTGCTCTCGGTGGTTCCACTTCTAGGTACCGCCTTTGTGTGGGGGCCCATCGGTATCGGGTTGCTCGTTGCCGGCCATGTCTGGAAAGGGATCATCCTGCTGGCGTGGGGCACGCTGCTCGTGCATCCCACCGACAACGTGCTGCGCCCCCTGTTGATCAGCAATGCCGCGCGCGTCCCCTTCCTGCTGGTAATGTTCGGCGCCCTCGGTGGTCTCGCCGCTTTTGGGCTCGTGGGCGTCTTCATCGGTCCGGTGCTTTTGGGCGTCGCGGTGGCCATCTGGCACGAATGGGCCGATGACCCTGCGGGCACCCTCACGACGCGCACACCGAGGGGAACGACAAGCACCTCGACCGCGCCTAGTGCGACGTCCCATCGCGATCAGCTCTAGGCCTGAGCTCCCTTGAGTCGGACCCCGTTATAGTCCGATTTCTTTCCTGACCGCCACGCCCGCAACGCTGACGAGCGGCGCCTGTCAATCGAGCCGAGTTTCGCCTCAACCGGCGAACAGCAACGGAATCCACGCACCCGCGAGTGTGAGAAGCAGACCCAGACCGACCTCGGTGCCGTAGGCGCGTCCGCCCCCGGCAAAGGCCGCGACCAATTTGCTGACGGTGTTCGCCGAGAGCGCGGCCAGGACGGGAAGTCGAACGGCGGCAATTGCGATCTTCCCGCCCGCCGCCAGCGACAGGGTCGAGGCGGCTGAGGCGTGCACATCAAAGGCGCCGGCCAGAGCCGCGGTCGCGCCCGCTGCCGTGTTGCCCCAGTATCGATCAGCCAGTGCGACGACGGCCGTGACTGCGGTTAGGGTGGCCGCAAACCCTGCCGCGTACAACAGATTGAACGCGCGCCCCTTGGACGGTGTCGGCGGGTGCTTGCCGCGCTGCCGCCACAGGCTGAATGCTGCTGCGGCCAAGACCGTGACCAGCGCCGCCAGTAGTGAGGGCGCCAGCAGCGCCAGCGCCGGTGGAAACACGGCGAGCACTACAATTCCGAGCAAGACGATGGTCGCGACGGTCGAGAACAGCGCTCCGGCGACCGATGCGGCGCGAAGCGCCGGCACTTCGCGGGCGCGCGCCCCGAGCGCGGCGATGGTGCCGGTGCTGGAGACAAATCCAGCCGCGAGCCCAGACAGCGCCAGCCCGATCGCTGGACCCGCGGCGCGTAAGGCGATGTAACCCGCCGCTTGCAACGCCATGAAGAGCACCACGAGTTCCCACAGTCGACGCGGGTTCGCATCAACTATCCAGGGCACTGATCTGTCGGGCAACAGCGGCAGCAGGATCAGTGCCGCCGCGGCGAACACCAGGCCATCACGCAATTCGGTTTCGGAAAGGGTGTCAACCGAGAACTCGTGCAAGGCAGCGCGTCCAGCCAGAAGGATTGTCACGACCACCGAGCCGCCGGCCGCCATGATCGGATGCTCGATCGCCATGACGCCCAGTAAGTAGGTGACCAGCAGCGCGACCTCGGTCGTGACCCCGGGATCGCGGGTTCGGTTTCGCCAATAGGCGATGGCAGCGAGGGTAGCCACCAGCGCGGCCCCGGCTGCGGTCAATAATGGTTGTTGCACAGCCTCGGTACCAGCACCGGCGAGGGCAGTCAGGGCGAAAGTGCGCACTCCTGCGAGCGCCCGCCTGGGGCCCGTACCCTTGCGTCGCTCCCGTTCGATGCCAATCAATAGACCGCCGCCGAGTGCGGCGGCAAATCCAAGCAGCGTCGTCTCGATAGGACTCATGCGGGTGATTATGCCGCCGATTCGGAGGTCCCCGCGCATCCGCATGGCGTAGTCAGTCCCCGCCGAAGTTGTTGATGCTCATGAGCACGGCGTGGCCTTATGCTGTTTCGGTCATCCTCGGAGGGCACGAACATGGCAACAGCACCGCCCGCGGCAGCCTACCGACGCGAAGGCGATGACACCCTCATTGAGATCCGACTACGCGAGGTGCGTCAGCTGTTTCACACGCTCGACCCAGCGCCGTTCCGTGAGAAGGACCTGGACGAAGCAGCCGAACAGTACTTGCTCGAGGCGGTTCGAGAAGCGGGATCCCGCCGGCCGCTGCGCCTTGTGGTGCACATGCCCGAATCCGAGGCGGCGAGCGACGCTGCACACACGCTTGCCGAAGCCGTGCACAATTACTTCGCCTACCGCGAACGACAAGCGCGCACGGATATCCTTCGAATGCTGCGCTACGGTGTGGTCAGCTTCGTCATTGGCATTGCGTTCCTGGTCGCCTGCTTGGGGCTGCGCCGCACCCTGGTCGCACCGCTGGGAGTGGATCGGGCGATCGTTGACGAGGGACTGCTCATCCTCGGCTGGGTCGCCCTGTGGCGCCCGACCGAAGCGCTGCTCTACGACTGGTGGCCGCTGGCGCGACGCCGCACGTTGCTGCGCCGCCTCGCCTCGATCCCGATCGAGGTCCGCACGAGGTCCTGAGGGGATTAGTGTCGCACGCGCGCCTCCTGTAGGTACTACTTCGAATGGCGCGGGACGACTAATCCCTCCAAGCTGAGGAGGTTGACGGCGTCGATAGCGTCATTCGTTGCCGGCGGGACCCATTATGTGAGCGCATTTCGTTCTCACTGTACGCGCTGACAGGTGATCGATGAAGGTGGTAATAGGCCGTAGATTGACCCGCTTGCGAAAGGAGCTGTCTGACGTAATCGCCGTGCGGAAAGTCAGCGCGCCGGTGATGGCGATCCTTCCCATGCTGGTCGTGTGTGCCCCCGCCTGGCCACAGCTTAGCGTCAGTATTGGGCTACCCAGCGTCAGAATCGGGATCAATGTCCCGGCGTACCCAAGCCTGGTTCCGATCCCAGGTTATCCCGTGTACTACGACCCAAGGCTCGATTCGAACCTCTTCTTTTACGACGGCCTTTACTGGGTCTATGCCCAAGACAACTGGTACGTCAGTTCCTGGTACGACGGTCCGTGGGAGCTGGTTGAGCCGGAAATGGTGCCCGATTTCATTCTGCGCATTCCAGTGGGCTATTACCGCGTTCTGCCACCGTACTTTCTCGGGTGGGATCGTGAAGCACCCCCCCGTTGGGGCGAGCACTGGGGCCGTGACTGGGATGATCGCCGGCGCGGGTGGGACCATTGGGACCGCGCTTTCATTCCCGAGCGCGCCCCGCTGCCGACGTACCAGCGCCATTATCCCCATGATCGTTATCCGCGGGTTGATCAGCAGCAGACTCTACGGGATCGCAACTATCGTTACCAGCCACGTGAGGACGTAGACCGTCGTCATTTCGAGCAGCCACCGGGTCACCAGCGAGAGCCGAATAGAGTGCCTACCGCGCCTAAACAGCCGGGTGCGCCTCCCAACTTTAGCCGGGGTAACCCGCCCTCGCCCGCGGACCACCCGCCCACTACGGATCTGAAGAGGATTCCGCGAACGCCGGGCACGGACTCAGGCGATGGGCAGCACTCCGCGCGCGACCGCCATCCCTCTGGGCAACCTGACAAACCCAATACGACAAACCCGGGCGCAGCACCGCCCAACCGTTCGGGTTTCGACCGTCCGACTCCGCAACGCGGCAGTTCTGGCGCTTCGCAGCCGCAGTGGCGCCGAGAGCAGCCTGCACCGGCGCGGAATTCGCAGCCGACGCCACCGGCAAAACCGGCGCAACCCTCGCCCGACAAACCGCCAGGCTAAAGATGTCTCGATACGCCCATGGTCCATTCTCCCAATGATCACCGCGGGACCAGACGGCACTCGATTCGAGTCGCAAGCACATCGAGCTGCGTGCTACTCGTCCTGTGCGGCTGTACCTCGGTAGGACCGGAGCGGACGGTCGCCGCTGCCATTGACATACCAGCCTCCTGGTCCCTAAGCGCTGGTACAGACTCGACGAGTCCATCCTCTCTGGCGCAGTGGTGGTGGCGCTTCGATGACTCGCTGTTGACGGGTCTCGTGACTGACGCCTTGCAGGCCAATCCCAGCGTAAAGGGCGCGAAGGCCGCGCTGCGAGAGGCGCGGGCACTGCGGGACGTGGCGGCTGCGGCGCTGCTACCTGCGGTCAATGCTTCGACGTCGGCGCAGCGAAGCCGCCACGACAGCGTCACCGACAATAACTATCAGGCCGGTTTGGATGCGAGCTGGGAACTGGACTTCTTTGGCGCCAACCGCAGCGCGCTGAAAGCGAGCGACGCCACGGCGTGGGCCGCCGCCGCCACTCTGGGCGATGTTCAGGTCTCGATCGCGGCGGAAGTCGCTCTCAGCTACATCTCACTGCGTGGGTACCAGGAGCGCTTCGCGATTGCGACTGCCAACCTCGAAAGCCAACAAGAGACGTTGCAGATCACGAAATGGCGCCGGCAGGCCGGCCTCGTCACTTCACTCGACTCCGAGCAGGCGCGAACGGTGGTTGAACAGACGCGTGCCCAGCTGCCGGCGCTTCAGACCAGTATTGAGCAAAGCCGCCATGCGCTGGCGGTCCTGACCGGCCGGCCGCCGGCGGCCTTGTCGAGCGTGCTGGCCGCTGCGGGCACGGTGCCGCAGGCAAGCGGTGAGATCACTCTGAACATCCCAGCCGAGATGCTGCGCCAGCGTCCGGATGTGCGAGCGGCAGAGCACCAGGTGACGGTAGCCTCTGCTCGCCTCGCACAGGCCAATGCGCTGCGCGCACCGAACTTCACGCTGGGCGGCTCACTGGGCCTGAGCGCATTGACATTGGGAACATTGACCAACGGCGCATCGGTGGTGAGTTCAATGCTAGCCGGCGCATCCCTCCCGGTGTTCCATGGTGGTGCCTTATCTGCACAGGTCCGTGCACAACGGGCGGCGCTCGATCAGGCGCAATTGGCGTATCAAACCACCGTGCTGACCGCCCTGGCGGAGGTAGAAGACTCGCTTATCGCACTCGCCGATGATCGCGAGCGCCTTCGGAGTCTGGAAGAGGCGGCCGAAGCGGCTGCCCATGCGGCGCTGCTGGCCCAGCAGCAATACAACAGTGGGTTGGTGGATTTCCAAGTGGTGCTCGAGACCCAGCGCGCCCTGCTCAGCACGCAGGAAGGCGTGGCCCTTGCTCGCGCGGACCTCAGCGCCGATCACGTGTTCCTGTACAAGGCATTGGGCGGTGGTTGGGAGGGCGAGGACAGCGACGCGACTCGGAAAGCGATTATCGCCACGCCGCAGCCAGGTGCGTCATGAATGCCCCGATCACCGAGACTGCGGTCAACCCGACCTCCGGCGCTGACTCTGATCTGCCCGCCCTGTTCGCCGATTCGGATGTGCGCGCCTGGTATCGACGCCCCGTACTGTGGACCGGCGCACTACTCCTCGTAATCGCCGGTGCCGGCGGGTGGTACTGGCAGGCGCACCGTGCCGCCAGTACGGGCCCGAGTTACACGACACGGACAGTAGTACGCGGTGACCTCACGCTCACAGTCACCGCAAACGGGACATTGCAGCCCACCCGCTCGATCAGCATCGGCAGTGAACTCTCCGGCACCGTTCGGAAGGTCAATGTCGATGTCAATGACCGAATCCAGCAGGGCCAGGTTTTGGTCGAGCTCGATACGGCTAAGTTGGGCGATCAGATCCTGCGCTCGCGCGCTTCCCTCGCAGCCGCAAACGCCAAGGTTGCGCAGGCGGTCGCGACCGTGAAAGAGGCCACGGCGAGCCTGGCGAGGCTAGAGGAGGTGGAGCGATTGTCGGGTGGCAGAGTGCCATCAAGAACCGAACTTGACAGCGGTCACGCGACGCTCGAGCGTGCCGTGGCCGATGAGGTCAGTGCGCGCGAGGCCGTTAAAGACGCACAGGCGGCGCTGTCGACCGATCAGATCAACCTGTCCAGGGCATCCATCCGTGCGCCCTCCGACGGTGTGGTGTTGACACGCAATGTGGACCCTGGCAACGCCGTGGCTGCATCACTTCAGGCCGTGACGTTGTTCACCATTGCCGAGGATCTGACAAAGCTGCGCCTGCTGGTGTACGTGGACGAGGCCGATGTGGGTTCGGTCGCGGTAGGCCAGAACGCCAGCTTCACCGTCAGTGCCTACCCAAGCCGCAAATACCCGGCTCGAATCGACCGGGTCGCCTACGGTTCCACCATCACGGAGAATGTCGTCACCTATCTCACCTATCTGAACGTGGACAATGCTGATTTGAGTCTGCGGCCCGGTATGACGGCGACCGCAACCATCACCGCCTCGCAGCGGCACGATGTGCTACTGGTACCCAACAGCGCGCTGCGATTCACGCCGAACTCTGGTGTCGCGGGCAATGCCGCGTCCACCAGCGGCATCGTCTCGAGCCTGATGCCGCGCATGCCGAGAAGCAGCACGCGCAGTCCAGCGGCGGCCAGTGCGAGTACCGCCGCGGCAAGACAGCTCTGGGTCTTACGAGACGGCGTTGCAGTGCCGGTACCCGTGGTGCCGGGGATCAGCGATGGCCACCTGACCGAAATCACCGGCGGCGAGCTGCAGGCCGGCATCGAGGTGATTACCGACCAGAAGGCCTCCGTCAGATGAGCGCGCTGTCGCCCGAGGTTCCCGCCGGACTCGCCAGGGCGGCCGCCGACGCACCGACAGCCGCGCGCCCAGATCTGCTTGCATCAAACGTTTCTGTCATTCGCTCTGACTCGCCATTGATCCGGTTGCGCGGCGTGACCAAGCGTTACGGCACAGGCCAGGCCGCGTTAATGGCGTTGAATTGTATTGACCTCGACATCAATGCGGGCGAGTTCGTGGCGATCATGGGGCCCAGCGGCTCAGGCAAGTCCACGGCAATGAACATCCTGGGTTGCCTGGACACACCCAGCGACGGACAGTACCTTTTCCGCGGCACGCACGTCGAGGCGCTCTCGCGCGATCAGCGCGCGAGGCTGCGCCGCCGCTACCTGGGCTTTGTGTTCCAGGGCTTCAATCTACTCGCGCGCACCTCAGCTCAGGAGAACGTCGAACTTCCGCTGCTGTACCGTGGAGAAAGCGCCTCGAGGCGGCAGGCGGCGGCGGCGAAGGCATTGCAGTCAGTGGGCCTGGGCGGCTGGGAACATCACACACCGGGGGAGTTGTCTGGCGGACAGCAGCAACGGGTAGCGATCGCCCGTGCGATCGTGACCGAGCCGGCCGTGGTACTGGCTGATGAGCCGACCGGCAACCTCGATACGCAGCGCAGCCAGGAGATTATGGAGTTGCTCCGGGGCCTGAACGTGGAACACGGCATCACCGTGTTGATGGTGACGCACGAACCCGACATGGCAGCCTATGCACGGCGAGTGGTGCGATTCATCGATGGTCGGATCGAAAGTGATCAGCCAAATCCGCTTTTAGTCCCGCCCCGGCCACTGCATGCACCGGCCGCGCAGCCGCGGAGAAGCTGATGCTTCTGAATACTCTGTACCTCGCCCTGCGCTCCATTCGGCGAAATCTGTTGCGTTCCTTTCTGACCATCCTGGGGATCGTGATCGGGGTAAGCGCGGTCATCACGATGGTGACGCTAGGGAAAGGCGCCACGTTGGCAGTGCAGGCACAGATTTCAAGCCTGGGTACGAACCTGCTGATGGTGCGACCTGGGCAACGACAGGGGCCTGGCGGGGGGAGCGGTGGCGCACCCTCCTTCAAGGAAGCCGACGCTGATGCGGTGTTGGCGCAGATTGGCGGCGTGGCCGCCGCCGCACCAGAGGGTCGCACGGGGGTCACTGTCGTTAGCAATGGCCGCAACTGGGCCACCAACGTCACCGGCAGCACCAACTCGTGGTTCGTCACGGGCAACTGGAAGCTTGCGTCGGGCCGTGAGTTCGAGGACGACGAGCAACGCGCCGGCGCGGCCGTCTGCATCATCGGCGAGACCGTCCGACGTGAGATCTTCGGTGGCATGCGTGGCCTCGGGGAGCAGCTGCGCATCAAGCAGTTCTCGTGCGAGGTGATTGGCGTACTCGCATCCAAGGGTCAGGCCGCGATGGGAAACGACCAGGACGACATCGTGTTGGTGCCATTGCACACGCTGCAGCGTCGAGTCACCGGCAATCAGCGGGTGGCCACGCTGCTCGTATCGATGCAGGACGGCACAGACAGCACGCGCCTGAAATCGAGTCTGCGCCAGCTGCTGCGCGAGCGCCGCAAGCTAGCCGAGGGGGATGACGACAACTTCAATATACTCGACACCCAGCAGGTCGCCGAAGCCCTGTCCGGGACGACTCAGGTGATGACGACGCTGCTGGGCGCGGTGGCCGCGGTGAGTTTGCTGGTGGGCGGCATCGGTATCATGAACATCATGCTCGTCAGCGTGACCGAACGAACCCGCGAGATTGGATTGCGCCTGGCGATCGGCGCACTGGAGCGCGAGGTGCTGCTGCAATTCTTGATCGAGGCCGTGGTGCTCGCGGCACTGGGGGGTCTCGTCGGCATGATCATTGCCACCGGCGCGTCCTACCTGCTGGCGGGAGCGATGGGCGTGCCGTACGTGTTCGGCCCTGCGATCAACGTCTTATCATTGGTCTTCGCCGCCGGCATCGGTGTGGTATTCGGATACTTCCCGGCCAAGCGGGCCGCGCGGATGGATCCAATTGAGGCGCTAAGGCACGAGTGAAAATCTGCGCGCCATCAGCCCCAGCTGCATATGCCGCATATCCTTCAGCTCCTCTATATGATGCTACCCGCATATTTGGCGAATATGGCGCCGCCATTCGTCAGGTACTGGCGAGGTTGGAATCGCCCGATTAGCCGTAAGTGGCTTGGTGAACACAAGACGGTGATGGGGTTTTGCTCCGGATTGATCATCGCTGTAGCCGTGACGTTTCTGCAGTCCAAGCTCGACTGGCGCGGAGGCCTGCTGCCCTACTCGCGATGGCTAGTTCTCGGGCTGGCCTTTGGCTTCGGTGCAATGGCGGGTGATAGCCTGAAGAGCCTGTTGAAGCGCTCGCGAGGCATTCCGCCGGGACACTCCTGGGTCCCGATGGATCAACTGGACTTTGTCGTGGGAGCGCTGGTCTTGGTCAGTCCCTGGACAAGCCTGGGATGGCCTGATGTCGCATGGATCCTCGCTATTTCATTCGTGGGTGATGTTGCCATCAACCATCTAGCCTACTGGCGCGGTATCCGCGATACGAAGTGGTGAGAATGGTTGACGGAACGGGCGCGCTACGCGAATTGGGACACGGCACGGCCGCGTAATGATCGTCAGCGGCTCAAGCGAGAGACCGCGCGTGTGCTCCAGGCAAGAATCATGCGCGCCACGTGCCACCAGAAGTAGACACTCCAGCGATGCTCCACGTCGCGCGGGTGACGCAGCACGGCGCTCTCTTGGCAGATCTGTCCGAAAGTAGCTTCGACCTGAGCAGCGAAGACGGGGGATTCGATTTCCTGATTGGCGTCGAGATTCCACAGCGCACCCCATCGATCGAAGTTGCTCAAACCGACCGAAGCCCAGTCGTCGCACAGAGCGAGCTTACAATGCAGAAACCGTTGCCGATACTCGTAGATCACGACCCCATTGGCGAGAAGTCGCGCGAAGATATAGACGGCCTACTCTTCGCACCAGCGGTGCATCGGTATGGCGGCCGGTCAGTACGAGCCGTACGTCACGACGATGGGTGGTCCCGCCGGCCCGGGTCATCGAACGACTGGTGTCGGAGGCGGCCACCCGGGCTCAGCGCTGCGTCTACCCAGCTGCTGACCGACTCCCAGAGCGATAAGCAGCGTTCCGCGCTCCGGCCTGCTGGACGCTCGCGGTGAAGCGCCGTATAGCACGCTCGCCTGGCTCAAGTTTCCGGCCGGTGCGCCCAGTGCCCGAGCAGTGCTCATGCACATCGAGCGGCTGAAGGTCATTCGCGCGATCGGCTTGCCGCCCGACCTAGACAAGCGGATCCATCAGAACCGATTACTGCGCCTCGCCCGGGAAAGCGCGCAGACCGCGGTGTATCACCTCAGCGACTACGAGCCCGGCCGACGCTACGCAACCGTGAGCGGACCCCCACTGATCCGAGATCCTATCCAAGTAACCGCGAGCTTCTGCAAGCCGCTTCGTCTGAAGCTCCCAGACGCGCTCGCGGCCCTCGTCCCTCATGGACCCAAACGTGATCTGCCCGCAAGATTAGGGCAGACAGAAGTCCGAATGGTCCTACTTTCTGCCGGGCACTAAGCATTCCCAGACGTCATCGGTCTTGGGATTGTAGCTTGGGCATTGCTGCATTGACGCCACTATGGCAGCTTCGTGACCGCCGGAAAAAGCAACGGTCAGTTCCTGGTTGGGAACATTTTCGATCTTGAACTCGGATACCAAGGGGCACGTGGGTGCGGCTGGTGCGGCTGGCGTCAAATCGAAGTGCAGGGCGATTTGACTTGCCTTAATCGCGAACGAAGTATTGATCGGCTTTTGACCGCAACGAACTGTGTCTTTGATAACCACAATCACCACGTCCCTAGAGCGGTATGGCATTACGTCGTGCTCGAAAGCTGACAGGTGGGTATCGCCCTGCAAGACGCGAAATGTCATTTTTGGTGGCGCGGTCGGTGAATCGGCGAACGCGTATGCAGCGGCCAGGACAATTGCGACTGGGAATAAAGCAAATCTATTCATGGCGTTTCCCCTTGATTAAGTTGTGGAA
>Ga0207927_1000798_pt1 | contig 13340 bp, 13 predicted proteins | sample NGESurdeep072012_2_FD_184456 | JGI IMG/M metagenome (GOLD analysis project Ga0207927, IMG submission 184456) | Arctic peat soil microbial communities from Barrow, Alaska - NGEE Surface sample 210-2 deep-072012 (SPAdes) | ecosystem: Environmental > Terrestrial > Soil > Wetlands > Peat ... | reverse complement strand
CAGTCGCTCGCGAAGATTGGCCCCCGCCGGCAGAAAGCACTCAATGTCCGGAGCGAGTTCGCGAAAACGCTCAGATCGGTGGTCTCCGAGACTCGGATGCAAGCCTGCGTCAAAGACGAGCACCGATCCAGCGTGCTCAATCACAAAGGCGGGGATCGGGATACGCGCTCTCCCTTGTTCGCCCTCAATGAGCTCCGCCACTTCCATCTCTAGCCACCCACAACAGAAGCCCCGGACTCGCATAGAGCACTGCATAGCACGCAGATGGCTGGCTTGCAGTGGTCGCACCAACCATGTTCGGGATGCAACGCAACGCTGGCGACGCCCGTCATCGAGGGACTGTGCGTAATGAGACGGTCGTCGCCGATTCGAGCAACGAGCATCGCCACCGACGTCGCTCGATTGCATTAGTCCAATATTGCCAGTCCCGAATCCAGGTCAAAGAATTCCAAACGCGCCTCGGAGATTCCAAAACTGAATCGATCACCCGATTGCACTTTGTGGCGCGGTTCGATTCGGGCAATGCATTCAGACTCCGACGTCCCGCTGCCGATGAGAATCTCGTCGCCGTCCTCTGCCTGAAGCGAATCCTCCACTACGACGATTGGCGCGTCCAGGTGAAAGTGGACAAGAATTTCGGCACCGAGCGCCTCAACCAGGTGCACGTCACCCACGAGAACTGACCCTGTGTGATCCGGTCCGGCCGCTGGTAGGTCCTCCGGTCGAATTCGGACAACCAGGGCTCGTCCAGCGTATTTCGCCAATCCGGGTCGACCGACAAGGATCGATGACGTGAGCAAGATCTTCTGGCTGCCGAGAGTGAGTTGTGCCATATCGGGTGAAAGAGAACCCTCGAGGATGTTCATCGCCGGAGAACCGATGAAGCCAGCCACGAAGATGTTCTTCGGACGGTCATAGAGGACCTGGGGAGCGTCACACTGCTGGAGAGCGCCGTTGCGAAGCACGGCAACTCGGTGACCGAGCGTCATCGCTTCGGTTTGGTCGTGCGTGACGTACAGCGTCGCTACTCCGATGCGCTGCTGGACCCGTGCGATCTCGGCGCGGAGTTGGACTCGCAACTTTGCGTCAAGGTTGGAAAGCGGTTCATCCATCAAGAACACGCTCGGATTTCGAACAATGGCGCGGCCCATCGCCACCCGCTGGCGCTGCCCACCGGAGAGTTGGCCAGGCTTACGTCCAAGCCACCGCGTGTTCACGATTCCGATGAGAACTACCCGAACCTCAAGATCCAGACGCGTGCGCAGTTCATCAAGGCCCAACAGGCCCAAGTCAACCAGCTGTTAGGTCTCGTGTACGCGCTGTTGGCCCTGGCGATCCTGGTCGCCCTCATCGGAATCGTGAACACGCTCATGCTCTCGGTCTTCGAACGCACCCGTGAGATTGGCTTGCTTCGAGCCGTCGGGATGCGGCGACGTCAGGTCCGGGCCATGATCCGCTCGGAGGCGGTGATCCTCTCGGTCTTCGGCGCGCTGATCGGGGTGGTCGTGGGCACCGGGCTGGGTGTGGCACTCGCTTCGTCGCTCAAGCAGCAGGGCATCACCGACGTCGCGGTCCCCTACACCAGCCTGGCCATCTTCGTCGTGTTTGCGGCACTCCTCGGGTTCGCCGCCGCCGCCTGGCCGGCCCGTCGGGCCGCCCGACTCGAGATCCTTGACGCCATAGCCGTCGAGTAAGGGCGCATCGAAGCCTGTCCACTCTTGACCCGCGCTAAGAGAAGCACGTCATCTTGGCGGTTATCGCTGCCAGTCCCATTGGGAGGTGCACAACGAATGTGGTCCCGCTCAACTTGTGAGGATTGCCCTCGGCCGAGCTGAAGAAACATTCACTTCGGGTGCAGCCCGGACGGATTTGAAAGCCGCGACTGGTGACCAGGCGAGGCTTAGCGCAAGCGCGTCGCTAACCTGTTTGTCGCATGGCAATCCTCATCGACCTTCAAAAGGTCACCCTCCACGGCACCGATCGTGCCCTCCTGGAAGACCTCTTTCTGACAATCTCTTCGGGCGATCGCATCGGCGTCGTCGGCATCAATGGCGTTGGGAAATCGACGTTGCTGCGGATCATCGCCGGCGAACTGAAGCCGGATTCAGGCGACCTACGGCGAGGCCGAGGGGTCCAAGTGGGAATGCTCGATCAGATCCCGCACCTCCCTGACGGATCGGTGCGTGAAGCACTCGGAGCTGGGTGGCAAGTCGACGCCGCACTCGACCGGCTCGGGATGCTGGGCGCTGTCGACACCGACACCGCCCACCTCTCCGGAGGACAACTGAAACGCGTCGCACTGGCTCGCCTCTTCGCCGAACCCAACGACGTGCTGATTCTCGATGAACCGACGAACCACCTGGACTTGAACGCCATTCAATGGCTGGAACAGCAGATCCTCGATTTTCGCGGCGCGGTCGTTCTCGTGAGCCACGACCGATTCCTCCTCGACCAGGTCACAACCCGAATGGTCGAAATCGATCGCGGCAAGACCTTCATCCACGCTGGTGGTTATTCACGATTGTTGGAAGCGCAGGCCGAGCGCGAGGAGCAGGCCGCCTCGGCGGAGCAAACGCGACGCAACCTCGCCCGGACCGAATTGGCGTGGCTGCGTCGCGGCGTGAAGGCTCGCTCGACGAAACCCCAAGCCCGAATCGACGCGGCCCAGCGCCTGCTCCCCCAGCGTCCGCAGGCTGCCGCTCGCGAGGGATCTCTCGACCTGAGCATCGACACACCCCGCCTCGGCACCATGGTGATACGGACCCACAACGTTGCCTTCTCCTACGACGGCACGCGCCAAATTCTCAAGGACGTCAATTTCGAGATCGGCCCCGGTGACCGCGTGGGCGTCGTCGGACCCAACGGCGCTGGAAAGTCGACGTTTCTCCACCTGCTCGATCGAATGATCGAACCGTCGAAGGGAACCGTAAAACGCGGCCCGACGGTCGTGACGTCGTACTTCGAACAGAACGGTGGCGATTTCGATCTCGACTTGACCGTACAAGAGCTCGTCGCCGGCCCCCAGGGCATTCCCGGCTCCCTCGCCGACGTCGCACTGATGAAACGGTTCTGGTTCACTGGCGCCCTTCCTTCCACCAAAGCCAGGGAGCTCTCCGGCGGCGAGCGACGGCGTTTGCAGTTGCTGCTCGCGCTCGCCGAGCGACCCAACGTACTGTTCCTCGACGAACCGACGAACGACCTCGATTTGGAGACGATTCGCCTCATCGAAACATTCCTCAGCCAATGGTCGGGCACGTTGGTCGTGGTCTCGCACGACCGCACGTTCCTCAGTCGCACCACCGATCGTCTGCTGGAGGTCCACGAGGACGGGACGATCGCCGATATTCCTGGGGGTATCGACGCATGGATCGCCCGAGCGACCGGTGTGAACACGCAAGGAACCGGGGGCGACGTGACCACGAAGAGCTCATCGTCACCGGTCCAATCGCGCGGCCGCCAGTTGCGTGACGCCGAGAAGGAAATGTCGCGACTCGAACGACGCCGAAGCTCGATTACGACGAAGTTGCTCGCGTCGGTCGATCACGAGGAGCGGGCACGCCTCGGCGTCGAGCTCGAGGCCGTTCAGAAGGCGTTGACTTCAGCCGAGGACCTCTGGTTGGAACTGGTCGACTAGGTCGTTCTCCATCAGCCCTGCCAACAATCTCCACTGGCACTGACGTGAGCGTCGTCGACGAGGTGAGTGGCGCTTATCAATCGTGTTCGTCGAGGAACGAACCAACGACGTCGAGGTAGCGATCGGGCTCTTCGAAGAACGGCATGTGACTCGAGTGCTCGAGGATCTCCCAGCGAACGTTTGGAATGTTGTCGAAGAAGGGCTGGTTCACCGCAGGCGTCGATTCATCGAATCGACCCGACACGAGCAGCGTGGGCGCGGCGATCAGGTGCAACTGGTCGACCACGGACCAGTCCTGCAAAGTGCCGTTGCAAAAGAACTCATTGGGACCCCACATCGTGTTGTAGACCGTCGGATCCTTCGCGACGTACTCCATCGTTCGCACGTAGTCCGGTGGCGTTGGCTTTACACGACAGACGTGCTCGTCGTAGTACGTCTGGGACGCGGTGACGTACTCGGGATCACTGAGCATGCCCGCTGCCTCGTGGCGACGCAGGGTCTCCTCGACCTCCGTGGGCAACTCACCACGAAGTCGTTCCGCCTCACTCGACCAGAGCGCCGACGACGGGAGCGCGTTGCTCAGAACGAGCGCTCGAAGTCCCTTCGGTCGTCGAATGGCGTGTTCGGCGCCGAGCATGCCGCCCCACGACTGTCCGAGAAGAAAATATCGATCTCGTATCTCAAGGTACGCGAGCAGGCTGTCCAATTCGTCGAGGAAGAGATCGACCGTCCAGAAGTCAGCCCCGTGGTCGGGCAGGTGCGTCGAACGACCTCCCCCCAGTTGGTCGTAGTGGATCACGGGTCGGCCGGTGGACGACAACTCGGCAAGGGCCAGGACGTAGTCACTCGTCGCGCCCGGACCTCCGTGGACGACGACCAGCGGCGTCAAGGTCGACTCGATATCGCCACTGATGCGGTACCACGTCTCCCATTCGCGAAACGGTGCCACGTCTTGCATCGTCGGTTCTCGAGTCATGTGGAGACATTACACAAACAACGCGACGAACCGTGTCGTGACAACGCGAAAACCGCTTCGCGGCGGATCGCCGATCGAAGACCAACGTCGGTGAGACGAGCGAGCTGAAATGGGGCTAGTTGTCGATTGTGGTGGACGTCGAACCGCCAACTCCACCACCTCCAGCTCCTCCACCGCCTCCACCGCCGCCGTCGTCGCCACCGTGATGAACGGTCGTCGTAGTGACGTTGATAACCGGTAGGACCGTCGTCGTCGTTGGCGCGACCGTGGTGGTAGTCGGGGGAACCGTCGTCGTGGGCGCGACTGTCGTGGTCGTCACCTGCGTTCCGGTGAACTTCGCGTGGACGGTCCTCTTCACCTTCACGGTGGGCGCCGCGCTCTGGTGCGAAACTGCAGCTCTGCGGTGAGCGGCCCGATGGACCACCGTGCTATGAGGTACGGTCGTCTCACTCGCGACGAACGTGGTCGGGGCCTGCGTTCTTCGATCAACGAGCACCACGCCAGCGGCCACTCCAAGGGTCAACACACTGGTCATGATCCACGAAACGATGGAGCGAACGTGGTCCACAACACCTCCTCGGCGAGCCGTTCGCTCCAAATGTAACCAAGGAAATGCGTAGTTGTTCAGTTGTTGATGTTACGAAAGAGAGAAGAACCTTAAAGTTTCCTGTCAAAGCAAAACGAGTGAGATGCTCCTAATTCCCGGGCGTCGAACGGTCGTCCGCCGGCGCCTAATTGTTGAAATTGTTAGCGGTCGAACCCGAAGTTGAACCGGTGGATCCGTCGTCGCCGCGGTAGGTCGTGTACACGACCTTGTGCGTTGTCGTTGACGCCACGGTCGTGGCGGGGCTCGCGGAGACTGCGGCGGGCGCAAGGATCGTGTGGCTCACGGCCACGACACCCAAGGCCGACGCGACCGTCAACATCGTGGTCATCGTCCAGGAAACCATTGCTCGTCGTCCTCGGTACATAATGCCTCCTTCGTCACTTCGCTACTGGGAACGTTCTATCGCCCGCAAGTGAGATTCGTGTAAGAAGCAATTAGTAGTCGTCGAAATATCGTGCTCGTAACCAGTGGGGTAACCTCAAGTCCTCTATGGCACTCTCAATCGGCATCGTGGGGCTGCCCAACGTGGGAAAGTCAACACTCTTCAACGCGCTCACCAACAACAACGTCCTGGCCGCCAACTATCCGTTCGCCACCATCGAGCCGAACATCGGCGTCGTCTCTGTCCCCGACGCCCGCCTCGCAAAGTTGGCCAAGGTCTTTGCATCGGAGCGGATTCTGCCCGCGTCGGTCACCTTCGTCGACATCGCGGGCATCGTGCGCGGCGCTTCGGTGGGCGAAGGGCTCGGCAACCAGTTCCTTGCGGCGATTCGCGAGTCCGACGCGATCTGCGAGGTCGTTCGCGTGTTCGAAGATGACGACGTCGTACACGTCGACGGCCGCATCGACCCCGACAGCGACGTCGCCACCATCGAGACCGAGCTGATTCTTGCGGACCTACAGACCGTTGACAAGGCCATCGGTCGTCTGGAGCGTGAGGCCAAGCGAGGCGGCGACGCGGCCGTGCGTTTGGTCCAGTACCAAAAGGCTCGCGACGCCCTCAACGCCGGCCGCGTGATCTCCAAGGTGAGCGCGAAGGAACTCGATCATGACGCCCTCTTTGAACTCCATCTCCTGACCGATAAGCCCTTCATCTACGTCTTCAATGTCGACGAAGCGACCATCAGCGACGAGGCCCGCCGCGGCGAACTCGAGGCGTCCGTCGCTCCCGCGCCGTGCGTCGTTCTCTGCGCCAAGGTCGAGGCGGAACTCGCGGGACTCGACGAAGAGGAGGCGTTGGAACTCCTCCAGTCCTTCGGCCAGCCGGAATCGGGCCTCGCCCAACTCTCACGGGTGGGTTTTCGGGCGCTAGGCCTGCAGACGTTCCTGACGGCCGGGCCCAAAGAGACCCGCGCCTGGACCATCCGTCAAGGTGCGCTCGCGCCCGAGGCCGCCGGCGTCATTCACACCGACTTTCAAAAGCACTTCATCAAGGCCGAGGTCGTGGCCTTCAGCGATCTGATGGAAGCCGGGACGATGGTCGCCGTACGCGCCGCCGGCAAGGCTCGCATCGAGGGCAAGGACTACGTCATGCGTGACGGCGACGTGGTGGAGTTCCGCGTCAACGCCTGAACCACTACGATTTGCTCAGGCGTTATCGACAGAGGTCGGCGCCTGGAGACGACCACTATCCCTTAGGAGCATCATGACCTCTGCCGTATTTGACTACAAAGTTGCCGACCTCTCCCTCGCCGCCTACGGGCGCGCGGAGATGACCCTCGCCGAACACGAGATGCCCGGGCTCATGGCGATGCGCGACGAATTCGGACACACCAAGCCGTTGCAGGGTGCGCGCATCGCGGGCTCACTGCACATGACCATCCAGACCGCGGTGCTGATCGAGACGCTGGTCACGCTCGGCGCCGACGTGCGCTGGGTGAGTTGCAATATCTTCTCCACGCAAGACCACGCCGCGGCGGCGGTCGTCGTGGGTCCTCAGGGAACGACCGACGACCTCCGGGGGGTGCCGGTCTTCGCCTGGAAGGGCGAGACCCTCGAAGAGTACTGGTGGTGCACTGAGCAACTGCTGCGCTGGCCGGGCCACGACGGACCGACGATGATCCTCGACGACGGTGGCGACGCGACGCTACTCGTGCACAAGGGACTCGAGTTCGAGCGCGCCGGATTCGTTCCGGCCCCCGAGAGCGCGAGCTCTGACGAGTACCGCGTGATCCTGCAGTTACTCGACAAGATCATCTCGAGCGGTGAGCGGATCTTCGAGCCCATGGCGCGCTCGATCATCGGCGTCTCCGAGGAGACGACGACCGGCGTGCACCGCCTGTACGAGATGGCGCGCGACGGCGTGCTGCTCTTTCCCGCGATCAACGTCAACGACGCCGTCACCAAGTCGAAGTTCGACAACAAGTACGGGTGCCGGCACTCGCTGATCGATGGCATCAACCGTGCGACCGACACGTTGATCGGTGGCAAGGTCGCGGTCGTGTGCGGGTACGGCGACGTCGGCAAGGGCTCGGCCGAATCCCTGCGCGGCCAGGGAGCGCGTGTCATCATCACCGAGATCGATCCGATCTGTGCCCTGCAGGCGGCGATGGACGGCTTCCAGGTGACGACGCTCGAAGAGGCACTCCCCTACGCCGACATCATCATCACGGCGACCGGCAACAAGGACATCGTCACCATCGACCACATCATGACGATGAAGCACCAGGCCATACTGGGCAACATCGGTCACTTCGACAACGAGATCGACATCGCCGGACTGACCAACCTGCCCGGCGTGCGTCGCGAGAACATCAAACCGCAGGTCGACAAGTGGATCCTGCCCAACGACCGCGCCATCATCCTGCTGTCCGAGGGTCGTCTCTTGAACCTCGGTAACGCGACCGGTCACCCCAGCTTCGTGATGAGCAACTCCTTCACCAACCAGACCATGGCGCAGATGGAACTGTTCGCGAACCACGCGAAGTACGAGAAGAAGGTTTACGTCCTTCCCAAGCACCTCGACGAGAAGGTGGCGCGCTTGCACCTCGACGCCCTCGGCGTGAAGCTCACGCGACTCACGAAGCAACAGGCCGACTACATCGGCGTCGCGGTCGACGGACCGTTCAAGCCCGACACCTACCGCTACTAGACCCGAGACCCTTGATAGAGCATTAGCGATACGTCGCGAGACGTTTCTTCAACATCGCGACGAACGCGGTGTTGTCGACGTCGACACCGACGCGCGTGGTGCTGTCGGCATGGATCTGACGACGATCGAACCACGTGGCGCCTCGTGAGTGGTCGCCACCGACCTCGACGCTGACCCGCACGCCCTGCTTGGTGATCGCGGCCGGATCGATCAACTCGTAGACCGCCATGGCGTCGTGCATGATGACGTCACGGTTGCCGTACCACGCGTCGTGGAACGCGGCGTACGGCTCGAGCATGTCCGCGCAGCGCCGACCGACCTCCGTGCCGAGACTGCGGAGAAACGTCACGTCATCGTCATCGAGGGTGGCCTGATGGGTCAGGTCGAGGGGCATGATGGTGAGGGGCCACGCGGCAGCGAACACTCGCCGCGCGGCCTCGGGGTCGGCCCAGACGTTGAACTCGGGCGGGCGTGACGTTGCCTTCGAACGACGCGCCTCCCATGACGACGACGTGCTCGACGCCACGCTCGACGCCCGGGTAGCGCTCGAGCAACACCGCGAGGTTCGTCAGTGGTCCGATGGCCACGATGCTGAGTGGTCCGGCCTCGATGAGCTCGCCCATGACGTCGACCGCGTGCCGGGGGTGTAACGCCACGTTGGGCTCGTCCCAATCAAGATCGCCGAGTCCATCGACACCGTGGACGGTGCCCGAGTACTCCGTCGGTCCGGCGATTGCCTCGTCGCACCCCGCCGCCACGATCACGTCGGGGCGCCCGGCCAGCGAGACGAGGCGCCGCGCGTTGAGCGTCGTGCCCGCGAGTCCCACGTTGCCCCTCACCGTCGTCAGGGCCAGTACGTCCAGTTCCGGACTCGCCAAGGCGAGAAGGATCGCGATGGCGTCGTCGACGCCTGGATCGGTGTCGATGATTACTCGCGTTCGAGCCACCGCTCCACCTCGTCCGCGGTCGGCAGTGCGCCCTGGGCGCCCAACCCGAGTGTCGCCAACGAACCGGCCGCGACGGCGAATCGCAACGCCTCGGTGGCGGGTGCGCCCTCGGCGAAGCGCAACGCGTACGCCGCGCAAAAGACGTCGCCAGCTCCGACGGTGTCGAGTGGCACTATCGGCGCGGCCTCGACCCGGGCGACCTCTCGACCGTGTTGGAGATGGACCGCGCCACGCGCGCCGAGGGTGACGACGCAGTGCTCGAGGATGTCGAGGTCGAGTGACGACGCCTCCACTTCGTTCGCGATCACCACCGCGCAGCGCGCCAGCGTCTCTCGCGTCACCGGGCGCGCGGGCGCGACGTTCAAGATGAACGCGCGACTCCGCTTCGCCGCCTCTTCAATCACGAGTTGGGAGATCTCCATCTGCGCCAGCACGACGTCGAAATCGTCAAACGCGACCGATGACACGTCGAGGTCGGCGTTGGCGCCTGACGCGACCACGATCTGGTTCTCACCGCGCTGGTCGACGGTGATGAACGCGGTCCCGGTCGGCCGACCAGAGCGGCGCACCGCGGACAGGTCGACGCCGTGTTGCAGTAGACGTGAGAGCAGCCACGCGCCCGATTCGTCATCGCCGACCGACGCGATCATCGAGACGTGCGCGCCGAGTCGTGCCGCGGCGCTCGCCTGATTGGCTCCCTTGCCACCGGGAAGACGTTGCACGTCAGCGCCCATCACGGTCTCGCCGGGGAGAGGTAGCTCGACGCAGCGAACCACCAGGTCCACGTTGCAACTACCGACGACACCGATGCTGGGTCGACGCGTCGACACGGCTACGGCAGGAACTTATTGGTGTAATACGACGACGCGGCGGGCACCGAGGAAATCAACTTGATGCTCTTCAAGGCCTTGGCGAGCGTCATCCACTGTGCGTTGGTCTGCGTGAAGTATTGCCCGGCGCTGTTGGTGAGGAACGGCACGGTCAGCTTCCAGCCCGCTTGGCTGTAGGCGGCGCTGTACCCGCTCTTCGGATACGCCGTGGTGAACTCCGTGGCGGCCTTGGTCGGGTTCGCCACGGCCCAGACCGTGGCCTTCTTCAGTGCCGACAGGAACGCCTTGACGACCTTGCCGTTCGCCTTGGCGTAACTCTGGGTGACCGCGTACACCCAAATCGGAATGTTCGGCGCGCCCGCGGTCGTGCCGAGTAGCTGGGTCAGGTGACCCTTGACCTTCGAACCCTGGAATCCCGGGATCTCGTAGTTGGTCGTGTTGGCCGAGAAGTTCACCTTTCCCGCGAGCAGGTCGGTGAGGTCGTTGCCCGTCGGGTCGGTGACGATATGGACTTGGGACGCCGAGAGTCCCGCGTACTTCAAGATGAAGGGGATCATCGCCTCGGTCCAGGTGTCGCCGTAGGAGAAGATCTTCTTGCCCTTCAGGGTCGCCTTCAAGGTCGAAGCGGAAAGGCTGACGCCGGGCTTGGCGAACAGGGCCCAGTTGTTCTTCATCGAGTAGTTCGCCACCGACAACATGGGCGCGCCCGCGTTGATCGCCACGCCCATGTCGGTCGTCGTCACCAGACCAATGTCCGCGGTACCGGTGACGAGCAACTTGGTCGTGGTGGAGGTGTTCGGCGGAAAGACGATGCTGACATTGAGGCCCGCGGCCTTGAAGTAGCCCTGATCCTGGGCGACGACGAGCGGCGTCAACTCGAAGTCCGGACCGGGAAAGTCGTACGCGAACTTGACGTTCTTGAGCGACGACGCCGACGCCGCGCTGCCCGCCGCCAGGGCGCCGACGGAGGTGAGCACGAGCGAACCAGTGAGCGCCAATGCTCCGAAACGGTTGATCTTCACGACTCTCCTCATAACGATTAATGGTCGATTCTAGTGCTGGACGGTCGACACGACCACGTCGGCGCGCCGACGAAACAGTGCTCTTCGTGCGACACTGCGACGCTGCCACGGTGTCAGGAGCACTTCGGTCCCCACCACCAGCAGGAACCAACTGATACCCAGTGCCGTCATGACCATCGTGGTGCCGTACACCCCGGCGGCGTTGAGATTGGCATTCGCGTGCGCTTGATAGAGCGCCAGTGATGTTCCGTCAGAGGCGTACAACTCGCCGATAATCGCGCCGGAGACCGCGTAAGTCGCGCCGATCTTCAGTCCGCTGAAGATCGACGTCGTGCTCGCGGGTATCTCGATCTGCAGGAACGTCCTTCGTCGAGACGCGCCAAAGACACGCGCCAAGTTCACGAGGTCCTGGTCGACGTGGCTCAGCCCGTCAAAGGTGTTCACGGCGACCGGAAAGAACACGACCCAGACCACAATGAAGACAATGGGCGTCCTGCCAAATCCCAAAATCAGCACCAGCGGTAGCGCGAGCGCGATGACTGGAACGGCCTGGGAGAGAACAAGCAGCGGATACAGAGAACGTTGCAGGAACGGGACCTTCGCCATGACCACACCGAGACCGAGGCCCAGCAACGCCCCGCACGCGAAGCCGTACAAGGTCTCTTGAATCGTGCCGAGAACGAGCGGCCAGAGGAGGCTCCAGTTGTCCGTGACGGCCCGGATGGCGTCGAACGGTCGCGGCATGATGTACGGCGCCACGTTGAAGATGACGACGATGGCTTCCCAGAGACCGAGTAACACGGCCAGCGAGAGCAGCGGGATGCCGACGTTGCGAAGCACAGACCTCTTCACGCGCCACCGCCGTGGAGCAGATGCATGACCCGGCTCTTCAGTTCGATGAACTCGGGATCGGTGAGGGTGTCGAGGGTGCGTGGTCGCGCCAGTGGATTCTCCAGATCGGCGATCACGCGTCCGGGTCGAGGCGACATCACGAGAATCCGGTCCGAGAGAAAGATCGACTCGTCGACGTCGTGGGTGATGAACAGCACCGTACGACCCGTCTCCTTCCACACCTGCAAGAGCCACTGCTGCATCTCCAGACGAGTCTGTGCGTCGAGCGCGCCGAACGGCTCGTCGAGCAGCAGCAGTGACTGGTGGGTGACGAGCGTGCGCATGAAGGCCACGCGTTGACGCATGCCGCCCGACAGCGCGCTCGGGTAATGGCGCAGGAACTCTCCGAGGCCGTACCGTTCGGCGACCCGCCGGGCCTCGTTGCGGTCATCATCGGTGACCCGGCGAGTGAGCCGGGCCGCCATCGTGATGTTGTCCTGGACCGTCCGCCAGGGCACCAGCAGGTCCTTCTGCAACATGTAACCCACGTGCCCGGTCGCGCCGGTGACCACCTGGTCACCTAGTCGCACCTCGCCCGAATCGGGCGCCGTCAGGCCCGCGATCACGTTGAAGAGCGTCGACTTGCCACAGCCCGACGGACCGACGATCGCGACGAATGAGCCCTCTTCGATGTTGAGTGACGTCGGTTCCAGGGCGACCGTCTCTGCGAAGGACTTGCCCACGTCACGCAGTTGCAGCAAGGTGCTCGGACTCACGTGACCAATGTAACGCCCCTCGAGCGACGCTCAGGAGCCCGCACGCACCTCGGAACACCGAGGGCGCGGTCGAGTACGTCGTGCGCGTCGTTCAGCGATAGCCGACGAAGATGTCGTTCGAACAACCTTCCAGCCCCAACGGATTCGTCGCTCGCACGAACCATTCCGTGCGCATGACCTGGTTGAACTGCTCTCGTCCCATCTTCATCCAGAAGGAATCGGCCACCTGGGAGTGGTGGGCCGCCAACGCGTCGAACTTCGCGTCGGTCACGTCGACGATGTCGATGGCGACGTCGATGCGGTCGTCCGGAGTGCCCATATGGAACTCCTCCTCGTCGGGAGGACCCTCCTCGACGCGCTCGCGCACGATGCCGCGCTTCGCGTCCTCTTCGATCTGCTCGCGCTCCTCCGCGGCCCAACGCTCGCGCCACACGGCCATGACCGAATCGGGGATCGCGTTGAAGTAGAGCGTCGGCTCGTAGTCGAGCAACTTGATCGCGGCGAGGGTGATGCGGTTCGCTTGAATGTGGTCGGGGTGTCCGTAGAAGCCGTGCTCGTTGTAGGTCACGATCACCTGAGGACGCTCCTCGGCCAACACCGCGGCGAGTCTCGCGGCGGCGACCTCC
>Ga0207927_1000792_pt1 | contig 13364 bp, 9 predicted proteins | sample NGESurdeep072012_2_FD_184456 | JGI IMG/M metagenome (GOLD analysis project Ga0207927, IMG submission 184456) | Arctic peat soil microbial communities from Barrow, Alaska - NGEE Surface sample 210-2 deep-072012 (SPAdes) | ecosystem: Environmental > Terrestrial > Soil > Wetlands > Peat ... | reverse complement strand
CCCGACGGTCGCGGCGGCTGCAGAGCCGATCCGCTGGCTCATCAACCATCCGCGGATCTACAGCGTGGTCGCGGAGGGCGGTGGCCACATCCTGGGCAGCAACTTCCTCGATGAGCGCTCGACGATCTCGGGGCTCGGGCCGATCAGCGTCGATCCGACCGCGCAGGACCAGGACGTGGGACGCGCCCTGATGACCGCCGTCCTCGATCGGGCGGTCGAACGTCGCGCTCCCGGCGTCCGGCTCGTCCAGATCGCATACCACAACCGGTCGCTCAGCCTCTACGCCAAGCTCGGCTTCGACGTGCGCGGCTCGTTTGCCGCGATGCACGGGAAGCCCCTCGGGATCACGATGCCGGGCTACGCGGTCCGGGCCGCCACGACCGCCGACGAGGCCGCCTGCAACGCGCTGTGCGTCCGCGTACACGGCCACGACCGGGCCGGCGAGGTCGGCGAGGCGATCGCGGCCGGCGACGCCAGGGTGGTGGAGCGACTCGGGCGGATCACCGGCTACACGACCGGCATCACGTACTTCACCCACTCCGTCGCGGAGACCACCGACGACCTGGAGGCGCTCATCGGCGCGGCGACCGACTTCGGGACCCCCGGCTTCCTGGTCCCCCTCGCCAACGCGGCCCTCTTCCGCTGGAGCCTGGCCCACGGCCTGCGCGTCTTCTTCGTCGTGAACATGATGACGATCGGGATCTACCAGGAGCCCGCCGGCGCCTTCATGCCCTCCGTGGGCTACTGACCGGGCTCGGCGTCAGAACGAGACCAGCATCTGCCAGATGAACGTCGCTCCGCCCGCGTCGGCCGCCTCCCACACGCGCTGCGCCAGCTCCTCGCTCCCCTCGATAGGCCCCGCCAGCTCCGCCCGACGCTCCTCCCACGAGACGCAGACGCCGGGCTGGTGGCCATTCGTAGCCGCGACGCCATCGGTCGGCGTGATCGTCGCCGGCGTGACGCGCAGCGGCTCGGGGAGCACGTCCGGGTCGTCGTAGCTGCCGAACTCGCGCGTCGCCTCGACCAGCGCCCGCATGTTCTCGGGGCTCGTGTCGTTCTGCATGATCGCGCTCGCGTCCATGATGTAGCCGCCGTCCCGGCCGATCGTCTCGATCAGCGTCCGGACCTCGGCGCGGACCTGCTCGGGCGTGCCCATCGCCAGCGTCACGTTGTTGACGCCGCCGCTCAGCGCGAACTTGTCGTGCAGCTTCCTGTGCGTCAGGAGCGGAGTGCCGCGGTCGATGTGGTAGACGATGCTGCGGTCCGGGAGCTCGCGGAACGCGTCGAGGTGGGCGTCCCAGTTGCCCTCCGCGTAGAACATCGTCTGGTGGCCGTTGCGCCACAGCTCCTCGACCAGGGGCTTGACCGTCGGCCAGTAGTGGGACGCGAACTGGTCGGGCCGGACGAAGGGCACGCAGCCGCGGTGCATCCAGTAGCCGATCGGCAGCTGGGACGCCGGGTCGGCCGTGGCCGCGGCCAGCCAGTAGAGGTGCGGCATGAGCGCCTCGCAGGCCTTCAGCACCTTCTCCGGCTGCGTGTACATGTCCATCGTCAGCCCGACGTAGCCGCGCAGCTTGTCCCCGATGATGTCGAACGGAGCCTTGAAGATCCCCGAGATCGCGCCGGGCATCCCGGCCTCGGTGCGCAGGCGCGCGACGTGCGGTCCGAACGCGTTGAAGTACTCGCTCATGGCCATCGCGGCCGACACCAGTGCCACGTTGTGGCGGAACGTCACCGGCTCCCCCGCCGCGGCGATCCGGCGCGTGGCGCGCGGCAGCCAGACCTCGTACAGGAAGGCGATGGGGTCGTCGATCAGCCGGTCGTACTCGTCCTCGCGCATGAAGGCCGCGTCCTCGGGTGGCTCGCGGTACTGGAAGCCGTTGTCCGGCGGCACGTCCACGCCCGGGACGCCGTAGTAGGTGACGGTGGCCGCATCGGTGATGCCGGTCCAGACGTACACCATGCTCGCGGGGACGGCGTCCCAGTCGTAGTCCTCGCTGCAGCGGACCATCGCCTCGAACGCGTCTGGATAGTGCTGCGTCAGCTGCTGGCACGTGTAGCCCGCGTGGCGTCCCGTGAACTCCGCCGCGAAGGGCCGGATCGGGACCCGGTCCGGCTTCCTGTTGTTCAGCGCCGTGACGAAGCGCCGCAGCCTGGCCTGGTAGAGCGCCTCCAGGTCCTGGCCCATCCCGGTCGCCTACGACTCCGACGTGACGCGCGTGTAGGCGGCCGCGACGACCACGATGATCGAGCCGAAGACGACCTGGCGAGTCGGCTCGGGCAGACCCAGGACCGTCAGGAGCGCGGTGAGCACCGTCAGGATGAGCGCGCCGACGATCGTGCCGCCGAATCCGCCGCGGCCGCCGAGGATCGAGGTCCCGCCGATCACCGCCGCCGCGACGGCAGGCAGCAGCGAGGTGTCCACGAGCGACACGCTGGCCGTGTTGGTGAGGCCCGAGATCAGCAGGCCGGCGATGCCCGCCATGACGGCCGAGATCACGTAGAGCACGATGAGGACCTGCCACGACCGGGTGCCGGACAGCCGCGCGGCGACCGGGTTGTCGCCGATCGCGTACAGGAGCCGGCCGTATCCGGTTCTCCGCAAGCCCAGCAGGATGAGGAGCGTCAGCGGGACGAAGACCAGCAGGCTGTACGGGACGACCTGCGCCAGCGTGCTGCTGCCGATCCAGCGGAGCTGCTCCGGCACCCCGGCGCCCGTCTGGACCATCTGCAGCTGCCAGACGTTCGAGAGGCCAAGCACCACGAAGCTCATCCCCAGGGTCATGATCAGCGGGTGCACGCGGAACACGCCGACGCCGATGCCGGTGAGCAGGCCCGCCAGGGCAGCGGCGACGAGGGCCACGATGATCCCCTCGGCGACCCCGCCGGGGCTGTGCACGAGGGTGGCGGTGACGAACCCGGCCATCGAGCCGATCGCAGCGACGGAGAGGTCGATCCCGCCGGTCAGCATCGTCAGCGTCTGGCAGCCGGCCAGGATCGCGAGCGGGATCGACGCCCGCACGATCACGCCGGTCCATTCGGGGCTGATGATGCCCGGATCCGCCGCCTCGATGGCCAGGACGAGGATCGCAAGAAGGCCCATCAACGGGACGATCGGCCGATCGCGGAAGAGGCGGCGCCAGCCGGCCCCCGTCAGCCACTCGCTCGTGCGAGCGGACGCGTTCATCGGCGCGCCCTCCGGCTCTCGAGGACGCTGCCGAGGATCAGCACCCCGATGAGGATCACGCCCTGGGCGACCAGCGCGTAGTTCGGGTCGAAGCTCAGGAACGTCATGTCGTTCTGGATGATCTGGAGGACCACGACGGCGACGATCGGGCCGAAGACGCCGCCCCGGCCGCCCGCCAGGCTGACACCGCCGAGGACGACGGCGGCGACGCTCTCGAGGGTGTACGGCCCGGGAACGGGCGTGCCGATGCTGGTGCTCGCCGTGAGCGCCAGGCCGCCGACCGCTGCGAACAGGCCCGTGAGCGCGTACGCGACGACCTTCGTCCGGCCGATCGGGACGCCGCTCCGGAAGGCGGCAAGCTGGTTGCTGCCGACCGCATAGAGCGACAGGCCCATGCGCGATCTCGCCAGGGGAATCCAGACGACCGCGACGACGATCACCAGGACGATCGCCGCCTTCGGGAGCCACGGGTTGCCGAACGGTCCGGTCACCAGGTTCATCAGCCACGGCGACGCCGCCCCGCCCGGGGCGGCCCGGACCAGCAGCGCGAAGCCCGCCCAGACGAACGACATCGCGAGCGTGACGACGATGTCCGGCACCCGCGTGACGACGACCAGCGAACCGTTGATCGCGCCCAGCAGCAGGCCCAGGATCAGCACGCCGATGACGACGGCAAGGCCATACTCCGCGCTCTGACCGTCCATCAGGGTGGCGGCGATGACGCTCGTGAGCGCCATCATCGAGCCGATCGAGAGGTCGATCCCTCCCGCGATCACGGCGACCGCCTGGGCCACCGCGGCGAAACCCAGCGGCAGGATCGAGATCCCGAGCCCCTGGATCCCCGCCACGCCGTAGCTCGGCTGGATGATCTTCGTGAACACGAGCAGGATCGCCAGGAGCCCGAGGAGCCCGATCGTCCAGGAGCTCCGCTGGGCCCACGACACGACCGTCCTCGCCGAATTGGCGGGCGGCGCTCCCGCGGGGGTCGTCACGGCGGTCATGACGCGGTCTCCTGCGCGGCTCGCTCGGGCTGGGCTGCCTCGGCGGCCGGCGCGAGCGCCCCATCCGGAGCGCCGGGCGCGACGGCCTCCGCCGCGACCGCCTCCGGCATCGCCGCGTCGGAACGCAGGTGATAGGCGGCACGCAGCAGCGTCGCTTCGTCCGCGTCGGCCCCGCTGATCTCCTCGACGACCCGTCCTCCGAAGATCACGATGGCGCGGTCGCACACGAGCTGCACTTCCTTCAGCTCGGAGGTGTAGAGAAGCACCGCTGCGCCGGCCTCCGCAAGGTCGCGGAGCAGGAGGTAGATCTGCTGCTTCGTCCGGATGTCGATCCCGCGGGTCGGGTCGAAGCACAGCATCGTCCGCACGCCGCCGGCGACCCAGCGGGCGATCGTCACCTTCTGCTGGTTGCCGCCCGACAGGCGTCGCACCTCGTTCCCGGCGCGGGCGTCGATCTGGAGCCGGGAGACCGCCTCGTCGACCGTCTGGCGTTCCGCGCGGAGGTCGATCAGCCCCCACCGCCGGACCCGCGTCGTGAAGGGCAACGCGATGTTCTCCCGCACCGATCGCTGCATCAGCAGGGCCTCGGCGCGGTCCGCGGCAACGTAGACGAGGCCGGCCCGGATCGCGTCGGCAGGGTGATGGAAGGAGGCGGCCGCGCCGTCCACGAGGAGCTCGCCGCTGCCGGGGCGCCGCGATCCCGCGAGGACGTCGAACAGCTCGTCCTGCCCCTGGCCCTCGAGCGCCACGACTCCGAGCACCTCGCCCGGGTAGAGCTCGAACGAGACGTCCTGCAGCTTCGCCCCGGCAGCGAGCGCACGGACCGAGAGGCGGGGGTTCGTCGCCGTCGCCCGATGGCGGGCCGTTCGCCCGGCGACCGCCGGCATCTCGCCGGCGATCTGTCCGAGCATGAGCCCGATGATCCGTTCCTCGGACCCCGGCGTGACGTCGACGACGCCGACGGTCTCACCCTCGCGGAGCACCGTCGCCCGGTCGCAGACGGACGCGATCTCGATGAGGCGGTGCGAGATGAAGATGATCGACCGATCGCCGCCCCGGTGGCTGCCGACGACCTCCAGGACGCGCTGGGTGAGGTTCGCGGGCAGGGCCGCCGTCATCTCGTCGAGCATCAGCACATCGGGCTCGATCGCCAGCGCGCGGGCGAGGTCGACGATCCGGAGCGTGGCCAGCGGCAGTCGCCGCGCCATGCTCGACAGGTCGAGGTTCTCGATGCCGAGCTGCGTGAGCCAGTGGCGGAACGGCTCCAGCGGCGTGGCGGTGAGGCGCAGGTTGGCCCGGATGTCGAGGTCCGGGATGAGCGACGGCTCCTGGTAGACGGAGACCAGCCCGCCCCGGCGTGCCTCGGCCGGGGAGTGGACCGTCCGCTCGCGGCCGCGGACCGCGATCCTGCCGGAGTCGGGATGGACCGCGCCCGTCAGGATCTTGACGAGGGTGCTCTTGCCGGCGCCGTTCGCGCCCATGAGCGCATGGACTTCACCGGGGCGCACCGCGAGCGAGGCCGACTTCAGCGCAACGACGGCGCCGTAGGCCTTCGAGACGCCGGTGGCCTCGAGCAGGAGGCCGGTCGTGATGGCGGTCATCGTCACCATTCTTGCTGGAGTGGCCGGGGACGAGATGCGCGGGGGACGCCGGCGAGCCGGCATCCCCCGCGCTGCGAGCGACGACTGATCGGGTTATGCGCCCTTGCAGGTCGCCGGAACGGTGTTGGGATCGTACGTGGTCCAGCCCTGGATCGACAGGCTGAGCGGCCACAGCGGGTCGAGCCCGGGGACCGACACCCACGCCTTCAGCGCGGTCTTGCCGGCGTCGGTCGTGTTGTCGAGCAGGACAGGGTCGAGCAGGACGGTGTTCGGCTTGGCGCCGGCAGAGGCGGTGACCGTCTCGCCGTTGAGGAGCTTGAGCGCCATGGTGATGCCCGCGCCGCCGACGGAGGCCGTGTTGGTCACGGCCGCGCCCTTGAGGCCCGGGAAGTTGGTGGGATCGAGGAGCTGGGCGACGAAGCCGCCGATGTCGGCATCAGCGATCGGCACGAACGGCTTGTTCGCGGCCTTGATGGCGTCGACGATCTGCTTGCCCATGCCCGACGCCCAGATGCCCTGGATCTTGTCGTACTGGCCACTCTGGATGAAGTCGTTGGCCAGCTGGGTCGTCTTCGCGGGATCCCAGCCGGTGAACACGCCGTCCGCGTTCGGGACGATCTTGATGTTCGGGTACTGCTTGAGGATGTTCTTGAACCCGATGTCGCGGTCGGAATCCGCGGAGGCGCCTGCCGCGCCGCGCGTGTACCAGACCGTGCCGGTGCCGCCCATCTGGTCGAACAGCCACTTGGCGCCGAGCTCAGCGTACTTGACCTGGTTGTTGTACAGGTTCCACGCGTTCGGATCGGTGACGTACTGGTCGACCGACACGGTCACGATGCCCGCAGCGTGAGCCTCAGCCAGGGCCGGATTGAGCGCGTTCGCGTCGTTGGGGTTGAAGACGATCGCGTTGACGCCCTTCGCGATCAGGCTGCGGATGTCGGAGAGCTGGCCCGCCGCATCCGTATTGCGGTGGATGACGGTCAGGGCAGAGGTGGCACCGCTGTACGCCTTCCACTGGGCCTTCGCGGTGCAGACCTGCTCCTCGCGGAAGCCGTTGCCCACGCTGCCCCCGTTGGAGTAACCGATCTTGTACGTGCCGGCCGCGAGGGCCGTGCCCTGGCTCGCCCCTGCCGCTGCCGATGCCGCGGCGGACGCCGCTGCCGACGGTGACGGGGTGGCGCTGCCGGAGCACGCTCCGACCACGACCGCGAGCGTCGCCAGCGCGGCCACGCTCCGGGAAAGACTGTGCTTCATGAAACTGGACTCCTCCATCCTCCGACCGCGGGCTCTCATCTGGAGCGCCGGCCGAACCGTGTGCTGCGTCCCCTCGTGTGATCGCTGGATTACGCACCTCCTTGCTGGTCGATCGCACGGGCGAGCCGCCGCGCATGTTCCCGATAGGTTTCGTCGATGGCCATTCCCGAGCACCCGGTCCCCAGCGCCGTCGGGCGCTCGGCCACCCGGCGCCATTGCCGAGCCCCGGGGCGCGGGACCGGGGACGCCTGCGCAGGAGACGGCATCAGGCTGGACCTGCCCCGCCGGCCGAAGCCCCTGCGGACGCCGTGCCCGCCTTGCGCGCGCGGAAGTCCAGGATGATCGCTTCGGTCGCGGTTGCGCCGATCCGGGTGACGCCCAGCTCCATGACGGCGAGGAGCGCGTCGAGCGTGCGGACGCCGCCGGCCGCCTTGATCCGCACGTGGGGCGACGTGTTCGCGCGCATCAGGCGCAGGTCGTCGTGGGTCGCGCCCGACGGGGCAAAGCCCGTGCTGGTCTTCACGAAGTCCGCTCCTGCCGCCTCGGCAAGGTGGCAGGCCCGGACCTTCTCGTCGTCGGTCAGGTAAGCATTCTCGAAGATCACCTTGACGATCGCTCCCGCGGCGTGCCCGACCTCGACCACGGCGCGGATGTCCGCCTCCACGTCGGCATCGCGGCCCGACTTGAGCGCGGCGATCTGGAGGACCATGTCCAGCTCCGTGGCGCCGTCGGCGAGCGCCCGCCTTGCCTCGAGGACCTTGACCTCGGTGACGTGGTTGCCGTGCGGGAAACCGATCGTGGTGCCGACGGCGACGTCCGTTCCCCGAAGCAGGGCGGTCGCCCGCCGCACGTCGGCCGGGCGCACGCAGACGGAGGCGACGTCGTACGTCGCGGCGAGGCGGCAGCCGGCCTCGACGAACGCGTCGTCCAGCTCGGGCCGGAGCAGGGAATGGTCGATCGTCTTGGCGATGTCGCGCTCGGTGAGGGTGTCGATGGAGAGTGCCATGGAGCTCCTGCCCGGGATCGTCACTTGCAGTACGGCCGCAGCACGTCCCTCGCGATGAGGAACCCCTGCTTGACCTTGTCGTCGGTGCCCTCGAAGCGGCGATCCTCGTGCTCGATGATGCAGTCACCCTCAAACCCGGACCGGTAGAGCTCGGAGAAGATCGCGGACCAGTCCACCTCGCCCAGGCCCGGGATCCGCGGGATCTGCCAGCCCATGCCCATCGAGAGGATGCCCCGCTCGTAGAGCCCGTCGCGATCGATCATCAGGTCCTTCGCCTGGAAGTGGAGGACGTGGGCGCCGAACTCCTTGAGGAAGCGGCGCGCGTCGATCATCTGGAGGACAAGGTGCGATGGGTCGAAGTTGAGCCCGATCGTCCCGCCCCACTGCTCCAGGATCCGCCGCCACATCCGCGGGGTCGTGGCGATGTTGTGCCCACCTGGCCACTCGTCGTACGAGAACAGCATCGGGCAGTTCTCGAGCGTGATCTTCCGGCCGTGGTCGGCCGCGAATGCGACGATGTCGGGCCAGACGCGGAGGGCCTCCTCCCAGTTCTGGTCCTGGTTCTTCGCGCCGTCGCCGCCCATGAACGTGTTCACGAGCGGGACGTCCATCTTCTCCGCGGCCGTGATGACGTGCTTCAGGTGGCCGATCACCTGCGCGCGATGGGCCGGGTCGGGATGGAGCGGGTTCGGGTAGAAGCCGAGGCCCGAGATCGAGATCCCCTTGCCCGCGAGCTCGTCCACGATCTCGGTCGCCTGCGCGGACGACAGGTTCGCCACGTCGACGTGGCTCGTCCCTGCGTAGCGGCGCGTGGGCCCGGTGGTCCGCGGCCAGCAGGCGATCTCGAGGACCTCGAATCCCGCGCCGGCCGCCCAGTCGGCCACTTCCATGAGCGGCGTTGCGGGAAACGGTGCGGTCAGGAAGCCGAGCTTCATGTCAGCCGAACCTCCGGGCTCAACGGGGCGACCGATCCGAGGTCCCCGATGATTGTCGATAATCGATCGCGGAGCGTATCACGTCGCCGGGGTCGGCCGAAGCTGCTCTGGGACGCGGCGCTCATGCGGTCCGGGCGACCTGGACCCATCGGCCCGTGCTCGAGCTCTCGAGGACGGCATCGCCCACGAGCATCTCCTCGTGGCCATCCGCGAACGTCGCGTAGGCGGGACTCGGGGACGGGGCCCCGGCGATGACGTCGGCGTAGATCGCGGAGAAGACCGCGCCGAAGGTGTCCGCGAAGCCCTCCACGTGCCCGCCCGGCAGTCGGGCGGCGGCGCTCCCGGCGGCGTTCATGAGCGCCGGGTTCCGGAGCAGGAGCTCGTTGGGCCGGTCGCGGTGGCCGATCCAGAGGTGGTCGGGCTGCTCCGAGTCCCATGCCACGGCGGAGGTCGCGCCGTCGATCTCGTAGACGAGGCTGTTCTTCCGGCCCGGACTGAGCTGGGAGATCGCGACGCTGCCGCGTGCGCCGCCCTCGAACCGGAGGAGGATCGTCGCGGCGTCCTCCGTGTGGATCTCCACGGGGATCGTCTCCGCCGCCCGCTCGGTCGAGAAGGTCAGCACGGGGCCTGCGGGCTTCCGGCGGACCGGGATGAACGTGGTGAGGTCCGCCATCACCGCCTCGACGCGGCGTCCCGTCAGGAACGTGGTCAGGTCCAGCCAGTGCGAGCCGATGTCGCCCACCGCTCGCAGCGCACCGCCCTGGTCCTTCTCCAGGCGCCAGTTCCAGTCGGTGTCGTAAAGGAGCCAGTCCTGGAAGTAGCGGCCGGTCACGAGGCGGACGTCGCCGAGCCCGCCCTCGCGGACGAGGCCGGCCACGTGCTGGTTCAGCGGGTAGAAGCGGATGTTGAAGTTGACGGCGTTGACGAGGCCGCTGGCCGCGGCGAGCCGGACAAGCTCCGCCGATTCGACAGAGGTCATCGCCAGCGGCTTCTCGCAGATCACGTGGCGGCCGGCCGCGAGGATCCGGCGGACCTGCGGATGGTGGAGCTCGTTGGGCGACGTGACGTGCACGACCTGCACGGCGTCGTCCGCGAGGGCCTCCGCGAGGCTGGCGTAGGCGCGCGGCAGGCCCAGCTCCGCGGCGCGAGCGGCACCGAGCTCCGGCGTGGCGTCGACCAGCCCGACGACGCGCACGCCGATCCGGCGGAGCGCCTCGACGTGGACCGTGCCGATGAAGCCGCTGCCGATGACGGCGGTTCCGATGTCGCTGACGTGACTCATCCCAGCTCCGGAGGCGGCGCGTCACGGGCAGGCACCTGCCGCTCGCGCGCATACGTGATGGTATCGATCGCCAGTCTCGCGGTGACCGATGGCCGGCGGCAATGACAAGAGCGGCCGATTAACTGTCAGGAGCGGCTGGACCCTGCGGCGGGGCCTACCCCGCCGGGCGGCGGGGCCCCCGCCGGGCGTTGGGGGGGGTCTGACCCCCGCGGGGGCGGTCAGTCCCGTCCGGATTTCCGTCCATTTGGCCCTCCTGCAGACAGGGCACCGGGCACATCATCGACTCACGGTCTGCAGCGCCTCTCGGTCGCTGGCCGCGGCGAACCCCGGGCCATGGAGGATTTCGTGGCGGTCTTCTTCTGGCAGCACGAGCTCGATCCGGGCTTCCCGCTGTCGATGCTCGAATATGAGACCCGCGCCGCCGACGACCAGATGCACTGGCACGAGTACTTCGAGATCGCGCTCTGCCTGGAGGGGGGCGGGCGGTTCCAGTTCGGGCGGCGGAGCTACCCGGCGGAGCCCGGCGATGTCTTCCTGATCGACGACGCGGAGCCGCACGTGGGCGTCGCCGACGCCTCCGGACGAATGCGCCTCCTCCTGACGCTCTTCCGGCCCGAGCTCATCGCGGCACCGGGAGCCCGGAGCTTCGATGCCGAGTACCTGTCGCCCTTCCGGTGCGGCGGACGCCCGTTCGCGAACCGCCTCCCGGCCGGCGGGGCTGCCGCCTGCGAGGTGCGACCCATCCTCCTGGAGCTCAAGGAGATCTGGGACCGGGAGGATCCTGGCGACCGGCACCTCCTGGATGCGAACCTGCGCCGCGTGCTCGGCGTCCTGGTCCGGCACGCTCGCGCGCATGCGTCGGCGCGCGATGACGCGGGTGCGCCGACCGGCGCCGAGGCACCGCCCGATCGCCACGAGCACGTGCGGCCCGTCCTGAGCTACGTGGAGCAGCACTTCCGGGAGAGCCTGACGCTCGAGCGGGTCTCGGAGCACGTCCACGTGAGTGCCTCGCGCGTGCGCCACCTGTTCAAGGACGCGACGAGCGTGGGCTTCAAGGAGTACGTGACGAACCTGCGCCTGGCAGAGGCAAAGAGGCTCCTCCTGACCAGCGACCTCTGCGTGCAGGAAGTGGCCTACACCGTCGGCTATACGAACCTCAACCAGTTCTACAAGGTGTTCGGGCGCTACTCGTCGATGTCACCCGCCGATTACCGACGCTACTACCAGCGTCCGGGCGGGGCAGAGGTCGTGCTGCGGCTGGACCGCGAGCGCGAGCTCGAGGGACCCGTGCGCGTCGCCTGACCAATCGGCGGCCTTGCCCCGATCGGGCGGGCCGGGTTCTCGCGTCGCGGGCCAGGTCCGGCGTTGCGGCCAAGTCCCGGACCACGGGCCAGGTCCCGCGTTGCGGCCAGTCCGGCCGTGCAGGCCAGGCTTGTGGCCGTGCCATGCGAGCCGCCACCCGGGCAACTGCGGCGGTGTGCAGCTGGAGGTTCACGGCCCCGTGCCAGCCGCTCCTGACAGTTAATCGGCCGCTCTTGACATTGCCGCCCGCGTTCGCCGAGGGCGAGACTGGCCCGAGACGCGCACCGGTCGGGGCGTTCCGCCGACGCTGCGGATGCGACCCGCGCCAGACAGGGAGAGCTCCATGCCGTCGTTCCCACACCTGTTCAGCCCGATCCAGCTCGGCGGCCTGGAGCTGCCGAACCGCGTGGTCCACGTCCCGACGGACATCAGCTCGTCCCATGCCGACGGCGAGGTGAGCGAGCGCGACATCCACCACCACACGGACATCGCGCGCGGCGGGGCCGGGTTCGTCATCGTCGGCGCCACGACGCCGGACATGAAGACCGGGCGGCCGACCGTCACGTGCCTGGTGGCAGACGGCGACAACTACATCCCGGGCCTCGCGCGCCTCGCCGAGGGGATGCACCGCTACGGCGCGCGGTGCGCGGTGCAGCTCCAGCACCCTGGCCGCCAGTGCGCGATCCCGCGCTACAACACGCTGGGCGCCACCGACCGGGTCCTCAAGCTCCCCTGGTCCGCGGGGCACGAGATCATCTACGAGAACGCCGAGGAGAAGGGCAAGGAGATCCGCGCCGCCTCGATCTCCGAGATCCTGGAGCTCGTCGACCTCTTCAGCGAGGCCGCCTGGCGGGTGAAGCAGGCCGGATTCGACGCCGTGGAGCTCCACGCGGCGCACGGCTACCTGCTCTCCGAGTTCATGAGCCCATTCCTCAACATGCGCAACGACCGCTTCGGCGGCAGCTTCGAGAACCGGATGCGCTTCCCGCTCGCGGTGGTCGACTCGATCCAGAAGAAGTGCGGCAAGGGCTTCCCGGTGCTCGTTCGCTACTCGTTCGACGAGTGGTACGCGGGCGGTCGCGGAGCGGAGGAGGGCGTCGAGATCGCGAGGGTCCTCGAGCGGGCCGGGTGCGCGGCCGTGGACCTCTCGATGGGCATGCAGGAGAGCCCCGGCGCCGGGTTCGACCCGATGCAGTACCCGCAGGGCTGGGCGACGTACGCGGCCGAGGCCGTCAAGAAGGCGATCCGGATCCCCGTCATCACCAGCCACTCCCTGCGCGACCCGGAGTACTGCGACCAGATCATCGCGGAGGGCAAGACGGACCTCGTCGGCCTGGCCCGCCAGCTCCTGGCGGACCCGTACTGGCCGGTCAAGGCGCAATACGGGCGGGTGAGGTCGATCCGCAAGTGCATCTCCTGCCTGGGCGGCTGCTGGCAGGAGTCGCTCATGGCGAAGCACGAGATCGCGTGCTCGATCAACGCGGCCTGCGGGAACCCCGCGTACGCGGAGATGAAGCGGACCACCACGGCGGTGCGCGTTGCGGTCGTCGGCGGCGGCCCGGCCGGCATGGAGGCGGCCCGGATCGCGACGGAGCGCGGGCACGCCGTGACGCTCTTCGAGAAGGCCGGGGAGCTGGGCGGCGCGCTGCTCTACTGCTGCCTGGTGCCGGGCAAGGAGAAGATGCGCTGGTACCTGGACTGGATCCGGAACCAGCTGCTCGACCTGCGCGTCGACATCCGGCTGAACCACGCTCCGACGGTGGACGAGCTCCGCGGGTTCGACGTGGTCCTCAACG
>Ga0207927_1000791_pt1 | contig 13364 bp, 13 predicted proteins | sample NGESurdeep072012_2_FD_184456 | JGI IMG/M metagenome (GOLD analysis project Ga0207927, IMG submission 184456) | Arctic peat soil microbial communities from Barrow, Alaska - NGEE Surface sample 210-2 deep-072012 (SPAdes) | ecosystem: Environmental > Terrestrial > Soil > Wetlands > Peat ... | reverse complement strand
ACGTCGCTTTGCCCCAGCGTCTCGTCGAGCGTCTCGGCAGAGTGGCGGTTCCAGCCACGGGCGCGCAAGCCGACCCGGCCGAGCCACTCGATGATCGTGCCACCCATCGCGCCGGTGCCGAGCACCGAGACGCGATGCGTCGCCAACGGCGTCGGCTGGCGCCGCCACGAGCGCTGGCGCTGTTGGGCTTCGTAGAGCTCGAGCGAGCGCGCATGGCGTAGCACCATCGTGACGACGAACTGGGCGATGCCGGCCGCCTGCTCGGGATCGACGATGCGCGAGACGATGACGTGCGGCGCGAGGCCGGACTGAAGGAGCTTTTCGACGCCGGCTGCGATCGAGCAGACCCAGCCGAGCCTGGGCATTCGCGCCGCCAGCCCGTGCGGCATCCGCCAACCGACCGCGGTGTCGATATTCGCGAGTTCCGCAGCGCCGAGGCTCGACCGATATTCGACCAGCTCGAGCTCGGGCGCGAGGGCTGAAATGGCAGCGACGAAGGGCGCCGCCGACATCGGCTCCGTCAGCAGCAAGACCCTCATTCGACGATGAAGTTGCCGCAGTTGGCAAAGTGCTGCATCGCGTCCGCCACCCGGCCACGGGCGACGCCGGCCGGATCGTTGGAGTGCATGGAAATCTTTCTGTCGCAGGTCGTCGGGCCATTGTGGCGACGCGGCGCTGCGACTCAATCGGGACAAGCGCGCAAGCCCTCGGCGACGGTCGGATGACGCAGCACGAGACGAAGCTCCTTCTTCAGGCGCCGGTTGACGAGGCGGCGCGATTCGTTCATGAAGCTCAGCTGCATCGGCGCGAGCCGGGCGGCGGCTTCCCCGCGCGAGAGACGCGGCAGCCGTGGCAGGCAGAACAGCCCGGCAGCGAAATCGAAGTACTCGCCCATGCGCAGCTCGGTATCGTCGTTGGCGTTGACCGCGCGCTGCGGCAGGCCGCGATGCAGGGCCGCAACGCAGGCGCGTGCCAGATCGTCGGCATGGATGTGGTTGGTGAACACGTCGTCGTCGGCCGCGAGCAGCGGCGCGCCGCCGACGAGACGCTCGCGCGGGTCGCCGCCGGCACGGCCGAGCGCGTAGATGCCGGGAATACGCAGCAACGTGACGCGGACGCCGCTGCTGCGTCCGAAGAATCGCAGGCGCCGCTCGGCATCGACACGGCGGCGGGCGCGATCGGTCGCCGGCCGCAAGGGCTGCGTCTCGTCAATCCAGGCGCCGGCGCAGTCGCCGTAGACGCCAGTGGTCGAGCCGTAGACGAGACGGCGAAGGCGCGGCGAGCGGGCCAGGGCGCAGACGAGATGCGCGGTTCGTGTGTCGTGTTCGCTGACAGGCGCAGGCGGCGCGAGGTGGAGCACGGCGTCGGCGAGGCCGGCGAGCCGAGCCAGCGTTTGCGGCCGGTCGAGATCGCCGCGCAGAGGCACGACGCCGGCGGCGCGCAGCATATCGAAGCGATCTGCGCTCGAGCTCAAGGCCAGCACGCGCCAGCGCTTCGCCATGAGACGCGCCACGCGCAGGCCGACGTCGCCGCAGCCGACGATCAGCAGCACCGGGCGCTTGAAACGGGCGGATCGATCGGGCAAGTCAGGGTTGCGGGCAAAATCAGCGGCCAAGTCTAGACGCCGCCCGCGTCATCCCTTCTCCATGTCTTTCACCGTCACCGTCCAGCCCAGCGGGCGCAGCTTCAGCGTCGAGCGCGACGAGCCCATCCTTCAGGCCGCGATCCGGCAAGGCGTCGGCCTGCCTTACGGCTGCAGGGACGGCGCCTGCGGCTCGTGCAAGTGCCGTTTGCTCGAGGGCCGCGTCATCCATGGCGCGCATCAGCAAAAGGCGCTCAACGCCGACGAGGAGGCCTCCGGCCTCATCCTCACCTGCCAAGCCGCGCCCCAGACCGACATCGTCCTCGAGGCGCGTACGGTCCCCGGCGCCGGTGAGTTTCCGGTCAGGAAGCTTCCGAGCCGCGTCATCTCGATCGAGAAGCCCGCGCCCGACGTCGCCATCCTGAAGCTGCAGCTGCCGGCCAACGACGTGCTGCAGTACCGCGCCGGCCAGTTTGTCGAGTTCATCCTGCGCGACGGCTCGCGGCGCAGCTACTCGATAGCCAACGCACCGCACACGCAAGGCGAAAGGCCCGCGATCGAACTGCACCTGCGCCACCTGCTCGGCGGCAAGTTCACGGACCACGTCTTCGGCGCGATGAAGGAAAAGGACATCCTGCGCGTCGAGGGCCCGTTCGGCAGCTTCTTCCTGCGCGAGGATTCCGAAAAGCCGATGGTGCTGCTCGCTTCGGGCACGGGATTCGCGCCCATCAAGGCGATCATCGAGCACCTGATCTGGAAAGGCAGCCAGAGAAACACCGTGCTCTACTGGGGCTGCCGCTCGCGCGCCGATCTCTACATGAATGACTGGGCCGAGGCGGCGACCCGGAAGCTCGCCCATCTAAGGTATGTGCCGGTGCTGTCGGAAGCGAAGCCTGAAGACGGATGGACCGGTCGCACCGGGCTCGTCCACCAGGCGGTGATGCACGACCTGCCCAATCTCATGGAGCACCAGGTCTACGCCTGCGGCGCACCGATCATGGTCGAATCGGCGCAGCGCGATTTCATTGCCCGCTGCGGCCTGCCGGACGACGAGTTCTACGCGGACTCGTTCACGTCGGAAGCGGACAAGCACGGGCCACAGGGTTGAACGCGGACCGCTGAAGAGACAATGAGCGGCTTCACGAAAATCGACTGACGGAGGATCAACATGACGACCACTCGCACCCTGTTCTTGACCCTTCTCGCTTCGCTTGCCATCCCGGCCGCGGCGCAGACCCTCGGCAAGGGCGGCTCGCTCGCCACTGGAGGCGCCGGCCCGAACGGCGCGCAGGGCGCCAGCGATCAGCTCGAGCGCTGCGACTCCCCGAAGGGAACGCTCGCCGTGGTCGAACCGCAGAACCAGGTACAGGCCAGCCTGCAGCGCTACGGGCTCGGCTCGCCGACCGGCGTCATCCGCATGCTGGTCCAGCAGTCGAACTGCTTCCAGGTCGTCGAGCGCGGCACCGGCATGCGCAACATGATGCAGGAGCGCTCGCTCGCGCAGTCGGGCGATCTGCAGAACGACCAGAACATCGGCAAGGGCCAGATGGTCGCTGCCGATTTCATCGTCACGCCCTCGGTCGTCTTCAGCGAGAACAACGCCGGCGGCATCGGCGGCGCGCTCGGCGGCCTGATCGGCGGCGGCGGCGGTCGGGCGCTTGCCGGCATCGCCGGCGGCGTCAAATTCAAGCAGGCCGAAACGAGCATGCTGCTCGTCGATTCACGCTCGGGCATCCAGGTTGCCTCGGCACAGGGCAGCGCCGAGAAGGCCGACTTCGCGATCGGTGGCGCCGTCCTCGGCGGCCTTTCCGCCGCAGGCGGCGGCTACGGCAACACCAACGAGGGTAAGGTCGTCGTCGCCTCGTTCCTCGACAACTGGAACAACATCGTTCGCAACATCCGCAACAATCCTTCGCTCGTGCAGGCGCGGGCCGGCGTCGCCTCGCAGCAGAACGCGGCGATGAGCGTGCGCGCCAACGCCGGCGCGCCCGGCGACGTGATGCTGCCCAAGATCAATGGTGTGAAGGTGCTGCGCCAGCCGCGCGACGGCTCGGGCGATCTGCAGACGCTCGGCAAGAGCGACGAGGTGCTGCTCAACGGCGAAGAGATGAACGGCTTCGTCAAGGTCACGACATCACGCGGCGAAGGCTGGGTCAAGGCGATCCTCTTGAGAAAGCCGTGAAGCGCCGCCTCGCGCTTTGCGCCCTGGCCGCCACGGCGGCGGCCGCTGGCCTGCCGACACTTGCGGCCGCGCAGGCGCGGCCGATCCATTTCATCGTTCCCTACCCGCCCGGCGGCCCGCTCGACATCATCGCCCGCGCCCTGGCCGACAAGGTCAAAGACAGCCTCGGCACCCTCGTCGTCGAGAACAAGCCCGGTGCGGGCGGCAACATCGGGGCCGACTTCGTCGCCAAGGCGGCACCCGACGGCACGACGATCGTCATGGGCGCGGTGGCGACGCACGCGATCAACCCGTGGCTCTACGCCAAGCTGCCGTACGACCCGATCCGCGACTTCACGCCGATCACCGGCGTGGCGCGGGTGCCGAATGTGCTGGTCATGACGCCCGAGACCGCGTCGCGCCTGCACATCGCCAGCGTCGCCGACCTCGTCGCCTACGCGAAGAAGAATCCGGGCAAGCTCAACTACGGATCGGGCGGCAACGGCAGCGCCGGCCATCTCGCGGGCGAGATGTTCAAGGCCGAGGCCGGCGTCTACATGGCCCACATTCCCTACGCTGGCGGCAACCCGGCTCAGCTCGCACTGCTCTCGGGCCAAGTCGACCTCACGTTCGACAACCTCGCCTCCGCGGCTGCCAACATCAAGGCCGGACGGCTCAAGGCGCTTGCCGTGACGACGGCGCAGCGCTCGAGTGCCATGCCCGACGTGCCGACCATCGCCGAAGCCGGCAAGTCGGTCGGCCTCGGCAAATTCGACATCGATACCTGGTTCGGCATCTTCGCGCCGGCGCGGCTGCCCCCCGAGACGACGGCGCGCCTCAACAAGGCCTTCGTCGACGCGATCGAATCGAGCGAGATCCGGGCCCGGCTCGGCGCCTTCTTCGCCGAGCCGATGCCGATGTCGCCGCAACGCTTCGCCGCGTTCGTCAAGGCGGAACTCGCAAAGTACGAGCGCGTCGTCAAGGCCTCCGGAGCGCGTATCGAATGAGCCGTCTGGGCGAGGAGCTTTGCTAGACTTGCCGGCTTTTCGTCGCCGCTTCGCAGCCCTTCATTCCTCGCATCTTCCTCGCAGACATGGCACCCGCTCAAACCGATCTGCAGCGCGAAGTCGCCGCGCTTCTCGTCGAGGCATTGAACCTCGACATCACTGCGGAATCGATCGACCCGGCGGCGCCGCTCTACGGCGAAGGCCTCGGCCTCGACTCGATCGACATCCTCGAAGTCGCCCTGGTCGTCTCGCAGCGCTACGGCTTTCAGATGCGCTCCGACGACGAGGACAACGTGCGCATCTTCAAGTCGCTGGCGAGCCTCGCGGACCACATCGCCGCCAACCGCCAGAGTTGACCCTATGCGTGCCCGCACCATCGTGGTCGGGTTCAGCGCCGTGGCCTACGTCGCGGCGTCGCACTGGCTCATGACCCGCGCGCCAGCGTCGCAATGGAATGCCGTGGTCGTCGTCGGGCCGATGCTGGCGCTGCTCGCGCTTTACGCGTGGCAACGCGGGCAGCGGGCGCTCGGCACCGCCGCCACGCTCGGCCTCGTCGCGCTGGTCTGGCTCGGCTGGCGCGGCGGCGGCGTGTCGCCGGCCTCGCTCTACGTGACGCAGCACGTCGCCGTCCATGCGGCGCTGGCCACGGCCTTCGCGCTGACGCTGCGCCCGGGCCGCGAGCCGCTCATCACGGCGCTGGCGCGCCGCGTGCACGGGGGGCGGCTCACGCCCGACATGGCAGCCTACTCGCGCCAGGTCACCGTCGTCTGGGCGATCTATTTCGTGGCGATGGGGCTGACCTCGATCGCGCTTTTTGTCTTCGCGCCATTCGAGGTGTGGGCGACGTTCGCCAATTTCGGCACGCCAGTCTCGATCGCGCTGCTCTTCGTCGGCGAGCACGTCTTGCGCTATCGACTGCATCCCGAATTCGAGCGCGCAACGCTCGGCGCCGCCATGCGCGCCTTTTCGCTGCGTGATGCCGCCGCGATCGACCCGGGGCCATGAAGACCGAGCCGCTCGTCGGCGCGAGCGCGCCGGATGCCGTCGTCGCCTACCGCGACGGCCGGTCGATCTCGCGTCTTCAGTACATCGCCGACGTGGCCGCGCTCGCTGCGCGACTGTCTTTTGCCGGGACGATGCTCAATCTCTCCGTCGACCGCTACCGGTTCAGCGTCGGCCTCGGCGCGGCGCTGCTGCGCGGGCATACGAGCCTGCTACCGCCCAACCACACGCTGCACACGGTCGAACGGCTGCGCGCCTCCTTTCCCTTCGTGTACGCGCTGGTCGAGGGCAACGACGACGGCCACGGCCTGCCGACGATCGTGCATGACGACGGCCACGCGCTTGCCCGGGAATCAGCCTCGACTCCGCAGATCGCTGCCGATTTCGTCGCCGCCTGCGTGCTCACCTCGGGATCGACCGGCGACCCGGTGCCGCACGCCAAGCCCTGGGGCCTGCTCGCGGCGAGCGCCCGCGCCGAAGCGGCACGACTGGCAAGCGCCATCGGCCGCGAGTCGCTGGCCGGCGTCTCGCTCGTCGCGACCGTGCCGCCGCAGCACATGTACGGTTTCGAATCGAGCGTGCTGCTCGCCCTGCACGGCGGCGCCGCGTTCGACGCGGCACGGCCTTTCTACCCGGCCGACGTCGTCGCCGCCCTCGAGCGAGCACCGGTCCCACGCATGCTCGTGACGACGCCGTTTCATCTGAGGACGCTGCTCGAATCCGGCGTCGCATTGCCGCGAGCGGAGCTCGTGCTCTGCGCCACAGCGCCGCTGTCGCCGCAGCTCGCGGCGCGCGCGGAGAATGCGTTCGGCGCACCGCTGGTCGAGATCTACGGCTGTACCGAAGCCGGTCAGGTGGCGACGCGGCGCACGACCGCGGGCCCCGAATGGCGAACCTTCGACGGCCTCGTGCTGCACGGCGATGGCGACGCCGCCATCGTCAGCGGCGGCCACGTGCCGCAGCCGACGCCCCTCGCCGACGTTCTCGAGGTGATTGATGCCGAGACCTTCCGCCTGCTCGGCCGCTCGAACGACCTCGTCAACATCGCCGGCAAGCGCAGCTCGATCGGGCACCTCACCTTCCATCTCAACGCGATCGAAGGCGTCATCGACGGCACGTTCTGGATGCCGCCCGAGGGTGTCGACGCACCGGGCGTGACAAGGCTCATCGCCTTCGTCGTCGCCCCCGGCGTCGCGCCGGAGAGCATCCGCGCCGCCTTGCGCACGCGCGTCGACGCGGCCTTCTTGCCGCGGCGCATCGTCGCCGTCGATGCCTTGCCGCGCGAAGCGACCGGCAAGCTCACCTCGGCGCGTCTCGCTGCCCTCGCGGTTGCGCATCGCGTCTGATGCAAGGCGCCGCCGTGCCTGCAGCCGCGATGGACGAGCCGGTCGTTCGCCGCCTCGACATCGCCGTCGATCACCCGGCGTTCGACGGTCACTTCCCCGGCCGGCCGGTTCTGCCCGGCGTCGCCCTCATCGCCGAAGTGCTCGAAGCGGCGCTTGCCGAGCCGGCGCTCGCCGCGCGAGTCGGCGCCATGCCGCAGCTCGACGTCGTCAAGTTCCTGGCGCCGGTCCTGCCGGGCGCAAGCCTCGTCATTGCCTTTCGCATCACGCCGGGCGGGCTCGAATTCAGCGTCGGTGACGGCGATCACGTCGCCGCGAGCGGCAAGTTCTCGAGCCGCGCGGCGTCCGGGATGGCACCGTGAAGAGCGAAACGAGCACGACGCCGCGCGCCGGCTGGGCCAGCCAGCGGGAGCGCAGCAGCCTGCGCTTGCTCCGTCTCATGCGCTGGGTCGCCCTCGCCGCCGGCCGGCGCGTGTCACGGGCGCTGCTGCATCCGATCGTTCTCTACTTTCTTCTTGCGGCGGGCGATGTGCGCCGCCACTCGCGCGCCTATCTCGACCGCGCTCTCGGCCGCAAGGCGGGTTGGCGCGATGTCTACCGCCACCTCTTCACGTTCGCCGCGACGCTGCTCGACCGCGTCTACCTGCTACGCGGGCGCTTCGACGAATTCGAGGTCGAAGCGAGCGGCGTCGAAATCGTCATGCAGCCGTTCGCGAACGGCGAAGGCGTGCTCGCCTGCGGCGCCCATCTCGGCAGCTTCGAGGCGCTGCGCATGATCGGCCACGACCACGGCGTGCGCGTTGCGATGATCATGTACGAAGACAACGCCAGGCTCATCAACGCCACGCTCGCCGCGATCGCCCCGAATGCCACGCTGCACACGATCGCCCTCGGCCGCGTCGATGCGATGCTGTCGCTGCGCCGCTGGCTCGACGACGGCGGCGTCGCCGGCATGCTCGCCGACCGGACGCTGCCCGGACCGTCGCAGCGCTCGAAGAGCGTGACGCTGCCGTTTCTCGGTGCCCCGGCGCGCTTTCCCGATGGGCCGTTCCGTGTCGCCGCGATGCTGCGCCGCAAGGTCGTCTTCATGGCTGGGATCTATCGCGGCGGCCGAAAGTACGAGCTGCGTTTCGCCGAGCTCGCCGATTTCGGCGCGGCCGTCGCCGATCGCGACGCCGCCGTTCGCGCCGCGGTCGAGCGCTACGTGACGACGCTCGAATCGCTCTGCCGCGAGGCGCCTTACAACTGGTTCAACTTCTACGACTTCTGGGCCGACGCCGATGCCGACACGAGCGAGCGCACGGCGTCCTGAGCGGCGCACGCCGGCCTGGCGAAGCGCGGTCCTCGCCGCTGCGCTCGCCGTCTCGATGGCCGGCTTCGTCCTCGCCGCGCCGCTCTTTGACCTGGCGCAGCTCACGACCCTGCTCGGCCGCGTCAAATCGGGCGAAGCAAGCTTCGTCGAGAAGCGGCGCATCGAAATGCTCGATCGCACGCTCGAATCCTCAGGCCGGCTCTCGTTCCGTGCGCCCGACAGCTTCACCCGCGAAACGCTGAGGCCAAGCCACGAGAAACTCGAGGTCAACGGCAACGTGCTGACGATGAGCTCGGGCGATCGCAGCCGCACGCTGCAACTCGACAGCTCGCCCGAAACCGCAGTCGTCATCGAGGCGATCCGCGGCACGCTGACCGGTAACCGCGACACCCTCGAGCGCTTCTTCGCGACGACGGTCTCGGGCAGCGCCGAACGCTGGACGCTCGATCTTGTTCCACACGACCTGCGCCTGCGCGGCCAGGTCGCTTCGGTGCGCGTGCTCGGCCACGAGTCGGTCGTTCACGAAGTGCAGGTGCTGCTCGCCGACGGCGACCGCTCGACGATGACGATCGCGCCGCTGCCCGGCGGCGCCACGCCCTGAGCCCCATGAAGCAAGACGGTGCCAGCCGACCGCGAGTGGCAGTCGCGGTCTGGCTCGTCGCTTGCGCATTGGCCGCGTGGATCGCGGCGCGCGCGAACTACGTCGCCGACCTCTCGGCCTTCCTGCCTTCGGCGCCGACGCCCGAGCAGGCCTTGCTCCTCGACCAGCTCAAGAACGGCGCGGCGTCGCGCCTCGTGCTTGCGGGCATCGAAGGCGGCGATCCGGTCTTGCGCGGCGCGGCCTCGAAGCGTCTCGGTACGGCGCTGCGCGCCAGCGGCCGTTTCGCTTCGGTCGACAACGGCGACACGACGCCCTGGCAAGACGCCGGCCGCTTCGTCTTTGAGCATCGCTATGCGCTGAGCCCGGCCGTTGACGAGGCGCACTTCACGACCGAGGGCCTGCGCTCGGCGATCGACGACACGCTGTCGCTGCTGGGCACGCCGGCCGGGTCTCTGATCAAGCCCATCCTCTTTCGCGACCCGACGGGAGAGACCGTACGCATCGCCGAAGCGCTGACTCCGGCGTACGCGCCGAGAAGCGAAGACGGCGTCTGGGTTTCGCGGGTCGCGCCGCGTGCCGTGCTGGTCATGACGACGCGCGCCGACGGCGCCGATCTCGACGGCCAGCAGCAGGCGCTCGCCACGATCCGCGACGAGTTCGCGAAGATCGCGACGACGACGGGCCGAACGAGTCCGGTGCTGCGCCTCGAGATCTCGGGTGCGGGCAGCTTCGGCGTCGCGGCGCGCGAGCGCATCAAGGCCGGGGTCGAGCGGCTCGCAGTCCTCGGCTCGGTCGTGATGATCGCGCTGCTCTGGCTCGCCTTCGCTTCGCTTCGATCGCTGGCGATCGCGGCGCTGCCGGTGGCGACCGGCGTTCTCGCCGGCATCGCCGGCGTCAGCCTCGGCTTCGGTCAGGTCCACGGCATGACCCTCGGCTTCGGCACGACGTTGATCGGCGAAGGCGTCGACTACGCGGTCTACTACCTCATCCAGGCGCGGGCTTCGGGACGCGATGCGAGCGCAGGCCGCGCCGCGAGGCGCTGGCTGCGCGAGAGCTGGCCGACCGTTCGGCTCGGCCTTTTCACCTCGCTGATCGGATTCGCAGCCCTCGTTTTCGCCGGATTTCCCGGGCTCGCCCAGCTCGGTGTCTTTTCGATCGCCGGCCTCGCTGCCGCAGCGGCGACGACGCGCTTCGTCTTTCCCGTGATCGCGCCGAACGGTGCTCCGGGAGAAGGCCTGCGCCGCAGGCTGGGCTGCTTCATGGGGCGCGCCGCGAGGGTGTTGCCGCGTGCGCGACGGGTGTTCGTCGCGATGGCCGTGCTCGCCGCCTTCGCACTCATCGTGTTGCCAACGCCTTGGCGTGGAGCGCTGACCGACCTGAGCCCGATCGCCGCCTCCGACCTCGAGCTCGATGCCGCCTTGCGCAGCGACGTCGGGGCGCCCGACGCCGGCACGCTCGTCGCCGTTTCGGCGAAAGACGCGGCCGGCGCGCTCGCCGCCGCGGAAGCTGTCGGTACGCGTCTCGACGGGCTCGTTCGCGAAGGCGTGCTCGGCGGCTACGATTCACCAGCGCGCTTCCTGCCGAGCCCACAGACGCAACGCTCGCGCGTCGCTTGGCTGCCCGATGCGGCGACGCTCGCTTCTCGGCTCGCCACGGCGACCGAGGGCGGCGCGCTGCCGGCCGATCGTCTTCAACCCTTCGTCGATGACGTGCAGGCGGCGCGGCGCGCCGCGCCGTTCGACCGGGCCGCGCTCGACGGCACCCCCCTCGCCGCCGCCGTCGATGCGCTGCTGCTCACCGGCAATGCGACGCGGCCCTGGCGCGCCCTCCTCAACCTGCAGCCGGCCGAGGGCCGGCCGATCGATGCCGCCCGCGTGCGCGCCGCGATCGCCGGTGTCACGAATGCGCAGCTCATCGGCATCAAGGCCGAGCTCGACGCGCTCTACGCGCGCTATCTGCACCGGGCGATGTGGCAGGCCGGCCTCGGCGCGCTGGCCGTCGTCGTCCTGCTCGCGCTCTACCTGCGGCGGACGCGGCGACTCGTCACCGTGTTGCAGCCGCTCGCGGCGGCGACGCTGGTCGTGCTGGCCGTGCTCGCGGCGAGCGGTACGGCGCTCGGCATCCTGCACCTCGTCGGCCTGCTCCTGACGATGGCCATCGGTTCGAACTACGCGCTTTTCTTCGACCACCTGCGCCGGCGTGCCGAGGTCGACGAAGACACGCTCGCCTCGCTCCTGCTCGCGAACCTGATGACCGTGATCTCGTTCGGCCTGCTCGCCACGTCGCGCATTCCGGTCCTGCAGGCAGTGGGCGAGGTCGTCGCGCCAGGGACCTTGCTTTGCCTCGTGTTCTCGGCGGCGTTCATTGCCCGGCCGCTAGACCATGCGAAGATTCGAAGGTCATGAATCGCGACCCGGTGCAGCTTCTCGAGCCGGCCAAGCGCTCGCGCGCCGCGGCCAAGATGCCGCTGCCAGCCTACGTGAAGGCGAGTCTCGCCTGCCACGCCGGCGCCGCAGGCTCGGCGCTCGTCTTGCCTTCGGCCTGGCCGTGGGCGCTCGGTGCCGTCGTTGCCAATCATCTCGTGCTGGCCGGCGCCGGCCTCTGGCCGCGCTCGACCTGGCTCGGCCGCAACTGGACGCGCCTGCCAGCTGCGGCGACGGCGCGGCGCGAGATCGCAATCACGATCGACGACGGCCCCGACGCCGAGGTGACGCCGGCCGTGCTCGACCTGCTCGATGCGCACGGCGTGCGTGCGACCTTCTTCGCCATCGCTACCGCCGCCGCGCGCCAGCCGGCGCTGTGCCGGGAAATCGTCCGCCGCGGCCACAGCGTGCAGAACCACAGCGATCGCCATTCGCATCGCTTCTCGCTACTCGGGCCGCGGGCGATGGCACGCGAGCTCGGCGCCGCGCAAGCGCGGCTTGCCGACATCACCGGCATCGCGCCGCGCTTCTTTCGCGCGCCCGCCGGCCTACGCAACCCCTTTCTCGCGCCGTTGCTCGAGCGTCTCGACCTGCAGCTCGTGAGCTGGACGCGGCGCGGTTTCGACACGGTGCGAAGCGAGCCGGAGCGCGTCCTGGCACGCCTCGCGACGGGTCTGGGCGCCGGCGACATCCTTCTCCTTCACGACGGCAACGCGGCGCGCACGGCAGCGGGGCAGCCCGTCGTCCTCGACGTGCTGCCCGCATTGCTCGAACGCTGCAAGGCCGCAGGCTTGCGCGCCGTGACCCTGCCCGCAGCCTTCGATGCGACGAGCGACGGCACATTGCCGGGCGCGGCGCCCGCATGAGCGCGAGCGCGCCAGCGAGGCGCTATCTCGTCGAAGCGGCCAGTGCGCCGTACCGGCGCGGCAGCCGCTTCGCCCTGCACTTCGCACGCGGCAAGCTGCGCTGGGATCCGGTGGTTCACCATCTCATCGGACGCGGTCTCATCGCGCCGCGCTCACGCGTCCTCGACATCGGCTGCGGCCAGGGCTTGCTCGCCAGCCTGCTCAACGCCGCGGCCGCGCAGGCCCGCAGCGGCGGCTGGCCGGCCGACTGGGCCGAGGCACCAGCGGACGCACGCGTCACCGGCATCGAGCTGGTGCAACACGACGTCTCGCGGGCCCGCGACGCGCTGGGCCGGGACGCCGATTTCGTCTGCGGCGACATGCGCCACACCGCGTTCCCGAAGGTCGACACGGTGGTCATCCTCGACGCGCTGCACTACCTCAGCATCGCCGAGCAGGACACGGTGCTGGCGCGCGTACGCGCGGCGCTCGGACAGGGCGGCCGACTCGTCCTGCGTGTCGGCGATGCAGCGTCATGGCGCGGCTATGCGACGAGCCAATGGGTCGACCGGATCGTCGCCTTCGCGCGCAGTCGGCGCGCCCGGCCTCGCTGCGGCCGCACGCTCGCCGAGTGGCAGATGCGCCTCGTCGCGCTCGGCTTCGACGTCTCGAGCCTGCCGATGCATCGCAGGACGACCTTTGCGAACATCCTGCTCGTCGGCACGGTGGGAGCGAAAAAGGGGGCGACATGAGCGCGGCGCCACCCGCGACGCTGGACCACGCGGGCATCGAAGCGCTGGTTCCGCATCGCGGCGCGATGTGCCTGCTCGAACGCATGCTGTCGTGGAGCGAAGCGCGCATCGAATGCGTGGCCGTCAACCACCGTGACGCGGGGCATCCGCTGCGCACGCGGAGCGGCCTGCTGGCGAGTGCGGCGATCGAATACGCCGCGCAGGCCGCGGCGCTGCACGGCGCGCTCGGCGCGCGCAGCGCCGGAGAAGCAGCGGCACCGGGCTCGCTTGCGAGCGCACGCGATGTGCGACTCGCGGCCTTGCGGCTCGACAACTTGCCCCGCGCATCGGCCGCGA
>Ga0207927_1000790_pt1 | contig 13388 bp, 13 predicted proteins | sample NGESurdeep072012_2_FD_184456 | JGI IMG/M metagenome (GOLD analysis project Ga0207927, IMG submission 184456) | Arctic peat soil microbial communities from Barrow, Alaska - NGEE Surface sample 210-2 deep-072012 (SPAdes) | ecosystem: Environmental > Terrestrial > Soil > Wetlands > Peat ... | reverse complement strand
ACGCTGGTGTCTCTGCCGTTGGCGGTGCGTTACCTGGGCGCGGAGCGTTTTGGCGTCTGGGCGACCATTACCAGCACCGTGGCGTTGTTTAACCTGCTCGACGTGGGCATCGCCAGTACGCTGACCAATCACATATCCCGAGCCTATGCCCTGGGGGACAAGCCTTACGCCGCTCGCTGCACGACGAACGCGCTGGCGCTGACTGCGGCAATCGCCGGCGTTACGGGTCTTGCATTTGCCATTGCGTGGCCGCGCATCGATTGGATGACGCTGTTCAACGTGGCTGCCAGCGTGCCCCGCAGCGAAGTGAATTACACCGTGGCAGCGGCTGCGGCGTTGATGCTTCTCGGCCTGCCAGCGGCTTTGGGGAGCAAGATATTCGCGGGATACCAGGAAGTCTACTTAAGCAATTTCGTGATCGCCATTGGGGCTGTGGCGAACGTGATGGGACTCTTTGCGGGAATAGCGTTGCGGGTCTCCATGCCGACGTTGCTGGTGATGTCTGCGGGATGCGTGACACTCTGCAACTTTGCGGCTTTAGTCGGTACGCTGCTCGGGCACAAGCCGTGGCTCCTTCCCCGGTTCGCGCTGCTAGACCGCTCCATGGCGCGCGAGTTGCTCGCTTCCGGATCGGCGTTCTTCCTGATCCAGATTGCGGGAGCGGTGGTGTTCAGTTCCGACAACCTGGTGGTGAGTCATTACCTTGGGGCCGCGCAAGTGACACCCTACGTGGTCACCTGGAGACTGGTCGCCCTCACGGCGGTGTTGCAATCGCTGATTTTCCCCGCGCTCTGGCCGGCCTATGCCGAAGCCTATGCACGGCATGATTATGCCTGGATGCGACGCGTGTTTCGCTTCACGCTGCGCGGAACGCTTGCGCTCAACCTCGCTGGCGGAGTGATCTTGATTGCAGCGGGGAAGACCGTGATTCGCTGGTGGGCGGGAGCCGACGCTGTGCCTTCCTTTGCGTTGTTATCGGCGATGGCGCTATGGGCGGTGATCAGCGGATTCATGACCGTGGAATCGTGTTTGCTGGCGGCCGTGAACCGGACGCGCGAGCAGGGAGTGCTGTCGATGGTCGCGGCTGCAGTGAACCTTGGATTGTCGATTGTCCTGGTGCAGCGCATCGGATCGGTGGGCGTGATCGCGGGCACGATCCTGTCTTACCTGCTGGTGATGGTGGTTCCGCAGAGCCTGATTGTGCGGAGAGTGTTGCGAACATCGATTGATCTGAGTGAAGTGCAAGACAACCATGCATCCGCAAGGGTGGAGCACCGCTTCAGCGGTGCAGCTACTGGTGCAATTGACGCGCGGCTTTAGCCGCTGAGGTAAGAATGGCGATCCCTCATCGTGGCCACACAAAGTAGTTCGACCTATTTCGTAACGGCTGGCACTTTCTGCAAGAAGAACCTCCTCCAATCCGATCGCATGGCTGAATTGTTCAGCCAGAAGTTGGTGTGGTATCTGGACCAGGGAAAACTCTTACTGCACGCATTCGTAGTTATGCCCAATCAAATTCCCCTACTCTTGACTGTCCCCGAAGGCCTGATTCTGGAGCGAGTCATGCGGTTTATCAAGGGCGGTTTTTCGCATGAGGCCGGCAACTCGCTTGGAATACACGCCCCCTTTTGGCAGAAGAGTTTTGTTGACCGGCGAGTGCGAGACTCATCTGAGTGCGCCAGGTTTATCTCGTACATCCACGAGAATCCGGTCCGAGCCGGGCTTGTCCTTTCTGCCAGACAGTTTCGCTGTTCATCTCTCAACCCGGTGTTCTTGCTCGACGGATTACCTCGGCGGCTAAAGCCGATGGCAGAATGAGAGGTGTTTATGCACTGCTGAAGCAGTGCTCCACCCGAACCCCAATCACTATGTCGCCTCCGGCCACAGCGAATCTCCACCATGCTAAGATGGTTCGCTTTCAGGAGAGGCCATGTCAATGACCCCAACTCGCCGGCGATTTCTGCAGTCTGCAGCGGGAGCGGCTGCTCTCACCGTTACCACCTCAGCCCGTTCGTTTGGCAACACCCACGTGCTGGAGGTCGCAACGAATTTCCCCGCGCCTCCCGGGCCTGACCGGCTGCCGCCGGAGTGGTATCAGCGCAAGATCAAGCAGGTACAGGCGAAGATGGCGGAGCGCAATTTGAACGCTCTGGTGCTGCTCAACGCACACAACGTGGTTTACACCACCGGCTATTTTCACCTGCCCACGGAGCGTCCGCTGGCTGCGCTGATTCCGGCGACGGGCGACGTGGCGCTCTTTGTCCCCGGTCTGGAGTCAGACCAGGTGAAGCTGTGGTGGGTGAAGGACTACGAGGTGTACTTTGACTATCCCGGTCCGGTGAACCGGGTGCGCTGGATCTTCGAGCGCGTTGCCGCGCGTGGGCTGGGCGGAGGCACCATCGGCATCGAGGAATGCACACCGTCGAAGCGCGCGCAGATGCAGCTGGGTGCTCCCAAAGCCAAGCTGGTGGATGCGGGCGACATCGTCGAGGAGATGCGATGGACAAAGGACGCCGACGAGATTGGAGTGATGCGTCGCGCCACCTATTTCGCTGACTACACCGTCCAAGCCGGACGGGCCTATATCGAGGCGAATGGCAGCGTCACCGAAGACCAGATCCTGAAGGCCTCGGCCGACGCCGTGGCCGACAAGATGTCGAAGGAATTGACCTCAGTCGTGGGAATCGGAATCGATGCCCCGTATGGCGGGCTGGTGCCGTTCGGCAAACGCTCAGCGTTTCCGCATGCAGTCCCCAGCAGCGATCACCTGAAAAAGGGCGATGCGCTCATCCTGAGTTTCGGAGCAATGGTGGGCGGCTACAACGTGGAGTGCGAGAGGTCATTCTGCGTCGGTCCACCCAGCGACCACGCCAAGCGCCTGTATGACGCAATGCTGGCGGCCCACGACACGGCGGCGGCGAACTTAAAAGAAGGAATGATCGCCGAACAAGTGGACAAGATGAGCCTCGACCAGATTCGACAGGCAGGGTTTGAGCAGTTTCTTAAGCACCGCACCGGCCACGGCATTGGCTTGGAAGGCCACGAGGCGCCGTGGATCGCCGAGGGCGACAAGACCGTGCTGAAGGTGGGCATGACCTTCAGCTGCGAGCCGGGAGTGTACGATCCCGCGTGGGGCGGTTTCCGTCACTCCGATACGGTGGTCGTGGGCAAGACGAGCGGCGAGATCATGAACCGCTATCCCACGCGGTTGAACGACATGATCATTGTGATTTAAGAAAAGTTTCGAGTTTCAAGTTTCGAGTTTCAAGAAAGTGCGGAACGCTGGCCGCCACTGTGCCGGGAGCGAGTTGCATAGCTGCGCGCCAAACCGTAGATCAACAGCTGAATGCAAAGAACCAGGGTTACTGCCTCGAAAACCGTCACGGTAAGGACCAGACCGTTCACAGGTACCGGGTGGTCGGCCAGGCGGAAGACCGCCAAAGGATATCCTGCGAAAGCAGCGACTACTGTCATGGTGAACACGATGGTCGCCTTGCGAAACGACGACATCTGCTGCAGGTTTGCGCGTGGCACGGGTGTTGTCCTGCGATACCAGATGACGCACCATACCGCCAGAACGAGCACGCCCAGAACTGTGCTGGCGTGCTGCAGAAACTTCGACGTCGCCATCGGGGAATGAAATGGTACGGGCACGTTGTGGCTGAACAGGGACCAGTTCGCGGTTATCCAGGTTCGGGGATGAGTGAACCAGTCCCAGAAGACGTGGGTGGCAATTCCGATGGCAATCCACATCGCGATGCATGCCAACTGCCTCCACCCCTTAAAAGAGAGAGGTCGGACTTTGTCCTGCAACCGGCGTTGCACCGGGTCGGGCAGTAGCTCGATGATCGGACCTTTGACGCACCACTCGAACAACCACAGCAGCACAAAGGCCAGGGGAAGCGAAAGGAGCAAGACCCCGGGAAAATGATGGCCGCTGCGGTCCTCGTCGGAGATCCAGATGAAGTATTGCAGGTCGGGCGCGAAGGTCCCGATCACGAGCGCCGGCCAGATAGGCCTGAACTTGCCGAACGGAAGCGCAGCGGCGGCATGAGACAGGGTGAAGGGCATGGATCAGCCGACAAGGAACGGGTTGGTCTCGCGCTCGTCGCCAATGGTGGTCAGCGGACCGTGTCCGGGCACCACGATGGTTTCGTCAGGCAGCGCCAAAACCGGGCCGTGCAGTGACTCCATGATTTTCTTATAGGAACCACCGGGCAGGTCGGTGCGACCAATTGAGCCGGCAAACAACGTATCCCCGGCGATCAACTTTTTCTCAGCTGCAAAGTACAGGCAAATGCTGCCCTCGGTGTGTCCGGGCGTGTGCAGCACATCCGCCACCAGGTTCCCGGTGTGCACTTTGTCGCCCGTGGTGAGGCTGGCGTCGATAGTAGTAGGCTCGGGCGGACGCATGCCCAGCCAAGTCGCCTGCACGTCGAGCATCTTGAGGAGCGCCTGATCGTTGACGTTGAGCAGCACCGGAGCAGCGGTCAGGCGATGCAACTTGGCGGCACCGCCGATGTGATCGATGTGGGCGTGCGTGATCACGATTTGCTTCACCGTGAGGCCGTGGCGCTGCAAAATAGCCAGCACATTTTCGATGTCGTCTCCCGGGTCGATGACCGTAGCCTCACGGGTCTGCTCATCCCCCACGATGGAACAGTTGCATTGCAGCGGTCCGACCGGGAAAATCTCGTGGATCATAGTTTCAAGCTACCATGAACGGGAGTGGCAGGTCATAGGCCCAGGTTATCGCCGAAAAGGCCGGCGCGAACCTGGGGACCCAACTGCCTTGTACAAAAAAACGCTCTGCGGTAAACTTCGCCCACCTGTCACTGGGTCGGATTGAGTGTCTGCACTGATATGCCGGAGCAGCCCATGGAGCGCATCGTATTCCTGACGTTTCGCAACCAGCAGGTGCTGCTGGCCGACTGCAGCGACTGTTCACCGGAAGAACTGGCGGAGGTGATCGACGACGTCCCCAAGCATGTCACCCAGCATCCGCACGGATCGGTGCTTTTGCTGGCTGATTTCAGTCGCTCGAAGTTCACCAAGGAAACGGTCGAACATCTGAAAATTGCCGCCGTATTTGACCGTCCTCACATCAAGAGGTCGGCGTGGGTTCTCACCGAGAACCTTCCCAAAACGCTGTACGAATCGATACGCACGTTTTCCGGCCGCGAGATTCCCACCTTTGAGACCCGCGAAGAAGCGCTCGAATACCTAGTCGGAGAACCGTCTCCGCCAGAGTTGTAGGCTCCGGAGAAGCAAAGTAAAAGCCTCCGCATGCAACGGAGGCTTTGATATCTGGTGCGAAGCAAACGGCCGAAACCGTTAGCGGTTCGGCGTGCCGGGCAAAGGCGCGGGTGCCGGAGCCTTCTGTGCCGGAGCCGACTTGGTGTTACCCAGCACCGATCCGCTGCTGACGCCGCGGCGCGTGGCCAGCACGGAAAGCGTGATCGAGGTCACCATAAACGCGATTGCGGCGTAGGTGGTGGCCCGGCTAAGTACGGTCCCGGCCGTGCGGGTGCCAAAAGCCGTCTGGCTGCCGGCGCCGCCGAAGGCGGCCGCAATGTCGGCGCTCTGCCCGTGCTGCAACAGCACCACAATGATAAGGAAGGCACAAACTAATACGTGAATAATGGTGATCAGAACTATCATGGATGTCTCAGTCTTCACTCCGGGCGGGGCGGCTCGAGGCCACGCAAAACTACGCCCAAACCTGTAAATCAGTACTCTCTATACGCCAGGACTCAGGCTAAATCATGGTGCGGAAGGGGGGACTTGAACCCCCATGCCTTTTGGGCGCCACCCCCTCAAGATGGTGTGTCTGCCAATTTCACCACTTCCGCAAACGCGACAGGGACGGCACAAATCCGTCTTCCAAGCCGAACGTAGAGGCTCATTAAGTATAGCAAAGACAGCGACTCGGGCGAAGGCGCCGGAGAGCGCTGGAAGTAGATGCCAAATCCAAACTGCGGGCCATTCCAATCGACGTCGGCTGCAACCCCCAAGCCGTTGCTTAGTACTTCACAATCTTGAGGAAGTTCTTGGGATCGAGGCTAGCTCCGCCGACCAAGGCGCCATCAATCTCCTCTTCCGACATCAACGACGTAGCATTGTCCGGCTTGACGCTGCCGCCATAGAGGATGCGCAGCGCAGCCGCAAAGTCGTCGCCAAAGGCCTTGGCGGCTTCGTGACGAATCACGGCATGCGCGTCGGAGGCCATTTGGGGAGTCGCGGTTTTACCGGTGCCGATTGCCCAAACCGGCTCGTAAGCGATGCAAAGTTTCGCCGCCTTCTTGGCCGAAATTCCATTGAATGCCCGCATGCACTGGCGGCGCAGCACGTCTTCGGTCAGGCCAGCTTCACGCTCTTCCAACACCTCTCCCACGCACACAATCGGGGTGAGTGCGCCCTCCAGGGCAAACTCCAGCTTGCGGTTCACCGTGTCGTCGGTCTCGTTGAAGTACTGGCGGCGCTCGGAGTGTCCGAGGATCACGTGCGTTACGCCGATGTCATTGAGCATCGGAACGGAAACTTCGCCAGTGAATGCGCCCTCTTTTTCCCAGTGCGTGTTCTGAGCGCCCACGGCTATGTTGGTACCCTTCACCGCGGCGACGGCGGTGTGTAAGTCGATATAGGGTGGGCACACCACGATTTCGTCGCGGGTGTGGTCAGCCACGAGGGGCAGAAATTCCCGGAAAAAGTTTACAGTCTGTTCGGGCGTCTTATACATCTTCCAATTCGCGGCTATGACTTTCTTACGTGACATGGCTGGAGTCCATTCTTAGAGATTTACTTTCAGCATATACTTTCGCAACTCGGCAGAAGTGTTGCAGCGCCGCGGTGTCGAACAAAATAAACTTGACTTCGCGAACGTGGGACGTCCGCTCCAGGGCCTGGGTTGCACTCGCTATGGCGATTTGCGAAGCTTGGTCGAGGGGATATCCATAAATACCAGTCGAGATCGCAGGAAAGGCGATGGTGCGGAGTTGTAGCTCGTCAGCCACGCGAATCGACTCTGAATGGCAACTCGCCAGCGTCTCGGCTTCGTGATGCTGGCCGCCGCTCCAAATTGGCCCGACGGTGTGGATCACATACTTCGCAGCCAACCGGCCTCCGGGAGTGGCAACGGCCTGACCTGCGGGGAGCCGTCCCTGACGCGCGACGATCGATTTACAGGCTTCGAGGATTGCCGGTCCTCCGGCGCGATGAATGGCCCCATCCACACCACCTCCACCCATGAGGGAAGAGTTCGCGGCATTCACGATGGCCTCGCAAGTTTCGCGCGTAATGTCGCCCGGTCCGGCGATCACCAGCGTACGATCGGGTGCGACGTAAATTCGTAGCGGGGCTGAAGGATTTGTCATGCGACCAAGCAAGGTTCGACGGTGGGGTGTGCGCTCGGTCCGAATACCCAGGTTAGCGCCGAAAATCGCGGCGCGAACCTGGGACACCCGGTTTGTAAACTACGCAGGATCGGGACTGAACACTGACGTCCCGATTGTCTCCTCGGGCCTAGGGCACAGGATCGATGGGCTTCAGCGCGGACGGGTCGATGCCCTGCTTGGCTTTTTGCACCGCTGCCAAGGCTGCATTGATGGCATTTTCGGCCGTCTCAATGTAGCCCATAATCACAGGGTCAATCTTTCCTGTTGCCTTGAGTCCAGCTATTCCAAGTGCGATGAGTGACAGAGCTTGTTGGAGATTCATCACTTGCCTCCACTAACTTGGGTAAGCAGCGCCGCGACATCCGCCACCGCTTGCGATAGAGCTGCCGTCAATGCGGCCTGGTCGTTGGACTTGCCGGCATGAAACGCCTGCCACGCCGCTTCCGCAGTGTTGTAAGACGCGATGGCCTTGTTGAGCGCAGGCTTGGCATCTGGCGGAAGTTTGCTAAGGTCCGCCTTTACGGAATTGAGTACAGCTTGAGCGCCCATCAGCGATTCGTAACTGGTGGCGTCAAACTGACTCAGGGCTCCCGGCGGTAAGGTTTGTGGTTGGGGAGTGTTGGGGCAAGCGGCTAGTACCAGCAAGGCCACCAGAACTGAGGCCAGTTTCAGTTGTCTCATACGTACCCCCTTTCAAGGATACTGGGTGAAGCGGATTATCACGTCGTCAACAAAGGCATCTTCGACGTGGCGCACATGATACTACTTGTTGGTCAGCGCTTCTACACCCGGCAGCTTCTTGCCCTCCAAAAATTCCAGCGAAGCGCCGCCACCGGTAGAAATATGGGAAATCTTGTCAGCCACCCCTGCGGCCTTGACTGCCGCAACGCTGTCGCCGCCGCCCACGATTGAGATGGCGGCCCCATTATCGGCTACCGCATCGGCGATCTTCTTGGTTCCCTTGGCGAAGGCGTCGATCTCGAAGACGCCCATCGGCCCGTTCCACACGATGGTGCGGGCGTTGCCGATCTCGGTGCTAAACAGGTCAATCGATTTGGGGCCAATGTCGAGCGCCATCATGTCGGCTGGAATCGCCTGCCCTTCGCCAATGTGCTGAATGCGCGCGTCGGCTGCGACCTTGTCGGCCACGACGTGGTCAACCGGCAGCAGAAACTTCACGTGTTTGGCCTTGGCTTCCGCCAGCGTCTGCTTGGCGAGATCGAGCTTGTCGGCCTCGAGCAGCGACTTCCCGATCTCGTGGCCTTGGGCCTTGAGGAAGGTGTAGGCCATGCCACCGCCGACGATCAGCGTGTCAACCTTGGTCATGAGATGGTGGATCACGCCGATCTTGTCGCTGACCTTGGCTCCGCCGAGTATCGCAACAAACGGTTTCTGGGGATGGCTCAGCGCTTTGCCGAGGTACTCCAGTTCCTTCTCCATGAGGAGACCGGCTGCATTCTTCTCAACGAAGTGGGTGATGCCCTCGGTGGAGGCATGGGCGCGATGCGCCGATCCGAAGGCGTCGTTCACGTAGTAGTCGCAGAGTTTGGCAAGATGACGGGCGAACTCGGGATCGTTGGCTTCCTCTTCGGCGTGGAAGCGGAGGTTCTCCAACAGCAGGGTCTGTCCCTGCTCAAGCTTGAGCGCCATCTCCTCGGCCTGCGGACCGATGCAGTCGGGGGAGAAGCCAACGTTTTCGCCGCGACGCAGAACTTCGTCCAGCAGGATGCGCAGCCGCTCAGCTACGGGCTTCAGACTCATTTTGGGATTGGGCTTGCCCTTGGGACGCCCCAAATGCGAAGCAAGGATCAGGCGTGCGCCATGACGCAGGGCGTACTCGATGGTGGGCAAGGTCTCGCGGATGCGAGTGTCGTCCATGACTCGACCGTCGTCGAGTGGAACGTTGAAGTCGACCCGCATGAAGACTCGTTTGCCGCTGAGAGGAAGATCACGAATGGATAACTTCGACATAAGACCCCCGCGCAATCGTGCGCCTGTAATGATGGGTTTAAGTTCGTTGTCCGGTAAAAGTGGCCGTGACGGGCGAAACGTGCCTTCGGGGTGCGCGAGGTTTTTGTTTTACCTCAGCGGCTAAAGCCGAAGTCCCAAGAGGCTTTTGTTTGCACCGCTAAAGCGGTGCTCCACCCAATCTCGCGACCAGTGACAGCATTGCTCCCAGAAAACTGTTTGGGGCTTCCGGCAGGCCTGGTGACCTGCCGGGAGAATTCTGTTGTAGCAAGCTGCGCGCCCCAACGCAGATTGCCGAGTCCTACATCGTGGGCCTACAGACCTTTGCTGGCGATGTAGTGGATCAGGTCCTTCACACGGCAGGAGTATCCCCACTCATTGTCATACCACGCGATGACCTTGACGCAGTTACCTGCAACCACGCGAGTCATGGGAGCGTCTACGATCGACGAACGCGAGTCGCCCTTGTAGTCAGACGACACCAGCTCGGCGGTTTCGTATCCCAGGTAGCCTTTCAACGGGCCCGCGTCAGCAGCCGCTTTGAGCGCCGCGTTCACTTCCTCAACCGAGGTGGCTTTCTCGACGAACACCACCAGGTCAACCACCGAAACGTTCGGTGTGGGCACGCGCATCGAGAATCCGTCGAGCTTGCCCTTCAAGCTGGGGATGACGAGCGAGAGTGCCTTGGCCGCGCCGGTCGAGGTGGGAATCATGGACAAAGCCGCCGCGCGGGCGCGACGCAGGTCCTTGTGCGGGAAGTCCAAAATTACCTGATCGTTAGTGTAGGAGTGAATCGTGGTCATAGTGCCGCTGACGATCTTGAACTTGTCGTTCAGGACCAGGGCCACAGGCGCCAGGCAGTTGGTGGTGCACGATGCGTTGGAGATGATGTTGTCCTTCGCCGCAACGTACTTGTCCTCATTCACGCCCATCACGATGGTGATGTCTTCGCCGGTCGCGGGAGCAGAGATAATAACCTTCTTGACCGTGCCCTTCAGGTGCTCCTTGGCCGCCTCGGCCTTGGTGAACTTTCCGGTGGACTCGATGACAACCTGCACGCCGAGCGAACTCCAGTCGAGCTTGGCGGGCTCTCTCTCGGAGAACACGCGGATCTTCTTGCCATCGACAGTGATAGAGTCGTCGGTCGCGGTGATGTCGTTGTGAAGATTGCCCAGGACGGAGTCGTACTTCAGCAGATGGGCCAGCGTCTTGGGGCTGGTCAGATCATTGACCGCTACGATGTCAATTTCCTTGTCATTGAGTGCGGTACGAAGAACGTTGCGGCCGATGCGGCCAAATCCGTTGATGCCTACCTTAATCGCCATATCACCTCTCAAGAAATGTGGTTCTGATTGGAGCCTATAGATCCGGAACTACTGGAGTATGAATGCAAAACCGTTTCAGTTACCGGAAGTAAAAGGTTAGCATCCAGCGCGGGGTGCGGCAAATGGCGGACATCACAAGGTGGGTAGGGCGCAGGTCACATAAGTGTGGTTCGGGGAGCAGGCGGGTGCCGGGTGAAGCAATTGCCGCCACCGGCCTAAGCGTGTTACAAGTGCAATATGCGCAGATGGATGCGCGACCGTTCGAAGCGGCGCAAACAGCAACCCGATAAACAGGGGCCGGAACAGCCGGCACCTCTCCAGCCCAAATTTCCCGAACCTATACCTGACGACATTGGCAACCGCATCGAGCAGCCGGAATATGAGGCGCCCGCAGCGGCTTATGCCGAGCCTGACTCTCATGAGAGCCAGCCTGCTGCCCAGACGGGAGGTGGCGAAGAGCCTCCGCAGGGCCTGCGCCGCGATCGCGATCGCAACCGCCGCCGGGGACGTCGTGGACGTGGAGGCCGGCCGCAGACACCGAGCCAGGCTCCGGCTATGCCCACTCCGGGTGGGCCGACAGGTGAAGCCTCTGAGGCTGATACTGCTCCAGAGTCGACCGAACCGGCGGCTGCCGCGAGTGCTGCGCGTCCACCGGCTCCGCACGATGCGAAGAAGACCAAGGGCGCAGTGGTGCTGGCGATCGGGCTTCCGGGTTCCGGCAAGAGCACGTGGTTTAAGCGCCACAACATTCTGCCGCTGTCCAGCGACATGGTGCGCATCCTGCTATTTGACGATGTGACCGAGCAGCGTTACCAGGACCTGGTGTTTTCCACACTGCGTTCGATGCTGCGCGCGCGCCTGTTGGCCAAGCGTCCGTGGAATTACGTGGACGCCACCAACCTGTCGCCGCATGAGCGCCGCAGTTGGGTCAGACTAGCGCAGGATTTTGGCTATGAAGCGCAAGCCGTGTTTTTCGACGTTCCGCCCGAGGTGTGCATTGAGCGCAATCGCCGACGCGAGCGCAATGTGCCGGAGGACGTGATGCTGCGCATGGCGAGCAAGCTGCGTCCGCCGAAGTTCGAGGAAGGATTTGCCAAGATCACGGTGGTGCGCCTGAAGAGGACAGATGCCGACACGGCTGCGCCAGGCGAGTCACGAGCTGAACTCCCGATCGCGCCGGACGAAGGCGAAGCGCCGGAAGTGGACGAGTCGGAATACTAATTCTCGAAACAGAGGATTAAGCGTTGACGCCGTGGGGCAAGCTCCACGGCGTCTGTATTTCGCGATCTTCGTTGTCTCCCGGCGCAACGTCCCTAGCGATCCAGCAGCTTCTCCAAATCGGCGAAGAAGCTGGGATAGGAAATCGCCACGCATTCCGAGTTGTGGATCAGTGTGTCGCCCTCGGCACGCAAGGCCGCAATCGCAAACGCCATCGCGATGCGGTGATCGCCGAAGGTCTCGATTTCGGCGCCGTGGAGCTTCTGTCCCCCGGGAATGCGCCAGCCGTCGGCAGTCTGTTCCACTTGCGCACCCATTGCCTCCAGGTTGCGTGTCACCGCCGTGAGCCGGTCTGACTCCTTCACCCGCAGTTCACCAGCGTCACGCACCACCAGCCCAGCACCGAACGGAGCCGTCGCCGCCAGCACTGGTAGCTCGTCGATCAGCAGGGCAGTCTGCGCTCCGGCGATTTCCACGGGCTTACCACGACCAGGAACCAGCGACAGCGTTCCGACCAACTCACCGTGCTGCTCCTCGATGTTCAGGACTGACACGCGGCATCCCATGGCGGTCAGCACGTCGAGCAGCGCCGAACGCGTGGGATTCAGTAGCACACCATCGATCACGAGATTGGACTCGGGAAAAATTGCAGCCGCGCAAAGGAAGAACGCTGCCGATGAGCTGTCGCCGGGGATGAAGGCGTCGAGAGGATGCAGCGCCTGCCCGCCCGCAATCGTTACAGAGTTCCTGGAGCGAGAAAGTTCCGCGCCAAAGGCGCGCAACGCCAACTCGCCATGATCGCGGGTAGGAGTGGGCTCTTCGACGGTTGTCTGCCCATGCGCGAGCAGGCCTGCGAACAACAGGCAAGTCTTGACTTGTGCGCTGGCGACCGGGACTCGATAAGTAATGCCCTGCAGCGTGGTGCCGGTAATTTGCAGGGGCGCGCAGTCGTTGTTTGCAAATATCTCCGCGCCCATCTCGCGTAGCGGCTCCATCACGCGTTTCATGGGACGCCGCGAAAGCGATTCGTCGCCGATCAACTCGCTGGTAAAGGGCTGTGCCGCCACGATGCCCGACAGCATTCGCATGGTCGAGCCAGAATTGCCGCAGTCGAGCGACGTAAGCGGAGCGTGCAACTGCGGGCCAATGCCGTCGATGACGATGGCCCCTTTTTCGTCGCGTTCTACAGTGCAACCGAGGGCGCGCATGCATCCCAGGGTACTGTTGCAGTCCGCGCCGGGAGAGTAGTTCTCGAAGCGCGAGTGTCCCGGAGCCAACGCCGCGAGCATGGCGTAGCGGTGCGATATCGACTTGTCGCCGGGAACGCGAATGCTTCCCAGCAAGTTGCGGGCCGGACGAATTACCACCGACTCTTTTGCGTGCATGAAGGCTGGTTCCTGAATCTACATTACCGGAAAGGGTAGTGGTTGCGCCTATGTTGTCAGTTCATCGTCGCCGGATCAGACAATTTCCCAAGGAGCGA
>Ga0207927_1000788_pt1 | contig 13391 bp, 8 predicted proteins | sample NGESurdeep072012_2_FD_184456 | JGI IMG/M metagenome (GOLD analysis project Ga0207927, IMG submission 184456) | Arctic peat soil microbial communities from Barrow, Alaska - NGEE Surface sample 210-2 deep-072012 (SPAdes) | ecosystem: Environmental > Terrestrial > Soil > Wetlands > Peat ... | reverse complement strand
TGCTCAAACATCAATTTGGGCAATTTCATTTGTGAATCTACGTTGTTTTGCGAGCAAAAAGTTAAATCAACAAAATAAAATCGACAGACTCCATGCAAATTTTGAATTCCGGGCCAAAGAAAACCGCAGCGCGCGAACGATCTCGTTCAGGACTGGCCTCAAATTCCAACTGGTCCGGTGTGATCCAGACACAAATGTCATGACGTTTACGGCCCGGCCCTTCAGCCAATGGCGTGGGCCGAATGCGGAATAATTCCGACGATGGTGAGCATCGAGCCGTCTGCCAGATTCCAGCTTTGAACGCCGAAATCACTGTTGGTCATATGTGACACATTGGTGTCAATCACAATGACATTCTCTCCAACAACGTCCACCTCGAAGTGGGGCGTTGCGTGCACAAACGCCAGAAGCGACGCATTGGCTGCCGAGTCGAAGTCGTGAGCCGATTGAGGGGTTGGGTTGACGCCCACCGAAGAACCAAGCACAAGCGGAGCACCAAGAATGGACGACACGGATTGTATGAGGTCTGGTGCGCTCGACGTCGGAGGAGCTATAGGAGCCACAGGAAGGGCTAAAGGGCCAAGCTGAGCTGGAGAAGGGGCTAGGGCGGCTAAGGTCGAGCTGACCGTATAGCCCGCATGAGACAACGCTTGTTCAATTGCACCATCAAGTGGCAGTTGGATCGTAGAAAGGACGGTTGGACTAAAGAAGCTTCCGCTACTGGTATCGGAGGCGACCATGAAATAGGCATCAGTCGAGATTGGAACGCTAGCAGGGAGCACGTGGCTGCCACTCCCAGCCCCGGTTGAATTTGGCGGTGGCGCCGCTGCAGTCGAATCCGGTCCGGGCGAGATCGGCTGTAATTGGAACGCCTCGCTGGGATTTAATGCCAAGGCGCCATGGCCGGGATTTGGATCTTGGCTGCGATCCGTCAGGGTACCAGAAATGTCCGTGTTGCCGCGACTATCCGCGGTTGGCGCTGTATTTGAATTGACACTTAGGGTAATGGTCTTGCCATCTCCGGCAACCATGTCGTCGTTATGTTCTGCTGCAATCGGCAGAATGTGTTTTGCGCCTTCTCCAGATTGTGGATCACCTTGCAAAAAGGCTGTTATTGCAGCCAGATTTATGGCGTCGCTGGCGCTCTCCCAATTGCCCTTTTCATTGCGCTGAGCATGCGGCGATACACCAATCTGACAATCGAGCACACATTGCTGATCATCGGCGACCGTCTTGGTCATCAGTTCCGAGGTTGAGCCGGTGCCGAAATCGGCAAGCCCCGATAGCGCAATCGCAGCCGCCGCGACCGCCGTGGCTTCTATCGCCGCCAGAAACGCGAAGGGATGGGATGCTGCTCCTGCCCCCGGCTCCAAAAGCGCCTTGATGCTAGTGACAAAGGTCTGGAACAGAGTATCCGCGCTCGCCGGTTCCGAGAGTAGATGGGCGGATTCTGCATCTTTTTTCTCGTGTTCGCGGGCTCCCTGTGCAGCTTGAGCCGGAACGGAATGAAAATCGATCGAATAGAAGATCGCAGCAATCATCACGCTGAGTAGCGCGGCCGGATGAATGGTTACGCTCGCGTCCGCCTGTGCCTTAATCGGATTTCGCAGTCCAGAAACAAAGGACCTTGTTAGTGCGGAGAAGCTTGCACCGGTCAGCGGCTGTGGAAGCGCAGGTGAGTATAGACGATAAAGACCACCAAATCGCGTGGCGTGGATAACCACCTCACCCCCGGTCCGGCAAAAAATAAACCACGGGTCGCCCTCATCGGTTACGCCATGATCGGTTTCAATCGAGATGTGAGCTTGAACCAGCGCATGCTCAACCCGATACAACTCGGCGAGCTCTGCATTAGTCCACCCGGGTTGATCCGATACCCGACTAGCGAACGATAAAACCTTCGACGTCATTTCCCAACCCTTTAGCTCGTGCCTCTCGCTCAAAGATTTCTCGTTGCGGTTTCCTCGTCGTCGAAAAGAATGTCATAAGTCACCGGCTCATAATATCTGAGCAGTGTCTTCATGAACGTTTTCGAGTCGACACCGAGAGCATTGGCCCAAAGCTTGCAGCGATCCGATGGGACACGGCCTCGCCCGGTCTCAAGTTGCGATATGAATGTGTAGTAATCCGCACCGACAAGCTTGGCTAGGTCTCGCTGTGAGAGCCCCCGTTGCTCGCGAAGATTACGAAGCCATTCACCTACGGCCCGACGTAGCTCCTTCACATCGGTGTCGCTGCTGCGCTGCGCGTTCGTGTACCCCTCCTTCAACTCTCCAGCAGCCGAAGTCTAAGCTAGCCTTTGTTCAGTGACAAGCTGGTCTCTCAGGGCAAGCGAAATGCAATTATGTTGAAAAAATCTGCTTTTCGCAGCGCTGGCTGCGATTTCGCTGACATTTTGTTGAATTTTGCAGGTCTCTTCCGAACCTGCCCCGTTAATTACCGCTGTGCACAACGGCCGCCGTATCGAGCCAGTTAGGCTTTGTTCGCTCGCATTGCGGCGGATAATGCACTCGGTCTTAATGGTGCTGCAGCGACCGCAATAGCGCGGTCACGCCTGACCTGTCACCAAAACGTTGGGGGGGCCGCCAAGTTCTACCGACACCTGCTCCCTTGTGTGAGGTCGAGGCGATAGCGGAACTCAGAACGAGATCGGATTGGACCTGTGGCTCATTTTTCCCGAAGTGCCCCGCTTGCTCGGTTACTAAGCGGTCGGACGAGATAACTGATAACTGTACGTTCGCCGGTCGGAACTATGACCTCTGCTTGCATCCCCGCCCTAATTTGCTCCTTGATCATGGTCGGCACGTTATCTTTATTGATCACAATGCGCGCCAAGAAATACGGCTGCTTAGATTGCTCGTCCGTCATCCGGTCCCGCGAGACGCTTTCAACTTTGCCAGTAATGAGCGGGAGGATCTGGCCGTGGAATGCACTAAATCTTATCTCGGCCGCCATGCCCGACTGTATGACGTCTATATCCGAAGGCGATACCATGGCGTTGATTACCATGCCTTCATCGTCCGGAATGAGTTCGAGCAGCGGCTCGCCGGGCCGAATCACACCCCCGATTGTTGCAACGTGAAGGTTCTGAACCGTACCGGCACGTGGTGCGCGGATCTCAATTCGGTGCAAAACATCCGTCGAAACCGTTACTTTTTCCCGCAAGTCGGCAATTTTCGTTCGTACATCCACAATCTGCGCGTTCACGTCCTCAGAAAACTTCTTGTGCAGCTGTTCAATCTGCAGGCGCGCCTCGCCAATATCGTTTTGCGATTTGGCGGTATCGGCGTCTGCTCGGCCGATAACTCCCTCCAAGCGGCTCTTTTCACGTTCCATGGCCAGAACGCGAGTTTTCTGCACCAGGTTCTTCGCCAAAAGCCCACGTAAATCGTCGAGCTCCACATTAATGAATTTCAATTGATCAACAGTGGCTGCTCTCTCGACGGCAATACCATCGATTTGCGAGCCAAACTGCTTTATCCGCGACTCAAGAATAGAAATCTGTCCGTCGATCGATGCACGACGCTCGGCAAACTGCTTTTCCTGATCTTTGATGGCATCCTTGATGGCCGATTGCGCGATGGCGTTCACGAGTCCGGGTGGAAATGTTATTTGCTTTGCGCCATCACGCTCGGCCATGAGCCGCGCTTCCTGAGCCAGCAGCCCGTCGAGCTGATTGTGCGCCACGTCGGCATTGGCCCGTGACATCGTGTTGTCGAGCTTGATAAGGAGATCTCCCTGCTCAACATGTTGGCCCTCATGCACCGGGATTTGCGCGATGATACCACCTTCAAAATGCTGAATGACCTTGCGGCTTGATTCCATAGTCACCAGACCAGGAGCCACTACAGCACTGTCGAGCCGCGCGAACGCCGACCAGCCACCCAATACGCCAAAAGTCAAAATGATGACGAGGTAGCCCACCGCGGCTGGGCGCCGCCAGTCTGGCACGGGTGCACTCTCAAAATGCATCGTTTCGACAACCTGTAGGGCCTGACTTTGCCGGTCTTCGAAACGGCCAAAGACACCGAACAGACTGGTGCATCGCCGCCAAACAGCGAGCAATGATTTTCTCACCACACCTAGCAGCCGGGAACTAAGCGAACTCTCAGAATCCATGACGCGCCTTACCTATCTCGTCGCCACGATCGCTGGCCCAATAGGGGTAGCTCCCGATGCGGCCACCCGCGGCGCCAGCAGCTTGTTGAAGATTTCATCACGCTCCCCAAATCCTTGCACCTGGCCCTGTTTAAGCACAAGGATCTTATCCATCATCGCCAAAATATTGGTCTTGTGGGTAATCAGAATGACTGTTCGATTTTCGGCCTTCAGCCGTTGCAAGGCATTCATCAGCGCGGTTTCGCCCTCCGAATCCAAACTGGCATTCGGTTCGTCGAGAAGAATGAGGGTCGGCATGCCATAGAGCGCCCGCGCCAACGCGATTCTCTGACGCTGCCCGCCTGACAGGCTCTGACCGCCATCACCAATCTGGGTGTTGTAGCCAGCCGGCATAATCTGAATCATATCGTGCACGCCGGCCATCTGTGCGGACTCGATCACCATCGCTTCGTCCACGGTTTGGAACCGCGCAATATTCTCCGCAATTGTCCCGGAAAACAATTCGACGTCCTGCGGCAAATAACCAACGTGGCTTCCGAGCTGCTCATTGTCCCAGTGCGACAATGCAGCGCCGTCGATACGAATTTCTCCATTATAGATCGGCCACACGCCGACGATCGCACGTGCAAGGCTGGACTTGCCCGCAGCACTCGGGCCGATGATGCCAAGGGCAGAGCCGGCCGGAAGAGCAAAGGACACCCCCGCTAGCACTGCACGCTGCGCCCCCGGCGGCACGACGACGACGTTTTGCACCGACAAATGACCTTCCGGGTTAGGCAATTTCATCCGCGACTGTTTCGCTGGGATGATCCCCAAAAGTTCGGTAATTCGCTCGTAGGCTGAACGTGCAGCAAGAAAAGTCTTCCATTGCGAAACGATAATCTCAACGGGAGCTAGCGCGCGGCCCATGATGATTGACGCTGCAATCATAGCGCCGGGCGAGGCCTCCTGAATAATCGCTAGGTAGCCGCCGATGCCGAGGATCGCAACCTGCAAAAAGGCGCGCAAAAATTTTGTTGCTGTGAGCAGGATGCCGGCGCGATCGCTAGCCTCCGCCTGCATCGTAAGCGTCTCATTATGCCGACGCAGCCAACGATCACGCAAGGGCCGCCACATGCCCATGGCATGCAGCACCTCTGCGTTACGAAATGTTGCTGCCACAAATGTCCCAGCCTGGCCCGCACTTATACTTGCACGCTTGAGTTGGTCCCGGGTCAGCAATTCATTCGCAATGGCGAAGCTAAAAATTAGAAGGGCGCCTGTTAGGGCAACCCAGCCAAACCACGGATGCAGGATAAAACATCCGGCAACAAAGATCGGGACCCAAGGCGCATCACAGAACGAGATCAGTCCGGCGCCGGTCAGAAATTCACGAATAATGTCGAGTTCGCGCAGAGCGGTGTGATGTGACATACCCGGTTGAATAAGCGTGCCATGCAGCACGCTTTCAAACAGTTCGGAGCGCGTCGTAGAATCAAACAATAGGCCGGCTCGAACCAAGACGGCAGATCGGATTTTCTCCAAAACCGCATACACGAGGAGCAAAAAGCCCGCAATCAAGGTCAAGAACAGCAGCGTGAAATAATTTCGGCTGCTAAGCACACGATCGTAAATTTGCAACATGTAGAGCGGGCCGACAAAGGATAGAATATTAATAAAGAAACTGAAGATGATCGCCGATACGAATGCCGGACGCGTCACCTGAAATCCACGCGATAACAGATTGTTTTTGGTCAAATTTTTCTTTTGACGCGTCCACATGTCGTCCCAACCCCTGCAAAGCTTCTGGCCGCCCTATTTGCTACGTCCCGCAAACGCATAGAAAACACCCCCCACGTCCTGAGGCCGGGGTCATTAGTACCGCCGAACGAGTTATTTTTATGGCAAGAGCCGCAGTGAGGCAATGCACACAAACCCATCCGGGACGCCGTTTGCCATAATATACACTAACATTTCAAAAAGGTAAAAGGTAAAATTCTTGTACAAATTCAATCTCTTTGAACCGCGACGCTTCGTTCAGACCGAGCACTTAAAAGGTCAACAGTGGGTCAACGGACGATGGGGAATGGTCATCCCACTATAGCAGAATTCAGTGGCCGGCCTTGGTTGCCTTGGTTTGCAAAAGGGGGTCTCGTCCGCGATTCTCGCCGACATCGAGAGCGTGAAACCGGCCTCCGACCACCAGTTGCCGATGCGAGCTGGCAACCCATTCCGATCAAGCACTGACCGGCCGGTACAGTAAACCTTGTACCCGCGCCCGCAAAGGTGTATATATTAAAAAATAATCAGACGGAACCAGCGCTATGTACACGAATGCACAGCATCGTAGCGACCCTGAGGTCCAGGAATTGCGGCATAGAGCCGGCCTTTGGCTGAGGGAACTGCGGGAGAAGCGCGATTTATCACAGCGACAACTCGCCGACCTCGTAGGTGCCGAGTATTACACGTTTATATCGCAGTTAGAGACTGGTCGCGGACGTATCCCCCCCGCCCGCTATCGCGAATGGGCTGCGGCCTTGGGGGTGGCGCCGGCCGAATTTGTTCGCACGCTGATGAAATATTACGATCCCATGACATACAGCATTCTTTTCGAAGACCCTCACGCCAAAGACCAGGGTCCGGCAACTAAGAACGCTCAGGCAAACTCACTCTCATCGTAATATTCGGCCTGACCATCAGACAGAACCACGGGCTTCAGTTAGCCGATGGTGGGTTGCCACATTCCAAATGAAATGCGCAGTGCGGAGCTGCCTTCTGCTCAGGGATTTTGCCAGAATTCAGAAACGATTCTCAAACCAACTCGACACAAACTTTTAGACCCTGGGCGGGAAGTCGAGTAAATTATATCCTTCAAATACATTGCCGCATTTATCTTTTTATGCCACGCAGATCGGCCAATCTCTACGACTATCAATCTGGGTCAATTTCAAACTGAGCCACAGCCCCCGAGTGTAATCCGGTGCAAATCCATTAAAGTATGTTGCCCATTTGTTACAGCCTCAATTCGCGATGTGTGCTAATCTGCACTTCTTCCCGGATAGGAGACAAATAAAAAAGGGGAAGCCCAGAAAGAAGCGGTGAATAGTTGGAATGAGAATGCGTAAACGCGAACTGGTAGGCGCTCGTGCCGTCCGAGCGATTGGCGTCGTTGGTGCGACATGGCTGGCCGCGCTCGCGGCGAGTATGCCTGTAGCGGCGGAGACGGTGGAATCCGCTCTTGTGAAGGCCTATCGAAATAATCCGCAACTCAACGTACAGCGCGCGCTTGTTAGGGCGACAGATGAGAATGTGCCGCAAGCGCTCGCCGGTTATCGACCTCGCATTACCGCGCTTGCAACCGTCGGCGAGCAATCGGTTTCGACAACGTCCCAGCTGCTTCCGCAGCAGCCCGGAGCACCCGCACAATATCTGACGAACAGCGGACAAAATGCCCCATATTCTGCCGGATTGACGATAACACAGACCGTGTTCAACGGCTTTCAGACCGCCAATCGCACCCGCGCCGCCGAAGGCCAGGTTTTCTCGGCTCGTGAAACTCTGCGAACCACCGAACAAGGCGTTTTGCTCAGTGCCCTCACTGCTTATATGAATGTTCTGCGAGATTATGCAGGTCTTGAGCTACAGAAGCGCAACGTCGAGGTTTTAACGGAACAGTTGCGCGAGACGCATGATCGCTTCAAGGTTGGAGATGTGACGAGCACCGATATCTCGCAATCGGAGACTCGATTGGCCGCAGGAATGACGCAGATCTCTGTCGCGGAACAAAACTACAAAACTTCCGTGGCCACCTATCGTCAGACCATTGGTGATGATCCCGTTAACCTCAACCCCGGCACAGTGGTCGATCGCTTCTTACCGAAAACACTTGGTGAATGTATCGCTGAGGGCATTAACCAGCACCCTGCTATCAACACAGCCATGTACAATGTGGATGTTGCGCTGCGTCAGGTGACAGTCGCTGAAGGTGCGCTTCTTCCATCATTCGTTGTGCAGGGCAACGCGCAACAAGCTTTCGAGTCTCAGCTCGACGTCCCAAAAAATTACAACCTATCGGTCATTGGCCAACTTTCGGTGCCAATTTATCAAGGTGGGGCCGAATATTCCGCAGTCCGGCAGGCCAAAGAAACCCTCGGACAGCAGAGACTCCAACTTGATCTCGTTCGCGACCAGGTACGGCAAGCAATTGTACAGTCCTGGAGCCAACTCGATGCGGCCAAAGCACAGATCAAGTCCACGCAAACCCAGGTAACGGCCGCCGAAAGCGCGCTCAATGGCGTACGCGAGGAGGCGCGGGTTGGCCAGCGCACCACGCTCGATGTCCTTAACGCGCAGCAAGAGTTGGTGAATGCGCGCGTGGCCGTGGTCACGGCGCAACGCGACCGCATCGTAGCTTCCTATACGGTGTTGGCAGCAGTGGGACGACTTTCGCCGCGGGTACTCGGATTACCCGTGACAAACTACGATGCTATCGTGCATTACCAACAAGTTCGGGATAATTGGGTTGGCCTGCGCACGCCGGATGGCAAATGATTGATCGTGGACTTGCCGACCAACAATGGTGCCACTGCTCTGATATTTACCAGCGCGCAAATTCTGGGGTGCCTCACCTACGCCGTGTTGACAGATTGGATCCAGAGCCTTGCGGCCGCGATGCATAGCGTGGAGACGAACACCCTGACGGTTTTTCATAATGCCTGCCAATGCGACGGAAGTGCTTCAGGCGATTTCAGCGCTGTTTTCACCTCGGCAAAGGAATTGCCATCAACATGGATGTGGGCAAGGGCGATTGAGATCACCACGAGCCTCGACCTCTCCTTGCGGCCGACCTTTGGGTGATGCGCGGCTTGTCGTGCCGTCCTCGTCTTGTACCACACCCGGTTCAGGAATAATATCTTTCATGAGCTTCATTCCTTCTCGGTTTCATTGAACAATATCGTGTCCAAAGAAACCGGGGCCAGCTCATGCCGTCCTCGTCTTTAATAATGTTTAACGCCTGCGCCTATACACTCGCTCTCTATACAGGGTCATAATCGCGCCGGGGTTGCCTCATGAAACCAGAAGATTTTGACAGCACGGTGTTAATGCCTTTAATTCAGTTAAACGACGCATTTCTTGGTAGTGGATCTATTCTCGATAACTTCGGACTTGTAAATTTTGATGCCATTATTGATCACAACTTGCCTCTGCCAAATGGAGCGGAAAACGACACTGTCAGTGACGGGAGCCTGCTGGCCGATTCAGCAAATGTCGAGGTGATAGCATCAGCGCAGATTGCCGACATCGCCACGCAAGATTGCTATCAGTGCAATTTGAGCAACGGAGATCACGGCAACAATAATCCAGAATCGACGCCTGAGACTTTATTGGCAGACGACACAGCTGAGACTGGTAGTGTGGTCGGACAGTTTCATGCAATTTACTCAGCAGATTTAGAGATTAATCATTCTGCGCCGATTGAGAATAATTTAGTTGTAGCTGCCTCAGTAAGCTCGCCGTGTGATTACGGACCAGTTCCGGCCGTCGTTCAGATTGTCCAAAGTCAGACCGCAGCCGTCTCGGGTATGCCGCTTAGTACCAGTGAGACAAACAACGCCCCTGCCTCCGAGTCGACGGCTCCCCTCATCAGTAGTTTTGGGACCGAGGCCTCGTCCACAGTGGCGTCTACTACATCAACAGTGGGGCCCACCACATCAACAGCGGCCGCCACGAGTGCAGGCCAAGGCCTGATAATTAATCTTACATATGATAGCAGTGTCAGCAGCGCCCCGAGCGGATTCCAAACAGCATTGAGCTATGTTGTTAATTTCTTTGAGACCACTTTTTCTAATCCGATCACGATCAATATCAACGTCGGTTACGGAGAAATAAACGGACAGCAGTTGGCGTCAAACGCTCTTGGCGAGAGTGAAGCGAGCCAATACGTCCCCGTCAGCTACAGCTCGGTAAGAAGTGCCCTCCAAGCTCAGGGCGCGCCCGGTTCCTCCACGTTGCCATCGAGCTCTCCGGTTTCAAGTAACTTAAATATGTCTCAAGCCGAAGGGAAGGCCTTAGGGCTGTATCAAAACGACGGCAGTCTCGACGGTTATGTTGGGTTCAGCAGCACTCTACAGTTCAACTACACCCAAACCGCGACGCAAAACCAATACTATTTCATCGGCGTCGTCGAACATGAGATTTCAGAGGTTTTGGGCCGGGTGTCGTTCCTATCGAACTTCTACTCTCCGATGGACTTCTATCGTTATTCGTCGCCGGGTGTCCGCGATCTTGTCACTGGAGGCACCGCCTATTTCTCGATCGATAACGGTACTACGAATTTGGGTACCTGGAATAACCAGTCCTCCAATGGGGACCTTGGGGATTGGTATCCCAATGGCCCGGCGCCGGGGGGGAATGACGCCTTCAACGATTATACCAAGTCCGGAGTGATCAACGTCGTTTCGGCGAACGATATCATCCTGATGAATGCTCTCGGTTGGACCGGTTCGGCATCGATCCAGCCGATCCAGCCGACGATCTCGGCGGTGGCGGAATCCCCGTCAAGCGGCGACCTCAATGCCGGAAAATCTGTTTTTATCACACTGACGCTGAGCTCGACTGTTATGGTGTCGGGAGCGCCAACGCTATCACTGAACGACGGCGGTACTGCAAACTATAGTGGCGGCTCTGGAACCAATACGCTCAAATTCAACTATACGGTTGGAGCTAACGATTCGAATGTGCCCTCATTGGCAGTTACCGCGGTCAATCTAAACGGCGGTACGATCCAGGATGGTGGGGGAAATAACGCCAATTTATTGTTGGGCAGCGTTACCCAGAGCGGTCCGCAGATCGACACAACAGCGCCGACGGTGGCCTCGATCGCGGCCTCTGGAGCTGGAATCACGAACGGAAGTGGGGATCTGAATGCGGGGAAAGTCGTAACCCTGACGGTGACAATGAGCGAATTGGTGACGGTTGCGGGTAACGCGCCGACCCTGGCGCTCAACGATGGTGGGACGGCGACATACACCGGCGGATCGGGCACGAATGCTCTGACCTTCAGTTACACGGTTGCGGCTAGTCAGAACACCAACGACCTGATCGTATCCTCGTTCAACCCGAACGGTGCCACCATCACCGACGGCGCCAGCAATAATGCGAATGTGTTGGGCGCTACGAACTATAATCCGGCGGGGATCATGCAGATTGACACAACAGCGCCGACGGTGGCCTCGATCGCGGCCTCTGGACCTGGAATCACGAACGGCAGCGGGGATCTGAATGCGGGGAAAGTCGTAACCCTGACGGTGACAATGAGCGAACTGGTGACGGTTGCGAGTGGCACGCCGATCCTGACGCTCAACGATGGTGGGACGGCGACTTACACCAGCGGCTCGGGCACGAATGCTCTGACCTTCAGTTACACGGTTGCGGCTAGTCAGAACACCGACGACCTGATCGTATCCTCGTTCAACCTGAACGGTGCCACCATCACCGACGGCGCCAGCAATAATGCGAATGTATTGGGCGCCACGAACTATAATCCGGCGGGGATCCTGCAGATTGACACAACAGCGCCGACTTCGCTTTCGCTGTCGGCTGTCTCCGACACCGGTGCCACGCATGCAAACGCTGGTCATCAGATTACAATCGCTATGACCACGAGCGAGGTGGTGACGGTAACCGGCACACCGACACTGCAGCTCAATGACAATGAGGTTGCGACCTATACCAACGGATCAGGCACCAACACGCTCACCTTCACCTATATGGTGCAATCCGGCGATGTCGCTGCTGACCTGCAAGTGACTGGCCTTAACCTGCCGACGGGTACCAGCATTCATGATGCGGTAGGCAATAATCTTTCAGGCCTGGTGGCTGGTGATCTCGGGCTAATGATCAACATGGCTACGTTTCCCTTTACCGGCGATGCGATGTCGCAAATCGAGGCGATTTACATCGGCTATTTCGGCCGTGCCGGTGATCCGCTCGGCACGAATTACTGGACTAATCAACTGCTTAACGGCGGCGCTACAGTTCAGAGCATGACCGGGATTGCAGCCTCATATTCGGTTCAACCCGAGGCGCAGGCCCAATACCCTTTCCTCGCCAATCCGTCGGGTGCGACCACGTCGGGCGCTGGCAACCAACTCGACCAGTTCATCAATTCAGTCTACCAGAACCTGTTTGGCCGGGCCGCGGATGGAACTGATACGTCTGGCGGGTTGGGTTACTGGCGAGGGCAGATCCTCAACGTACTGGCCACCCATGATTCGACGGCGCTGGCCAATGAGCTTGGCAGTTTCATTCTCCAGGTCGCGTATGGCGCGCAAGGTCAGGATCAGACTGTGCTGGCGAACAAGGTCTCGGTGGCCGACGCCATCACACAGACGTTTTCGGCGCATAACATACAGTTCGGCACGACTGCCGACCAGTTTGCTCATGCCGATATTGCGAGCGTGACCGCCAGTGCGGCGTCGGTGACTGCGGCAGACATTGCGATCATCGGGATCATCAATTCTTTGATCTGATGCGACTCGCTAGAAGCGAATTGGAGCTCAAGCATCTGCGCGGCGAGATCGAGATCGCGCGCAAGGCTGAAGCCGATCTGCGCGTGGCCATCATCGAAATCGACGGCCGCGCCAATGCCTGATCGGAATGCTGCGGCAGTCTGTATTCGGTCGCCTTGCCGGATACGAGGACGTGAACGACGCCGACCGGCTCGGGCGTGATCCGGCGATGCGCCACACTCTGGCTGTCGATGATGGCGGCGGTGGGACTGGCTTCGCGTCCCGCCCGTCCCCCTTATGCTATTTTGCGCGTAATACCAATCGCTGCGATTTAATTCCTGACCGAAAGATCGAAAAGCGAAAGCGCGGGTCTCGACCGAGGAAAGTCTACGACTTGACGGCCTCGGCGCCCCCTGCACGATCGCCCCCAACACTTCTGCGACCATCGAACGGATTCGGCATTCAAATCGCGCATGCTGATTCAACAGATCGAGTGATCGCCCCACAACTGGAGATGACCGCATCTCTTATGGGCTTACCGGCTTGTTCGTAGGTGATTTTCCATTCATCCGATGCTTTCAATGCTCTTGCGCACGTCCGAAAGCGTAATCATGAGCGTCATTGGATCAATCGGAGACGGATCAAAGCCGAGCGCGAGATAAAATGCCTTGGCCTCTTCCGAAATAGCATGAACGAGAATCCCGCGGATACCGATAGCGTCGGCAGCATTCACAACACGCCTCGCGCCGTCACGCACGAGCGCCCGGCCGAGCCCTCGGTTTT
>Ga0207927_1000785_pt1 | contig 13402 bp, 12 predicted proteins | sample NGESurdeep072012_2_FD_184456 | JGI IMG/M metagenome (GOLD analysis project Ga0207927, IMG submission 184456) | Arctic peat soil microbial communities from Barrow, Alaska - NGEE Surface sample 210-2 deep-072012 (SPAdes) | ecosystem: Environmental > Terrestrial > Soil > Wetlands > Peat ... | reverse complement strand
CGGAGGACGCGGTTCCCGCGGGGGATACCGAAGCGGCCGAATAACCGAATTCACACTGACCGTCAATTGGCCACCGCGGCTCATCGTCTGATTCGGGCAGTTCGCGTTTGCAGGAAATAAATCGCGGCGCTCGCCGCTACCAGTACCGCGAGGCCGATGATTTCCGCCCGTGCAGCCAGGGCGATCACGATCAGCATGCTGCTCACGCCAATCACCGTCGCAAGCCCTAGCCAGCGAAAGTTGAGCGCCTCCCCGGCGAGCGCCACGTCGCGACGCTTGAGCCGCCATGCCGCCGCACAGCCAATGACATACAGCGCCGCGGTCGACAGTGCCGAGAGCACCGCGAGCTCGGCAAAGGTGCCGGTCAATGCAAGGACGCTGGCGAGCGCCGCATAGCCGAGAATTGCGACATGCGGAGCGTGGCTTCGCGGGTGGACGCGTCCGAGCGCACGGGGCAGGAGCCCGTCGCGCGCGAATGCAAACAGCAGTCGTGGGCTTCCGAGGATATCGCTGGCAATGTAACCGAACATCGACAATCCGGCGCCCGCCACCATTAGCAATCGCAGCGTCGGATTGACTTGCGCCATGGCATCGGCCAGCGGCACGGTGGAATTGGCCAGCGATGAACCCAGTACGCCCTGCGCAATGATCTGAACGGCAACGTACAGGAGGGTCACAGAGACTATGGCTATCGCCAGCGCCCGCGGAATAGTACGCGTCGGCTGCGCGACCTCGCCGCTCGCGCACAGCGAGGTCTCCATGCCCATAAAGGCAAAAACGCCAAGAATCATGGCGCGGCCCAGGCCGCCGATGCTGAACGCCGCGGTTTGCACGAAATTCGATCGATGGACCGCCGCCGCGCCGACGACGATGAAAATCGCCAGCGGAATCAGCTTGAGGGCAGTGGTGGCATTGACCAGGCGCGCTCCGCGGGCAACGCCCCCGATATTGACGAACGCGATTCCGGCAATGGCGGCCAGGATGACCGCGGCATGCACCGCCCCCGCCACAGCGGGGGGCACCACGCTCACGGTTACATCGGCTAAGGCGGCGGCGATGCCGCCGCAAGCGAGGACGTCGCTCACCCAGAGAAGGGTGCCGGCAATGTAGCCCGTGAGTGGCCCAAATGCGGCTTGCACATAGCCATAGACCCCGCCGCTGGTGGGGATGCGGCTGCCGCCTTCGGCAAAACAGATGGCGACCGATCCAACCGCGACAGCGCATACGAGAAACGCCCACGGCGCGTAGGGGCCGATGGTCGTCGCCAGCGTCGCTGGCAGCACGAAAATACTGGCGCCGACCACCATGCCGACAATGCTGGCCGCGAGCGTCCAAGGCCCTAACTGGCGAACTAGTCCCGCATCGCGCTGGCTTTCAGGCACCGTTTCCACGTTAGCACGCGGGCGCGGCGGGCGGCACGCGAATTGGGCGCCCTGCGCGAGCGTCGCGAACGGCTCGATCGAAATCGATCACCGCATCGTCCTAGAGAGCACAATAATTACCTGGTTGTCGGGCTTACACTGAATTGTTGGGGGCAATCCCAACGGCGAGGGTTATGTATGGCTCGCCTGAAAGCCGGCGCCATGCCGCCGAACGATGTTCCGAATGACGACCTCAATGCGCTGCTCGTGTGGATCTTGCAGTTGATATAATCGGAGCGCCAAAGCGGCTACCGCGCTGGCGCATGTCAATGACATATGGAGGGGACGCGGATGGGTAAGACAGTCAGCTACCAGCGCCCGGATGGAGGCAGCGTGAACGGCTACCTTGCCGAGGGCGCGCGCGGCGCGGCCGCGCCGGGCGTCGTCGTGATTCAGGAGTGGTGGGGACTCAACGACCAGATTCGGGGTGTCGCCGACAAACTCGCGGCAGCCGGGTACCGCGCCCTGGTACCGGATTTATATCGCGGCAAGATCGCGCTCGAGGCCAACGAAGCCCAGCACCTGATGCAAGGTCTCGACTTCGCGGTGGCCGCCGGCCAGGATGTGCGCGGCGCCGTGCAGTATCTGAAGAGCACGGGCAGCACCAAGGTGGGCATCACCGGATTTTGCATGGGCGGCGCGCTCACATTGCTGGCGGCGGTCCATGTGCCGGAGGCGGACGCCGCGGTCGTTTGGTACGGCTACCCGCCGCTCGAATACGTCGACGCGACCCGGATCCGGGCGCCGCTGCTGGGCCATTGGGCGACCGAGGACGGAGCCTTTCCGATCGCCAAGGTTGACGAGCTGGAGAAGAAACTGCGCGATGCGAAGGTCGCATTCGAATTCCACCGATACCATGCAAAGCACGCATTCGCGAACGAGACCGCGGACTCGAAGAACCTGCCGTACCTGAAGCACGATGCGGCCGCTGCGGAGCTCGCGTGGGGCCGCACGATGAAGTTCCTGGCGAAGCACCTGGCATAAGGGGCGCCAACACGATGGAGTGACCTGGCGCTTTGATGCGCGCGGCAATGTGCCGGCATGCGCCCTAATACTTATGGGTGGAGAGCAATAGGCTGGTCTCGGTGGTCGAGATTCCGTCGATCTGACGGATGCGTCCCAAGACGCGATCGACGGCTTCGAGACTGTCGGTGCGCAGTTCGGCAACGATATCCCAGCGCCCGTTGGTGGTGTGCAATGCGCAGACCGCCGGATCTCCGCGCAGAGCCTTCAGCACATCGTCGGTTCGATTGCCTTCGACCGCGACGGTCATCAAGGCGCGGATGCGCTGATCCTCTGCCTCGCGCTTGAGTCGAACGGTGTAGCCGATGATCACGCCATCGGTTTCGAGACGGGCCAAACGGTTTTGCACGGTGCCGCGCGCCACCCCGAGCGCCTTGGCCATCGCGGCCACCGACATCCGTGCGTCGTCGCGTAACAAAGAGAGCAGTTGTCGATCGGTGTTATCCACGCTTCGTAACCCCGGCGGCACACGGAAACGTCAAAACGACAGAATGATCTGCCAATTTGACTAATTTTACATGCTTTTTGATCAAAATTCTGGCTATTAACTAGCGCTGCCGGGCGGGAAACTAGCCATAAGGCGGGTTTGGGGCCGATCACCGGCCGACTAACCCTTACGGAGCGGAACACTCAAGCGGCGGGAACATCATGGTGAATTACATTGGAACTGGGCGGATACGCGAGTTGGTGTCCAAGGTGGGCGTCGCGCGCTTCATGGAAACGCTGGCCGGGGAAATCGACGCGGACTACCGCCGCTGGAACGAATTCGACAAGTCGCCGCGCCATGCCAGCCATTCTGCGGTGGGTGTGATCGAACTGATGCCGACCAGCGACGGGCGGCTCTACTCGTTCAAGTATGTCAACGGTCATCCGAAGAACACGGCCGAGGGTCTCCTCACCGTCACCGCGTTCGGCGTGCTCGCCGACGTGGCGACCGGCTATCCACTGCTGCTCTCGGAGATGACCTTCGTTACGGCGCTGCGTACGGCGGCAATCTCAGCCTTGGCGGCGCGCCACCTGGCGCGTGCCAACAGCCGATCCATGGCGCTCATCGGCAACGGCGCGCAGAGCGAGTTTCAGGCCATCGCGTTTCACCGCATGCTCGGAATTCGCGAACTGCGGCTGTACGACACCGATCCCGGCGCCACCGCCAAGCTCAAGCTCAATCTCGAGGCCATGGAGCTGCCCGATCTCGACATCCTGGTCTGTGCCAGCACGGCCGAGGCGGTGCGCGGCGCCGACATCGTCACCACCGTGACCGCCGATAAACGCAACGCGCTTATTTTGACGCCAGAGATGATTGAACCGGGAATGCATTTGAACGCCGTGGGCGGCGATTGCCCCGGGAAGACCGAATTACATGTGGATATTCTGCGCCGCAAGGACGCGCGCATCGTGGTCGAGTTCGAACCGCAAGCGCGCATCGAGGGCGAGATTCAGCAGCTCGACGCAGCGGTCAGGGTGACCGAACTCGCCGATGTGCTGTGCCAAAAGCAGCCCGGGCGGCGCGATGCGAGCGAGGTTTCGATCTTCGATTCGGTCGGCTTTGCGCTGAACGATTTTTCCTCGCTGCGCTATCTGCACCGGGTGAACCAAGAGTTCGGCGGGGTGGCTGTCATCGACCTCATACCCGTGCTCGGCGATCCGAAGGATTTATTCGGCGGATTGATGCGCGGCGAGCGCTGCGCGGCGCAAGCCAATCGGCGGCGCACCGGCCAGCCGCGCGCCAACGAGGAGACCTTGGCGTGAGCGCGCCGGCGCCTCGTGCCGCGAGCCTGATCGGAGCGCCCACGGACGTGGGGGCCAGCCATCGCGGCGCGTCCATGGGCCCCGAAGCGCTGCGAGTCGCGGGACTGCACGGCGCGCTGACGGGTTGCGGTTTGCATGTCATCGATTGCGGCAACGTGAGCGGGCCGCCGAATCCCGGCCTGCCGGCGCGGGACGGGTATCGGAATCTGTCCGAGGTGGCGGCTTGGAATCGCGAGGTGCACGATGCCGTGTACCGGGAGCTCGGCTTGGACCGGCTGCCGATTCTGTTGGGCGGCGATCATAGCCTGAGCATCGGCTCGGTGTCGGCCGTCGCGCGACGGTGCCGCGACACCGCGCGGCCGCTGCGGATTATCTGGTTGGATGCGCACGCCGATTTCAACACCCGCGAATTGAGTCCGAGCGGCTCGTTGCACGGCATGCCGGTCTCGGTATTGTGCGGGTTCGGCCCGAGCGAGCTGGTAAACATCGGCGGCGTCACGCCGGCCATCAGGCCGCAATGGGTGCGGCAGGTCGGGATTCGCAGCGTCGATCCGGGCGAGCGGCGGTTCGTGCACGAGCAGCAGCTCACGGTATTCGACATGCGCTACATCGACGAGATGGGCGTGAGAAAAGCGATGGAGCTCGCGCTCGCGGACATGCATCCGGAGGCGCACTTGCACGTCAGTTTCGATGTGGATTTCCTCGACCCCGAAATCGCGCCCGGCGTCGGCACCACGGTCGCCGGCGGAATGTCCTATCGCGAAGCTCAGCTGTGCATGGAGATGATCGCCGACACCGGGCGCATGGACTCGCTCGATATCACCGAGCTCAATCCCGCGCTCGACGTGCGCAACAAGACCGCTGCGCTCGCGGTCGATCTGGTCGAATCGCTGTTCGGCAAGAGCACGCTCATGCGCCAGCCGGCGGCCGAAAATCCTGCCGCGCGGGCCCATGAGGCGTTCGGCGCCGCGCGCACGCGATTCGGAACCCTGTAAATTCGTGCCGGGCGCAGCCGCTGGCGTTGGCGGCCGCCCTTGTCGATACTATCGTCCACAAAGGGCCCACACGAGGGGCCCGGTTTCCCAAGGAAGCTCGCTATGGCCGCCAGCTTGAATGATTCTCCAATCGGCGTCGCACCGGAGCTGCTGCGCAGCGCAGCCCGGGAGCATGGATTGTGCGCCGAGGAACGGGCGGTCGAGCGGCTGCTGCATGCGTTGGAATTGACCGGCGGCGCCCGCCACCGGGCAGTGGCCGTCGGCCGGGCGTTGGTCGAAGGCGCGCGCGCGCGCCGCGACGAACGGCCCTTTCTGGACGCCTTCCTGCAGGAGTTCGGTTTGTCGAATCAGGAGGGCATCGCCCTCATGTGCATTGCCGAGGCGCTGCTGCGCATTCCCGACGATGCGACCGCCGACCGGTTGATTGCCGAGCAGCTCGCCACCGGCGACTGGTCGGCGCACGCCGGCAGATCCGAATCGCTGTTCGTCAACGCATCGACCTGGGGCCTGATGCTGACCGGGGGCATGCTGGAACTCGATCCCGACATCAAGGGCGATGCCGCGGGATGGATCCGCAAGTTCGGGCGCAAGGCCGGTGAGCCGCTGGTGAGGCTCGCCGTGCGCCGTGCGATGCGCATCATCGGCGGCGAATTCGTCGTGGGACGCAGCATCGAGGAGGCGTTGGCGCGCAGCGCGCGCGAGCCGGAGGTGGGATTATGCTCGTTCGACATGCTGGGCGAGGGCGCGCGTACGCATGCCGATGCCGAGCGTTACCTGCGATCGTATGAACACGCGATCGATGTCATCGGCGCAGCCGACCCCGGTCGCGGCGCGCACCAGCGCTCGAGCATTTCCATCAAGCTGTCGGCTCTGGAGCCGCGCTATTCGCTGCTGCAGCAGGGGCGCGTCATGCAACGCCTGGTGCCCAGGGTGCGCGAGCTGGCGCGACGCGCCGCGAAGTACGGCATACAGCTCACCATCGATGCCGAAGAGGCGGACCGCCTGGATCTTTCGCTGGATGTGATCGAGGCGCTCGCCGGCGATTCCGCCACCCGCGAATGGCCGGGATTGGGCCTCGCGGTGCAGGCGTATGCCAAACGCGCGCTGGATGTCATCGAGTGGGTGGCCGCGATCGCACGCTCGAACGGCAGGCGGGTGGCGGTGCGGCTGGTCAAGGGCGCCTATTGGGACAGTGAAATCAAACGCGGTCAGGAGCGTGGGCTGGAGAGTTATCCGGTCTACACGCGCAAGGTGACCACGGATGTGTCTTACTTGGCCTGTGCCGGACGGCTGTTCAAACATGCCGATGTGATCCTGCCCCAGTTCGCGACTCACAACGCGCACAGCATCGCTTCGATCCTGGAATTGGCTCCGGCAGGTGCCGTGTACGAGTTTCAGCGGCTGCACGGGATGGGGCGGCTGCTGTACGCGGAAGCGGCGCGGCAGGTGTCCGGGTTCCCTCAGGTCCGCGTTTACGCGCCCGTCGGTGAGCACAAGGATTTGCTCGCCTATCTGGTGCGGCGGCTCCTTGAAAACGGCGCCAATACCTCGTTCGTGAACCGCTTCATGGATGAACAGGTGCCGGTGGCTGAGATCGTGCGCGATCCGATTTCCGAGCTCGAGCGGCTGGATGCGTATCCGCATCCGCGGCTGCCGAATCCGCCGGCGCTGTACGCCGAGCGGCGCAATTCCGCGGGTGTCGATACCGGCGATCCGCAGGTCCTCGAGTCGTTGCGCTCAGGGATCGCCAGTCGACGCTCGTCGGAGCATGCTGCGGGGCCCATCATCAATGGAACTTTGGTGGCGGGGCGCCGGCATCCGGTCACCAATCCGGCGGACCGCCGCGACCAGGTCGGCAATACGCGCAATTCGGCGCCGGGCGAGATCGCGGCGGCGTTCGATGCCGCGAGCAGCGCGCAACGCTCGTGGAATAATCGGGGCGGTGCGGCGCGCGCGGAGTGTCTCGATCGGGCTGCCGATCTTCTCGAGCAAAGCCGCGCGGATTTCTACGACTTGTTGGTGCGCGAGGCCGGCAAAACCCTGCCGGACGCGATTGCCGAGGTCCGCGAGGCGGTGGATTTCTGCCGCTACTATGCGCACCGTGCGCGCGTGGATTTTGTGGACGGCACGCGGCTCGAAGGCCCGACCGGCGAGCTGAATGAATTGTCGCTGCACGGACGCGGCGTGTTCGCCTGCATCAGCCCGTGGAATTTTCCGTTGGCGATATTCGCGGGGCAGGTGACCGCGGCGCTGGCCGCCGGCAACGGCGTCGTCGCCAAACCTGCCGAGCCGACCCCGTTGATTGCCGCGCGCTTCGTGCGGCTGCTGCACGAGGCGGGCATCGCGCCCGAGGCTGTGCAGCTCATTCCCGCGCCGGGACGAGTTTTCGGTGAGGTGGCATTGTCACATGACGCGCTCGCCGGAGTCGCCATGACGGGATCCACCGAGACTGCTCTCACCATCAACCGCTTGCTGGCGGCGCGCAGCGGGGCCATCGTGCCGCTGATCGCCGAGACCGGCGGCTTGAACGCCATGCTGGTCGATTCGACCGCTCTGCCGGAGCAGGTGGTCGACGATGTGGTGAGTTCTGCTTTCATGAGCGCAGGCCAACGCTGCTCGGCGCTGCGGCTGTTGTTTTTGCAGGAGGAGGTCGCCGATACGATTCTGGAAATGATCGTGGGCGCCATGGACGAACTCATTATCGGCGATCCGGCCCATTTCGCCACCGACGTGGGACCGGTCATCACGGCTGCGGCCCGGGACGGCTTGAACCGGCACATCGAGCGCATGCGCCACGAAGCCCGCATCGTCAAGGCGTGCCGCCTCGATGAGTCGCACGCGCACGGCAGCTTCGTCGCGCCGCACCTCATCGAGCTCAACGATGCGGCGCAACTCAAGCGCGAGGAATTCGGACCGATCCTGCACGTGGTGCGCTATCGATCGGGCGACATCGAGAAGGTGCTCGCCTCCATCCGCGAAACACACTACGGCCTGACGCTCGGGATCCAGACACGCTTGGAATCTTTTTGGCGGCAGGTGTTCGAAGGCACGTCGATCGGCAACACCTATGTCAACCGCAACATGATCGGCGCAGTGGTCGGTGTACAACCGTTCGGCGGCAACGGACTTTCGGGCACGGGTCCGAAAGCGGGCGGCCCGCATTACCTCACGCGTTTCGCCAACGAGCGAACCTTGACGGTGAATACGACGGCCACCGGTGGCAACGCGGCACTACTTAATCTGGGAGTGTAGGCGCATGCGCGCCGAGGGAAGCGGGCGCGCCGTGCTGCCATAAATCCCAATGCTGCACGATCGCCTCGACCAATGGCATGCCCGCGTGCACGAGATTGACGGTCGAGATGCGCACCGCATCCGACAGAGCTAGCTGTGTGCGAAGTGATTCGAGCGCGCCCTGATGCGGGTAGGGTCGGTCAAAATCAGAACCGCTGCGCAGCACGGCAACGCGGCGCATATCGATGAGACCGGACTGCGAAGCGCGCGTCAACGCTGCGAGGACCGCATTGTCCTCTTGTTGCGTGGTGCAATAGACCCCCTGCCCGCCCGTGAGCAGGCGGGTCCAGCGGCGCGCGCGCTCGCCCAACCGCCGACCCGACCACCACGTGTCGGCGGACAGAGTATCGCACTGAATCACGCTTGGCGGTCGGCGGGCCGCAGCTTCGCGGTAGTGTTTGCGATACGTGCGCAGCTCCTCGCTGTCCTCGAGCGCGGCCGACTGCGACAAGGCGAGCGCGTTCTGCAGCAGGGCTTCGTCAAGGCGAAACACTTCGGTCCGATACTCGAGCTTCGGCACCTGGTCGGGTGCGTTCGTGAGGACGCCGAAATAGCCGTCCTGCCAGCCGCGCGGCAACTCACGCACATCGATTTCATGCGCAATGCCGCTGTCGACGATGTAGCGGGCCCAAGCGGCCGAGCCAAGCGTGCCACGCAAAGGATCTATGCCGGCGATGCCTGCTATGAGGAAATAAGTCTCATGCAGGTCGAACAAACGGCTATACAGCACGGCCATCAACGAAGCCGCGGCATTGGCATGACCCATGCCGGTGGTCATCTGGCAGATCGAGTTCGGGTTGCACCCGACCAGCGGATAATCGCTAGACAAACCGGGCACACGGATCTCTTCGGTTGGCCGCAACGCTTCGATCCAAGGCGCAGCCTCCGGGCCGAACAGATTGACGACGAACACTTTCACCGGCAGCGGTGCGGTGCGAACCGGCGGACTCGTAGGTTCGGCGAACCCTGCACTGCCGAGGGTCATCGCGACCAAGAGCAGTACCGGCAGCCGGACCGCAATGATTCCGGTTGAGGAACGGCGCATAGCGACTCTCATGCAAGATAAATGAAGCGCACCACGCAAAGCGTCGCCAGAAGGTAAACCAGCCAGTCGCGCAGGTGAGCCTGACCCCGCACCAATTTCAGTACGGCGTGGCTGGTGATGCCGAACGCGAGACCGTTTGCGATGGAATAGCTCAACGGAATGATGGTCACGGTCAGGAAGGCCGGAATCGCGGCCCCGGGGTCGGCCCATTCCACTTCGCCCAGCGCACCCATCATAAGCGCCCCCACCAAAACAAGGGCCGGGGCAGTCGCGGCGACCGGAATGGCCTGCACCAAGGGTGCAAAAAACAGCGTGCAGAGGAATAAGAGTCCGACCACGACGCTCGTCAGGCCAGTGCGCCCGCCCACCGCAACGCCTGAGGCGCTCTCGATGTAGCTGGTGACAGGACTGGTGCCCGCCAAGGCGCCCACCAACATCGACGCCGAATCGGCCAACAAAATTCGATTCAAGCGCGGAATCGAGCCATCCTTGGCCACCAATCCCGCCCTCTTGGTCACCGCCATCAACGTACCGACGTTGTCGAACATGTCGACGAACAAAAACACGAAGACGATCTCGAGAAGCGACAGACCAATCCCCCCCTTCAAGTTCAACGCCGCCGGTAGATCGAGCTTGAACGCGGTCGCGGACAAATCGGAGAGGCGGTAGGCGCCCGGGGTGAAATGGGCGAGACCCAGAATCCAGGCAATGATGGCCGTGAGCAGGATGCCGAACAGCATCGCTCCCTTGATCTGCTTCGCCTGCAGCGCGGCGATCACGAGCAAGCCCAGCATGGAGAGGGCCGCCGTGGGCGCCGTCAGATTGCCGAGGCCCACCATCGTCCCCGGCTTGGCGACGATCACGCCGGCATCGCTCAAGCCGATGAACGCGATGAACAAGCCGATCCCGCCTCCCACGGCCGCAAACAGCGAGCGCGGCACGGCGCTGATGATGAGCTGACGCACACCGGCCACCGTCAAGAGCAGAAAGGCGATGCCGGAGAGGAACACGCAGCCCAGCGCCGTCTGCCACGGCAGGCCCATGCCCTGCACCACCGTGTAGGTGAAATACGCGTTGAGGCCCATTCCCGGAGCGAGCGCCAGCGGGTAATTGGAGAGCAGCCCCATGAGAATGCTGCCGATGCCTGCAGCGAGGCAGGTCGCAACCGCCACTCCGGCCACGGGCATGCCCGCCGCACCCAGGATCACGGGATTGACGACGACGATGTAGGCCATGGTGAGAAATGTGGTCAGGCCGGCGAACACTTCGGTCGGAACCGTCGTGCCATGAGCGTCGAGACCGAAGAAGCGATCCAACATGCGCAGCTGTATTCTCCGCTGGTCGCGCGATGCGCGATGGAAAACCAGCTACTGGCCGATACAGTACACACGGCGTATCTCACTGTAAAGAAATCGGAGCGTGCTCGAATCCCTACCTGAATGCCGCCTGCGGGATCGCGTCCCTGGGATGCACCCCATTAGGGCACTAGATCCTGTCTAGCAAGAGGCGAAACCAGTGTGCTGTAATGAGTTGCGACACGAGGTCCGGCGGCGAAGTCGACAATTCGATCGAAAAACTCGGTGCCTGCCGTCAAATGAGGGAGGCTAAGGATCATGAATTGCTCATGACAAGCGTTGCAGATCACTACAAGACACATCTCGCTCCTGTTTACGTGTGGATGTCGGGCGGATTGGATGCCGCGATAGCTCGTGGCGACAGCGAAATCGAAGCGATTCTCCCGAATTTATTGAGTGGAACCACAGCGGTCGATCTCGGTGCAGGCTTCGGCATGCATACCATTCCATTGGCTCGCCGCGGGTGCTCCGTTCTCGCCGTCGACACCTCGGCTGTGCTACTCGAAGAGTTGAGGGGGCGCGCCGAAGCGCTGCCCGTTGAACTGGCAGAAGATGACTTGTTGTCGTTTCAGAGGCACGTGGCCTCAAGCGTCGACATCATCTTGTGCATGGGCGACACGTTGACTCACCTTCCTGATCGGTCGTCCGTCGAGAAATTATTTTCTCTTGCCGCACAGTCGCTGCGCCCGGATGGCAAGTTCATCGCCACGTTCCGGGACTACACCTCACCGTTGATCGGCGCTGGGCGATTTATCCCCGTCAGGAGCGATAACGACCGAATCCTGACCTGTTTTCTCGAGTACGGCGCCGACCATGTAGACGTTCACGATGTGCTCCATGAACGAAATGGCGCTAGCTGGCAATTAAGAGTCAGCGCGTATCGGAAGCTGAGGCTCTCGCCAGAGTGGGTATCCGCAGCACTCCAAGCCGGAGGTTTCGCAATTCGGATGGAGCCAGGACTTGCCGGTATGACCCTTGTTGTCGCAACCAGGCGTTGATTGCCGCTCCACTGCAAAGGTATTTTACACTTCCGCAGGTGGGTGCTCTGCCGCCGTCATGCCTGGTGGCGGCATGGTGTAGCTGCTGGCCGTTCGCCGCACGCGATTCATTCGCCAGACGATCCTCGACAACCAAGTCCGTGCAACGCAGTTCGACGAAGTGGAGCTCGCCGCCCCCCTGTTCGATGATGCGCTCCAGCCGTCCGATGAGGTCGGGATCCACCGTCTGTTCCGGATTGAACGTGAAAATGAACGACTGCCCCGTTGCTGCTGCGGCTTCAAAGGCAACCCGCCAGACCTGTTCCCGTAACGCCACGAAGCCGGGCGTGCCGAAGTCGAACAGCGCCTTGACGAGATCTAAGGTTAGGTGATTGTGGAACAGCGGGATACCCAGCAGCGCGCTGAGCGCTTTGCCCACGTTGTACTTGCTCGCTGCGGGAGGTCCGTGCAAAAAGATGACGATCATGCTCGCTCGCCCTGCCTTGCACGCGCTCTTGTCAACGGATCGTTGCAACCCGCCATTGAATCGTTACACTATCCACGTCGTATCTCGGATTGCCAAATGGGCCGGGTTTGGCGCAGCATCGCCGGCCAGCGCAAGCCTGCGGCGCGACCCGTATCAAGCGGTACCGGTCGCCGCGGACCCGCAACGCAACCGACGAGATCGACCAAGACCATGGACAAGCTTTTCATTTCGGCCAATTCGCTGCTCCGCGACTCGATGGAACTCGCGAGGCGCATTGTCCGCAGCGGCTTTCGGCCCACTTACCTGGTGGCCATGTGGCGCGGCGGCGCACCGATCGGCATCGCGGTGCAGGAGGTCCTCGAGTATCACTCCATCCATGCCGACCATATTGCGATCCGCACCTCTTCTTATACCGGCATCGGCGAGCAATCCAAGACGGTTCGTGTTCACGCCATCGACTATCTCGTCTCGCGTTTATCGGCAGAGGACCAGTTGCTGCTGGTCGACGATGTGTGGGATTCCGGCCGCAGCCTCGACGCCGTCATCGCGGAACTCACGCGCCGGTCCCGACGCAACTTGCCGGATGATATCCGAATAGCCACCGTGTACTACAAACCTGCGCGAAACCGCAGCGTTCTCGTACCGGACTACTACGTCCAGGCTACCGATCGCTGGCTGGTGTTCCCGCACGAGATCCAGGGGCTGACGCGCGAGGAAATATTGGAACACAAGCCCGTCGGCAAGAATTTCTTCGATGCGGCCGAGCCAGGAGTTGCCGGCGCACCGTCCAAAATAGCGCCCCATGACTCGTATGATTGATTCCTCCATGGTTGCTCATCAATCGTAATCGTCTGGTCCGGGTCGTCGGGTGGCAGATCTATGGCGCCGCTCGCAGCCGCGAACGGCTGTTCATCCCGACTGAGACATGGCAATAGGAGCGCAATTCCTGCTATCGGTGCCTGTCACGGCCCAAGCGGGAGGAAGTCTACCTCAAACCGCTCATCGAACGTGCCCAGGTCGGTGTCGCCAAAGGCGCTAGGGCGGGCGGCCTAATGCTTG